>Ga0180007_10000182_pt1 | contig 115937 bp, 92 predicted proteins | sample MM_PC_MetaG_FD_121122 | JGI IMG/M metagenome (GOLD analysis project Ga0180007, IMG submission 121122) | Groundwater microbial communities from the Aspo Hard Rock Laboratory (HRL) deep subsurface site, Sweden - MM_PC_MetaG | ecosystem: Environmental > Aquatic > Deep subsurface > Groundwater... | reverse complement strand
CCAGTTCTCCGAAATGCTCTTCGTTCATGCCGTATCTGGTCATCTCACTGACTCCGGTGCGTATCCCGCTTGAGGTCAGGAATGTTTCATCGTCGGGCAATGCCTGATAGTTGACAATTATGTTGTTTGCCTGAAGCCGGTCCGCTATCAGTGCGCCGTCGTCATAGTCAATTACCCGTACAACAACCTGGTGTGTATGGGTGTATCCATCAGCAGGATCGCCCTCTACTTTCAGACCGCAGTCAGCAAGATACCCGGCGAATGCTCTTGCGTTGGAAAGCACTTTTGCCTGGTATTCATCTTTGAAAGCGTTCATTTCACGGGTGGCAACAAGAAGACCCAGCAGAGTAGCCAGATGATGGTTTGACGTTGATCCCGGGAAAGCCCTGCTCTTGATGTCAAGCCAGAGTTTTCTGAGAGGGGAGTTCTTGGTCATGTTGCTTACAATTGCACCTCTCTGGGGTCCGAAATATGTTTTATGTGTTGACCCTGTAACAATATCGGCACCTTCGGCAAGAGGAGCCTGGAAAGCCCCGTAAAGACCGAAAACATGTGCCATATCGTACATGACTACCGGTTTTGACTCCCAGTTGCTTATGTGATCCGCCAGTTTCTTCACCGGCTCGGGGTACAGGAACATGCTCTTCCCGAAAACGATGAGTTCGGGCTTGTGCTCGTCAAGAAGCTGGATCATTCTGTTTTCATCTATCCTGTAGGGATTGTCGTCGCGAACAGGAAAATTGATGCAGTTCTCGGTGCCGGTTGCAGGGTTGATGTCAACAAAATTGAACAGAGCACCCATCGGCTGGCTGGACAGATGTCCTCCCTTTCCGAGATCGTTGTTCATAACGGAACGGAGCTTCCTGAATGTGCCTTCCGGGGAAGTTCTGTTAGCGAATTTGGTTACAGCCTTGAAAACCACCTCGTTGGACATCTGTCCACTTACCGGGCGAAGCTCTGCTTCGCCACAGTCAAAGTATTCGCAGAGAGCCTCCTGTGTTTCTATTTCCACATCGCGGATGAAATCTGTACCGTGATAGAAATAGACTTCCTTGCCCTTCATTGATCGGTGCTCTGCGTATCTGCCTGCGGGATCACACATTTCGCAGATTTTCACAAGGGGGCTGGGTGTATTCTCGCTGGGGATCAGATTCACGCACTGCCTCTGCCGCCAAAGGTTGTTGCGTTCGATCCTTCCGAAGAGTTCGTTCATTTTGTTCGAAAGATCGCTCATTTGGGTCCTTTCACAAAGTTTCGAGACTTCCTCTTATTGAATGTGTATCAAGTACAATTATACAGGCTCCGCGGTGGGTTTCAAGGTCTCCGGTTATGTCTTCGATTGCGGAAACAGTTGCACCCACCTCTTCTTCAGGAATGAGTGTCAGCAGAAGGCGGGGCTCAGGCCTGCTGCGACCCAGAACATCCATAAATCCAGCAAAAATGGGAACATTTGAGAGCATTGGACCCATCATATCAGAATTTACAGTCACAGCGCCTTCAATGCCCATTTCCAGGAACAATTCCATTATCTCATTATATGTCTTTTCTTCCTGAAGAACCATCAGAAGCAGCTTTTTTCTGCTTATCCGACTGTGAGCGGCAGTAACCGGGGAGAGGTGATACAAGAACGCCTCACGCATGGCAAATTCGGTTTTGCTGTTAATCAGCTCGTACCGTGCCTTGCCGTTGCTCAGAACTCTGGCAGTACCAGCCAGAAGCCTGAGGTGTTCATCAGTTGAGTCCAGAGGTCCGGCTATAGCACAGATGATGTGAACGCTGCGTCTGTCTATTGAATTCCAGGGAACACCTCTGTCGCAGACTGTGAGAGCAAGAGCAAAATCTTTCATTCCTTCCAGTCTGCAGTGGGGAATTGCTACTCCGTCTCCAACCCCGGTCGAACCAAGTTCCTCTCTTTCAATCATGCCTTGCAGCAGGGAGTCGACTGTAGTCATCGAGGCAGAGCTGTTCCTTGCAATAAGCTCAGCCATGACCCGCAGAGCGTCTACTTTTGTTGAAGCAGACAGTTTGCTTCTGCAGCCCGAAATTTCCAGGAAGGAAGAAATGTCCATTGGCTTACCTCAAAGGGTTGCGCCGCGTACAACGGCATACTTTGATATGGGGGGGCCGGTCAGTTCATTAACAAAAACACTCATAAGAACGATGCTGACCATGGTTGCGGCCAGTTCCTGATATCCTGCAAATATAGGCGAAGCCTGAATATACAGAGCAAGTCCTATTGCTACGCCGGCCTGGGGAAGCATTGCAAGACCGAGGTACTTTCTTATCAGGGGGCTTGACCCCGCAGCCCTGGCACCGGCCCACACTCCAAAGTATTTGCCGGCGGCTCTGGCAACAATGAACAGAAGTCCCATTAAAAGAACTGGCCCCTGTGAAAATGAACTGAAGCTGAGCTCGGTGCCTGCTATGGCAAAGAAAGTTGCATACAGAGGAGGGGAGAGCTGCTCCAGGGAAGAAATCACCCTGAAAGCACCCCTTTTCATGTTTGCAAGAATTGCGCCAGCTGTCATACCTGCCAGAAGTGGAGATAGGCCGAACGTGGTGGCCACTGCAGTGAGAAGACAAATCATTCCCAGGCTGACAATGTATACTTCGTTCGAACGCTCCCGGGCTGAGGTGAAAACATGAATAAGCCAGCCTGTAACAGCACCCAGAATAAGAGATCCTCCGATTTCCCTTGCAGCGTACATGAGGGATTGAATCAGATTTGATTCCACCCCGCTGAAACTTGATCCGGCAAATGCAGCGATAACACTGAACAGAAGAACGCACCCTGCGTCATCCAGAGCAACAACTCCATAGAGGTGGTCTATAAAGGGCCCTCTTGCCTTAAGATCCTGTACGATTGCAACGGTGGCTGCCGGAGCTGTCGCAGAAGCAACTGCTCCCAGCAGGGCAGCTGCCGCAAGAGGCAAAAGACCGGTAAGCCAGAGAACAGCAGTGACTGCTCCAAAAGAGAGGATCATTTGGAATACTGTTATCACAACAACAGCTCTTCCGGTTCGTCGAAGTTTTAAAAGACTGAATTCGCTGCCTATTACAAGCGCAATAACGGCAAGAGCAACCTCGGTAACAGCCCCAAGTTCGTCCTGCAGATCAGAATGAATGATTCCAGTGCATGCCGGACCCAGGAGAAGACCGGCTACGATGAAGCCGGTGATTGCTGGAATGCCTGCCCTGGAGGCAACGCGCCCCAGGAAAAAACTTCCCACAAGAAGAATTCCAACCCCGAAAACAGGATGGATACTCACAACATCCCGTATATCCATAAGTCCGGTGATTACTTTTGCAAACATAGGGGCAAATATAGTTTCGGGAAATCAACTTCGCTACGGACAGAATTGCCGGAATTCTGCTATGTTCAGGGTTGCAGAAAGGAGAAGATTGCATGCCTGATGAAATACTCACGGTAGATAAAGTGCTGAGATTGTTTGATGAAACACCGCAGCGGGAAACGCTTGTACACTTTCTGTCCACTTCAGATCCCGGGGAGATTGAGGCAGTGAGAGCCGCTGCAGAGGAAACTGTTCTTCACTATTGCGGGAATAGGGTCTATTACAGAGGGCTTGTGGAGTTTTCCAACCTCTGCGCCCTTGACTGCAGGTACTGCGGAATCAGAAACTCGAATACGAAAGTACAAAGGTATACTGTTTCAGAAGACGATATTGTGAAGGCAGCTCTCTGGTGTGCCGGTGTTCATTACGGCTCTTTTGTTCTTCAGTCCGGCGAAAGGCATGATGAGGAGTTCATAGCTTTTGTGGAAGGGGTTATAAAAAGGGTCAAACGGGAGACAGTGTCTTCGGTGCTGCCCGATGGTCTGGGAATTACTCTCTGTGTGGGTGAACAGACAAAGGAAGCGTACAGCCGTTTCAGAGATGCGGGAGCGCACAGGTATCTGCTTCGCATAGAGACAACAAACCCGGAACTTTTCAGAGCTATCCACCCTGATCAGCAGAGCCTTGAAACACGATTGAGAAGCCTTGATTATCTCCGTGAAACCGGGTTTCAGGTTGGAACCGGCGTGATGATCGGTCTGCCGGGGCAGACACCTGAAATGCTTGCGGACGATCTTCTGTTCTATAAGATGCACGACTTCGACATGTACGGCATGGGTCCTTTCATCCCTCACAAAGATACTCCTATGGGGAATTCAACGGTTATGTCGGCAGCGGAACGCACTCATCTCGGCCTGATGATGATAGCTCTTACAAGGCTTCTAACGAAGGATACCAATGTGGCCGCCACCACTGCTCTGCAGGCCCTGGATCCAGTGGGAAGAGAAAAGGGGCTGTCCTTCGGAGCCAATATTCTGATGCCGCAGCTTACCCCGGCAGAATTCAGGAAGAGCTATCTTCTTTACGAGAACAAACCTTGTATAGACGAAGAAAAGGAAGATTGCCTCAACTGCCTCAGAAGAAGAGTTGAGATGGTTGGCAGGGTGGTTGCACAGGACGAATGGGGAGACTCGAAGCACTTTCTTGCAGCAAAGCACTGATGCATGGATTTTGGTGTTACTAGTGTTTCTCTAATTGTACTTAAATATGTTGAAAAGAGGGTAATATTGAAATGACAACATCGATTATGTTGATATATTTAGCGGTATTCGGAGCGTCTCTATCTATCAAGTCACTTATTCCTGACAATATTAATCAAATTCTCGGCAGCATTCAGCCGAACATGAGCGAAACGCAGGTTGAGGAAATCATAAAAAACGTTTATCCGGAAGCTGTTTCCAGGTTGGGCAGCTGGTCTGGTCAAACAGGATATGTGGATTTTGAACTGACATCCCGTTACACCGTTTCCATATCAGAGTACAACGATCCCGAAGACTTCGAGTTACGCTTCGTGCATCCCGATATGCTTTTTTATGTTTACGACTATGACTTAAGTCAAAGGATCAACATTTCTTTCTACAACTGGGAAGGTATTGATGAGCGGGAACAGGCCGGATGCCTGTCAAATTGCGGGTGTTTTCTTTCGGAATAGCCTTCCGTCAGTAACAGCAAGACCGGCAAAGATGAATACCATTCCCACCAGCGCATTCCATTCCAGGCTTTCGTGGAGTACTACCACTCCAAGAAAAATGGCATTAACAGGGATAAGAAAAGTGACCAGAAGAAGGTTTGTAGGGCTGGTAAGAGCGAGAACCCTGAAGTAGAAAACATAGGCAAGTGCTGTGCTGAGAAGAGTCAAACCCGACAGAGCTGCAACAGTAACGCCTCCAGGGTGAAGATCAAAGGGTTTTTCAAACAGCAGAACCAGTGGAACCATCATCACAGCAGCTCCGCTGAGCACACCCGAAGCAACCACAAGCGGAGGCAATTTCCGGAATCTTCTTCCGTAGATCGCGGCGCAGGCATAGCAGAGTGCAGCGCCAAGCATGGCTGTTTGTCCTAAGAACCTCAGTCCGGTTCCGCGCAGGCCATCGAATCCTATCAGTACCGTCACACCGGTCAGACCCAGAACAACACCTGTTACCCTGCCTGGAGTCATTCTTTCTTCTGAAGTGAGGAAGTGGGCCAGAATAACGCTGAAAACCGGTGATGTGGCGTTTATGATTGATGCGATACTGCTGTCTACATGCTGCTGACCCCATATTATCAAGCTGAAAGGAAGCATGTTATTCAATGCTCCCATTACCAGAAATGCTCCCCAAATCGAAGGAGAAGACGGCATTCTGTTTCCCGAGGCATACACCAGTGCAGTAAGGATAACCGCGGAAAAACCAACGCGAACCAGAACAATTGTCAGGGGAGTTATCTCTCTCAAAGAAATTTTTATGAAGAAGAAAGATGCTCCCCACAATACGGAGAGCAGAGCGATGTAGAGGTACTCTCTGAGTCCCATGGCTTTGTTCACAGGCAATATTCCTCTTTTCTTGTATTTTTTAACCTGCTTTCCCGGCTGTCGTGGGGAATGACAGCTATGCAGGTTTGAAAATATAGTTGATCAGAGAAGAAAGAACCCTACTTTTGATTGATAGAGCTGAATTTCTTCCACTATGTAAAAACTGGAGGAACAGTGACACATGAACTGATTGCAGTGGATAGCGACCTTGCTCTTGCTGTGCTGTGCAAAGAGCATTCCAGTGAACTATACCGCCTGATAAGTGAGAACAGAGATCATCTCAGAGAGTGGCTGCCATGGGTCGATGATGTTACAGGAACTGAAGATACATCTGGCTTTATCGCAGGAACCATTAATCAGAATCAAAACGGCAGAGGCGCCCATTACGCGATTGTATTCAAGGGTGCTGTAGCGGGGGTTATCGGTTTTCACCCCATCGACTGGCCAAACAGGAATGCAGAGATAGGCTACTGGCTGGGCAAAGAGTATTCCGGAATGGGGCTTGTCACAAAATCTGCGGCAGTTCTCCTTGAGTCAGGTTTCAATGAGCTGAACCTGAACAGAATCGAAATCAGGTGCGCCGCGGGGAACACAAGGAGCAGATCGGTTGCAGAACGGCTTGGAATGGCATACGAAGGCACTCTGAGAGAGGAAGAGTGGCTGTTTGTTCGTTTTGTGGACCATGCAGTATACTCAATGCTTAAGAGGGATTACAGATGATAATATGCAACTCTGTATATCCAAATGCAACAGGATGAAGCCATACACGAGTAATATTATTGTATATAGCATTATAATTGCGAAATAGCAAGACTTGTACTGCTTTATGCATCTGTACAATATTCAGCACTATCCCCGTTGCTTTTCCTATTGCTTTTTCTCCTTCAAGGAGGTTTTGATACATGGAGCTTATCGAGAAAAAAGATTGGCCTGTTCTTATAGTGGACGGAAGGCTCAGCCATGATAATGCTGAGGAACTTCGTATAAAAACAGTCAAAGATAAACTTGAGAATCGTCTTGACTGTTCTGTAATCGTATCCAGAACCTGCGATGATGCGGCAAAAATAATATCTGCCCGCCCTGATCTGGGATGCCTTGTCATTGACTGGGATTCTACAGACAGCAGTGTTCTCACGCCTGATGACCTTGTGGGCATAGTCAGGAAAAGGAACTCGGAAGTTCCTATTCTGGTAATGACCGATAAATCTTCTATTACTGATATCTCAGTGAACATATTAAAAGAAATAGATGGATATATGTGGGTAGAGGAGGATACTGCCTCCTTTATTGCGGGAAGAATCGACAGAGAGCTTGAAAAGTATGTAGAGAGTATCATGCCTCCGTTTTTCAAAGCCCTGGTCAAGTATGCCGAGGAATACCGCTACTCATGGCACACACCGGGTCACATGGGTGGTCTGGCCTTTCTCAGACATCCCGCCGGAATAGCATGTCATAAATTTTTTGGAGAGAATCTGTTCCGCTCCGACTTGTCTGTATCAGTTGGAGACCTGGGATCTCTTCTTGATCACACCGGCGTGGTCGGTGATGCCGAAAGGGAATCTGCCAGGGTTTTCGGCGCCGATGAAACCTTTTTTGTTCTTAACGGGAACTCTGCGGCAAACCAGATAGTGTGGAGAGCAAGGGTTGGAGCAGGTGATGTGGTTCTTGTTGACAGAAACTGTCACAAAAGCATAAACTACGCCATGATAGATACCGGCGCCATACCGGTATACATGAAACCGTCACGAAATTCTTACGGCACCATCGGACCTATCAGCAACAACGAAATGGAAGTTGCATCTGTTCGCAGAAAAATTTCCGAGAGCCCTCTGATCAAAGACAAGAAAGCCAGAGTCAAAATGGCCGTTATCACCAACTCGACCTACGACGGGCTCTGCTACAATGTCGAGAGCATAAAGGCGAAACTCGGCCCCCAGGTTGACAATCTCCACTTTGATGAGGCCTGGTTTGCCTATGCACGGTTTCACCCCCTGTACGAAAAACACCACGCCATGACTCGCCACGAGAGCCCAACACCATACCCGCCTATTTTTGCCACCCAGTCTACGCACAAACTGCTTGCAGCCCTTTCCCAGGCATCGATGATACACATACGCCACGGCAGCTCAGAAACAGTAGACAGAGAACTTTTCAACGAAGCGTTCATGATGTACAGCTCAACTTCTCCCCAGTATTCCATTATCGCAACGCTGGATGTGAGCACAAGAATGATGAAGGGCAGCGGCGGAAGAACCCTCATGAATGAAACCATCGAGGAGCCCGTAGTATTCCGGAAAAAGCTGGTTCAGGTTGGCAGAGAGATAGCAAAAACAACAAAAGAACCTTCGAAGAAATGGTGGTTCAATCCCTGGCAGCCTGACCGTATAGAAGTGAACGAGAAAGCGGTTCCATTCGAAAAAGTAGACAATCAGTATCTCATGAACAACAGCAGCTGCTGGACCCTTAAACCCGGGCAGAAATGGCATCTTTTCAACGGTATCAACCGTAACCAGATCATTCTTGATCCCCAGAAAGTTACCATAACGACCCCCGGAATCGATTTCAAGGGAAACATGAGCAGCTGGGGAATACCTGCTGCAATTGTTACATCCTTTCTAAGAGACAAAGGCATCGTTGTGGAAAAAACCGGTTACTACTCCTGGCTCTGTCTGTTTTCACTGGGCACATCCAGGGGGAAATCCGGCACTCTTCTCGCCGAGCTCTTTACTTTCAAAAGGCATTACGACTACGATTCGGATATTGAAGAGGCGATTCCCTCTCTCGTGGAGAAGTACCCCGAGCATTATCTTGAGAGAGGCATAAAGGACCTGTGTGATACAATGCACAATCACATAGCATCAAGAGATCTTGTGGGCAAAATGCTGCGGTCTTTCGAAACACTGCCTGAACAGATAATGACCCCCGCACAGGCGCACAGCCAGATTGTCAAAAAGAATGTCGAGTACGTGACTCTTGACAACTTGAACGGCAGAGTTCCCTGCGTGATGGTTGTGCCCTATCCCCCCGGAATTCCAATGATTATGCCCGGTGAGAAATTCTCAGACAGGAACCCTGATCTGCTTGAATACCTCAACGAACTTGAAGAGTTCGAAGCGCTGTTCCCCGGGTTTGAGATCGATTTTCACGGAGTGCAGAAGGAAACAGGCGAAGACGGGCGAAAACGCTTCAAAATACCGTGCATCAAGTAGAAAATGGAAACATAGATTCCGCAATAGTCAATTGGGATCGGTATAGAACGGAAGTGCAATTGAATGGCTGAGGACAACGGTTGCAAAACAAGTGTTGAGCCTGATTGCGCCGAGCGTGACAGGTTGGCCAGGGAAAGAACATCCCTTGCGAATGAGCGTACTTTTCTGGCTTACATCAGAACATCTCTTATGCTTTTCGCCACGGGCATTTCACTTGTAAAACTCTTTCCATCGACGCTTATGCTTGTTTTACCCGGCCTCGTTCTTGTTTGTTTCAGTGTTATTGCTCTTTTATTGGGAGTTTTCCGTTTCAGGAGGATGAAGAGCGGGATAGTCGGCAGGCAAAGCGATACTTACAATTCATGAATGGATGCAGCGTTGGAAAACACAGATTTCTATAAACTTGCTCCCGAGGAAGTGCTCAATGCACTTGGTTCTGACAAACAGGGTTTGTCCAGAAGCAAAGCTGCAGCCTGGAGACGAGAGAACGGCTCCAATGAAATAGCCCCGGAGAACAGTGTTCCCAAATGGCTTATTTTTCTGTCGCAGTTCAAGGAACTCCTTGTTCTTGTTCTTATTGTCGGCGGGATAATCTCTATCGCCATAGGGAGTTATCAGGACGGCGCCGTGATGTTCGTTATTGTTTTTGTGAACGCTGTAATCGGTTTTATACAGGAATACAAAGCCGGAAGAATTCTTGAAAAGCTCAAAGCCCTTATAAAATCGCCGGCTAAGGTTCTGGTGGATGGACAGCTCACCGAGCTTCCCCAGTCGGATATTGTTCCCGGCGACATAGTCCAGCTTGAAGCAGGCGACCGGATCCCTGCTGACATTCGTCTTATTGAGGCTTACAACCTGAGAACCAACGACTTTTCCCTTACCGGCGAATCAATGCCGCAGGAGAAGTTTACTGAAGCAATCAGCGCTGACTGCATTCTGGCAGACAGACTTAACATGGTGTATACGGGTACTACGGTTGCCTCCGGAAGTGCCACCGGTGTTGTGGTTCGTACCGGCAGGAACACTGAAATGGGCAAAATCGCTTCAATGACCACCGAAACCGTTACGACCATGTCTCCTCTGCAGAAGGAGCTGAACAATCTTGCAAGATGGCTGACGGCAATAGTGGCTGTTCTGGGTACCGCTCTGTTTTTTGTTGGAGTGCAGCAGGGATTCACCGTAATCAACAGTCTTATATACGCCCTCGGTATTGCAGTTGCTTCGGTGCCTCAGGCTCTTCCTGCTCAGGTTACAGTTGCCCTTAGCGCAGCCAGCAGAAGACTTTCTGAACGCAAAGTGATCGTTAAAAGCCTTCCCAGTGTTGAAACCCTGGGCTCGACGTCAGTTATCTGCACCGACAAAACAGGGACCCTCACAAAAAATGAGATGACGGTAACCGGGCTCTGGTTCAACGGTGAGGAATACACGGTCAAAGGTATCGGATATGTCCCCGAAGGAAGCATACACACCAAAGACGGTACGGTTTTGTCGCCCGAGAACATCAGTGAGCTTGAGATCATGCTTGATGCGGGTACGATGGCCTCAAATGCAGAGATACATCCCCCTGATGAGGATCACGCCAGCTGGTACCCGATAGGAGATCCCACTGAAGCCGCACTGGTTACGCTTTCAACAAAACTGGGTACAAGAAGCCCTGACGAAGACATCGAGAACCCTGAGGTAAAGGAATTCCCCTTTGATTCAGACCGAAAGAGAATGAGCTCTGTCAGAAAGTTCGGCGACCGGCACCAGCTTGCAATGAAGGGTGCCACAGACAGTGTTCTTTCAGTGAGCAGGTTCATATACCGGGATGGAAAGCCGGTTCCAATAACTGAAAATGACATTGCCGAGATTACGAGACTGAACGAGGAGTATTCCAATCGAGCCCTGAGAGTAATTTCCATTGCATTCCGTCCTCTTGAAAGCGACGGCACTGATTACACCATGGAAACAGTTGAAAAAGATGTAGTTTTTCTGGGTCTCGTTTTTATGATGGATCCCCCGAAAGATGGAGTTAAAGAGGCAATTGCCGCCTGCCATGACGCGAAAATCCGAGTGATTATCATGACTGGCGACCATGCCATTACTGCAAGGGCAATTGGTCGTGGAATCGGTTTATGCCCCGGCGGTGAGCCTCCGGTTTTCACGGGAGTTGATCTTGAGAACATGACCGACGAAGATCTCAGCAGGATACTTTCGGGGGGCAAATCCATCGTTTTCAGCCGCGTTAACCCTGAGCACAAACTGCGTATCGTTACTCTGCTGCAGGCGCAGAACGATGTTGTCGCAGTAACCGGGGACGGTGTGAACGATGCTCCTGCTCTGAAAAAAGCAGATATCGGAGTTGCCATGGGTCTTACCGGAACCGATGTTTCCAAAGAGGCGGCTGAGCTGATTCTTCTTGATGACAGCTTCGCTTCGCTGGTTTATGCTGTTAAAGAGGGCAGAACCATATACAGCAATCTTAGAAAAACGGTGCTGGCATCTCTTACCACAAATGCAGCCGAGCTTGTTGTCGTTATCCTGGGGCTGACGGCTGTTGCCTCAAAGGGCTGGGCAATACCGATACTTGCCATACAAATTCTTGCAATCGACCTTCTTGCAGAAGTAATGCCTCTTACATTCCTTACTTTTGACCCCCCTTCTGGAACCATAATGCGTGAACCTCCCCGCGATCCGGATACCCATATTCTCAACAGGGGAACATCACTGGAGGTTGTTCTCCTGGGTTTGCTGATTGGTGCCCTTGCCTTCGGAAACTATGCATACAGTGGCATCAGAGACGGAGTTACATTCCTGTCCGGTCAGGTTTCGACCCCGGGCTATCTGAAGGCCACCACCCTTGCATATCTTACAATAGCATTCTGTCAGTTTGCAAATGTTCTTTCCCGAAGGTTTTACTGCACTTCTGTGTTCAACAGGAACCTGTTCGGCAACCGCATTCTGCTCTGGTCGATACTCGGTTCCGCAGGGCTGATACTTGTGTTCATATACACTCCGATTCTTTCCAGATTTCTGTACTTTTCTGCGCCGGGGCCAGCTGACTGGCTGTGTGTTGCAGCGTCTACGCTGATCTATCTGGGAGTATTCGAGATTCTGAAAGCTGTAAGAAGACTCAAGCAAGGGGTCGGATCATGAGCTCCAAAGGCGCCGGAAGCAGAGCAGGGCTTCTGCTTGTTCTGTGTCTGGTTGTGACAGCGGGTTTGTTTTCCAGATCGGACGCTGCGCACATCCTTCCGCAATTTGTTCAGAACTATGCTGGAGATACTCTCTGGGCCGTTGCTCTCTATCTTGTTCTGGCTCTCAGATCTCCTGTTGCAAAGGCAGATGAACTGATGCTGATTTCACTCATTATCGCTTTCGGTATTGAGTTCAGCCAGCTGTATCAGGCCGACTGGATCAATGCTGTAAGAAGAACCGTTCCAGGGGGATTGATTCTGGGTTTCGGTTTCAAATGGTCCGATCTGCTGTGTTACTCAGCGGGGATATTTGCGGTCTTTGTGATTGATACTGGCCGCAGGAACCGCAGAAGCTTCTAAACTTATCAGGAAGGTTGGGGATGTTAGTTATAATGCTTGTTAGCGCTGTATTTTCTGTGCCTGCAGGGGAAATTCACCGGGGCGATACTATTGTAAGTGCAGATGAAATGATCGATGTGCTGTTGCAGACCGATATTGTCTTTACCGGCGAGAAGCATGACGATCCACTGGCGCATCAGTGGGAGCTTTTCATCTGGCAATCCCTTGCCGCAGATAATCGAGCACTTGCGCTTGAAATGTTCGAAACCGACGTTCAAAATCTGTTGGATGATTACCTTTCCGGTTCGATTGGTGAAGATGTTTTTCTTGAGGGTTCGCGGCCCTGGACAAACTATTCCGAAGACTATTCTCCCCTTGTGATTGCCGCAAGAGAAAATGGATGCAGAGTTATTGCAGCAAATGTTCCAAGAGCTTATGCCGCCATGGTTGCCAGGCAAGGGTGGGAGGCTGTTGAATCGGAGCCTTTCTTTCAGGCATTATCTGTGGACTCATCCAACGCTCTTTACCGTGAGATGTTTCTGACCACCATGAACGCGGTGGGCGATCAAATGCAGGGTATGATGCCGATGGATCCGCTTAACATGTACCGGGCGCAGCTTCTTAAAGATGCCGTAATGGCGTCTTCCATTCTGAACGAACGGTGCCTGTTCATCTGCGGCAGTTTTCACAGTGATTTTCATTCCGGTATCCCGGATCAGCTTCCTCCAGGTGCTGACTTTCTTACGGTAAAAATAGTTGCTGAAGGTGAAGAATACTCCACCGATATGGCTGATTTTGTGATAGTCAGGCAGAACCCGGACTGATAGCCTTGTTCCCGTATTCAGCCTCATCTGCGGAGTGGATGGTCTTAACACCCGGAGTCATCTGAGAAAATACACCTGTCACTGACTGATGAGGCATTCGGTACTTCCAATGTATTATGTTCCGGCTTGCATATTGTCTGTTCTGGAGGGAAAATGACACACGAAGAACTTGTCACGGAGGTCCGTGGAGCAGGAGAGCGTACTCGTCTGCTCAAGGAGCGTCTTTGACTTTGAAACACTGCTGAAATTGGAAAAAGGGCACGAGAATTCCATGGCAGAACCGGGTTTCTGGAACGATAGAAACGCGGCTCTTGATGTGATAGCTCAGATGAAGAAAGTTCAAAACTGGACAGACCCTCTCAGAAAACTCACCGACAAGGTGGGCGATCTGAAAGCCGCTCTCGAGCTTCTGGAACTCGAAAGTGATACCGGCATCAAGATAGATGCAGAGATCCGTCTTCTGGAAGTAAAGAAAAGCCTGGACCAGCTCGAGTTCAGACAGATGCTTTCCGGAGAGCATGATGGATCAGACTGCATTCTTACCGTTCGTTCCGGTGCCGGCGGGGTAGACAGCCATGACTGGACTGAAATGCTCATGAAAATGTACATCTACTGGGCAGAGAAGCAGGGTTACGAGATTACTGTACTCGATACGTCTCCCGGCGACGGAGTGGGAATGAGAGAAGCCGTTCTATCCATAAAGGGTCCCTATGCCTTCGGTTATCTTTTTGCCGAGAAGGGAATTCACAGGCTTGTAAGGCGGAGCCCGTTCGACCAGAACCACAGACGGCATACAAGCTTTGCATCTGTTTTTCCGCTGCCGGATATTGACGATTCCATAGTTGTGGATATTGATCCTGATGATGTTAGAACCGATGTTTTCCGTGCAAGCGGAGCCGGAGGGCAGCACATAAACAAAACATCCAGTGCCGTTCGTCTTACCCATGAGCCCACCGGGATAGTTGTTACCTGTCAGAACGAGAGAAGTCAGCACAGAAACCGCGAGCTGGCCTGGAAAGTTCTTCGTGCCAGAATGTACGAGCTCGAAGAAGACAAAAGACGCAAAGAGCGGGAAATACTCGAAGGAACCAAAAGCGATGTATCCTGGGGGCATCAGATCCGCTCCTATGTTCTGCATCCATACCAGATGGTAAAGGATCACAGAACAGGTAACGAAGTGTCTGATGTAGAGGGATTTCTTGGTGGAAATATCCAGGAGTTTATCGAAGACTATCTGAGGAAGAGCAAGTAATATGGCAATTGAATCAAATGAACTTATTGAAAGACGACTTGAAAAACTTGAGGGCATAAGGAAATTGGGTCTTGAACCTTATCCTCCGGCTACACCTGAACGCGTATCTGTTGATTTACTCAGAACTACCGGAGAAACCGATGAAGTTTTGTGCACCAGCGGCAGAATCATGGCAAAAAGAGAGCATGGAAAAACTGTGTTTTGCGACATATCCGATCCAACCGGCAGAATCCAGCTGTTCATTAACAGCAAAGTTATTGGTGAAGCCGGATGGGAGCTGCTCGGCAAGCTTGATCTGGGAGACATCATCTGGGTAAGTGGCTCGCTTTTTATTACCCGTACCGGTGAACTGTCAGTACGAGTGAATTCCCTTGTTCTTCTTGCAAAAACTATTCGTCCCATGCCCGTTGTCAAAACCGATGCAGAGGGCGAAGTTCATGATGCTGTTACCGACCCCGATTTCAATTACCGTCACAGATGTATCGACCTTATTCTGAATGAAACCACAAGAAACAGATTTATTGCAAGAAGCAAGATTATATCAGCCATTCGGAACTATCTGGATACTGAAGGATTTCTCGAGGTTGAAACACCCGTTCTTCAGCAGATATACGGGGGGGCTGCAGCAGAACCATTTGTCAGTTTCTACAACTCCATGGAGGAGGAGTGCTACCTCCGAATTGCCACCGAGCTGTATTTGAAAAGGCTTCTTGCCGGAGGTCTTCATCGTGTTTACGAGATGGGCAAAGACTTCAGGAACGAAGGGGTAGACAGAACACACAGCCCTGAATTCACACAGCTTGAACTGTATGAGGCCTGGTCTGACTACAACGGAATGATGAACAGATTTGAAAATATAGTACTTGCCGGTGCCCAGGCAGCAGGTGTTGGGCCTGTCGTCAGGTTTGCCGGCCACGACATAGATATTACTCCCCCATTCGCAAGGGTTCCCTTTGTACCTGCTCTTCACGAAAAGAGCGGTGAGGAGCTCTTTGAGTGGAGCACAGAAGAACTTTCTGCGCTTGCTTCCAAACTTGGGCTTGGAGATGGCATAACAGACAAACCAACTCTGCTTGACAAGCTTTTTGACCACTATGTTACTCCTGATCTCATTCAGCCTTGCTTTGTAATTGATTACCCGGCAGAACTATCACCTCTTGCAAAACAGAAAACCGATGACCCCAGAATCACCGAGCGGTTTGAGGCGTTCATCGCCGGTCTCGAGCTTGCCAACGCATTCAGCGAACAGAACGATCCTGTTTATCAGAGAGAGGTTCTCGAGAGCCAGGCAGCGGTCAGCCAGCATCGCAGGGGCGTTGTTGATGAGGAATTCCTGTATGCGCTTGAAGTGGGAATGCCCCCGGCTGGAGGGCTTGGAATCGGTATAGACAGACTTGTGATGGTTCTTACTGATGCCGGTTCCATCCGAGACACAATTCTGTTTCCTCACCTGAGAAGGGGTCGATGAAACAGAAACTTCTGTGGGCACTGGCCCGCAGGCATGTATGGAGCAACACCAATTCCAGCGTGGTGAGAATGGTAAGCGCTCTCTCTGTTGCGGGTATTGCTATTGGTGTTGCTGCTCTTGTTATTCTGCAGGCGTTCATGGGTGGCTTCACCCAGGCGATTGCCTCCGGTTTGACCGCTATCAATCCTCCTCTCCATGTGTATGTTCCCGGCGGGGAATCCATGAACGATTTTGATTTTGGAGTGGTTCAGTTCAAAGCTGCCGGTATTCCTGAGATAACAGGCGTTGTGGGGTTTCTGGAGAAACCAGCTGTAGTAAGCGGTGCCCCCGGAACTGTTTCCGGAGCGGTTGTAAGGGGTTCCAGTGCCAGAACAAGCGGGTTAACCATTGGCACCGATCTTGCCAGAGAACTGAATGTGACCGTTGATGATGAAATCAGAATAGCCTCAACAGCCGGAGCAGAAATTTCGGGCATGGGGCGTGTTCTTGTTGACACCATTGCTTTCCTTGTTGTAGACACCATTGCCGATTTTGGCCTGGCGGAATACAACAGCACACTTATTATTGTTCCTCTTGCAACAGCCAGAGACATTTTCAGAGCCGGTGGAGAGCTGACAAGTGCAGGTGCGTTTATTGCGCCCAACTCCGATCCTGTTCAGGTATCCGAGGCTTTGAACTCTGCTCTTTATCAGGAGTATGTCGAGGGCGGTTGGCCTGTTTATATGAGCTGCATCCCCTTTCTTGCCTTTCACGGCAACCTTTTTCGAGCTCTCGGTCTTGAAAGAGCAGCGATGACAATTGTTCTTGCTCTTATTACCGTGGTTGCTCTGCTGAATCTCTCGAGTGCCCTTTCCATGATTGCTCTGGAACACCGGAGAGACATTGGAGTATTGAGAGCAGTCGGGCTTGCTCCTTACGGAGTTTTTCAGATCTCTCTCCTCAGGGGTCTTTTTCTTGGAGGCAGCGGAGCCCTGACAGGTCTGGGCTTTTCCTGGGCTGCAGTGTTTGCCGTTAACAGGTATTTTCCCCTGAAACTGGATGGAAGTGTGTACTGGATAGATGTTCTGCCCGGCGTGTTTCCTGTTGCAACAGCTGTGATTGTAACACTTGCAACAATAGTCGTGTGTCTAGTTGTATCTGTCTTCCCTGCACTTTCCGCCCTTTCCTGTTCACCTTCGGAGTCTCTCAGATATGAATAGAGAAAATGTGCTCTGGGCATCCGACATTCATTGCTCCTACAGCAGCGGGGATACTTCTATCAAGGTACTGAGGGGGGCAGACATAGTTATCAGAAGCGGGGAAGTCGCAGCTGTTACTGGTCCCAGCGGTTCGGGAAAAAGCACGCTTCTTCATGCTCTCGGTCTTCTCGAGAGGCCTGAAAGAGGTAAAATCATTATCTGCGGTGAAGACGGCTGGGCGCTGAACAGCAGAAAGCGGGCGCAGCTGCGGAACAGAAAAATCGGTTTTGTTTTTCAGTTCCACCATCTCCTTGAGGAGTTCACCCTGAAGGAAAATGTTGCTATGCCGTGTCTGATTGCCGGTGAGAGCAGTGAAGAGGCTTCCGGGAAAGCGCATGCTATTCTCGATCGGGTGGGTCTTCTTCACAGAGAATCCCATTTCCCGTCGAGAGTTTCCGGCGGAGAAAGACAGAGAGCGGCTCTTGCAAGGGCTCTTGTTATGAAACCTGACATTATTTTAGCAGATGAACCAACTGGAAACCTTGATTCGGAAACAAGTGCAGAAGTTGAAAAGCTGATAATGGAACTTGCTGAAGACGGCGGTCATTCTTTTCTTCTTGCCACCCACAGCCTGGATCTTGCATCGGCGGTTCATAGAAGGTATTCACTGAAAGCAGGCCTGTTAAGTGAAAATGTATGAAATAAATATGTTATTTCCATGCAAATTGAATTGCTATATTCTCTTGTCTGGCTCAAAAGAGATCAGAAAAACATCAGAGGGAGGCATTCTTGCCAGAGCAATACACTGACCGAGCCAGAAAGGCTTTAATCGAAGCCAGGGCAGAGGCTGCGCGTTCCGGCAAAAGAGAGATAGGCAGCGAATTCATTCTGTATGCAGTTCTCAGTGTTGACGGTTCGGGAGCAGCTTCTCTTCTGCGAAATCTCGGGGTGAAGACAGGTGAAATGCGTTCTCATCTCAGAGCGAACCTCCGCACGGCCCCCTCGTCAGGAAGCATTGACAGAACTAATCTCACATGGAGCCACCGTTCAAGAACCATTCTGGCTGAGGCTGCTATTCAGGCCACTAAACTTGACTCTGTTTCCATATCAACCGAGCACCTTCTTCTTGCCCTGGCAAAAATAGACAGCGGATCTTCCGGTGTTCTCTGGCAGTACGGAGTCAGCTACGACAAGCTTTTTGAAACAATGAAAACTGCTGGAAGCAAAGGAGCGGGCGAGGCTGAATCCGCCCGATCTGCTCTTGAGTATTTCTGCCGGGATCTTACTCTTCTTGCTTCTGAAGGTGGTTTGGATCCTGTAATCGGACGGGCATCGGAGATTGACAGAATTGTACAGGTTCTCTGCAGAAGGAAAAAGTCCAATCCTGTTCTCATCGGAGAACCGGGTGTGGGGAAAACAGCCATTGTGGAAGGGCTTGCTCTCAGAATTCTTTCAGGCAGGGTTCCGCTGCCCCTTTACGGAAAACGGATAATGGCAATGGACATGGCCTCGGTACTGGCTGGAACAAAATACAGGGGTCAGTTCGAAGAGCGGTTAAAGACGCTTCTTAAAGAGGTTCGAGATGCGGGCAATGTGATACTATTCATCGACGAAGTGCATTCTATTGTGGGAGCAGGCGGAGCCGAGGGGGCAATTGATGCCGCGAATCTTCTGAAACCTGCACTTGCCAGGGGAGAGTTTCAGTGCATTGGTGCTACCACTCTTGATGAATACAGAAGGAGAATAGAAAAAGACGGCGCTCTTGAACGCAGATTTCAACCTGTTCCTGTCGACCCACCATCAGTTGAACTCACAGTAGAAATCCTGAATGGGCTTAAGGATAGATATCAAAGGCATCATAACGCCATTTATTCCGAAAAAAGTCTCAGGAGCTGCGCTATTCTGGCGCATAGATACATAAGCGGCAGACATCTTCCAGATAAGGCCATCGATGTTATGGATGAATCCGGTGCAAGGGCTCATGCAAGAGCATCAAGTCCGCCGGAATCTCTTATTCAGCTTCATGACCAGCTGCTTTCTCTGAGACGGGAAGCCGATATCGCCGCGGAACAGAGAAATCTTGGAAAAGTATCCACGCTTAATGAAGAAGTGTTTCGCCTGGAGAAAGCCCTCGAGGAATCCCGTAACCACTGGATTGACAGTCTTCCTCCCACTGAAATTTCTCAGGATGACATCGCCTCGGTTGTTTCGGTCATGACAGGCATCCCGATAAGCCGGGTGGGGGAAAGCGAGATGACAAGGCTGGCGGACCTCGAAGTTCGCATGTCGGAAAGTATTGTAGGCCAGGAATCGGCAGTAAAGCACATCGCTAACGCGATCAGACGGAGTAGAGTGGGGCTGCGAAGCAGCAGCAGACCAACCGGATGTTTTCTGTTTCTGGGTCCTTCCGGAGTGGGGAAAACTGAAACTGCAAGAATCCTCGCGGAGCAGGTCTTCGGAGACAGGCACGCGCTTATCCGAATCGACATGTCAGAGTACAGGGAAGGCTTTTCCGGTTCCAGGCTGGTAGGAGCGCCTCCCGGGTATGTTGGTTACGATGATGGGGGTCAGCTCACAGAGAAGGTTCGCAGGCGACCGTATTCAGTTGTGCTGCTCGATGAAATAGAGAAAGCTCATTCGGATGTTTACAACATGCTGCTGCAGGTTATGGACTACGGCAACATGACAGACAGCTACGGAAGAAAGATTGACTTCAGCAACACCATCATAATAATGACAGGCAATCTCTCTCCCCGCAGTTCAGGCAGCGGTGGAACGGTCGGATTCCAGAGAGAAAACCCCGACTCGGTTGCATCGGCCATTCTGAGCTCTGCCAAGGCAATGTTCCCTCCGGAATTCATGAACAGACTCGACAGCGTGATAGTTTACAACTCTCTCAGTATGGATGACATAAAAAAAATAGTAAAAATGCAGCTTTCCGAAGTCCTCGAAAGACTGAAAGAGCTGGACATAGAACTTGTGATCGAAAAGGAAGCTCTTGATCTTCTTGCTGAAAGCGGGTTCAGCAGCGATGCGGGTGCCAGACACCTGAGAAGAACAATACAGAGACTTCTGGAAGATCCACTTACCGATCTGCTTGTTTCCGGGGAGCTCTCCGGAGGAAGAGAAGTCAGCGCGAGACGGAACGGAGATACTCTATCTTTCACCACTGTGAACGAGATGAATGTCCCCAGTCACGCTGCGGAGGTGAATGTATGAAACTTGCTGCCTTTCTGATTCCATTTCTTGTGTATGCGGCGTTTTCCATCTCAGTTTCAAGTGTAACAGTTGAGGGCAATACATATGTTTCAGACTCACTGATTATCAGAACACTGGGTATTTCCTCAGGGGACATGTTCCTTCCTGCTGCTCTGCCTCAGGCAGTCAGGGAGCTTTTTCGCCTCGGTTACTTTACAGACATTGAGGTTACTGCCGATTCATCCGGTGGTTCCGCTGATTTTGTAATCAGGGTAAGCGAGAACCCCATTCTCGCCTCGATTCGGGTGGAGAATTCAGGGTGTCTAAAAGAAAGCGATCTTGTCGATACTCTGGCTATCTTTCCAGGTCAGACAGTTTCCATCAACGATGTAGACAGAGCTGTTGATCTTATTCTCGGCATGTATGCTGAAAAGAACCGCCATCTGGCATCTGTTACCTATCGATGGGAAGAACCCGATTCAGACGGGCGCAGAACTCTTGTGTTTCAGTGTGTTGAAGGACCCGATGTAAGAGTTGGAGAGATAGCGTTCTCCGGAAATACGGTGTTTGACGACCACAGACTTCGAGATGAGATGAAGACAAAGCAAGACAGCTTCTGGAGAAGCGGAAAGCTAAAGCCCGAAGAGTTCCAGGCAGATCTTCAGCGTATTACCGAATACTACAACAATCACGGCTATCCTGATGCAATGGTTACCGGCACAGACAGATATCTCCTCCCTGACGGTGATCACTTTCACATCGATATTTCTGTGTTTGAAGGGCCTTACAGGGTTTTCGGAGATGTTTCCGTCAGCGGAAACACTGAACTCTCCGATTCACTTCTGCTTTCATTCAGCAGAATTGACTACGGCGAGGCATACTCTCTGGAAGATCTCAACAGAACACTTGAAACATTCTATACAGCCTATCAGGATCGCGGATATTTCTATGCAGGTGTTACACCTGTTATTGAATCTTCCACCGAAGCTGATTCCATCGTGAACATAAGTTTCTCGATCAGCGAAGGTGAGAGGGCTCACATTCGTCAGGTACAGATTCTGGGAAACTCCCGCACCTTCGATAACGTAATTAGACGAGAGCTCACAGTTAAGCCCGGCGACCTTTTCAGGAGATACGATCTCATGAGGTCACTCAGGAATGTTTACTACCTCAACTATTTCAACGATGTGATACCGGATTTCAGGGCAATAGACGGCACTCCCGATGTGGACATGATACTTGAGGTTGACGAGAAAACAACGGGAAAATTCGGTGTGGGAGCCAACTACGGCGCCTCTGATGGATTCAGCGGCTACCTCGAGGTTGCCGAAACTAACCTGCTTGGAAGAGGGCAGAATCTGGGAGCCACATACGAGTTTTCTAAAACGATACAGAATATTACCCTCAGCTTTACCGAACCATGGTTCAGGGATACACCTCTCACCCTTGGCGGAGAACTGTACCACACCACAAACAACTACAGCGAATACGACAGGAAGCGCACCGGAGGATCCATAGTGGTTGGCAGACCACTGCCCTGGGTTGATTTTACTTCCGCCAGCATACGCTATACACTTGAGAAGGTGAATGTTTTCAACATAACAGACGACCCCGACAACTACTACTACATTCTTCGGGACACTGACTGGCCAAGGTGGGACAGCTCAATAAGATTTGCCCTGACGCGCGACAGCCAGGACAGACAGGTGTTTCCCGGGGAAGGATCCAGGAACACCTTCAGTGTTGATCTTACCGGCGGTTTTCTTGGTGGAGATATTGGATTTCAGAAGTACCTTTTTGACTCGACCTGGCATGTTCCTGTCTGGTGGAAATTTTTCCTCACTCTTAGAGCAAGAATGGGAACAATAGCCGGTTTCGGCGGAGAAACTCCTCCGCCCTATGAGCTCTTTCAGCTTGGTGGTACCGGTTTTTATGGAATTAGAGGCTACGGTGAGAATGAAATCAACGCTGTTGACGGATTTGAGACGGTCGGCGGAAAAACCATGCTTATTCTCAGCGCAGAGTACAGATTCAGAATTATCGATCAGCTTCAGCTGGCAGTGTTCACAGACGCAGGTAATGCATGGGAGGGCTGGGCTGACATGGATCTGTCTTCTCTGAACCGCGGTGCAGGTGTGGGTATCCGGGTTGAAGTACCGATGCTGGGTATCATGGGGCTTGACTATGCATATGGTTTTGACGGACCTGAGCCCGGATGGGAACCGCACTTCCAGATGGGAGCATCCTTCTGATTGGAGTTGGTATGAAGTTGTTTATAGTTCTTGCAGTTCCTGCAATTCTTCTCGGCCAGACTATTGCGGTGTTTGATGCAGACCGTGTTTTTGAATCCCTGGGTGCAGTAACAGATGCCAGAGAGCTTCTTGAGACTGAAATGGATCAGTGGGAGCTTCATGTGGATTCCCTTCAGGAAGAGATAGACCTTCTTGAACAGGATCTGTCAAGAACCCTTATGATGAGCCCTGAACGGAGACAGGAAAAGGAATCTCTTCTTGCTGAAAAAAAGAGTCAGATTGAGTCATATCTGTCTTCCGTATTTGGACCTGGCGGGCTTATGGAAAGGCGCAACGAGGAACTTGTAGCACCAATCATTTCCTCTATAAACGAGGCTGTAATGAATATTGCCAGTGAAGACGGCATTAAAATTGTGCTTGATGCTTCCGCAGGTCAGGTAGTTTATGCTGATGCCACCGTAGATATCACCGATAAGGTGATCAGCCGGGTTCTTTCCGGTAATGACTGATGCTCTTAAGCTGAAGACTCTGGCAGAGCGACTCGACGCAAAACTGCTGTCAGGCAATCCTGAGGCAATTGTTTCAGGAGTGTGTTCGATTCAAAATGCCGGCCCCGGAGAAATCTGCTACTATGGCAATACCCGATATGCCGGTTATCTGAAAACAACCAACGCCCTGGCGGTTCTGGCTTCTGAACCGGTGGAAACCTCTGCTGGCAGTGTTCTTCTTGTAGCAGATGCCTATGATGCCTTCAGAAAAGTTCTTCACTTGTTTATGCCCGACCGGTCCAGCGGGTTTACTGGGATTCACGCTTCTTCAGTTATTCATCCCACAGCAGATATCGGTGCTGATTTCGAGGCAGGTCCCTGTTCTGTTGTTGACAGAGATTGTGTTGTGGGAATCAACTGCCGTATAGGCGCAGGTACGGTTCTCGGACCGGGCACGGTTATTGGAGATGATTGTCTTCTCTACCCGAATGTAACAATTTCTGCAGAAACTGTTCTGGGCAACGGGGTCATCATTCACTCTGGAACGGTGATCGGCAGCGATGGTTTCGGTTTTGTGCCGGATGCCCGGGGAGCGCATAAAAAAATTCCGCAGAACGGGAATGTCGTTATCGGCAACCATGTTGAAATCGGATCTAACTGCACTGTTGACAGAGCGGTGACCGACAGCACGGTAATCGGAGATTTTACAAAGCTGGACAATCTCATTCAAGTGGCTCATAATGTCATCATAGGCAGTGGGTGTTTCATTGCGGCTCAAACTGGAATTGCCGGAAGCACCGTGATTGGTAATGGCGTGGTGTTCGGCGGGCAGGTCGGGGTCGGAGGGCATCTTGTAATTAAAGACGGTGCCGTTATTGCGGCCAAGTCGGGTGTTACTAAAAACATTGAATCCGGCATTACCGTGTCTGGCAACCCGGCAAGGCCGCATATGGAAAATCTACGGTTAGGGGCAGCAGTAACGAGGCTCCCTAAGATTATTGAGCTGGTTAAAGAATTAGCAGCTGATAAGGAAACTGAGGACTGAATGAATCGCTTTCAAACAACCATTAAAGAGCAGGTTTCTTACACGGGTCGTGGTCTGCATCTGGGAAAAGAATCTACCATTACTTTCAAGCCAGCCCCGGCTGATACCGGTTATGTTTTTGTTAGAACCGATGTACCCCAGCGGCCAATGATCAAAGTCTCCGCGGACAGTGTTCGTATGGTGGAAGAACAGGCAAGAAGAACAACACTTGGAGAGAACTATTACGAGGTTCACACCGTTGAGCATGTACTCAGTGCACTTTACGGCCTTGAAATAGACAATGCAATTATCGAGATAAGTTCGGATGAACCGCCTGAACCTGCAGATGGTTCAGTACGCTCATTTGTGGAAGTTCTCAAGGAAGCCGGAGTAGAGACCCTTCACGGGCATCCAAGTAAAGTTTTTGTTATCACAGAACCGGTCAGTCTTGATTACTACGGTGCAAGCCTGACGGTTGTTCCCTATGATGGTTTAAAAATCAGTTTTACCCTTGATTACAATCATCCCCACATCGGTACGCAGTATATCAGTCTTGACATAACCCAGGAGAGCTTTGTTGAAGAGATAGCTCCTGCACGAACATTCTGTCTTTACAAAGATGTGAAAATTCTGCAGGAAAAGGGGCTTATCAAGGGGGGGACTCTTGAAAATGCCGTTGTTATCGGAGACAACGGAGTGATGAACGACACCCCGCTCCGTTTTCCCGACGAGCTGGTCAGGCACAAGATTCTTGACCTTATCGGGGATCTGTCGCTGCTGGGGCTCAGGCTTCAGGGACACGTCATAGCAGCTCGAAGCGGTCATGCTTCGAATGTTCAGTTTGTGAAAAAGATTAAAAAAGTTTATGCCGAGAAAATGAAAACATCCAAAACTCACCTTTCCGAAAGGAAGTGGGATATAGCCGATGTGATGGATCTCCTTCCCCATCGCTATCCATTCCTTCTTGTTGACAGAGTTCTGGAAATACAGCCGGAGAAAAGCATAGTAGCCATAAAAAACGTTACGATCAACGAACCTTTTTTTCAGGGGCACTTCCCGGGAAGCCCGATTATGCCCGGTGTTCTGGTTATAGAGGCCATGGCTCAAGCAGGGGGTCTCATGCTGTTTGACTCTGTTGACGATCCCGGGAGGTGGCTGGTTTTGTTCGGAGGCATTGACAAGGTACGGTTCCGAAAACCTATTCTACCGGGAGACCAGATACGCTTTGAACTTGAACTGATTAGCAAAAGAGGGCGTATGTGTAAAATGCGTGGCGTTGCCAAAGTAGACGATAGAATAGCCGCTGAAGCAGAGCTTACTGCAATGCTGGTGGAGAAGAAATGATACATCCCACTGCAATTGTTCAGTGCGAAGCGCCAGAATCTGCCCACATCGGTCCCTATGCAGTTATAGGGCCTGAGGTTGTTATCGGTGAGGGGGTAGTTATCGGAGCCCATGCTGTTGTCGCCGGTATCACCACTCTTGCGAATCAGGTAAGTATTGGACCAGGCGCAGTGATAGGCACACCCCCTCAAGACCTGAAATTTGCAGGGGAAAGAACTACTCTTGAAATCGGTGCCAGAACTGTTGTCAGGGAGATGGCCAATATCAATTGCGGAACAAGTGCCACGGGAAAAACGGTTATCGGATCAGACTGCTTTTTAATGGCTTTTTCACATGTTGCCCACGACTGTGTCATTGGCGACGGCGTAATACTGGCAAACTCGGTAAATCTTGCCGGTCACGTGGAGATTGGCACAAGGGCAATTGTCGGAGGAATAGTACCGGTTCATCAGTTCACAAGAATCGGCGAGTATTCCATGGTAGGGGGGGGGTTCAGAGTATCAATGGACGTTCCGCCCTTCACTCTTGCCGGTGGTGAACCTCTCAGACTTGTCGGTATCAACAAACTCGGCCTCAGACGAAACGGTTTTTCCGGTGATGAAATATCAGCAGCTGTGGATGCATTTCACTACTTCTTCAAAAGTCCCGGCACAATGGCAGAGAAGATAGCAGCGGTCATCGAAGATAGCTCTGTTGACTCTCTGAAAAAGCGGATTGCAGAATTCATTTCCACTTCCCGGAGAGGGGTTACCATCTGAGCCTGACTGCAGTTCTCGTTGTTTTCCTGTGTGCACAAACAGGGGCATCCGATTCTGCTGCAATTGAGTACAGAAATCCAACAAGTGCTCTGCTCAGAAGCGTTGTTCTTCCCGGCTGGGGGCAGTTCTACAACAGAGAACCGGTTAAGGGCCTGTTTTACGGCGCCGCTGAACTTGGCCTTCTGGGTCTTGTTCTTTATGAGAACAGCAAAGCTGAACATGCCAGGTCTATGTTCATGGAGACAGAACTGCCCTACTGGCAGAACAGATACGATGTGCACAGCGGTCTCAGGAGAGACTTCATCTGGTACACGGCGGGTGCATGGATAGTTGGAATGCTCGATGCCTATGTGGATGCCTACCTTTTCAGTTTTGAAGCTGAGAACAGAAAATTCGACAGTGATGTGGGTTTCAGCTTTGGCGCAGTGATCAACTTCTGACTCAGAGGGAATGAAATGATCTTTCACCTTGTATACTTTCTGACAACAGCATTGGGTGCCGAGGAACCTGAACTACTCAACAGGGCTGTTCAAGGAGACAAAGAAGCATTCGGTGAGATTGTCAGAAGGTACGAGAAGAGAGTATTCCGAGTAGCGAGAAGGATGTGCAACTGTGATGACGACGCGTGGGACATTACTCAGGAGGCTTTCATGAAAGCAATGCGAGCCATGCACACATTCAATGCTGAGTATCGCTTTTTCACGTGGATGTACCGGATCGTTACCAATACTGCAATTAATCTAACAAGATCCCGAAGTCGACGGGCAGAAGTAGCTTTTGAGGAAGGTTACGGTGGAGACGGTCAGACGGAAACAGAAGACAGCTCTATCCGCGACACTAACCGCGACATCCTCGTAGATGCGGTCAGGCGGGCGGTAGAGCAGTTGACTCCACCCCTCAGAGCCGTGTTTGTACTGCGGGTTGACCAGGAACTCAGTTATGAGGAAATCGCTGAAAGCCTGGATATAGCCACCGGAACAGTTATGTCCAGGCTCAATCGAGCCAGGAGTTCAGTAAAAGCCTTTGTGGTAAGGGAAGTAGGAGGTGAACCATGACCTGTTTTGACAGAAACAATCTGATGATGTGGGTTGATGGAGAGCTTCCCGCAGAAGAAGCAGAAAGTATCTCCCGTCACATAATCAACTGCGCGGGATGCACAGCGTTCATAGAAGCTCAGAAACGCATGGAATCCCTGTGGCGCGAGGAATGGACAGATCCACCCGAATCTGTTTTTGAGAACATGCGGCGGGGCATTACCCAAAGCACGCCGTGGTGGAGAACTCAGCGCACCTGGTATATAGCCGCTGTATTATGCGCGGCGTATCTGGGAGTAAGAGTATTTTACCTCGATAATGCCCATACACCTCTCGCAGCTGTTGCAGTCAGTGAGATCGCAGCCGGGGCCAATGCCGATGAGCAGTCTGATCAGGAAGCGACTGCCGATGTCACCATGGAACAGACAGATGCTGTTCAGCCCGAGGAAGTTGCCCCTGTCGAAGAGTCATCTGTTGAAATTGTGTTGTTAACATCGGATGATTCACCCGGCTCATCAGAGAGTGCAGAAGACATTCAGACGGAAGGAATAGTATCTGGTTGCCTGGGTGGTTCAGCACTACCTGTGATGCAGGATGCTGTTCACCAGCGGGATGAAGCCGGTCGCCTTATGAATTCCGGTTACTTTGAAATGTCGCAAGAAATAGTGGAAGTTTCCGCAGCCGAAAGTGAAATCTCTTCCGAGTCTTATGGCTCTGACGACTCGGATCAGATGGCTTTTGGAAGCATCAGTGCTGTTGGGGCAGGTTCAGGAGGCGGGGGTCTTTCCGCCGCTGGAAACACTTCTTCCACAGTACAAGGCCAGCAGAGCACCACACCTTCCCCTGAAGAGGATGCCGTTTGCTGTGCACGTTCTCTGGATGCATCAGTCTCAACAGACTATTCCGTGCTTATAACGATGGGACCATCTGCAGCCGCTCTTATTCAGCGAAACGACTGGATGTCGCTCTTTGAAGTGATAGACAAGCTTCTTGCTCAAAATTACTATTGCAGCGGGGAAGAAGTGGTTCTTTGTGTTGATTTCTCCGGTAACGTCTCCGGACCTCCTGAACTCGTTGAAACCGTAATAGACGTTCCTCAAGCGAGTTACGGAAACAGCACAGTCACAGTATATTTTTACTGACCGACCCTGCCCTTTTCATTCTTCTCTCAGTAGCTTAAATTCGAGCGAGTGACTTATTTTGAAGGGAGACTTCCAATGGTTGTCAGATTGTTCATTTCCGTGTTGCTGGTTTTTTCCCTGAATATCATGGCTCAGGAAACGAATCTGGCAAGAATCGCCGTTATTCCCGTGTTTGAAGACCCTTCAGGAAACTACAACAAGCAGGAACTCATCCTTGCCGCAGAGAGTTTTTTTCTTGAGAGCGGCCGTTTTGAAATTGTCGATGCTTCATCTCATTCGGGTTACCAGGGCTCACCGGTTGACCAGAGTCTTCGAATGCAGTCCATGGCAGCAGATCTCTCCATCGACCTTTTTATGCTGCTTGATGTTTCAATACCGTATACCGAAGTAGATCACGGCACTGCAGACAGTCTCTATTTAACAAGGAATACATCCATCGATGTCACAGGCCGGTTCTATACATCAGGGGGAAACCTTCTAGGATCGGTCAGGGAAAAGAAGTATTCGGGCAGCCTTGGAAGCTCTGCTTCTGTGGATCTGGGCAGCCTTGCCGTGCAGGGAGTTCTTCTGGTTGCAGAGAGAAGTCTCAATGAGATTTTCCCCTACGAATTTTCTTTCTTTGCAGGCGACGGCCCGGTGTTCAATATTCCAATGGGAACCTTCAACGGGATAAGAAAGGGAATGGTTTTCTCTGTTGTTGCCAGGTCCGAAGGTATTCCACGGTCAGACATGGAGTACAGGGCACTGAGCAGCCACGGGCTTATTCAAATTTTGAATGCATCCGAAAACGAAAGCAACGGGCGTCTTGTATCAGGTGAAATTGTTAGCGGAGCAAGAATAACAGCTATTGAGAATTCTTCACCGGCCCTTCTGGCTCTGTCTTACGCGCTGCTTCCCACAGATGTTGTTCCCGGAGATAACCTCACCGGCGAGGAAGCGGAAACATCAAAGCTTGTAAATCAGGCGGAATTCACCGGAGCAACCTGCAAGTGGGGGCTTTCTCTGTCTGGAACGCTTTTTTCAGCAATCATACCGCGAATGTCTTCCATCGGTATCCGGGGGGAAATGGGTACAAGAATTCCACTTTCTTCACCTTCACTTGCACTCCGAATTGGAATCGGGTTCGAAGCCTCTTTTCTTACCCAGAACACAAGAGCCGACTCAGTTTCGGCATCAGCGAATACTGCAACTATTGCCGGCACAGCCGGAGCGGATATCGAGTGGATGTTCAGCAACAGATTCGGTCTGCATGCCGGATGCATAAGCAGAGTTGGAACAGCCGCTGACAGCTGGAGTGTAAAAAGCTGGACCGGATACAACAGAGATGCACTGCCGGGAGAATTGTACTACGCTGAGATCAGTCAGCCGCCAGTAAGCTTTTCCGCCGGGCTTACTTACATGATTTACTAGTTTCCGGCAGATTTCCAGGGTCCCTTTGCCATTCCTTTTTCCCAGATTATCTCCATAATCGACCATGCTGTTACGGCAAAAACAAGACCCGCCATTATTCCTGAGAATCTGGTCCCTATCAGAGCGCCTGCAACCAGTGATCCTCCTGAAACTGAAGCCATGCCCAGCAGGAGCAGCGTGGAGGCAAAAGAGTTTGCACCCCACTTGCGTATGAACAGAATGCGGGTAAGATGCGTACCCCATGTGAGAACGGGGTAACCGAGAAATCCGAGTATTGGAATCGGAATACCGGGAATAATAAACGCCAGAATCAGCCAGGCAGCAGTGCAGAGAAGATATATCCACACGGCTCTTCTGGATTGCGCGGAATACCACCCGAGATGCTCTGTTATCTCTCCGAGTGATGTCCAGAGAAAAACTCCCCCTACAACACCTGCAAAAAGCCTGTGGTTGGGTTCTTCAAGGAAAAATGACAGAAGCAGGGAAAGTGCAGCCAGCGTTGCAAGAACGATGAAGAAAACCAGCGGAAAACTGTTGTAGCGCTCCTTGCATCTGGTGTAAAACCTTGCTCCCAGAAACTGTATCATAAGAAAAACAGCTATTGCAAAGAACGAAAAGAATAAAGATGAAGTAACACTCTGCAGTTGCGTTGGCTGGGCGTTGACTACCAGTGCCTGTATGTTCAATAATTCCATTCCTGCCGCCTTTCAAGTTGCGGGAAACTAAGAAAATATAGCCTGTCGTCAACCCTGAGGGGGATGAGATACAATGAAGCTGGTTTCTTTCGTTTCCATTCTTTTGATTTTTGTGGCTTCCTGCGGGAACAGCGACGCTATGCTCCAGAATTCCGATGCTTCCGTCAGCCGAACTGTCATCAATCTCGGGATGTGGTCAGTAGAGCACGAGAATCTTGATGCTGCCAACATGAAATCCAATCTGGTTTTTGTCAGCCTGGAGTCTTCTGACCTGCTCAACGAAACAGACTCTCTGAACTTTGACAGCCCTCTTCCGGATTCGCTAAGGTTTAACAGAAAGTGGTATGTGGGTGCTTCTTCTGTTCTTCTTTTCACAGTTACCATTCCGGATACAGGGGATGAACTTCTTTCAGGAATTGCCGGAGAAATATGCGGAAGTGCCGTACTGGTGAAACCTGAGGGTCTGAGGTCTGTATTTCTGTCTGACAGAACAGGGTCTCAAATTGATCAGGAGAGAGCCTCTGCCGATGTGGTTCCTCCACCGCAGGTGAGTCATTACATGCAGATATATTACCAGCCTGACAGCCTGGAAAACTGTCTTGAGGTCATTGATTCTCTGGTTGTGGATTTCAGCGAAAGCAATGCTGATTCCCTGCCGTTCACTTTCATCAGCAGAGATACGGGTTCTGTTGTTTCATCCACAGCAGGTGTCTTCAGAAGAAGCAGTGGCACTCATCAATACGCCTGCTTTCCTGATTCTTCGGGCATATACACGGGGGTGTTCCGTAACAGATTCAGAATTAACGCTCCCTATCTGAACTCGCAGAGGCAGGTCAGCGTGCAGGCAAGGCTCACATCTGCATTTTTATCAGGCGATGGCTATTGCGCACTGTCTGCCGCCACCGAAAACTACACAATTCAGTTTTTTCTTCCCGATTCAATTATTGCATGGACGCCCCTGGCCAGTGAAGACAGCACACGAGAATGGTATTCAGAACCCGGAGGAATAATCGGAGGGCTTCCCATTGCCATAGGTAGTTATACCGAATTCGAGCTCTTTCCCAGGTACAGATTGCTGGTTCTTAAAGGGTCTCCCATTTCCCCGCTGGACAGTACAGCAGCCGGAAGCGTTGCAGCTGTTCTCAGAAGTACGCTTGATTTCCCATCGGCAGATTTCAGTTTTGTCGAGATTCTGAATCCAGATGGGCCTCTCGTTGTTTCGGGTTTCGGAGGTATTCTGTTCTCAAGCGGCTCTCTTGAGTGCCTGGCTGATGTTTCGACATGGGATGAAACCATTCAGAGGGGTAATGTACCTCCGGGCAGTGAAATTCTTATCAAAGCAGCAAGGGGAATCCTGTTACAGTCTCTTCAGCTCGATCAGATTCTTTCAGATATGCTTGCGGCCTGGATACCGCTTCGTTTCTATGCAGAGAACACAGAAGATGAAACAGGTCTGTCTGCGATGAGACAGGCCTATCTGAAGTACTATCTATTCAATACTGAGTTAATCGGAGGAAACGGTGACACCAATGTTATCGAGGAGTATGCCCTTGGTGACCCCATGCTCTATACGTCCCCGCTTCGACGCTTTGTCACGGGTGGAAAAGGCGTGATTGTTCTGGAGTATCTCAATTCTCTTCGCCTGCTGAACAGAATGCCATACCTCCTTCAGGACTTTACCCATGCCTCCAGCGGGAATTTCTGGCTTAAGATATCATCCAGCCTGAGGGTAAGCAGCGACAGCAGGCAGTACAGCCTTCTTCGAAGTCTGCTCTATCAGCCCGGAATTCCTCAGGTACATGTCCGGTGGTGGGAAACCGAGGGGAAGGTGTTCATCGATATCCAGGAGATGCAGCCAGGGCCTGTTTTCGACCTCAGTTTCAGCCAATGCCGGCTTAGCCTCCCCGATACGGTCATCGTAAGGTCGCTGGCACCCGACCATGCAACCGGGCTTTGGCAGTGTTCTGCAGGTCCTCCCGGTTTCGGAGCTGTATCGGCAATTGACCTGAACCATACCGGAGTAATCCCTGCTGATATGATGTATGAGAGAGTTCTTCCTGGAGATAGCCAGTGAGTGGAAAAATTGAAGCCCAGAAAGAAATTGCAAGCCTGTCTGCGCTTATAGTGGAGTACAGCCGTCAGTATTATTCAGGAAACTCGTCGGATATTTCCGACACGGAGTATGATGCTCTTATGAACAGGCTTCAGGATCTGGAGCGGAATTACCCCGATCTCCGTCTTGAAAACTCTCCATCATCCAGAGTGGGATCTGCTCCCCTTTCAGCTTTTCGTTCTGTTGTTCACGATCCTCCTATGCTCAGCCTGACAAATGTTTTCAGTGAAGAGGAATTCCTTGCATTTCACTCGCGGGTAGTTTCAGAGCTGGACGGTTCTGCTGCAGAGTATTCTGTCGAACCGAAGCTCGACGGGGTTTCCCTTTCCCTGGTGTACCGCAACGGAGTTCTCTATCGTGCTGGAACAAGAGGAGACGGTATCACAGGTGAAGATGTTACTGAAAATGCCAGAACCATCCGGTCGATTCCGCTGAGACTTGATGCAGAACAGCCTGTTAATGTGGAAGTTCGCGGGGAAGTATTTTTTATGCTCGAAGATTTCCACAGAATGAACAGTGAGAGAATAGAAGCGGGTGATTCCCCTTTTGCCAATCCCAGAAATGCAGCAAGCGGCTCTTTGCGCCAGCTTGACAGTGCTGTTACCTCGAGCCGCCCGCTATCCTTCATGGCCTATGCAACCGGGGAGTATCCAGGGGGCATCGAAACACAGAGAGAATTTCTGATGCAGCTCACTTCATGGGGATTTTCCGTAAACAGGAACGGCTTTTTCTGTACCACCCCCGAACAGGTGGTAGCTTCCTACAGGTGGCTTGACGAAAACAGATCAACCCTTCCAATGGAAATTGACGGGGTTGTTGTGAAGCTTGACAACTTTCAGAGCAGAGAAACCCTGGGCTATCTGTCCAGGGCACCCCGATGGGCGGTAGCATGGAAGTTCCACGCCAGAGAAATGGCCACTACTCTCGTGGCAATAGAGGTGCAGGTAGGTCGTACCGGCAGGCTTACTCCTGTTGCCAGACTGGAACCGGTAAATGTTGGTGGTGTAGTTGTTACAAATGCCACTCTTCACAATCAGGATGAGGTTGTACGCAAGGATGTCAGGCCTGGTGACATAGTTCTTGTGAGAAGAGCCGGAGATGTGATACCGGAAGTGGTATCAGGCATTCCACCGGCAGAAGGCATCAGGGGAGCAGCATTTCAGATGCCAGGGGAATGCCCGGTGTGCCACAGCCCGGTGGTTAAGCCTGATGGCGAGGTTAACCTCTACTGCATAAACCCGTCATGTGAGGCAAGAATCAGAAAAAGCCTTGAACACTGGGCTTCAAGGAAAGCCCTGAACATTGACGGGTTGGGGCAGCGTCTGTGTGAACAGCTGGTGGACACCGGTATGGTAAGCTCGATTTCCGATCTATACAGCCTCGACAGCAAGGAGCTCACTGTTCTTCCCGGAATGGGTGAGCTGAAGGCTTCAAAACTCTTGAAAGCGCTAAGAAAGAGTATTGACAGCCCACTCGGCAGATTTCTCACCGGCCTTGGAATACCCGGTGTTGGCGAGGTGGCCTCAAAAGATATTGCATCAGCCTTCAAAACCCTTAAAGCTCTGGAAAGTGCTTCTGAAGAAGAACTCACTCATGTTAAAGGCATAGGGTTAGTTACAGCTGTATCAATAATGAGATTCTTCAACAGTCCTGCAACATCGTCTCTTATTGCACAGCTTACTGCAGCAGGCTTCAATCCTGTTGAAACAGAAACCTTGAGAGGTTCAGCGTTATCCGGGGAAACAATCGTGTTTACCGGAACACTGGCAATACCCAGGGATGAGGCGAAACAACTTGCTGAGGCTGCTGGGGCAAAGGTTACAGACAGCATTACCGGGAAAACCACGATTCTGGTTTCTGGAGAGAATGCCGGATCAAAGCTCAGAAAAGCTCTGGAGCTTGGGGTCAAAGTTATCTCCGAAGGGGAATTTCTTCTTCAGATAAAGAAATAGCCGCGGAAAACCGCGGCTACTCCTGTATGGATAACTTTCAGTTCTTTGCCCGGAAGTCGTTCATGAAATCAACAAGGGCCGATACTGATTCATATGTAACCGCGTTGTAGGTAGAAGCACGGCATCCGCCCACATCACGGTGCCCCTTGAGGCCGATAAGTTCTTTTGCAGTGGCCTCTGAAATAAACTTCTTTTCCAGCTCTTCAGACGTCAGGCGGAATGTAACATTCATGAAGCTTCTGCTGGATACATCAGTAACATGGGGGAGATAGAAGCCGTTGCTGTTGTCCATGGCTCCGTAGAGAAGGTCTGCCTTCTTTTTGTTCAAAGCGGCAATGCCCTCCAGACCGCCGTTTTCCAGTATCCATTCCATAACCAGCCCAATTACAAAAACGGGCAGGCATGGCGGTGTGTTGTAGAGGCTGTCAGTTCCAATATGGGTGCTGTAGCTCACCATTGAGGGTATGTCTTTTCTTGCCTGTTCGGCCCAGCTCTTCTTTATAACCACTGCAACTGCACCGGAAGGGCCAATGTTCTTCTGAGCACCGGCATAGATAAGGCTGAATTTGCTGAAGTCCATGGGGTGCGAGAGGAAGTCGCTTGACATATCACAAACCTGAGGCACATCTCCGGTTTCCGGGAATGTCCACATTTCTGTTCCGTAAATGGTGTTGTTGCTGGTTGTATGTAAATATGCCGCACCGGGTGTGAGGTTGAAGCTTTTCGGAATGTATGAAAAGTTTTTGTCTTCGCTGGAGGCTGCGATGTTGACCTTTCCGAAGTATTTTGCTTCCTTGATGGCTTTCTTGGACCAGACGCCGGTGTTGACATAGTCTGCAGTCATGCCTTCTTTAAGAAAATTGAAAGGAATATGGAAGAACTGGGTACTTGCTCCACCGCCCAGAAACAGTACTGAGTAGTCTTCTGAACTGAGCCCCATGATCTTCAGCATATTCTCCTGCGTCTTGACAAAAACCTGATCGAAAGCCTTGGAGCGATGGGAAACCTCCATAACAGACATGCCCTGACCGGCAAAATCGAGAATTCCCATTTCTGCTGTTTTTTTTACTACTTCGTAAGGAAGTGCCGCGGGACCGGCGTAGAAGTTATGTACTCTGTGAGCCATTACTGCCTCCATCTTCATTAAAAACCGTTATTTGGAAGAATCTGCCCCGTGGACAGACGAACACTTGAACCATACTGAATCACGGACTTCTTCTGCAATAGCATCTCTTTGTTTACTTCTGCCCTGCTCTTCTGAAAAGCAGCAGGCCGAGAAGAATGAATACAGCCTCAGGAAGCGATGCGGCAACAATGGGAGACAGGGCGCCCTTGTGGCCAAGGGTTTGTCCGAATCTGGCCAGAGAGAAGAAAACGAAACCAAGGAATACAGCCAGACCTATACTGGTTGAACGGCCGCTTCTAGGGCTGTTTGTTGCAAGCGGGGCACCCACAAGAACCATAATGAGTGCTGAAAACGGGAAGAAAAGAGTCAGCCAGAACTCGACCAGATCTCCAGTAGGATTCCCACCAGCCATTCTTACCCTGTCGATGTGTTCCGAGAGTTCGAAAATATTCATCTCGGCGGCGCTCTTTCTTCGGCTTCCGAAGTCTTCCGGCGTGTCGCTGATTTCTGGTAGAGGGAGAGTATCAAAAAGCATGAAAGACATTTCACCGGAAGTGGAAAACAGTCTTTCCTCGGCGGAGATAGCCGTCCAGGTGGAATCTGTGTATCTGAGTCTTTCAGCATCGACTCGTCTTGTAATACGGAGGCTGTCATCGAACCACTCAATGACACCTCTTGTTATGGTTTCACTACGCCCGTCGAACAAACCAATCTCGACTATGGCGCCGTCGAGCGTGCGGTGAGCAAAATTATTTCTCATAAGGTAGTCAATGGGATCTCTGCCATCAATTTCCACCCTCTGCACCTGGGTCTGTATGTAGTTTGCTTCCGCCATCACAAGATCGCCAACTGCCAGAGTGAACACGCTGATGAGAAACCCCACGACAATAAGAGGCAGAAAAACCCTTGGTATTGAAACTCCGGATGCTCTCATGGCTGTTAATTCATTGTTTCTCGTCATTGAACTTACCAGGAACAGGGAGCATATAAGTACCGCGATGGGCATTACAAGAACGATTATATACGGCAGACCGTAGAAGTAGTAACGTGCAAATGCTATTGCTGTAACATCTTTGTCGACCCAGCGGCTGAAGTTGTCAAAGGCATTCACCGATACGAACACCACTGTGAATGAAAGCACAGCCATGAATATCATCTTCGAGAAGCGGGTAGCAAGGTAGAGATCAAGCTTTTTCATCGATTACGCTTTCTCTGTCTGAGCTTGTCCATTAATTCTCTGAAATCGGGAAGGGGTACGGGATGCCCTTCCCGCAGGCTTCTGAAAGTGAGGTGGATACCCAGAGCGCCCAGAAGAATGTTGGGTGCCCACATGGCGAACCATGCGGGGATTCTGCCCCTGTCGGCAAGTTGCTCTCCACCAATCAGAAAAAAGTAGTACACAAGAATGAACACAAGGCTCATAGTCACAGCAAGCCCGGTGTTTGAGTGTTTTGAAGACAAACCAAGCGGTACCCCCAGAAGAACGAAAACCAGACATGCGAGGGGTATGGAGTACTTTTTGTGTATTTCAACATTGTATTTGCCGATATTTTGCCGGAGATTGTCAACTTGCTCACCAAGAAGAATGAGGTCGGTGGATGTGCTTGTCAGCCAGGCTCGTGCATTTCTTACCCGTCTGGTGCTGTCTCCCAGAACAACTGGATTGTCTGCGGAAGCAGCGGAAACCAGGAAAGTTTCCGATGTGCTGGAAATGCTGTCGATCAGAAGAATTCTCCGCTGCCTCAGGCTGTCAACAAACAAGCCCATCTGTTCTGCAGACATTTCTCTGTCTCCTCGGCTGCTTCTGTCGTGTCTTACCAGTTCTTCAGAACGGGCGATATCAAGGATGTAGGTAGAGAAAGTAGCGTATCTGTAGCCGCTGGTTCTGCCTTTCTCATGCATCTGGCCGTTTTCCAGAGTAAGTCTGAGGTGGTTGGCGCCCACCGGCACCATGGTGCCTTCCATGGCAGTGATGGTTCGTGCAGGAGCTCCCGGGGTGTTTGAATGAATTATCACACCAAGCAGTTTGCCTGTAAGATCATCCTTCTCCTGTACCAGAATTCTATAATTTTCCACCTCTTCCACAAACATTCCGGGTTCAATTCTGGCCGTGGGTCTCATGGTTCCCACATCAAGAAGAAGATTACGCGCGATGTGATTTGCTTCAGGCAGCACACTGTTGTTGAATACCACAAGAACTGCTGAAATTATCAGGGAAACCATTCCAAGGGGGAACATTATGTGGTAAATGCTTGCGCCGCCGGCTTTCATGGCCGTTATCTCAAGGTCGCCGGACATTCTGCCCACTGCGATAAGAATCCCTGCCAGAACCCCCATTGGGATAACAACAGCTACCATCGAGGGTAGAAGAAGAAGGAATATCTCGCCGACAATCACCATAGGAACACCCTTGCTTACAATCATGTCAAGCAGATCAAGAAGTTTGTCAAGCAGCATGACGAAGGTAAACAGTCCAAGGGAAAGCAGGAAGGGGGGGAAAAACTCCTTGAGAACGTATACTTGCAACTTTTTCATTGAATTCCCATGATAGACGCTTGTATTCAAAGTGACTGACAGTGAATTATAGCCTGATGCGGCTGTGCTGTCACTGCAAACCGGGAACTTAAAGGGAAACCGCGGATAAAACTCACCGAGGTAAAATGAGAATTGAATTAATGCTGTTTATTATATTGTTTCTGGTTGTGCCTTTGGCAGGCGCTGCAGGTGGGGTACGCCCTATGCCGCTTATTGAAGAGAACCCCGGGTACTGGTATCAGGATTCTCTTCCATGGCTGGTAAGCCTTCCCTCTACTCAGGTGCTTGTTTCTTCAAGCCTTACAGGGGATGGCCTGAACTACAGGCTCACATGCAGAGGCTATCCCATCACCGCATTCCGAACTTGGACCCTTTCGGGTGTTCGGTCACGGCTTTTCGGCTGGGGTACCTGGAAGGCGTGGACCAGCTCGAATGCCAGATCAGGAATAAGAAACTCGGGTACCAGAGGGCAGCTGGTTCCAACCATATATCTTCCGCTCAGCATGCCCGGCGTTATCGGCAGTGCCATCGGCACCGGGGGGCAGCTTGATATCTCAGGGCACCAGACTATTACTGTTTCAGGGGTAAGCCATATCTATCCCAACAGGGTCAATGTTGAGGGTGCCAGCACTTCTCTTTTCCCCGATCTGAAAATGGAACAGGAACTTCAGGTTCGTCTTGACGGCACAATAGGTGAAAAGGTTCACGTTGCAGTGGATCACGACAGTCAGAGGCAGGTTGGTGCAGACTACAGTGTAAGCCTTAATTACGACGGAAACGAAGACGAGATTATCCAGTCCATTGAACTGGGCGATGTTAACCTTTCCATCACCGGCCCTGAATTCATCAGCTATTCCATTCCCCACCAGGGTCTTTTCGGAGCCAAGCTGCTGGCTCAGGCAGGACCTTTCGACATAACAGCCATTGCCAGCAAAGAAGGCAGCTCGACCGAAAGTTCAGACTTCGTGGGTCAGGCCAGTTTTGTAACAGATTCAATTCTGGATATTTATCCGGCTAACAATTACTTCTTCAGAGCCTGGCCCGACACAGTGGAGGCACCGGGTATCGATCCTCTCAGCATCAGTGTTTTCATCGATGATGGAGATGCAACGAACAATCTGGAGACAGGCGCTGTTGAGGGGGCATGGTTTATTCCCACACCAGGAGGTGGAGAAGAAACTCAAACCGGTAAATGGTGGGATATTCTTACCCCCGGCCTGGGCGGGGATTATGTTCTTGTGGATTCCAACAGAACAATCAGATTTCTGAGCCCCGTCAACGAGAACTACGAGGTTGCAGTAGCATTCGTTACCGAGGCCGGCGACAGCATTGGTTCCGCTACAGGGAGTTATTACAACCTGAAGTTGATCAAAGAGTCAAACCCTCTGGCAAGCGATCTCACCTGGCAATACGAGATGAGAAATTATTACTTCCTTGGAGCCAACAACATAGTCAGAGAGAGCTTCAACTGCGATATTTTTCTTGAGAGAGCCGGAGAAGACCCTGTCTCCACGCAGGATGGAGTGCCCTTTACGAAACTAATGGGACTTGATTCGAATGGTGACGGCCTGCTTTACGACGAAGATCTGACAATGGACTGGGACAATGGTTTCATAATATTCCCTTCGAATCGGCCTTTTTCAAGCGATTTGCTCGAGTATCAGAATGATGTGATTTACACCGAGAAGAATCCTGCTTCAAACAAGTCTCTTTACTTCATGCGAGTCGGGTACAGAGCAGCTTCAACAACCTATTCTCTTGGACAGATGGGCATTGTGGATGGCAGCGAAAGGGTGACACTCACCGTTGCCGGGCAGGAAACTACCCTGACCAGAAATACCGATTACACGATAATCTATGAAGTGGGGCTTTTAACCCTGATCGGCGAGGCTGCAGATCTTGCGATGGATCCGGCGAACACACTGAGAGTGACTTTCGAGTACATCCCCTTCTTCAGTTCCGTAGCGAAAACCCTTCTGGGTACCAGGATTGTTTACAACATGGGAACACACTCCTGGTTCGGCGGCACCATGATGTACGAGAATGCAAATGCCCCCGAAGACAGACCCCGTGTTGGTGAAGGATCCTTTGGAACTACGGTGTTCGATGCTGATGTACACCTCGAAGCCAGACCGGAATTCATTACAGATGCGGTGAACAGAATTCCTCTGATAGCCACGGAAGCAGAAAGCCGCGTGGTGCTTTCAGGCGAAATCGCAGTAAGCCTGCCTTCCGGCGAGAGCAAGGCATGGATAGACGATATGGAAGGCTCTGAATCAACATTCCCTATCGGTCAGTCCCGATCTGCCTGGTTCTATTCTTCCAAGCCAATGCTCGGTTCACCTTCTTTGTTCCCTGCTGGAGAGTCCAGATGGTACAATGTTACAGACCGATGGTCACTTCATGATATCATTCCGGGTGAAACCGGCAACGATGCAATGAAAAAAATCAGCGGAGTGCTTCAGTTCGTGTTCACGCCTGATTCGAGTAATGTCACGGGCTCCTGGGGAGGCTTCCAGAGGTGTATCGAGCGCTACGGCTCAGACTTTTCGAAGAAAACCCACCTATCTTTATATGTAAGACCTACCGGCTGCGCAGCCGATGCCAATCTGTATATAGATCTCGGCGAGAGAATAGATGAAGATACCTACTGGCTTGAAAGAACAGGCGATGTTCTTCTCAGAAGAGCAAACGGCCAGCTTGATACTGAAGATATCAATTCTGACGGCATCAGATCAAGCACGGAAGACACCGGTCTGGATATTCTGGCCTCTTCTGATGAACCGGGATACAGCACTACAAATTACGATCCCAATCAGGATGACTACAGATTCAACTCCTCAGATCCTCTCATTACAAGATTCAATGCAATTAATAACTGCGAAAACAACGGCAGGCTTGACACCGAGGATTTGAACAGAAACGGTACTCTAGACAGAGAAAACTCATTTTTCAGGATCAGAGTGCCGCTTAACGATCCCGACTACATCATTTCTGAAAGCCCGACCGGTTGGCTGCTTATACAGATTCCTCTGAATGACACCCTGCTGGTAACTGTTCCCGATATCTCTACCGGTCAGCCTACCTGGGAGAAAATCACCTATGCGCGTGTCTGGGTAGATGGTTTTTCGGAACAGGATACTCTGGAGTTCTACGACATGGGATTGGTGGGCAACAGATGGCAGCCCAACAGCATCAGCCTTTCAGAACCCATAGGTGTTCCTGTTCAGCCCGAGGAAAGCTTTACTGTGTCTGTGGTGAACAACCGTCAGAATCAGGATTACATGGATGATCCTCCCCCCGGTGTCTCTCCCGGAAGAGACGAGAACGGCGATCCCAAGCTTGAACAATCCATCAGTCTAGACTGCCTGAACATTGTGGGTGGACATCAGGGTATTGCGCGACAGACTTTCTACTCCGTTGAAAGCTATAATAATTACCAGTCAATCAGTTTCCCCTGTCACGGTTCAGTTCAGGGCGGAGAGCTGTTTTTTCAAATGGGCCGCGATAGTCTGAACTACTATGAAATCACAACCGATATCCAACTCGGCTGGCAGGTAGTGGAAATTCAACTTCAGGATCTTGTTGATTTGAAGGTGCTGAAAGACCTTACGGAAGAAACTGAGCTCCGGTCGGGCAACATGGCCGTTGTTGGAAACCCTTCCCTCTCTGAAGTCATGATGATTGCTCTGGGGGTAAGGAACAACAGCGGACAGCCATTAACTAACCATGTTTGGGTCGATGACATCTCTCTTCTTGGTCACTATCTGGAGAATGGCAACGCCCACAGAATTACAGGTAACATCGACTTTGCGGATCTGCTGTTCGTCTCCGGAGACTACAGGCTTGTCGACGCAGATTTTCATGGGCTTGGAAGGGTTTCCGGAACAGGAACAACAGTTACAAGGTACAGCACTTCATCCACATTGAATCTTGACAGGTTCACTCCACCCGTATGGAGCTGGGCTTTGCCCGCAACATTCGCATGGAGCAGGAATTTCTCCGAGCCCAGGTTTCCTACTAACAGCGATGTCCGCCTTGAGGGGGATGAAGCCTGGGAATACCGCACAGAGTCGAACAAATGGGACACATCCATACAGTGGCGAAGAAATGGAAGATCAGACGGGTTCGCCGGACGCTATTTTCTTGACCCTGTTCACATCAGGCACACGATGGGGGACGGCTGGGGCAGAACATGGACAACCAGAGATTCAACCGATAACGAGAGCTTCTCATTTGCCTACGATATGAATCTGGGGAGAATGAGCCTTTTCAGGATTCCCATACTTGAGGATATCAGATTAAGGCCAACCAGGTTCGGGTTCGGTGTTTTATGGAGTCGGGGCCGAAATGTGATGTACGACATCGCCAATTCCGATACTGTTCTCACCCGTGATAATTCCGAAAGAGTACTCAGCACCGATGGCAACATAGCATTCAATCCCTGGAAAGGGCTCGGGGTGAACTATTCTCTTTCAGTGTCGCGTGATATGTATTACCCCTGGAATGAGCCCTATACAGGGGTTAACATCGGGCGGGAAGTCTCCAGAAATCAGAGTGCAGGAATAAGCCAGGAGATCAATTTCTGGAGCTATCTTACGCCTCGTCTCAGCTGGGATGTGCGGTACGGTTCGGCAAGACTCAGCCCCCACACTTCTTCCGGTGCAGATACGCTGAGCATGCCGGATGTGGGCAGTGATGTTACGGCAAGGCTTAATCTCAGGATAGGTCTGGCCCACGCATTGAGATCGGTTGCAAGGCTCAGGGATGAAAGGCTGGACGAGGAAGCAGTTCCCGGAAGCCCCAGGTGGCTGTTAAGCAAGATGGAAAGATGGGCAGACAGAATCACCGACCCAAATATTGTGTTCAGCAAATCAAGAGGCAGCGACTACAACGATGTACCCTTCACGCCTGATCTGTATTACCAGTTCGGCCTTGAGCCGGCTATTGATGGTCTTGATCCCTACAACAGAACAACATCGAATTCACTTCAGATCTCCGGCGGTTACAGACCCACTAATACCATGTCCGTCAGGGCTGAGTACAGTGATTCGGAAAACAAAAACTTTTATTCGGGCTTCTGGAACAGAACAGACAACACAACCTGGCCATCTATCAGCGTTTCATGGAGCGGGCTTGAGAGATTTGAGCCTCTGTCTTTTCTCAGAAGCGGTTCGCTGAGCAGCGGCTACAGATTGGAAACAACAACTTCTTCAAGGATAGAGAATGACAGCCTTACACCTGTCAGCAGATCTGAAACTTCCAGATGGAGCCCTCTGTTCAGTTTTACCGGTTCATTCAACAACAAGGTTCAGATTACCCTCTCCGACAACCTGTCCAGTTCTGAAATCAGAAACTTTACAGGCACGTCCTCTGTTGTGCACTCCGGAACCAACTCCGCTCAATTCAAACTTACTTATGCATTCAGCGCCCCGGGCGGGTTTGCAATACCCATTCCGATTCTTGACAGGCTGAGGTTGACATTCCGGAGTGATCTGACCACTTCGCTCTCCATAACCAGAACCAGCAGCCGAAGTGAGGTCACCGGCGGACAGACCGGAGAGACCCAGGTGCAGTCCGACAAATCCGAATGGAGAATCGAGCCTTCCGCGTCGTATGATTTCGGCACCGTTACAGCATCAGCTACAGGCATCTACGCCTGGAAAAATGACATGGTTAACAATCAGTATAATCAGAAGGATGTGGGGCTTAACCTGTCTGTAACAATCAATTTCTGAATTGGTATTGACACCCGGCCTTTATTATTAAAAGATATACATTCGTGTGCCCCTATTGTGTAGCATGAGTCGGAAGAGGTTTGAATGAAACTGGGCCAGATGTTGCTAAAAGCAGGGCTTCTTGACCAGGAACAGCTTGACACTGCCCTGGAGCATCAGAGAAACGAGGGCGGAAGGCTGGGTTACAACCTGGTCAAAATGAATCTTATTACGGAAGAGAAACTTAACGACTATCTTGCAAGGCAGAACCGTATCGAAGCCGTCAATATCGATAATGTTAAAATACCTCAGGATGTTCTGAATCTTGTTTCCGCAAAGCTTGCGCTGCGCTATGAAGTGATACCGGTAGAGAAGGAGGGCAGAAAGCTGGTTCTGGCCATGGCCGATCCGCAGAATCTGTTCACCATTGATGATCTGCGCTTCTCTCTGGGTATGGAAATTGAACCTCATATTTGTGCTTCTTCCATGATTCAGAGAGCATTAACCAAATTCTACGGTGCCACAGATGCCATTATCCCTGTGGAAGATATTGAAAAGGAAAGAGCCAGGGAAAAGGAAGCCAGAGATGAGATGGCGTCTTCGGAAGATGAACTCCTTATTGGGGATGAGGCATTCTTTTCACTCATAGAAGACGAGGATGAGGCCGACATGGACGAGGATCTTTCCTCCATGGACCTCTCCAATTCTCCGGTTGTCAAACTTGTGAACAGTGTAATCGCCGATGCAGTCAAACGAGGCGCCAGCGATATTCATTTTGAGCCATTTGAAAAATTCATAAGAATCAGATACAGAATTGACGGTGTTCTGCATGAGATAATGAGACCCAGCAGAAAGTACAGGCAGGCTATGGTCAGCCGTCTGAAAATTCTGGGTGACATGAATATAGCCGAGCACAATCTTCCCCAGGACGGAAGAACAAAAGTTCGGGTAAGAGACCGGTTCGTAGACATGAGGCTTTCAACTCTTCCTACTCTTTTCGGTGAAAAAGTCGAGGTGCGTCTGCTTGACCGCTCAACAGTTCAGCTTGACCTGGATACTCTGGGATTCGAAGAGGAAACTCTCTACCTCTTCAGAAGGGCCATCAAACGGCCATACGGTATTGTTCTTGTCACTGGCCCCAGCGGCAGCGGAAAGACCACCACTCTTTATTCAGCTCTTACTGAGCTGAACGATGTGGGTGTTAACATCATGACCGCCGAGAACCCCGTAGAGTTCAATCTTAAGGGAATAAATCAGGTGCAGATGAATGAAGATGTGGGTCTTACCTTCGCAAAGGCCCTTCGCGCATATCTGAGGCAGGACCCAGACATAATAATGGTTGGTGAAATCCGTGATCAGGAAACAAGTGAGATTGCCATTCGCGCAGCACTCACCGGCCACCTTGTTCTCTCCACCGCGCATACGAATGATGCCCCCAGTACAATCAACCGTCTGGTAGACATGGGCACTGAACCTTACATGCTGAGCACTTCACTTGTTTGCATCTGCAGTCAGAGACTGATAAGAAAAGTGTGCAACAACTGCAAAACACCTGTATCTGTTTCACGGGAAGCAATTCTCGAAGCCGGGGTCGATCCCGACAGATTCAAGGGGATTACTTTCTTCGAGGGAACCGGATGCGCCAGGTGCAACCAGACCGGCTACAGTGGCCGAATCGGTATTTATGAGGTAATGGCAATCGATGATGAGATGCGAACTCTGATAGAGAATGATGCCAACAGTATCGATCTGGAAAAAGCAGCGCTCAGAAAGGGCATGGTAAGCCTGCGGGAAGCTGCACTCCGCAAGCTGGAAAGAGGTCTTACTACTTTTGAAGAGGTAGTAAGGGAGACTGTTTCGAATGTATAACCGGCTGGCTATGATTCTGCTGCAGTCAGGCCTTGTGGAACAGGACGATATCAACAGGGTTGCCAGGGAATGGGGTCCCGGAGAAACAGCACTCGCCGAGGCGCTGGTTCTCAACGGGCAGGTTACGGAAGAGCTTATCACTGAATTCCTGGCAGAGATATACAGTATCGATCCCATCTACCTGAATGAAACAGGACTGGGGCGTGAAAACGCCAAGCTTCTCTCAGAGCCGTTCGCCAGAGAGAATCTCGTTGTTCCCATAAAAATTGAAGACAATGCCTTTTTTGCAGCCATGGCAGACCCGGCCAACCTTTATGTGATTGACGAGATAAAGTTTGCAACCGGTATGGAGGTTGTGGTTTATGCATCGGCTCCATCGGCTGTCAGACGGGTATTAGATGACATTTACGGCCAGATCGATGCTCTGGTGAGCGTTGATGAAACCCTTAACGACTACGACGAGGATGAAGACCACATTCAGGAGGTCTCAAGCCTTGAGGGTGATGAGTTTGACGGCGAATACGACATGGGCGACGAATTCGGGGGTGACTCCGATGCACCTGTAATCAAATTTGTCGACGGGATGATCGCCAAGGCAGTCCGTTCAGAAGTTTCTGACATACATATAGAACCTTATGAAAAGTATCTCAGAATCAGATTTCGCCGCGACGGCATCTGTCATGAGGCATTCAAGGTTAACCCGAAAATGCAGAATGCAATTATTTCAAGGCTCAAGATAATGTCGGGTATGAATATCGCCGAGCGCAGGCGCACCCAGGACGGTAGAATAAAAGCCAAAGTAGATAACCGTGTAATAGATTTCCGTGTTAACGCTGTTCCTGCCATCAACGGGGAGAAAATAGTTCTCAGAATCCTTGACCGGGGCAATCTCCAGTTCGACCTCCGGGAACTGGGTTTCCCGGAAGATGCCCTTAAAACTTTTCTTGCCGGGGTGAATTCTCCCTTTGGTATCGTTCTTGTGACAGGTCCCACCGGCAGCGGCAAAACAACAACGCTTTACTCTGCGCTGAGTTCTCTCAACACCCCGGCTGTGAATATTCACACCGCAGAGGATCCTGTTGAGTACAATATAGACGGTCTTGTTCAAACCCAGATCGATTTCTCGATGGGCTATAATTTTGCAGCCGCGCTGAAGGCCATATTGAGGCAGGATCCCAACATAATCATGGTTGGCGAGATTCGAGACCTTGAAACAGCCTCCATAGCCATTAAGGCGGCCCTGACAGGGCAGCTGGTTTTTTCCACCATTCACACCAACGATGCCCCCGGCACTATCAACAGGCTTGTGGATATCGGAATCAAACCATTCCTTGTGAGCAGCGCTGTACGCACCATAATGGCTCAGAGGCTGGTGAAAACAATCTGCAAGAACTGCAGAAAACCCTTCACATGGTCGGATCACGAGCTCTCCGAGGCTGGTGTTGATCCTGCTGAAATGGGGGGGGTCCAGACTTACAAGGGGGCAGGGTGCAATAAATGCGGCGGTTCAGGCTACAAAGGCCGGCTGGGTCTTTATGAGGTGCTCACCCTCGACAGAAATCTTAAGCAGGCCGTTATCGACCGTGTATCAGCTTCTGACCTCCGAATTCTTGCGGTTAAAAACGGCATGCGTACACTGAGAATGGACGCAATCGATAAGTTGAAGAAGGGTATCACTACCCTTGAAGAATTAACACGGGTTACCGCTGATGATGAAAATGAAGTTAAAATTGCTGCAATGAATTACAGACTAGAGAAACAGATTAGTTCTATCTCATCGTAATGTCTCCGGGATTGCTCCCGGAAAGGAGGCAGAATGAACATAAAAACGCTCCTGAAGGAAATGATGGAGAGAAGGGCAACGGATCTGCACCTCACCGTTGGTGCTCCCCCCACTATCCGAATCGACGGAGAGCTTACCCGGATGGAATACGACCCTCTTACTCCCAACGAAACCCAGTCTCTTGTTTACAGCCTTCTGAAAGACGAGCAGAAAAAAAGGTTCGAGCTTGAAAAAGAGCTTGACTTTGCCTTCGGCATCAAGGGTCTGTCCAGATTCAGGGCAAATGTATTCATGCAGAGGGGATGCGTGGCCACCGCCATCAGGGTTATTCCCTACGAGATAATGGGTTTCGACGAACTCGGCCTTCCGGAAGTGGTAGGCGAACTGGCAGACAAGAGGCAGGGGCTCATTCTTGTTACCGGCCCCACAGGCTGTGGAAAGTCGACCACACTTGCCTCCATTATCAGAAGAGTCAACAGTCGCCGCCGCTGTCACATCATTACCATTGAAGACCCCATCGAGTATGTGCATCACCACGACAAGGGCATAGTTAACCAGCGGGAAATCGGGAGTGATACAGGCAACTTCACCAATGCTCTGCGGTACATTCTCCGTCAGGACCCCGATGTTGTTCTGATAGGTGAGATGCGTGACAAGGAAACAATGGGCTTCGCGCTTAATGTTTCGGAAACCGGTCACCTTGCACTGGCCACCCTGCATACCAACTCTACCTACGAGTCAATCAACAGAATCATCGATACATTCCCTGCTGCAAGCCAGTCTCAGGTTCGAAGCCAGCTCTCGTTCGTTCTGCTGGGCGTGATAACTCAACAGCTTATTCCGCGCCAACGGGGTACAGGGCGCGCACTTGCGGCTGAAGTGCTTGTTTGCACTCCTGCTGTCAAGGCTACCATAAGAGATGACAAACTTCATCAGATCTACGGCATGATGCAGGCCGGGCAGAAGTTTGGAATGCAGACTATGAATCAATCTCTTTACAGACTATACTACAACAGAGAGATCACCAAAGAATCTGCGCTTGAGCGGTCTGTTAATCCTATTGAGATTGAGCAGATGATAGCAACAGGCAGAGAGACTTTATAAAAGGGGGTGTCCATGGCTGAATTTCAGTGGACGGGAACTAACCGGCAGGGGCGAACCCTGAATGGAACCATGGAGGCAAAGTCCCGTGCCGAAGTAAAAGAAATGCTTGAAAGCCGGGGAGTTACAGTAACAAACATCAAAGGCGGCTTCGATATGTCCACCTTCGGTGTTATCGGCTCCGGTGTAAAAGGCAAAGAACTTGCCACATTCACGAGGCAGTTCAGCGTGATGATCAACGCCGGTCTTCCCCTTGTGAACTGCCTTCAGATTCTGGGCAGGCAGCAGGATAACAAGGTATTCAAGAACATCATCGTTGAAGTTACTAACGATGTGGAAAAGGGCGGAACCGTTGCCGAATCTCTCGGGCGGCACAAGAAGGTGTTCAGCGAGCTGTATGTGAACATGGTCGCAGCTGGCGAGCAGGGCGGTATTCTCGACACCATTCTTTCACGCCTCGCGGATTATCTGGAGGATACTGCTGCGCTGCAGTCCAAGATTAAAAGCGCAATGATGTATCCTGTGGTTGTTCTGTGCGTTGTTATGGTGGCTACCCTTGCAATGCTTCTGTTTGTTATTCCCATTTTCCAGAAGATGTTTGCTGACCTGGGCGGCGAGCTGCCTGCAATTACTCAGATAGTTGTTGACATGTCTGACTTTGTTCAGAACAACATCATCTTCATTCTTCTGGGGATAGGCGGCCTTATTTTCGGCTACAACGCCTACTACAAAACAAAGGGCGGTCAGAAGGTTATCGACACCATCAAACTGTCACTGCCGGTGTTCGGCATGATTAACAGAAAAATGTCAATTGCCAGGTTCACAAGAACTCTCGGAACTCTTACAGCATCAGGAGTTGCCATCCTCGACGGGCTGAACATCACGGCCAAAACTGCAGGCAACAGGGTAATCAGCGATGCCATCATGAATGCCAGGGTAAGCATCTCAGGCGGAGAGAACATCGCGGGCCCCCTCGAGGCTTCCGGAGTGTTTCCCACAATGGTTACCCAGATGATAGCGGTCGGTGAGGAAACCGGCGGTCTGGACGAAATGCTTGTGAAAGTGGCCGACTTTTACGATGAAGAGGTGAATACCCTTGTTGACGGTATGGCATCCACCCTTGAGCCTCTGATGATCGTTTTCCTGGGTGGCTTTGTAGGCTTTCTAGTTATAGCCATGTATATGCCAATCTTCGACATGATTCAGGCGGTGGGCGGAGGCTGACACGAACCGTCAAATGGTAATAAGCGCAAGGCGCCGCACCTGGCTTCAGGTGGGGCGCCTTGCCGTTCTTGGGATTCTCACACTGTCGGGCATCTTCACCAGAAATCGTCAGGATTTAACCACAGTTTATGCGCTTGTTGCCATTGCTGCAATACTCTCCCTGCTTATCTCTGCCTTCTTCATGAGAAGAAACCCTGAAAGCCGACGACCCTACTGGTTCCTTCTTTTTACTGATTCGATTCTTCTGGGAACATTCATCTATGTGAGCGGCGGGGTAGACGGACCATTCACCTCGTTTCTTCTTATTCACTCTCTTGCCTATGGCTTTTATCTCGGAATGCCGGGCGGGCTTGCTGCCGCCGGGGCAAGCATACTTGTAACCACTGCATTCTCTGTAGTAGCGCTTAATATCACCGGTTCAAGCATAACCCTAAGCCCTCTGCTTCTTGTGCTTGTTCAAAGCGGTCAACTGAAGCTCTCTTCTTCATACATTGCCATGAGAATACTTACAAATGGTCTTCTTCTGACGTCCTCCGGACTTGCTTCCGGCATTCTTGCCCAGTCTCTTTACACCGAAAGCGGCCAGCTCCAGAGGGTTCTGAACAATCTGGCAGACCTCAGGGCAAGAAGCAGGCACATTCTCGACAGCCTTCACGACGGTGTTGTGGTGGTAGACTCATCCGGAGAGCTTGTAAGCATCAATCCTGCCGCTGTAGAGCTTCTGGGAACAGACAAACCCATGCAGGAATCCGCGTTGGGCAGGATAGTAGGCAGCTTTCTGAAAAACAGCGATTTTCCACCGGGAATTGATATTGTGATCAACGAAAGAGTTCTTGAGTGCCGTTTCAGCCAGTACGGCGATACCGATGGAGCAATAATTATTCTAACCGACACCACCGACCTCAGAAACTATCAGGCTGCACTCGAGGAAAGAGACAAACTTTCGCTTATAGGGAAGCTCAGCGCCACCATGGCTCACGAGATAAGAAACCCGCTTGCCTCAATGAGCGGAGCTGCACAGATTCTTGCAACGGGTAAACTTGACCGCGAGAAGGCTGAACGGATGGCTACTCTTATCGAAAAGCAGTCAATCAGGGTTTCCGAGCTTATCGAGGGTTATCTGTCTCTCTCCAGAAGCAGTTCCGATTTTCCGTTTACAAAGATAGATGTTAATGAAGTTCTGATGGACTGTGTTGAAAGTGCCATGCACGGTTTTGCAGGCGGAGTTTCGCTTGAGGTTTTCAGGTCTCCCGACAATCCTTCCATACTGGGCAACAGAGTCAGGCTTGGGCAGGTACTGCTGAACCTTTTAAGAAACTCGGTTGAAGCCTTGGGTGGCAGGCATGAGCCTGTGATAACCCTGGAAGCGGCACTAATTGAAGACGGAAAAACGGTCTGCATAACAGTAGCTGACAACGGCCCGGGAATTCCTGTGAACATTGTAAACAGAATATGGGAGCCCTTCCAAACCTCAAGAGCCGAGGGTACTGGCCTGGGGCTGTATATTGTGAAAAGAATAGTTGAAGAACACAGCGGGTCAGTTGATGCAGAGAACAGGAAAGAAGGCGGCGCGGTTTTCAGAATAAAGCTTCCCGTAGCGCGGGGGGGAGACTGATGGACAAAAGAAACCTGTCAATACTGCTTGTAGACGATGAGGAGTCGATGCTGGAGTGGCTCAGCCTTCTGCTGGAGCAGAACGGCTACACGGTTAAATGCTTTTCACACCCGGAATCAGCGCTGAAATGGAGCCAGGATAACCCGGTTAATGTGCTGATCTCAGACATCAAGATGCCCGCAATGGGAGGTCTTGAGCTGTTCGGAAAAATGCAGGAGATCTACCCTGACATGGCCGGAATTCTCATGACTGCTTTCTCGAGCGTCGACACAGCGGTCAAAGCGGTAAGAGGGGGTGCTTCCGACTACCTGATAAAGCCCTTCAAAACCGATCAGATGCTGGCTGCCATAGAAAAAGCCGTACGTGAAAAAAATATGTCAATGGAAAACCGGGAACTTAAGCAGAAGCTTAACCGTGAGTACGATTTTCAGGGAATTGTGGGGCGCTCAGAGCCCATACTTAAGCTACTCGAGATGGTAAGAAGGGTTGCCGATCAGCCAAGCACAGTTCTTATCTCCGGGGAAAGCGGCACAGGCAAAGAACTCATCGCAAAAGCAATTCACAACAACAGCCTGAGAAAAGACGACCCGTTCGTGGGCATTAACTGCGGCAGTCTTTCACCAAACCTTCTCGAGAGTGAACTGTTCGGCCATATAAAAGGTTCTTTCACCGGAGCATACCGCGACAAAGAGGGCCTGATGGTGGCCGCCGGCAGGGGAACTCTCTTTCTTGATGAAATAGGCGAGCTGAACAGAGACCTGCAGGTGAAGCTTCTCAGAGCAATCCAGGAGAGGCAGGTTCGCCCGGTGGGAGATACTGCCACAAAACCGTTCAAAGGCAGACTCATTTGCGCCACCAACCGGAATCTGGAAGACATGGTTCAACAGGGCGCTTTCCGCGAAGACCTTTACTACCGGCTTAATGTTCTTCCCCTGAATGTTCCACCACTGCGTGAGCGCAGAGAAGACATTCCCCTTCTTATCAACCATTTTCTAAACGGCGGAAGCTACCCGGGTAAAAAACTGTCAGATGAATCTCTGGAAGTGTTCACAACCTACACCTGGCCCGGGAATGTGCGCGAACTGCAGAATATTATCGAGAGGGTGTGTGTGATGAGCAGCGGTCTCACAGTGCAGTTGAACGAGCTCCCCGTCTTTCTTCTGGGCAGTGTTTCTCAACAGGTATCGTCACCTCCTGAAGCCTTCGAAGAACATGATATTCAGCAAAAGCTTCCCACTTTGGAACAGATAGAAAAAGCCTGGACCTACTACATTCTAGAGAAGGTAGCTGCTGGTGAGAAGAGGGCAGCCTCAAGAATTCTGGGCATCAACGAAACAACCCTTCACCGGCGCCTTGAGAAGTACAGAAATGATGAAAAGTGATGTTGTCGTATTGCAGATTGCAATACATAATAGGAGAGCAGAGAGCATAGCAAAGATTGGCCGTGCAAGAAGCCATTAAAAGGCACTGCAATCTTTGGCAAGCATTATGCTTCTGTATTTGTTGTGCGTGTTATCAACCCCATCTCTTGAAAGGAGAAGGAAATGAAGAAGAAAGGTTTTACCCTCATCGAGCTGATGATTGTGGTGGTCATTATCGGCATTCTTGCCGCTATCGCCATCCCTAAGTTCAGTGATGTTTCCGAGAGTGCCAGAAGGAACGCCTGCCGTGCCAACATGCGCACAATCGCCAGCCAGGAAGTTATTTACTTTGCCTCCAACGAAACCTACACAGATGATTTGGCCCTCATTGAAATGACTGGCGTACAGTGCCCCACTTCAGCAGCATACACTCTTGCTGTTCCAACCTCAGATGAGTTCAATATTACTTGCCCCACAGGCCATGGTGCGATTCTTAACGGAGTGGCAAACTGGATCGATTCCGGAGAATAAGCTAAGCGGATTTGTAATCATCAAAGGGGGCGGCAACTGCTGCCCCTTTTTGCTACAGTTTTCCTCCCACCGCTGTTTCCAATTGTCTTTCTGCTTTGCAGACAATGCAAACACAAACCTGCATACTTCAGCAAAAAATTACTAATAAATAGGCAAAACACATATGGCAAGTAATATGCTTAAATACAGACAGAGAGTTCATTCAACCGAAAGGAAGAGCAAGATGAATAAAGGTTTCACACTCATTGAGCTTATGATAGTGGTGGTTATCATTGGCATTCTTGCGGGAATTGCCATTCCTAAATTCGGCGATGTCACCGAAACCGCTAGAAGGAACGCCTGCCGTGCCAACATGCGAACCATTTCAAGCCAGGAATGCATTTACCTGGCAAGCCATGAAACTTATACCACCGACCTTAACGAAATCGAAATGACCAATGTACAATGCCCGGTTGGTGTATCTTTCACTCTTGCTGTTCCAACATCCGACGAGTTCAACATCACCTGCCCGACAGGTCATGGCTCAATTCTCAACGGAGTAGCAAGCTGGATTGATTCAGGAGAATAGTTTACGGTGAATTGTATCTGCAAACAAGAAAGTCATTTGATCCAGTTACAAGCGGTTCGAGGATATTATTGTACCCTACATTGTCAAGTATTGCAAGCCTGTTTTCCATCTCCATAACACACGGGTCTGATCTGTAGAATACCACATAATCAATACCCAGTTCATCGAGAATTGCACATTCTTCCTCAAGAGAGTTATCAAGATAAAGAGCCTGTGTGGCCGGGTGTCTCCAGCCGACATAGATAGTGTGATCACAGAAGTATCTTTTTTCCTCATGGAGTGAAAGAATGGCTGAGGGTTCCGGGATGAAGCTGTTAAGCCACATGTGCATGTTGCCTTCCGGAGTAGACGGAATTACTTTGTAACCAAATTGAGTATCCCAGCTCCCCTGAATTATAGATTTGGCTACAGTGTATCTGTATGCTGCAGGAAAAAGAAGGTTGGGAGTTATAATGAAACCGGGAACAACAAAAGACGCAATACAAACTGCTGCAAGGTAGAATGAGCTGAACAGCTCTTTGAATTGCATTGACCTCACTCCAAGAAGAGCCACAAATGGATAAATCAGAATAGAGTACTTTACACCCCACCAGGGTGGCCACAGAACAATAATAGCCGCAGCAAAATACGCAAACAGAGGAAGGAAAAGCATCCAGTTTCTGCTTTTATGAAGCAGGGAGATGCCGAAGCCACCTAGCATCATCAGCAGCATGCCCTCCATGCTCGTGAGAAAAATGCCTGTATTTTTTAGCAGAGATAAACTGCGGTAATCATTAAGTACAGAATCCCTGTCGTTGATAAGGGCAATCTCCTCTGGATAAGGAAGCAGCTTCCACTCATCTTTCAGAAGAAACGAAACGGGTTGCTTGGGGTAAGTGGGACTTCCGGTTTTTATCATGGTTCTTACTGCGAAAACAGAGGGCACCAGCGCTAGAAAAGCAAGGGAAAGGAGCCGTGTTCGCCATGTGCTTCTCAGGAACACCTTCCCGGAGTAAAGCAGAAAAGGTATCAGAACTAATACTGCTGTTTGTTTGCAGGATAGGGCAAGACCCATGAGAAGCCAGGATGTGTATTTGAATTCCGCGGTATTACTTTCCCTTATGGCTGCTGCAAGGGCAAGAGTACAGAACAGAATGGCTGCCGTGTCAGTTTTGGCAAGAGAGCACCAGTAATACATCATAGTACAGATCAGTACAATGAAAGCAAGTGGAGCCCTGAACTTTTTCTTTATCTCCATGAGTTGCATTCCCCGGAAAAGGGCGAGGAATAAAAGGGTCATCTGAAAAACCTGAAGCATGCTCAGTTGATCCATCCTGTCGGAAGAAAGCGAAGCGGGCCAGACTGCAAGCATTTCGTATGTAAGTGGAAAGCCTGAAAATGCTGTTTCTTCGATCCAGTAAACTCTTCCGCTGTTCAGCCATTTGTCGGGTTGAACAGCATAAGTGATAAGTGGGTCATCAAAGTTCAGGTTTGGCATGGAAGCATAGGTCAAGTTAATAACCACCACAGCAAGAAGAGCTATCGCGCCTATGATCTGCAGCACAGACACCTTCCCTGCTCTTTCTCGGGTTCTCAACTTTCTTACAAGCAGAAGCATTCCCGGAACTGAGAAAAGCAGAAGCAGGGCTGGTGTAACTGTTCTGTTCATTATCCCAAAAAACGATAACGGGATTTCAAGCAGAATAAAAGAAAGAGCACCCGATATTTCCTTGGGCAGAAGCGGGAAGAGCTTTCTAGTGCGACAAAATTTCTCGACGATATGCCCTGCACCGTAAAACGCAACCCAGACAACAGCCACTCTTATAATGGTTTGAAGAAATGTAAGTGGGCTTATCCAATCAAGCATTTTACAGTTACCTCCTGTTTACTCCGGGAATCCAAAGCCGAAATCAAGCGAAAGCAGGTCAAACAAGTAGTTTCCCGATACGCTGTCAGGGTCCATCAGGGAATAGGTTCTTTCATTCTGGTCTGTGCACATGATGTATGAAATGGGAGACCAGTGAGGCAGGAAAACTCTGTCCCAGGTTTGAAGAGGTGAGGAAGAGCAGTCAATTTCCTTCAGAAAATACCCCTGATTATCAAAAGCTTCAACCAGAACAATTTGCTGGTCTGGTATGCAGTTTACCACCCAGGAGCCTGATCCTCCGTTTTCTGAACCGAAAACCGTACCGTTGTGGTAAAACTGTTCTGGAGTGAAGCTTAGAACGGTATCAACAGGTAATGCAATTCCAGTAAGTACTGAAGAAACAGCTCCGCTGACATCAGTGGCAAAAATTTCAGCTGTTGTTCCCGAATCTAGCCAGACCCTTAGAACTTCATCAGGCATAAGAATCTGACCGCCAAGCAGGTTTCCCTGTGGTAAAGAGTCACCCGAGAAAAGAACTGAATTGAATGCTATCGGTGTTGAATTCCGAATGATCATTGGATAACTGCCAAAGATTCTGTCGAACGATCCTCCAAACTCCTTAACAGCAAGGGAAACTGTTATTTCAGCAGGATCACCAACAGGAGCATACCCATTCAATCTGTAGTAATTGCCGTTATCAGCGGTGAATATTATTCTGTTGAAGTACATGTAGGGAACTGCAACGGTATCTGCACATCCTGGTGCAATGGGCGGGGATAGAAAAACAGAAGTCAACTGTCTTCTACCCGGAACAAGAAGGTTTATTGCTGCGATGCTGCCTTCACTGAGGTTATTCTTTACAACAAGTTCCGTGCTGTCAGGCGGGTCACAGAAAGGGAGAGCAAAAGAGAATAAAATCCACAGCAGAATCAATGTGATTTTCCTTCCGGTTTCAGAGGGTTGCCTGAACTGATTCAAAAGGTAATATAGACGGCGTATTGTTGTTAAGAAAGGCGGTGAAAATGGCTTTTCGAATTTGCCTGATCGGTGCTACCTATTCCGGTAACAAAGGCGCTGCGGGAATGCTCACCGCAGCTGTTCAGAGCCTCAGGGAGAAATTGCCTGAAAACACAGAGTATAAAGTGTTTTCATTGTACCCCAGGAGAGATTTTCCAGTAAAGCAACCCGGTGTTTGTATAGTGCCTCTTAAACTTGCCGCTCTCGTTTTTGTACTGCCGTTTGCTTCTTTTTTGTTTGCGCTTTTTGGCTGGATTCCCTTTTCAAGAAGGCTGCTGTACCGATATGTCCCCTTGAAGGAACTGGTTTCTGCTGATGTTCTGCTTGATCTGTCTGGTATTTCTTTTGTAGACGGCAGAACAGCAACACTGTTGTACAATGTCTGCTGTATTCTTCCTGCTCTGCTTGTAGGAACTCCGGTAGTAAAAATGTCGCAGGCTCTGGGGCCTTTCAAAAGTCAGATAAACAGAAATCTTGCAAAGTTTCTGCTCAAGAGGGTGAAATTTATCTACTCACGAGGCAGCTCCACCTCAGGCCATCTGCAGGCACTGGGTATCACCAATTGGAAACCCTCAGCTGATCTTGCCTTTCTGTTGCGAGAAACCGGGGTTGATGCTGAAAACATCTTACCTCCTGAAATTGATAAGCGATTGATTATAGGAATTTCCCCGAGCCAGGTTTTAGACTCATACTGTTCCAGGGCAGGAATCGCATACATAGAAATACTGGCTTCGGTGCTCAATACCATTGCCTCAGAGCAGAACGCATTTGTTCTTATCATTGCCCACAGCAATCTGGGAGAGAAAACAGTGTCACGGAACAATGATTACCATGTGTGCTCACGCCTTTATGAACTGTGCGATAAACAGCGCACCAGGTTGATTCTGGAAGACAGCACACCAGGTGAGCTTCGCTCTCTGGCAGGTCTGTGCGATGTTTACATTGCATCCAGGTTTCATAGCATGATTTCGGCACTCAGCACAGCTACCCCTGTTCTTGTAACTTCCTGGTCACACAAATACATGGAGGTAATGGAAGAGTTCGAATGCGGGAAGTGGGTGCTGGAGAAAAATGCCATTTCCGCAGAGTCGCTTGAATTGATGCTGAACGAGCTGATTGCGTGTAAAAATGACACTTCCGAAAGAATAGAGGCGAACAGATTGCGAGTTATTAAATCTGCGTGGGTGCAGATTGATGAGGTAGTCGAAATGCTCATCATGGGGAAAAACCAGTGAATGCCTTCCCCGAGCCTGGTAATACTGCAGTGAAACTCTTCAGGGAATTCTATCACGATTCTTTCCGCCGGAGTGCGATCGGGTACTCTGAAAATGAAGAGCTTCAAGCGAGATGCGCTTCAGGGGGGCTTGTATCAACCCTTCTTGCAAGGCGAATTGAAACAGGAACAACAAACGGGGCAATTGTTGCCCGTGTTACTTTTGGACCAGACGGACCTGCTCCTGAGACTTTTCTTGCAATTGATCCCGAACAGGTTTTCAGCAGTTCGGGCAGCATCTACAGTGATTTCGATCACATCGAAGGTATCAGGAAAATTCTTTCAGATTGCGACGGAGTTTTTGATGTTGTTGCCTTGCCCTGCCAGATAAGGAGACTGAGATCAATTTTAGATAAGAATGATCATTTGAGAAAAAAAACCGGCCTTCTTGTAGGTCTGTGGTGCGGTCATGCCACGGATAGAAGGCTGCTTCAAGACCTGCTGCCTTTATGGGGAATCAAACCTGATTCAGTGCAGTCTTTCAGCTACAGAAGAGGACGATGGAGAGGCAGAAGTGAAATTGTTCTTAACGACGGTTCGGTAATAAAAAAACCATTCTCAAAAAACTACGGATTGTTTCAGAATATGTATGTTGACTGCATGCCAAGATGCTTTTCCTGTACCGATCATTTTGCTGAATCGGCTGACATCAGTTTTGGTGACTGCTGGATTTCATCTGAAAAGAAAGAAGAGTACAAGAAGACAATGGTTTTATCGCTTACTGAACCTGGCGACTCTGCTCTGGAATTGCTTCTTGCCTCATCGGGAACTGTTCTGGAGACAGTTGAACCAGTCCTTGCAGTTCAGGCTCAGAAAAGAGCAGCTGTGTGGCATACTTATTCATGTAAAGCAAGAGCAGTAATCGGAAAGCAGTTTGGTTTGAACATAAGCTGCAGCCTGGATGTCAAACCGAGATTAAACGATTACATTTCCGCGTATATGATTCTGTTCTCTTACAGGCTTTTCAACACAAGGTTCAGAAAAATCCTTCTTCGACTGCCGTGGTGGATGATGTACCCGTCCATGGCCATTCAGAAATTGATGTTGAACAGATGAATGCCGCCAGCTTGAAAGCACATGTATCAAAAGCAGGCAGCTTTTTTTTGAAAAGCCGGCTTGTAAGTTTTCTTCTTCTTGCCTGTGTTCTGATAGCCGTTACGCTGTTCGTTCACCGATCATTCTCCGGATTTACCCGATCGGATTTCTCCAGTATATCGATCAGATCATTGGTGACTCCGCTGGCTCTGATTTGTCTGGCCTATCTTAACCGATTTGCTTTCTGGGTTGTGCTGACTTCATCTTTTGAATTGAGGGCTTCGGTTTTTCTGACCAGCCGTGCTTTCTTTTACTCGCTTCTTGGGAGGTACATTCCGGGCAATGCGGGATTATTTCTGTTTCGAATCAGGGCATACAAAGCAGGTTCACAGAAGAAAGTAGGAGCTGCTCTCATTACGGAGTACATTTCAACCATACTGGCCGCCTGCGTTCTTGTTATTGCGGGTACTCTGTTTATTCCCGTATCGAACCCCCTGCTTACGAAATTGATTCCTGGAAGTATGCTTGTGCTTCTTCTTGTGCTGCTTCACCCTCCTGTTCTGAAGCGAACTATAAACAGCCTGCTGAAGCTGATGGGTAAGGAGCAGCTGGATGTCTTTCCGGCAATTAGAATTGTTCTTGCAGTAACTGCAGGTTACATTCTTACCGGAATGCTTCACGGGCTTGCCATGTTTCTTCTTCTGAGAATGCTTACTCCGATGGGGCTTGCATCGTATCCTATTGTTACGGGAGCCTACTACATGGCGGGGCTTGTGGGAATGTTTGCATTCTTCGCACCTGGAGGGATTGGTGTAAGGGAAGGGGTACTCTTTCTACTACTTCCCTTTGTGGCAGGTGCTCAGCCTGTTGTTCTGGCGGCCGCCCTGATGAGAGTACTCACTCTGTGCAGTGAATTGCTTCTTTTTGCCAGCTCGAGTGTACTTTACTTATTGTACGAGAGAAGGAGAATTTGCAATGAAAAATGAGCCGTGGGAACTGGTGAGGCAGGTGCAGGAGATACTGCAGAGGGCTGGAGATCAGTGTGTGTGTGATCCGGGGATGATGGGGGAGTTGAGGAAGATAACAGATGAGCTCGAGGGTGCTCTGGGCAGCGATGAGCCCACGGCAGGGGAAGTGCTGCGGATACTGGGGCATGAGCTTAAGTCGCCGGTGGCGGCCATCGTGAGCCTTCTGAATGCCATTGAAGTGGGGCATGTAAAGAACCCTGAGAACTCGATGAAGATGGTGGGCAGGGCCAGGAAAAGGGCAGAGGAACTGCTGCCGCTTGTTAACGATGTGATGGAACTTGGGAACCTTTCTTCTGCTGACAGCTCGTCGCTGGATGAAAAAGTGAGCATGAGCGCTGTGTGCAGAAGTGTGCACGATCTGCTTGAGCTGATGTTTCAGGAGAAGGGCATCTGCTTTGAGCTTTCAATACCTGATGACGAGCCTTTGCTGCCGGTGAAGGGGAGAGAGAGCTTTCTGCGCAGGGTGGTTCAGAATTTGTGTGTGAATGCTTTCAAGTACAACAAGCCCGGTGGATGCATTTACCTCAGGGTGTACGGGGAAGACTCCCGGGTTGTGGTGCAGGTTGAAGACACCGGTCTCGGGATTCCGCCCGAGGATATGCCTCATGTTTTTTCATTTCTTTACAGGGGCAGGCAGGCAAAGCGGAACCCTGACGGCGGGCTGGGGCTGGGGCTTTCCATGGTCAAGCAGATTGTCGAAGTGCATGGAGGTTCTATTTCTGCTGTAAGCGAAGAGGGAAAGGGAACTGTCATGACAGTTCACCTTCCCCTGTATATAGGATGACTGACTGAAGCAGACCGCTTCAGATTATCAGCCTCCTCAACCGCCGCTTGAGTCGAGATCGCTCAGAGCCGCTTCCCATGAGTAGCCGTTGCTGCCGATGGTGATTTCCCATCTTGTATAGGTATCGCCGTCTTCATCTTCAAGATAGATGTCGTAAGTGCCAGACTGCACATAAGCGGTATAGCTGTCGCCGGGGTAGAGCACTTCCCCTACGAGATAGTTGTCACCCCAGCTGTCTGTGTTGGAAGCTGAAATCCAGACACCTGTAATTTCCCAATCACCAAGTCCGTTGGAAATGGTAACTGGGCATTGCCCTGCGTTCTGAAGGTTGACAGGTGCAGCGGGGGCTGGCTGATCGAGGTCTTCAAGGGTAACGGTCCAGCTGAACCCATCGCTGCCGACCGTGACTCCCCTGATGGTGTAGGTGTCTTCGTCTTCATCCATCACCTGTATGTCGTAAACGCCAGCAGTAACCATCACTTCGGCAGTTTTGCCCGGGGCGAGTATGTCTGTGCCCGGGAGGTGATTGGTGCCCCATAAATTGTCGGAACCCCGGCTTATGTACACACAGTGAATGTTGTAATCCTCAAGGCCGTTGGTTACCGTGAGTGGTACCTTGTTGAAACAACCTGTTGTGAAAAGAAGCAGAATCGATGCCGGCAGAAAAAACAGCAATTTCCCTTTCACTGATAACCTCCTTTGCCCGGTAATACCATCGGGGCGGTTCATGTATTCCCTCACCAGTCAATATCACCGACTGTTACTTCCCAGATGTAACTGTCTGCACCGACTTCCTGTTCCCAGCGGGTGTATGTATCACCATCCTGATCGACTACCATGATATCATAAGTGTCAGGAACCACTGAAATATCAATCGACTCCCCCGGCAGAAGAATGCTGTAATTGGGAAGGGAGTTCAGTCCCCATTCATCCTCATCGGTGCTGCTGCTGATGTAAACATACTCGATGTTCCAGCTCTCGAGTTTGTTGACTATGGTAATCTTTGATGGTTTGTAGCATGCCGAAAGCAGCAGAAGGGGCAACAGCAGATAGAGAAATATTCTGTGCACAGATTTTCCTTCCACGGTGAAACAGAAATGGGGGGCAGCTGGCCCCCCATTCTGTAAACTGCTTTTATACAGTTTTAGTCCATATCGTTGAGGGTGACTTCCCAGTAGTAACCATTCTCGGCTACATCAATACCCCAGAGGGTATAGGTGTCTCCGTCTTCATCTTCCACTTTGAAATCGTATGTATCGCCTGCGGCAACGTAGAATGTGAACTCTTCCCCTGGCTCAAGAACAGAGGAACCGAGGCGGTCGTCGCCCCATGCGCCGTCGCTGGGGTCACCGTAGACATACCAGATGCTCCAGTCTCCAAGACCGTTGTAGATGGTAATGGGGGCATTGCCTTCAGCAGCGGCTGAGTTATCCATGTCGCTGAGCTGAACTTCCCATACAAAACCCTCTGCGTCAATCCACTGGTCGTAAAGTACGTAAGTGTCGCCATCGACGTCTTCAACCATGAAGTCGTACCAGTCGCCCGAGGGAACCATGAAAGAAATGGACTCACCCGGAGCAAGAATCTCGGAACCGAAACGGTCTTCGCCCCATCCATCATTAGACGAGCTGGTGCAGTATCCGTACCAGAGATCCCAGCTTCCAAGGCCGTTCTCAATGGTAACTTCAACATCTGCGCCGGTTCCATAGTCAAGATCTTCAAGGGTAACTTCCCATGCAAAGCCGTCTGCACCGATTTCAACTCCCCAGAGAGTGTATGTGTCGCCGTCTTCGTCGATTACCTGGATGTCGTATGTTCCGGCCTCGTCAAGACTAAGTGAGAATTCGACACCGGGCTCAAGCGGCTCGGTGATGCGGTTTTCGGACCAGGGGCCATCGGAAGCGTCAATCCATATTTCATCGATATTCCAGCTGCCAAGGCCGTTTGTGAAAGCCACATCGATTTTTGTTTCATCAGGTGTTTCGGCAACCGGCGGCTGACTGGAGCCGCAAGCGAAGAAAAGTGCAGAAAGCACCACCAACGCCGTAAGCAGATAAGTATTTTTCATAATCCCTCCCTGTTCAATTCAGTTTTACGACTCCCCACCGGGAATCGAACGATCAAAAATAAGTACTCAGGCAACCCGAGTAAAGACCGGAAACAGGGGAACCGTTTAAAGCTTCCCCGAGGGCAGCCCTCTAGTCTATGTCGGAAAGAGTTACAGCCCAGGTGTATCCTTCAGCTCCGATTACTATGTTGGTGCGCGTGTAGGTATCGCCGTCTTCATCTACAAGTTTAATGTCGTATGTTCCGGCGGGAACGGTGATCAACGCTTCGTCAGCTGGTTCCATAACCTCAGAGATACGGTTTACGCCCCATGGACCGGCAGAAAGATCAACATAGACCTCTTCAATGTTCCAGGCACCGAGATCGTTGGTGATTTTCACCGGGACATTGCTGACTCCGCATCCGGAAACAAAGATTGCCGCGAACACTACAGCCAGCAGAACAAGAATTCTTTTCATTTTCCCTCCGTTTATGTTGTGGGTTCATATGTTGAACCGCACATTTCCCCGAATTGGGAATAATAAGGAAGATATCAGTATGGGTAAAGCCCCCCGGAAACACGGTGCACTTTATTGAATATACTGATCCAGGTGTTCCATTGATACATTCCAGGCAGCTCCCGCCGGAGTTACCCTTATTCCTGCCCGGGTGTAGGTGTCGCCGTCTTCATCTTCTATTCTGACATCATAGCTTCCCTGTTCAAGAAGGAAGGAGAACCTTTCTCCGGGTTCAAGAACACTTGGGCTTAAATTGTTATCGCTCCACTCTGAACCGCCCGAGGGTCTGATCTGAACTCCTGTGACTGTCCATTCTTCAAGAGAATTGCGAAGTATGAGCCGGCAGCTGCCAGAACCTGACATCTGCCTCTGAAGGTATGTGTCTTCCCGGGAAACATCCCAGCAGTATGGGAATCCCTTTCCCTCGACAGAAACAGATTCCCGCCTGTACTCATTATGCCCGGCATCCTCGGCAGTAAGATTGTACTGCCCTGGAACAACCCGCACATTGGCCGTTCTCCCGGGGTAGAGAATGAAAGCTTCAAGCCTGTCGGGGCTGTTTTCTCTGTCTTCCGGTGAAGAAGCAACGAGCAGCCTGTAAATGTCAGTGCTTTCCATGGCATTGGTAACTCTTACTACCCCTTCTCCCGCGCCGGTCCAGTATTCTCCGCCGGATTCAACAGTCTGCCGGAACTCTTTGCAGTCGTGAATCGAAAATTCAGCTTCAAAGCAGTCAGCAGAATCAATCGGCATGATTTCAACTGAGTAAATTCCTCCGTATTCATCAACGGCATTGATTTCGGAGGCGATCAGGGGAACAGTGAGCAGGATGGAATCGCCCGGTTTCAGGTTATTCTGAAGAAGATTTATGCTGTCGGCGGTTAAAAAAACTTCGACCAGTTCGATATCAGTGAGCTGACTGGTTATTCTGAGAGAAGGACCACTCTCTGATGAATCAGAGCAGGCCAGAAAAACTGCAGCAATCACTGGCAGCAGCGCTTTAAATCGTGTCATCTCTGTCTGATGCTGTAATGCGCCGCATCGCCCCCTCCGGACCAAGGTTTATCTCCCATACAGTGTATGTGCCCCCCTCTGAATCAATCAGCTGTATGTCGTAAAGGCCTGCGTCGAGCATTAATTTCAGTTCTGATTCTGTGCTTAGAATGTTGCTGCCCAGCCAGTCTTCTCCCCAGGATTCACTGCTGCTGGGTGAGCAGAAGGCATTCCAGAAAGACAGGTATTCCAGGCCATTCCTGATGGTGAGTTCGCACGGACCGACGCCGGCAGTTACAGTGGAAGGAGCCGCTGAAGTTGAAGCTTCTGTTCCGTTATTCTGAGTGCCGGCCATGGCTTCTGCTAGAAAATCTGTCATCAGGGGGACAAGATCGAGTTTCCATTGCCTTCTCTCAAGCACGAAAGTGTATGACGCAGTTCCAGCGCCCTGCCCTGAAACCAGATAAGCCTTATCATTCCTGAATTCAACCGAGACAATAGTGCTTGAGAAGAGAAACAGGTCTGTGTCGGATACCAGAGCAGAAAGAAGTTCTTCTCCGTCATTATTAAACGGTACACCGGCATCGGTGTAAATTACTGCAATCCGATCAAATAGCTGTTGTGTTTCCTCTGTGAGGCACATGAACATGCTGTGCCAGTTTTCTTTTTCAGCATTCTCGAGCAGAGCGTTGTAACTTGCTACTACTTCCTTCTGATCACTGTTCCATCCGATGCATGCACAGAAAAGTAGGAAAACCATCGGGATGGCGGATACTTTGTTCAAGCCGTACTCCTCTCTGTTTGTCTCCCCATGCACTCTACCTATTTGTCGTTATCGGGTCAACAAGAGGGCTGTTGACCCTATGGGCCGTACAGTTGTTGTATATATGGTTTGTATAGCAACCTGAGGAGATATTTACATGGAGAGTGTTTCTTTTCCACGAATGGTGGAACTGGATGCGGTGACAGGCCTTCCTCCCAGGAAGATTCTGGACCGTGACCTGCCGCTGCTTCTTAAATCAATGGGAACAGCAAAACTGCCGATGTGTTCCATAATGATAGACATCGATCATTTCAAGAAATTCAACGACAAATACGGGCACGATGTCGGAGATCTTGTTCTACGACATGTTTCCTCTCTGATAAGGAAAGCAGTGAGGTTCCGCGGTGAAGCGTACAGGTATGGCGGTGAGGAGATAACCGTTCTTATGCTCAACACCAATGCCAGTGAAGGGTTGGCCACTGCTGGCAGATTATGTGATCTCGTTGCAAACACGGAAGTAGCGGCGGTTGTTCGGGGAAAGGAGCAGCTGCTGTCTGTGCAGATATCACTTGGAGTTGCTTCCACCGATGATGTTGCCGGTGCCGAGCTTCTTGTTTCATCTGATCAGGCTTTGTACACTGCTAAATCCAATGGAAGAAACCAGGCAGTTCCCTTCACTGCAAGGCTGCTTCGGGATGTAAAAACCACGGTCATTGATGTGCATTTCCCATCCCGATCTTCTATTCTGGGCGGTAACTACATACTTCTGAAGAGCTGGTTCAGTTACAGTAATCCCACTGAGATTGAAGCAAGAGAGATAAAAGATCCCAACAGCGACAGCAGTGAGTTTGCTGAAGGTCCAATTCCACCCTATGGTTTTGTGGAGGCAGAGATTCGGGGCAGGGTCAGTGAAATTGAGCGAAGGGGCAATCACACATATTTCAAATTCGAGGTAAACAGCGAGGTTATCGACCTCATGTTCAAATACATTCAGGACACTCGAAATGCCTGATGTCAGGTGCCGTTATCTATGGACAGGGGAAGGGTGCTGTACAGAGAACGCTATTATAAAAACCAGTGACACGGGAACTATTACTTCCATCGAAAATTTACCTCATGAGCAGTCTCTGAATTGTGACTGCTTTTTTGCAATGCCTTCTTTTACAGATGCCCACTGTCATGTTTCCTGGATGGCCGTAAAAGCGGCCTCCGTCGATTTTTCAGGAGCAGGTTCCGCCGAGGAGTTTCTTTCAATGGTGGAATCGGCGGTATCCAGCAGGGAACAGACCATTGTACGCGGCGAGTCATTTGACCAGAACGAGTGGGCTGTGCCGGAAATACCTTCACTGGCCCGGCTAGACGATGTATCCGGCGATGTACCTGTATTTTTAAGACGTGTTTGCGGGCATTCAGCGATTGTGAATTCGGCGATGCTCAGGCTTATCACAGCTGAATCAAAAGACATCAACAGGGCCACGGGAGTACTGCAGGAATGGGCTTCGCTGAATTTCGACAGCATGTTCCCCCACCCGCCTGAAGCCCTTTCCCGTGCATTTTCAAGCGTTGCTTCGATGGTTTTTTCAAAGGGAGTTACCGGTGTGTGTTCAATGGAAAATTGTCGAGATGCTGCTGCTCTGCTGCAATCGGAACTGCCCTTTGATGTTTCGATAGCGTTGACTGATTGCCGGATGGATAGCATTATGCCTGGGGAAACTCCATCAGGAATGGTGAAAGTTTTTCTAGACGGATCATTCGGTGCCCGAAATGCCGCGGTGCTTCAACCGTATTCTGATGGAACCACAGGAGAGCTTATCCATACCGACGGGGAATTACTGAAACTTCTTCTGAGGTGCGGAGAGACAGGGCTGATGCCGGCTGTGCATGCCATCGGCGCACGTGCTTTGTCACAGCTTGACCGGGTATCTCATGAGGTTTTCAGAATGCTGAATCGTGGATTTCCCATAAGAATAGAACACGCGGAAGATGTATCGGTCACCTGGCCCGGTTCCTGGCATCCCGACTATCACATTTTCAGCATGCAGCCCAACTTTGTCGAAAGATGGCAGGGAAGGGGCGGAATGTACGACAGGAATCTTTCTGCGGAGCGATCCCGGAAGCTCAATCCGTTCAGAACGATAAAGTCTTCAGGATTCGTGCTGGGGTTCGGAAGTGACTCTATGCCTTTTGATCCTTTATACGGGGTTCACGGGGCGGTTTATCACCGGAACAGTGAACAGTCTCTTACGGTTGGCGAAGCTTTGAAAGCCTATACTCTTGATTCCGCTTTCATTTCAGGGCTTGATCATCTGGCGGTTCCACTGAGAGCGGGAAGAACAGCCGATATTGCTTTTTTGTCAGGCAATCCGTTTCACGGGCTTGATGGTATTTTTGTTGAAGGCACAATGAAGAATGGAAAAGTTGTTCACGGGATGGAAAGATTTCCCGGGGAGATACAATGAAGAATAGCACAGACTGGACTGATCCGTCTGCAGTTGCAGAACTCCTTATAAAGAACGCTCTTGCTGAAGACGAAGCGTTGAATGATGTTGCAACCGGAGCGCTTGCAGGTTGCGCCATGATGCCTGTAGTTTGCCGGGTGAATACGCGGGAAATCCTTGTTGCGGCTGGAATTGACCTTGCCGGTATCGTATTCTCCCTGCTTCCGGGCGGTGCGGTTGTACAGAGTGAAGTGGAAGAGGGAAGCATTGTTCTTCCAGGCGAAACTCTTGCCCGGATTCATGGCCCGGTTTCATCTGTGCTCCGGGGCGAAAGGGTCTTTCTGAATATCCTGGGCAGATTGTGCGGTATTGCCACGAAAACAGCTGAATTTGTAAGAATCTGCGAAGGAACCGGTGTTGAGATTCTTGATACAAGAAAAACCACTCCAGGAATGAGAGCTCTGGAAAAGTATGCCGTAAGGGTTGGCGGAGGAACCAACCACAGGTTCTCTCTGGCAGATATGGCCATGTTGAAGGATAACCATATTGCAGCCGCAGGGGGGATTCAATTCCTGAAACCTGTCATGGATCGAATACGAAGCGCGGGGGTTCCCATAGAGATCGAAGTTGATAGTCTTCAGCAGCTTCAGTCAGTCGTACCGCTTGGCCCCCAAAGAATACTTCTTGACAACATGACAGCCGCAGAGCTTCTTGAGGCTGTAAGAATCGCTGGAAATTCCGGGATATATCTTGAAGCATCAGGCGGCATTACAGCGGAAACGGTAAGAGCTGTTGCCGAGACAGGAGTTAACGGTATTTCTGTTGGTATGCTGACTCATTCAGTTAAGTCATCCGATATCGGGTTGGACTGGTATCACAGTGAGGAGTTTGTATGAGACGGCTGACGATTGATGTGGGAAACACCAAAACAGCTATGGCACTTTTCGACGGCCGGATTCTTCTTGAACAGTGGAGAATCAGAACACTTCACTGGACTGCAGATGAGCTCTGGGTAATGGTTGAGGCACTGCTTCGTACCGGGGGGTTTTCCCATCCTGATGATGTGGCATTTGCATGTGTCGTTCCACAGGTTCAGCATACAATTGTTGCAATGAGTGAAAAGAGGCTCAGCTGCTCCCCGGTGATTGTTTCATGTCTTACTGCAGGAATTGAACTGAGTTATCTTTTCCCCCACGAAATAGGAGCAGACAGGCTGGCGAATGCAGTAGGGGCCACAATGTGCGGCTCTCTGCCGGCAATTGTTGCAGATTTTGGTACTGCAACCACCTACGATGTTATTGATGCCCAAGGCAGATATATTGGAGGAGCAATAAGCCCGGGAGTCGGCACTGCAGCAGGTGAGCTTTTCAAAAAAGCTGAGAGACTTAACCCTATCGATCTTACATTTCCAGAGCATGCAATAGGGCAGACAACTGCTGACGCAATCAGGGCGGGAGTTCTTTTCAGCGCCGTTGGCGCAGCTGACCACATGATCGATATGATCAGCGCCGAGTTTACCCAGACTCCCGAACTGTGGGCGACCGGAGGATGGGGAGCCGCACTGGGTGAAAAATGCCGGCACGATTTCAGGGTTTGTTCTGAGCTTACTCTGCTGGGTATCAATGAGATTGGGCGAAAAAACAGAGAGAGGGTTTAACAATGGCTGAGATACTTATGGGGGTTACCGGCGGAGTTGCGGCTTACAAAGCGGTGAGCCTTGCCTCCCTTCTCAGAAAAGCCGGGCATTCCGTAAACTGTATCCTTACTGCGGGGGGAACAGAATTCATAACACCCGCACAGCTGTCGGCTGTTTCAGGGCGACCGTGCTATACCGGGCTTTTTCCACTTCAGCCCGATGCCATGATTCCTCACATCGCTCTCACCGATCACGCCGATCTTATGGTTGTGGTGCCTGCAACTGCGCATTTCATTGCAAGAGCAGCCCATGGTCTGGCGGATGACCTTCTTACCTCGGCATTTCTTGCATGTGCTGCTCCTGTGCTTCTTGCCCCTGCAATGAACACGAGAATGTGGACCAATGCCGCCGTTCAGGCAAATGTGAGAACTCTGGGAGCCAGGGGAATAATATTCGCCGGTCCTGTTGACGGCGTACTTGCCTGCGGAGCAACAGGCCCCGGCCGAATGATGGAGCCTTCGGATATTCTGCGGATCTGCCTTGGCATTCTTGAAGGTGAAGGCTCTCAGTGAAACCGATACCAACCCTTGAATGGAGGGGTAACTCTTTAAGGCTGCTGGATCAGAGACTGCTTCCCGGCGAGGAAGCATACATAGACTGTACTGCAACGCAGGAACTGGCCCATGCGATAAGAACCCTTGCTGTAAGGGGAGCTCCTGCAATAGGGATTGCCGCAGCCTACGGCTCGGTTCTAGCTGCCATGGAAACACCCGATTCAGCAAATTTTACTATTGACTGCACGGCATTTCTGGACCTTCTTGCTTCCACCAGACCCACAGCTGTGAATCTGTTTTACTGCCTTGATATACAAAGGGAGATACTGTGCTCGTCGCCTTCAAAAGAGGCAGCCATCAGCAGTATGCTGGCAAAAGCTCACAGCCTTCGGGAAGATGACCTGGAATCCAGCAGAGCCATGGGCAGATTCGGAGCAGATCTGCTTCCAGATCATTGTACCCTACTTACTCACTGCAATGCAGGGGGTCTTGCTACAGCCGGTCTTGGCACTGCCCTTTCAGTTATCTATGAGGCTCATTCAAGAGGAATTCTCTCATCGGTTTTTGCAGATGAAACACGACCTCTTCTTCAGGGATCAAGGCTTACGGCCTGGGAACTGAATAAGGCCGGCATTGCTGTTAAGGTTCTGCCTGACTCGGCTGCCGCATCTCTTCTTCGAACAGGAATTATAGATGCTGTGTTAACCGGTGCAGACAGAGTAGCCATGAACGGAGATTCGGCGAACAAAATTGGAACCTATCCCCTTGCGCTGGCTGCCCGTGAAGCAGGGGTTCCGTTTTACATTGTGGCACCTGTGTCAACTTTTGACCGGTGTGCTGCCGACGGCGGCTGCATAGAAATTGAAGAGCGCGGAAGAGAAGAGCTTGCTGTTGCAGGCGGAAGAAAGATACTCCCTGACGGCGTGAATGTTTATAATCCTGCTTTCGATGTTACTCCGGCAAGGCTGATAACATCGATTATCTGCGAAAAGGGTGTGATTTCCACCCCGGCTGATATTGAATGGTAAGGTTGACACAGCCTGCCGCATAAGATACTATTTCATTATGGGTTTTGTTGTTCAGGAAGGTCGGGGAGGGAAAATGAGTTCGTTCGGGGGTGTGGCGTTTCCAGCAGGGTTTTGGGCTTCAGCCTGTCTCTGTGAGGCATTTCTGCGCATTCCTTCTCTCCTCTGTGAGCAGCAATGAATTCCAACCATTCATGTTTCCGGAAGAGTGATGCCGGGTATGAATGTGCAGGCGGTCAGACAGATCCTGTTTGTTCCCGTCGGCATACAGCAGCACCGTCCGGATGCATCGAAGCAAAAAACACTTATTTATCAAGGATAGGTTTTTCACCGGGGGAGAAGACATGGGAAGAACCATAGGGATTGACCTTGGAACAACGAACTCCTGCATAGCTTTTAGTGATGGGGGTCACCCCACTGTGATACAGTCAAAAAGCGGGTCGCGCGTAATGCCCTCTGTTGTGGCATTTTCCGCCAAGGGAGAAAGACTCGTGGGCCTTGTTGCAAGAAGGCAGGCAATAACAAATCCCAAAAACACCATAAGCAGTATCAAGAGACTTATGGGGAGGCGTTACGCAGAAATTTCCTCGCAGCTTGATGATGTTTCCTATGAAATTGTTGAGAACAGTAACGGCGATGCGGCTGTAAGAATAATGGACCGCGTATACACGCCTCCTGAGATTTCGGCAATTATTCTTCAGCAGCTGAAACTGACTGCAGAAGAATTTCTCGGAGAAGAAGTTACAGATGCAGTTATAACTGTTCCCGCTTATTTCAACGAAATTCAGAGAGAGGCCACAAAGGCAGCAGGTAAAATCGCCGGGTTGAATGTAAAAAGGGTACTCAACGAGCCCACAGCCGCTGCGCTGGCATTCCTTGAACCCAAAGGCAGGAAAAAACTCGCGGTATACGATTTCGGCGGTGGCACCTTTGACATCAGCGTTCTTCAGGTGATAGACGGAGTTTTCGAGGTAAAGGCCACACTTGGAGATACAAGCCTCGGTGGAGACGATCTGGATACTCAGCTTGTAGAGTGGATCATGAACGAATTCAGGTCAGAAACCGGTATAGATCTCACCAGAGACAATATTGCCCCTCAAAGGGTGCGGGAGGCAGCGGAGAGAGCAAAGTGCGAACTCTCCATGACCCAGGAAACAGATATCAACCTGCCGTTCATTGCCACCGGAGAATCCGGCCCTGTTCATCTTGAAATAAAAATTACGAGAAAGCTTTTTGAAGAGCTTGCGGGTGATCTTATCCGGAAAACCATACCCCTCTGCAAAGAAGCTGTTGACGAAGCGGGAATGAAAAAAGAAGACCTGGATTTTGTTGTGCTTGTGGGAGGGTCAACAAGAATTCCCATGGTTCAGCTGCTGGTTGAAGAGTTTTTCGGCAGAAAACCGGCTCAATCTGTTAATCCTGACGAAGTTGTTGCTTTGGGAGCTGCCATTGAAAGCTCTGTTCTTACCGGGCAGCGCAAGGATCTTGTTCTGATCGATGTCACTCCACTCACTCTGGGGGTGGAAACACTCGGTGGAGTCATGGCGCCCATCATTCAACGAAACAGCCCCATACCCACCAGGAACAGCCGAATCTTTACCACGGCAAGTGATAATCAATCTGTTGTGGGAGTTCATGTCGCCCAGGGTGAAAGAGATTTGATAGAAGGCAACAGAAGCCTGGGAACCTTTGAGCTTCGGGGCATCAGTCCGGCAAAAAGGGGCGAGCCTCGCATCGAGGTTGTGTTTGAAATTGACGCAAGCGGTATTCTTAATGTGTCTGCCCGCGACATAAACACAGGGCAGGAACAGAGCATAAAGGTCAACCCAAGCGGAGGTCTCAGCAGTGGAGATGTGGACAGATTCCGCCGGGAAGCTGCTGCCAATGCTGAAGCAGACAAGATCAGAATCAAGCTTGTGGGTCTCCGGAACGAGGCCGACGAGGCCATCTACAAATCATCAAGGCTTCTCAAAATTGCCCGCGAAGAACTCGATAAGGAATCCTGGGAAGAGCTCAGCATTGCGGCCAAAGAGCTGAAAACTCAACGTAACGGTGTTGATGCACTGGTTCTTGCAAAGGTAATCGCCCATGTTCGCAGCTTGATTGACTCTGTGTCAAAGCTTGTTGAAGTTTTTGAAACCGATGAAGCCGATGCAGCATCGGGATTTCTCAACTCGATTTCAGAAGAAGATACGGAGGAATAACAACAGGATCCTTTTTTCTGAAGAGTTCAGAGAGAGCAGATTCTTTGTAATCGGGTGCCTCCTGTTGTTATATTTTGCCCATGAACCCATACGAAATATTAGGCGTGGATAGAAACGCATCCGCCGAAGAGATTAAAAAGGCCTATCGCACCGCTGCGATGAATAATCACCCAGACCGCAACCCGGGTGACAGCAAGGCTGAAGAGCGTTTCAAAATGGTTGCAAAAGCTTATGAAATACTTAGCGATCCTACCAGAAAGCAGTCCTACGACCGTTTCGGGACCACCGACGATTCCCGCGCATCCGGAGGAATGGGCGGCATGCATGACATTTTCGGTGGAATTGGTCTTGATGATGCTCTCCGGGCCTTTATGGAGAATTTCGGTTTCTCATCGGGCGGTTCCAGCCAGGGAGTCATTCAGGGGGAAGACGTAACTGTTAAAATTGATCTTGACCTTGAAGAAGCTGCTCTGGGAGGACGCAGGGAACTGGAAATAGAAAAAAATTCATCCTGCGCAGAATGTTCAGGTACCGGTGCAGACCGGAATGCTGGAACAGAGTCCTGCCGCCACTGCAACGGAATGGGGAAGATATCCTCCACAAGAAATACGCTGCTTGGCAGCTTCCGCACCGTTAGCCAGTGCCCGATTTGCAGAGGTGCAGGCAGCCTGCCTAAGAAAATGTGCTCCTCCTGTCGGGGCAAAGGTTTTGAAAGGGGGAAGTCTTCCATCGCAGTCGATCTTCCCGCCGGTCTGACAAAGGGACATTACATCAGGCTCAGGGGTCAGGGGCATCATCCCGGGCAGGGCGGAGTTCCAGGCGATCTGAGGCTCCATATCAACAACATCGACTACGGACCATTCAAACGCGAGGAAGACGATCTCGTGTATCCGCTAACCATTTCCTATCCACAGGCTGTGCTGGGTGCAGACTTTTCGGTTCCAACCCCCGAGGGCACTTCCCTGGATGTTAAAGTAAGCGGAGGAACCTCTGCAGGCACAAGGCTGAGGCTGAAGAATATGGGAATGGGCAGGTTGAACAAACGGAGCAGAGGCGATCTTCTCGTGGAAATCCAGATTCATGTTCCAGCGAAAGTGAAGCGGAGCGAGAAGGAGCTTCTGATGAAACTCGAGGAATCTCCTTCCTTCAAAGCTAAGAACGGGTAATGGACTCAGCTCTGGATCGCCTGGAATTCCCTAGAATTCTGAGCATTGTCGGAGGCATGGCCGGAAGCGAAGCCGGGAAAGAGCTTGTTTCCCGTCTGAGACCGGCAACAGACAGGGAAAGCGCCAGGGTTCTTCAAGAGGAAACACTTCACGCAGCCCAGCTGCTCAGTATAGGAGTTGAGCCCCCTGTCTCAAATCTGCAGGGCATAATTGAAGCAGCCGAATCGATAAAGAATGGTGCTATTGCCCTCGAGCCTCTGAGTATTCGCCTTACCGGAGAAGCTCTTGCAGACATGAAGACATTCCTGGAACGCATCAGAGAATCGTCGGAAGCAGTTTCGGGTATTCTAGATGAACTTGTTTACGGGCTGCCCCGGCTTGAAACGCTTTCTGCACGGCTTCTCCGAATTACCACACCTGATGGAGAGCTTGCTTCCGATGCATCTCCGGAGCTCAAGAGAATCACGGCAAGAATACAATCACTTCGTTCTTCGCTGTCTTCAAAAATTTCAGCCATTTCAGCCAGACTTGCAGGCAGTGGAATACTCCGGGATTCCCCTGCTTCGATCCGATCGGGGAGATATGTTCTGCCAGTTGCCTCAGGAAAGAAGGGGTCTGTAAAGGGTCTGATACACGACAGATCCGAAAGCGGAGCAACTCTGTTCATCGAACCCGCAGAGCTGATCGAAGATGGAAACGAGCTTCAGGAAGGTCTCATGGACCTGCAGCAGGAGCGAAGAAAAATACTCAGGGAAGCAACTTTTACCATACGGGAGCGGCTATCAGAGATTGAGAACGGAATAAATATTCTCGGCAGACTTGATCTGGTGTTTGCAAGGGCCCGATATCACATTCAGGAAAACACCGTTTTCCCCGAGGAGGGGCGGCTCGATCTCCACGGGCTGGCTCATCCTCTTCTTCCCTCGGAAACAGTCGTGAAGAGCAGGGTGAATCTGGCTTCCGATTGGCGTGTTCTCGTTATCAGCGGACCGAATGCAGGCGGAAAGAGCGTGCTTCTTAAGGCCATTTCACTGGCATCAGTCTGCGGTCGATCCGGTCTGGGTGTTCATGCAGGTGCTGCTTCTTCCATGCCTTTCTTTAGCAAAGTAATGGTATCAATGGGAGATAATCAGTCTATCGCAATGCATCTCAGCACATATTCAGCAAGGCTTTCTGAACAAATGCGGATACTCGAAGGCGGAGACCATGAAACCCTGGCAATTGTGGATGAACCTGCTGCTGGAACGGACCCTGCAACAGGCGCCGCTCTGGCGGCAGTGTTTCTTCAGAAACTTGCTGATCTTGGAATTCGAACAATTGTGAGCACTCACATGGGACAACTGAAACTTCTGGCGATGGAAAAGCCCGGTTTTCACAACGGGTCAATGTCTTTCATCGCGGAAACGCTCACGCCTGGATACGAATTCGTTGCCGACATCCCGGGTGCTTCATGTACACTTGAGGCTGCAGCAATAGCAGGCTTTCCTGCGGATATTCTGAATGAAGCTTCAAAACTTGCCGGAGACTCCTTCAGCCTTGACAGCCTGGTCATGAATCTCCGTGAGCTGGAAAAGAGCAGGCGGGAAGAGCTGGAACAGCTCATCGAAATGAAGAAGCAGGCAGCCGGGGAAAGAAAGCATCTCGAGAATCAGCTGAATGAAACCAGACATTGTCTGCAAGAGAAAATTGAATCGTCAGAGAAGGAAAAGCTGCTGGCTTTGAAAAGAATACAGTCCATGGCGGATTCATTGATGGTTTCCATTGCCAATTCTCCCTCGCCTGAAGAAAGAAGAGAAGCCAGACGGAAGGTAAACGAAACACTGGCAAAAGAATTGCCTGCAAGTGACAGCGGAAGGCATCCGGCCCGTCCTGATGAAAACGCAGCTTCTCTTCAGAAAGGAGATTGTGTGCGGGTTGAGGGCTGGCCCGATACCGGTGTGGTGGAAAATGTCAGCCGTTCTACCGCCATGGTGAGATTCGGCTCGATGCTTATCAAGAAGGATCTTGCCCTTCTGACAAAACTGACTCCTCGTTCAGACAGCACCGCAGCATCATCCGAGTACGAACCTATCGAAGAAAAAGCCGAAGCCATTCTTCTTGGATTGACGGTTGACGAAGCCATTGTTGAGCTTGATATAAAGCTTGACAACTACACTGCTCTGGGTTTGAAAAGGCTGCGTGTTGTTCACGGAAAAGGTCGTCTCATGCTGGGAGTTACAGACTGGCTTCGCCGTGACAGAAGGGTCAGAAGTCTTTCCATAGCTCCGCCTGAAGAGGGCGGCACCGGGGCATCAATTGTTTTTTTGAAGGGGTAACTCATAGTGGCTTTCAATCCTGTAGATGTGATTCAGGTGAAGGACAGGGCAGATCTGGTTGCCACCATCGGGCGTTATGTTGAGCTTAAGAGGTCGGGGAGTTCATGGAAAGGTTCGTGTCCTTTCCACAGGGATAAGCATCCCAGCTTCTCTGTTTCTCCCGACAGGGGTACATGGAAGTGTTTCAGCTGCAATCAGGGTGGCGATGTCATCAGTTTTCTGATGCTTATCCGCAATCTGAGTTTTGTTGAAGCTGTTGAAGAAATTGCTGAAGAGAATGGTATTTCACTGAGGAAATCCGGAGAGAGTCATTCCGGTTCCGATAATTCCGCCGGCTTGTACGAGATTCTGGAAGAAACACAGAAGTTTTTCACAAATTGCTTTAGCGGACCGTCAGGAAAACATGCCCGAGACTATCTCGCAGGAAGATCTTTCAGCGCAGAGGATCTGAATTCAGGAATCGGGTTTGCTCCCGGAGGAAACGCGCTTCTTGCTCACCTTCTTAAACTTGAGTATTCAGTTTCCGTCATGAATGAAGCAGGGCTCGTTATTACAGACCGGGGCGACCCCTATGACAGATTCAGAGACAGGCTGACATTTCCTGTAAAAGACAGAAGAGGAAGAGTGGTTTCCTTCGGTGCCAGAGCCATGGGAGATGCCGTTCCAAAGTATCTGAACGGTCCGGAAACCTCTGTTTACAGCAAGGGTTCTTTGCTGTACGGCTACAGCTCGGCTCAGGCAGGCGCACGGGAATCCGGCATGGTGATTCTGGTCGAGGGATACTTCGATCACGCAAGGCTTGTTTCAGCCGGCTTCCCCGGAACGGTTGCCACATGTGGAACAGCTCTTACAGAAAAACAGGCCAGAAATCTGAAAGGCATGTCAGATAACATCTGCATCTGTTACGACGGCGACGCCGCCGGAAGAAAGGCCGCAGTCAGAAGCGCCGAAATCATACTTTCTCAGGGTGGCTACCCGAAGCTTATCCTGCTTCCCGGCGGCATGGACCCCGATGATTTTATAAGGGAGAGGGGAAGAGATGCTTTCATTCATCTGCTCAATTCAGCTCTCGACCCGATTTCATTCTGTATTACACTTCTCGGTGGATCATTGCCCGATGGTCCTGGCAGAATCAACGGAACCAGAAGGTTGCTGGAGGTGGCAGCTTCCGCTTCAAATCCGCTTACGGAGGAAGACCTGCAGGCAAAAGTGGAAAAATTCACAGGATTTTCCAGAACAGCCCTTGCCAGAGCCAGTGATGAGATAAAGAACAGCAGAAAGCCAACGTCTGTTGCAGGGCCAAGATTCACGGGTGAGATATCCAGTGGTGACAGGAGCATTCTCAGGGCGGCCACTGCAGGCGGCCGCTTTGACAGGGAACTGATAAGGTTTCTCAGAGATGGCGACATGACATCGGAACTTGCAGCTGGAATTCTCAGGGTTTTCAGAACACAGCTAGATCAGGGCTATTCTTCGCTGGTGTTCGGTGAGATACCCGAGGAACTGGCAGCCGAATGTGTCGAGATATGGGGCTTGCTTGGATCGGTTACAACCGCTGAGGTTAAAAAGCTGATGGCAGATGTGGAGAAGAAGCGCAGAGAGATTCCCAGACGGCGCGAGCTTAGAAAAGGGCTTTCCAGTGCAGACTCCGAGCAGAAAGCCATTACGCTCGAGGAACTCGCAGACGGCGGGAGTATTCATGGGCGGTAGAAAGCAGGTTGCTTCTGACACTGGAAGAAGCTTCAGATCCGTAGTAGACATAACTCCGGTATCAAATCAGAAGAGAAGAACCCAGCTTGCAGAGATCATCAACGAATCAAGAACCCGCCTTCTCTCCATTCTCGATCTTCCTGAGGACGTAACTCTGAACAGCGACTGGAGTCTGATTCAGAGTGCGATTCATGCGGAAGTCGAAAGAACTGCTGATTCCTTTATAAGAACTGAAACAGCGAAGTGGATTGAGCGTCTTCTCGACGCTGAAGCGGAAATGGTGGAAGGAAATCTCAGGCTTGTTCTCATGGTTGTAAGGCGGTACACCAAAGGGGCAGGAGGGGCTCTTGAGGAAATGGATTTTGTTCAGGAGGGATGCGAGGGTCTTCTTGATGCTGTCCGCAGATTTGATTTCTCCACCGGTGACGGTTTTGTGGCATACGCGCTCATAAGAATAAGAAAACGGGTTCTTCTTGCTCTTGAGAAACAGCCCAGGCTTGTCAGAATTCCTGCACATCTTATAAGGAAAAGCCGGTATCTGAGGGAAATAATAGATGATTTCGCCGCAGAGAATGGAAGATATCCTGCTCCCCAGGAGATAGAGAGCAGAACCGGCGGAGATATGGACTGGTCCATTCTGCTCAGCCTTTCCGAGCGTGTTCATTCCATTCATGATCCGGTGGGCAACTCAGAACTTACCCTCGAGGAACAGCTCCCCTCCAGCTCTCCCGGCCCTGATGCTGTTCATCTTAGTGAAACTATTGGTGATGCTCTTTCAAAACTGGATAAAAGAGCAAAATTCATACTCGTTATGCGCTACGGTTTAGTGGATGGGGAAACTCATACTCTCTCGAGCATTGCAGAGGTATTGGGTCTTTCCATAGAGAGGGTTAGACAGATTGAAAAAGCATCCATCGGTACTCTATCTGAAAATATCAACAGTATTGATCTTTCTGATTGGCTGCAGTGAGGGAAACAGCACTTCAGACGGCACTGACCATCTCTCCCGGCCGGACACTTCCGCAGTAGTTTTCGGCCCTTCCCTCACCGAGTTGTTCTTTGTTTCCGGTGCCGGGGGAAGACTGGCAGCTGTTGACCGGTATTCAATCTGGCCTCCTGAATATTCAGAGCTTCCCCGGGCAGGCGACTTTCTTTCACCTTCTCTGGAGCTGATCACTTCTCTTGCGCCCACTTCCATTCATGTAGTGGGAAGAAATCAGTCGCTTCAGGATCTTGCAGGGGGGCTTGGTATTCCCCTTTACACCTATTCCTTCGATCGCCTCAGCGATGTTTTCAATTCCTGCAGTGTTCTTGAGAAGCTTTATCCGGAAGCAGATCTCGGCGGTTTCAGGCAGGGAATAGAGTTTACTCTCGACTCGCTCTCGGAACAATTTTCATCGGCACCGGTTCGGGTGATGATCGTTGTTTATCTGGAGGGCGATGGAGCTATCACTCTTGCGGGAATGGATACATTTTATCGGGATATTATAGAAGGAATGGGGTGTGAAATGGCGGCATCTCTCTCAGGCAGCTATCCAGTGGTGTCAGTAGAGGGAATACTGTCAATTGCACCCGACCGGGTAATCATTCTCGACCCTTACGGAACAGGCGAGACTGTTCTGAGTTCATGGAGAAGCAACGGACTCGACGATTCCAACGTATCCGTTTTTGCCGGAGAACAGGTTCTTATTCCGGGGGCAAGGCTTCAGGACACCATCCGGGGCATAGCGCGATGCCTGAATTGATTCTCAGAGAGTTCGGAGCGGGTTATTCCAGAGACAGAATGGCAGTGTCCCGAGTTGCCATGGAGATCAGCGGTGGCAGTGTAACGGCAGTTATCGGCCCTAACGGAAGCGGGAAAAGCACGCTTCTGAAGGGGATTATGGGTTTCCCGGGTGTTCACAGACAGGGGTCGGTCTTTCTTGACTCATCGGATCTCAATTCCATGAGAAGGAAAGAAAGAGCAGGCAGGATTGCCTACCTTCCCCAGTCACCGGTGGTTCCAGCCGGATTAACAGGGCTTGAAACCGTTCTTCTTGGCCGGTTTCCCCACAGAAGCTCCTGGTCGGGAGACTCTTCAGCAGACGTGGCCATCGCGATGGAATCACTGGAAAGAGTAGGTGCGGAGCATCTCGCCATGAAGTTTACCGATGAGGTTTCAGGTGGCGAAAACAGGCTTATCAACCTTGCGGGAGTACTGTCTCAAAAAACAGATATTATTCTACTGGATGAACCAGGCTCATCTCTGGATTACGGGCATGCGGCACACCTGTGGAAGCTTCTTTCCGAGCTTGCTTCACAGGGAGTTATAATATTGGCAACAACTCACAGGCTGGGCATGGCTGGCAGCGCTTTTGACAGGGTGCTTATTCTTTCTGAAGGGAAACCAATAGCCTTCGGCGCACCCGACGAGGTATTCTCGTCCGGAGAGCTTCTTTCCAGAGTTTACAAAACCCCCATTAATACCATGTTCAATACCTCAGGAGGAGGGTGGATAGTGTACCCGGGAGACCGTTCATGAAGCACCCTTTCATTATTCTGATCCTCGTTGTCTTCGGTGGTATTGCTGTTTCTCTGGCAACCGGACCCATGGGGCTTTCTGCCCCCGATCAGGTAATCATCTATCTGAGGCTTCCCAGGATTCTTCTGGCGATTGTTTCCGGAGCGAGTTTAGCCGTGTCAGGCTGTGTTCTGCAGGCGGTTCTCAGAAACCCCCTGGCCACCCCCTATACGCTGGGCATCAGTGCCGGAGCAGGAGTTACTGCAGGATTCATTATTCTCTCTGGTATCTATCTGCCTGTGTTTCTAGTTTACCTTTCAGGCACTCTGGGAGCGCTTGCCGCTTCCACATTAACCTGGTTTCTCGCAGGAAGAAGCAGAAAAGACGATTCCACGCTTATCCTTGCCGGCGTAACGGTGAATCTTCTGGGAGCTTCGGTTCTTCTTCTAATTGAGTACAGCAGTTCGGCATCACGCCTGGTGGAGATAGTCAGATGGATGATGGGAGATCTGGCAGTTGCTGGTTTTGGAAGGGTTCTCTTCCTCCTTCCGTTTTTTGTTTCCGGAATGGTTCCCGTTCTGCTGAAAACCGGTGTATTGAACCAGTTCCTTGCGGGCAACGAGATGGCTGAATCCAGAGGAGTCAACACGGTGAGAGAAAGGTTTCTCCTTCTGATAACCGCTGCGGTTCTTGCCGGCGGAGCCGTAGGAGCAGTAGGACCTATAGGTTTTGTAGGGCTTATCGTTCCGCACACCATGAGAAGGCTTGCCGGAGGGGATTACAGAAGGCTTTTGCCACTGTCTGCTCTGGGAGGAGCAGCGCTGATGCTGTGGGCTGATGTTGTGTCAAGAACTGTTGTTTCTCCGGCGGAGCTTCCAATTGGTGTAATTCTTTCCATTATTGGCGGTCCATTTTTCCTGTATCTGCTGATAAAAAGACCCCGCCTGTAAAAGCGGGGTCTCTGAAAACCTTGAAAACTATTACTCCAGCGCTTCCTGCGTTGCTGCATACTCAGTGCGCAGAGAGTCCATCGTGGTGTAGTACTGAACTCTGAGGTCTTCTATTTCAGCACCGCTCCTGATTGTATCCATGAGCCTTTTGGTGTACAGACCTTGATAACCGCCCTGCAGTGAAAGGTAGAAGCCTGCTATCTGAGATACGTTTTCAGGCATTTGCGCTTCTGTTCGTGAAACTACTTCAGCAAGATACGCCACTCCGTTGCTTACAAAAGGACCCGTTACGGTAAACTCGGGGGTCATGAGAGACACATCGGCGAAATCAGCGCAACCGAGTAGACCCCTGTAAGAGGCCTGATCAGATGCGGCCCACTGTCTGACCATAACAGGCGAGAATTCCTGTGTGTTGTACACCTCAAGAGATTCCGCCTCGGCCCAGGCAGTAAGGCTGACTCCAGCGGCAGTAAGCTCTTCAAGGGCCTGCATGGCCATTGCCTGCGACTCGGCATTTTGCCGGCTGGTGTAGCATTCCATAAGAATTATGTTGGTATCAAGAGCTTCCTGGTAATCTATAGGGCCTCCGGGGATGTCTTCCAGCTTTCGGGCCACCATGAGAGCCGGGTAACCGCCGGAGAAACTCGGTATGTAAAAAACAGGACCGATACTGTCAGCCCAGATAGAATCTGTGGCGAAAGAAATCAGAGATTGCGGTATCTCAGCGGAAGGAACAGTGTTTTGGTCAATAACAAACTCACCGTAATCAGCCAGAGACTGACCGGCTACACCGGGAAACTCACTGGCAAGAATGTTTTCCGCCTGCTCCTCGAGTACCCAGAAAGAATCCCGTACGGTTCTGTACCCCGGGAAAAGAGGTACTTCCCAGTGAACCATGGTGAGAGTATCGCTTTGACCAGTTGTATCTTCCAAAGAGCTGACCACCGAAAGGAGCTCAATTGAATGACAGGCTCTTATCATCGATTCCCCCAGGGATGCTGCAGCGAATGGCTGGGAGAGTTCTCCCACTGCAATATCAATATTCCAACCTGCAAATTCCTCCAGCTGACTCCGGGTGATCGTAAGAGTGTCTGGAGTTCCGACTCCTGCCACGGCAAGTGAATCGACTATGGCCAGAGTGGCCGCAAGGTCGGCATCATCGGGCTGAACCATAAAAACGGCGTAGCGAATTCTTGCCCCCGGCGAGTTTATGAAAAGATCAGGGTTCGCATCGTAGAACTCCCTCAGTTCGTCCTCGGTTGGCATCAGCGGTGCTGAACGGAATGGAGTGTAGCGAGCGGTTACGGTTGTCATAGCGTCGCTTAACAGAAACTCTACTTCCCTTCCGGATATCATGCTCTGAAGACCGGCTGCTGCATCGAACATAGCCATGTCGGCCTGAACGATCATCTGATAAAGAGTCATCCTGAAGTTGGGATCGTTCCTGTATTCGTTCATATAGCTCTCGGGATCTTCAATCCCCATCAATCTGAGCTGAGCCTGGAGAAGAGGTTCTGCCATGGAAGGATCGACAGCCTGCCACCCAAGGCGCTTCAGGTATTCGGCCTGAAGGGTTCGGTCGACAAGAACCTCGAAAGCAGTGTTGTTGATATCGTTATACATGAGGGCGAGCTGGCTCTCAGGGTCGGGATCACCCATACGCTGCATCTGATTTTCCAGTCCTGTATATACTTCGCTTCTTACTGCATCAAAGGAAGAGGCCTGAAGCCCTTCTCCGTTCACGCTGCCGATAAACAGTTTGTCTGCTTCCGCATTCTGTACTCCGCCTGCACCCCACTCAAGGAAGATCATTCCCACAAAGATGACAACGACGGCAATAAGAAATATCTTTGCATTGTTTCTGAACCAGGATAGCATCGTTCGGTTCCCCTCTGTTAAATTGAGGCAGAATAATAAGCAAAAGATTGACCGAGGGGCAACACCTGAAGGGTATCGAGTATTGATAGTAAAGAGCTTTGAGGCCATGGAGAAGCGAATGGAATCCGCTTCAGCCGGTGATATGTTCATTGTTTCAGGAGACGAGTTTTATCAGTCGAACAGGCTTCTTGATATTCTCAGGCGAAGAGCTTCCGCGCTGTCTCTGGAAGTTGTGAGAATAGCGCCCGAAGACTTGAGCGAAATCTCACTCAGCGCACTTTTCAGTGAAGGTTCACTGTTCAGTTCGGGCAAACTCGTGGTAATCGGTGAAGTTGACAAACTCGGCAAGTCGCACATGACTGAACTCAGAAAAATCATCACCGGTGGATTCGACCACATACTCTACTGCAGAACAGCAGGCCGCAAACCGTCAAATTTGTTTATAAAGGAGCTTGAATCCGCCGGAACAGCCTTTACGTGCTGGGAACCTTTTGCCAATCAGATGTGGAAGTGGACAAAAAGGCTTGCGGATGAAGAAGGCATCAAACTGACCAGAGATGGTGCTGAAGCTGCAGAAGCCATGGCTTCGGGAAAACTCGAGAAACTTGCCGATGTGATAGTCAGAGTATCAATTTTTCACGGGAAAGAATCTCCTGTAAATTCTTCCGGGGTATACAACGCTGTACAGGGAGTTCAGGAAACCAGCGCTTTCCGGTTTTGTGAAGAGATTCTTACCGGTGAAAAGGGCGCGGCAATGAGGTCTCTTTCACTGCTGATTGATTCGGGCGAAGAGCCCATAAGGCTTCTTGCCCTTCTCTATAGTCAATGGAAACAGGTCGCCGGGGCAAGAGAATTACTTAAAAAGGGGATATCGCCCAAAGCAGCGGCTCAAAAGCTCGGAATTGCGCCATTCAGATGGCCTGCTGTAGAAGAGCTTGCCGGAAGGCGCAGCCAGTGTGCAACATCAACTCTCCTAGAGACTTTTGCCGCTGCAGATCACGGTCTCAAGACGGGTATAGACCCCCTTGCGGCCATAGCTTCGGTAGTTCTCGCCTTGACATCTGCTCGACAATGAAGAAAGATAACCCAATGTAGTGTGATCGGTATCAAATAAGGTTCTTTGGAATGGAGGGGCAATGGCGCTTGAGAGGAAGATCCAGGATCTGCTGGCAAGACGAACTGAGTTAGCTGAAAGGCTGGCTAATCTTGAGTCCATGAAGGGAGAAACCAACCAGAGGGTTTACTCCAGGATCAGGGGAGATTACGACAAGCAGTTAAACGATGTTCTTGGTCAGCTCGGTGATGAAAAAGGATCTCTTGAAGAGAAGGTTGACGATCTCACCTCCAAGATCAACGAGCTTGAGCGCAAGCATCAGAGCGAGTCGGATCTTGTGGAAGAGCTTCAGATAAGAGCAAGGCTTCGTGAGCATGATGAGAACGATCCTGCTTTCCAGAAAGAGCTTGACGCTGCAACGAAGTTGAGAAACACCACTGCAGACGAACTCGACGGGTACCGTTCTGAGCTCGGTGATATGAAGAAGGTTCTCAGAGATGTTGAAGAGGCTACCCAGGGCAAAGCATCTACATCTTCAAAATCAAAAGCGAAATCTGCTACCGCTGCCGTTGACGACAGTCTTGACGAAATCGATCTTGATGAGGATATGACCCTTGGTGCAGCCGGCGACGACTCTGAAGACGATACCGTCAGCTGCCCGACATGCGGGCACATCAATCCTCCCCAGAAGCTTTTCTGTGAGGATTGCGGCGCAGCTCTCGATGAAGAGGAAACCCTCGACGATGAATTTGATCTTCTGGATGACGGAGATCTTGATCTCTAAGTAGCAAACCGATAATTCTAATGGCCGACCATGCACTGGTCGGCCATTCTTTTTCTCAGCTTCTCTGCGCTGCCACCAGCTCGAGTATCTGAACTGCGTTCAGGGCTGCGCCCTTCCGTACGTTGTCTGCGGTAACCCAGAACTGAATGATGCTTTGGTCTGCAGGGTGGTTTCGGATTCTTCCAACAACTGTATCGTTCTTTCCCTGAATCTCCACGGGCTGACAGCCCAGATCAGTTACTTTTACTCCGGGAGCTTTTTGAAGAATTCGCTTCACCTCTTCAGCGGGTACATTGTCTTTGAATTTTATGGTTACTGATTCCGTGTGTCCTACAGATACAGGTACTCTTGCACAGGCAGGAAACACTGGAACACTGATCCCAAGTATCTTCGGAGTTTCCCTGACAAGTTTCATCTCCTCCCCGGTGTATCCTGATTCCCCGGGAGCACCAATTTCACAGATGACATTTCTGTGAAAAGACCCGATTTCAGGCTGATTTTTCTCCTGACGGTTCAGAGCATCAATTCCGCTTCTGCCTCCACCTGAAACCGACTGGTAGGTGGATACGGAAACCCACTCAAATCGAGAGAGTTTTCGGAGTGGACCCAGTGCCATCACCAGCTGAATTGTGGAACAATTGGGATTAGCAATCAGCATGTGACCGGGCTCGATCATTTCCGGGTTTACCTCGGGAACAATCAGCGGTACATTACCGTCCATCCGGTATGCGGATGAGTTGTCTATAACAACGGCACCTTTACTGAGAGCGTCTGGAACCCACTGTAATGCAACTTGAGAGGATGTTGCACCCAGAATGATCATGCCCTTTCCTAAAGATGAGTTTTTTATTATTTCAACAGTGAGGGGGAGACCCCTGAAAATGAGTTTGCTTCCTGCACTTTTTGCAGATGCAAAGAGTTTTACTTCACTAAAGGAAAGGGTACTCTCCTGAAGAACTGTAAGCATTTCCTGACCGACGAGGCCGGTGGCCCCGACGATTCCGGCTTTTACCATAGGTTTACCTCCTGTTCTGTGAGTCTGCTGCTCTTATCTGCAGCAGGTGTAATATTGCTCTTTTCTTCCTGTTCCGGCACACGATTCTACACAACAGGCGCTGTTTACTCCGGTTTGAGCTCCCCCGTGATCCAATCTGCAGTTCCCATGGATTCCGCATTTCAACCCGTGTTTCCAATCTTGAACGGCACATCCGGACGCCTGGTTGCAGAAACAATCCCTCTCCATGCTCCTCATCTCAGTGATCTTTCGTATTCTCCAGAGGCATGTCCTGCATCTGAAGGAATGGTAAGGCTTCTGGAAGCCATTCTCAAGAGCCAGGGTGCCCCTCCCGACCTCGCCGCTCTGCCCTGGATTGAGAGCGGCTACAGAGTTGGCAATTACTCCCATGCCGGTGCTGCCGGCCCCTGGCAGTTCATGAGCGGTACGGCAAGACATTTCCAGATAGGCATGACCAGTGAGATAGATGAAAGGTATTCATGGGTGGCTTCCACCAGAGCAGCATCCGACTATCTCATGTACCTCAATCGGCGATATGACGACTGGCATCTTGCACTTGCGGCTTACAATTGCGGAGAGGGTGTAGTTGACAGGGCTCTGTCCAATTCACCGAGAAAAGAATACGGAATGATAGAGCTTCCCGGAGAAACAGACGATTTTGTTCCCAGATACTCTGCAGCACTTTCTGCAATGCGCCTCATTGAAAGAGAAGAACCTGTTCTGGCTGTGATCATGGTGCCATCCGGACTCGATTTAAGACTGCTTGCAGCAGAAAGTGGAATTGATCCCGAAACACTTGCCGACTACAACAGAGGGTTTCTCCTGGAAACAACTCCTCAGGGATCCGCCAACTGGGAGGTTGTCGTTCCATCCGACAGAGCATCGATTGCTTTTCAAAGTGCCTGGTCAATCGAACGCACCAGATATCAGGTAAAGCACGGAGACACATGGGCTTCTGTCGCCCTTTCTCTTGGTGTTTCCGTAAGCGAACTTACCGCAGCCAACAACTCCTCAATGCCGCAGGCTGGCGGATACCTGCTTCTTCCTCAAACAGGCCGTGTTCCAGTGAATTCTGACGCGGCAGTGCGCGCCGGGTTTTACCAGTACACTGTACGATCCGGAGATACTCTGGGTGGTATCGGAGCCCTGGTGGGAGTTTCATCCCGAGAGGTCGCCACATGGAACGACTTCACAAGTTCCACTATAATTTACCCGGGGCAGAAGCTTCTCCTCAGAGGCACACCACCCGCAGATTCGGCAGCCGTGGAGATCGTAAGGAGCGAAAGCGCAGTTAACCACACTGTTCAGCAGGGTGATACCATGTGGGGGCTGGCCTCCAGGTATGGTGTGTCCGTAGAGCAGATAATGGAACTGAACAACAAAGATTCTTCGTCACTGGCAATAGGTGAAAGCCTGGTCATCAAACCGGAGTAGGTGTCATGTCATTTCTTTTTGGATCAAAAGCGCAGAGAACATTCAAGAAAATACAGGATCTTGCCTCAGGTGACATGGTGGATCAAGCCGCGGTGATGATTGAGGAAGAGCTGGATACACTACTTTCCGACCATGACGTGGCTGCCCGTCTGGTTCCTTTTCTGATGGACATCGGCCATCCTGATCTGGGTGGACGCATAGGCGAGAAGATTATGCGCACCCATGCCGATCTCCGAATGACTGTCTCCAGGCTTCTCGAGGAAAAGCAGGCTCAATTCCCCAGATCCATCGAGCTCTTAAGGGTAATCTGGCGGTCAAGACTGCACCAGAAAGATTTTAACGGTCTCATGGAGCTTCTTGGAAAGTCAGAGCGCTTAACTGTAAACCGCTTCGCAGATTCGATACAGAGCGCTTCTCAATCTCTTGATAATGTTACCGGAAGAGAACTGGGAGCAGGCATTGACAGGATACTCGCCTGGTCGATCATTATCATGCATAAGGGAGACCCCAGAGCGGCCATGGAAGTGCTCGTGCATGCTGCTGAACGGTGCAGATTCCCTGAAGAGAGTCTTGCCAGGCTCAGCGGGTGGATTGCTGCACGCACCGGTGGAACTGATATGCAGGTGAACTTGAGCAGAATAAAAGTTCTTGCAGCCATTGGAGATAATGAGAGAGCAATTGCAGAATTGCCAAGCATATACGAAGCTGATCCCGAAGTTGTCAACAAGGCGATTGCACTTGTTGAGAAAGAACTGATTCCATCAGATAAAACTCCCAGGGCTAAAATTTCACTGGCCAGGCTTATAAGTGAGACCGGGAGAGCAAATGATGCATGCCTGATTCTTGATCCTCTTATTGACCAGCACAGTGATTCTTCTCTTCTGGAACAGGCGGTAACGAGCCTTGTTCTGAATGCCTCGGGATCGGCGAGGGTACATCTTCTGCAGGCACGACTGAGGCTTTCAAGGGGAGAGAATACCCAGGCACTCGATTCTGTAGACAGGGCTTTTCAGTGTTCAGATGTTGGAGAATCTCCCATCATCGATATTTGCAGAAAGTTCATCGACTCAGAGGTAGACAGAGAAGGCCTGATAACGGGCAAGCTCGGAGAATTCCTTGTAAACAGAGGAGCTGTAGAGGACGCAGTTGAAATTCTCGGGTTAAGCGCACAGATAAACCCTGAATGGGTTCTTGAACAGCTTCAGAAACTGTTAAAACGAGACAGAACAAGTGCTGCAGTGCTTACTCTGCTGGCGGTTGTAATGCTCATAGACGGAAGAGGCGGAGAAGCCGCAGCCACCTTGAAGCACCTGTCTTCAAGGCACGACGTAAAATCAAGACAGGACATAGTCTCGGTGCTATCCCACTTCGATAATCTGATGAGCAGTCATCCTGAACTGAGAAGACTGCGCGCAGCGGCGGGGTACAGAACCGGGAAAGGTTCAGATTCTGCAGTTGACTGGCTCGAGCTTCTTGTGGCAGGCGAGAAAGTCAGTGACAAGGGTCTTCTTGAGGTATTCGACAAGGAAGTGCTGCTGACAAGGGGCGGCGAGGTTCTTTCTTCCGGTTTCAAACCGGATTCCCCTGCGGGAGAGCTTTTATATGCAGCAGCAAGCATTCATTCTGGCAATTATCCCGATGCTGCAGAGCACCTGACCGAAGCGCTTACCTCTATGGAACTGGTAGACCGAGTTACCAGTCTTGTTTCGGCATTGCCTTTCTCTGCAATATCCGCGATGAAGCCTTCAAAGCTTTTTGTTGCACTTAACCGCAGCGACAGAGGCGGGGTTGTTGAAAAACTTCTTCCGCTTATGGCATCCGGCGGAGCGGAAGACTGGATGGACCGGCTTGCTTCAGAGCTGATCCTGGATACTGAAACCAACACGGTACTGTTCAGACTGAGGTATTTCATCGAAAGAGAGATGCCTGGAACTGCTGCTTCTTCTGTTCAGAGCTTTGCCATTTCTGATGAAGATCTGTCGCAGCTGGTTCAGGGATGCGCTTTCCTGGCCGCGGGCCAAAGAGAGCGCGCTACAGAGTGTTTGTCAGAAGCAGCCTCATCAGCAAGAACTGCTTCCCTTGCCAGGGAAGTTCTCTCGGAAATGCTGAACTCCGGCAAAGCCTCTTTTTCCAGTGCAATTGCTCTTGCCCAGGCCAAGCTGAAAACGGGTGACACTGCGGGAGCAGCTTCGACTTTGAAACCTTTCCTGGATCAGGCTCCAGTACTTGAGTTCGTAGAGCAGGCAGTTCTTGAAGTGCCGGGTTCTTCAGAGCTTCATGGGTGCCTTGCCATTGCCAGACTGAGTGCTAAAAACCCGGAAGGGTACCGTATTGCATCCGGAACTGCATTGGAATGGAATTCCGAACTGGCGGAAGAACTGGTCAATGCCGGAGTGGAATATTCTCTTGGCAAGAAATACGCCGAGGGTCTAGTGTTCGCAGCCGAACTCGCTGAGAGATACCTTGATAAATATGATTCGTCTTTTATTCTGATAAACGCTCTTTGCATGGAACCAGCCCTCGGCGAAAAAGTTTCCGAGCTGTTCACTGGTAACCAGGAACTTGGCATGCTCCTTGCTCTTGCATCATGCAATCCTCAGGGCTTTGTTTGCAGACAATTACCTTCCGGTGTAAGTCTTCCCGTAGAACTGATTGACAAAGCCCATTCTTCCTGGAAGGGAATCGAAGAAACCGATGCCCTGTGCCAGCTGGAAAAACTGGCTGAAGAAACGGGCCACCCTGCACAGGCTCATGAAATTCGTAAATCTCTTGCTTTGCTCGGAGTAGACCGTTCTTCCGGTCTTCTGGAAGACGCTCTGACTAAATCCGCTTATCGCACAGATTTTTTTGAGCTCTGCCAGGGAAGGGAAACGGCCGGTGCAGGTATGGACAAACTGTTTCCGGACGGTCCATGCAAATCATCATCAGATGAAGTGTCTGCGGCTGTCGATATGCTGATCCGGTGCAAATCCATCGAAAAACTGTTTATGGTTGCAAAGGATCTTTTAGAAAGCAGCTCTGGAGAGAATTGCAGCGCAGCAGGAAAGATCGTAGATGTTTTCATGCCCACAGCAGGAGAAGAAGACTCTTTATCTGTAAGCCAGGTGGTCGACCTTCTTATTATTGCAGGTAGAATATCTGAAGCTTTTTCGTTCTCCAGGGGCGATACTGAGCTTCTGGCAAAGATGAGGGCCGAGGTTGCCCGCAGAGACTCGGAATCAGCATCCGCCCGGGCTCTTCTGCGAAAAGGGAAGGCATCGGAACTGCTCAACACCGTGGATATCAAATCTGATCCAATGGCTCTCGGGGAGGCGCTCTGGCATTTCGGGCAAAGGGTAGCCGCATGCTCCGTCTGGAGGCAGGCTTACAACATAAAAGCTGATCCGGAATTCCTTGTCAGACTGGAATACGCTCTGGGATGTATGGCTTCTGTCAACGAAGCAAGAGCTGTGCAGAGATTGCTCGGCGAAAAACACCCCGAGTTTTCCGGACGAACAGGCACATTGTTGCGGGAAAACGGATCAACTGGAATGATCTCATTCAATATCAAATAGAAAAATGGAGGACACAATGGCTGACAATCCCACAGGATTGACCACCGAGCAGCTGCTTCTGGAGCTTGGCAAGGTGGTAATGGGTCTCGGCAGGAAAATTGATTTCCTGGGAGAGAAGCTGGATGGCATACACTCGGCTATCTCTCAGGAGCTGATACCCGCATTATCAAATAATGTACCGCTTCCCGATGGCATGTCCGCCGCCGTCATGGATATTACTCCGCTTATTGAAAAACTTGATGAGCTGAAAACCGCATTTGCCGGCTTCACTCCCGGTACCGTATCCGGGGAAAGCATTCAAACAGAGCCTTTGTCAGATAAGCTTCAGGCAATTGAGAGTGTTCTCTCGGATCAGATACTTCCAGCATTGAAGGAAATGAAGGCTGAAGAAGCTTCCGGTCAGATGAATATTACACCGCTGATTGAAAAGCTTGATGAGCTGAAAACAGCTTTTGCCGGCTTCACACCCGGTACCGTATCCGGGGAAAGCATTCAAACAGGGCCTTTGTCAGATAAGCTTCAGGCCATTGAGAGTGTTCTCTCGGATCAGATACTTCCAGCCTTGAAGGAAATGAAGGCTGAAGAAGCTTCCGGTCAGATGAATGTTACACCGCTGATTGAAAAGCTTGATGAGCTGAAAACCGCATTTGCCGGCTTCACTCCCGGTACCGTATCCGGGGAAAGCATTCAAACAGAGCCTTTGTCAGACAAGCTTCAGGCCATTGAGAGTGTTCTCTCGGATCAGATACTTCCAGCATTGAAGGAAATGAAGGCTGAAGACACCGCACTGCAGATCGATCTCAATCCCGTGATTGAGAAACTCGATGCATTGGCAGCAGCCATTGCTGTTTCCGGTGAATCCAATGATTTGAAGCCGATTTGCGAAGCGCTGGAACAGCTTCCGTCTTTGCTTGCCGACAGGCTTAAGGAGATTGGTGAAGAGTCAACGGCCAATCCTATGCTGACCGTTGAGCAAAAACTTGCGGAAGTATGTGAAAAACTTGAGGAGATCAGGATAACAGCGGGGAACAGGGAATTTGCAGAAGAATTGTCGGAACGGATTTCAGAGATAAGAGACAGACTGGTGTCTTCCGGAGATGAAATGCTTGTTGCAGTGAGAGTTATCCCGGAAAAAGTGGAATTGATGCATGAGAACCTTTCAGGAGCCATTAATACTCTTTCCGAGAACACCGGAGAGGTGCTGGGCAAGGCTGAGAAGAGTTTCACCGAGTCGACGGAAACCCTTACAGCTATAAAGAACGAACTTCATAACGGGCTCAAACTGAATACCGAAATGACTACGCAGATGGTGGAGCTCACCTCAAGATTCGCAGACCGGGCCATGGAAGACCGTGTACTTGACCTTAACACAAGAGCCATCGGCCATTTCAACCGGGGGGAATACACTGAAGCCGGTGCTCTCTTCAGCCAGGCCATTGATATTTCTCCTGAAAACCCTGAACTCCTCAGCAATACCGCACATCTGAAAGCCGCAATTGGTGATATGGCCGTTGCCGAGAAATTCTTCAAACTTGCTCTTGAGGCTTCTCCCGAGCTTGAGCCGGCTATTTCCGGGCTCGGTATGCTTATGGTTAAAACCGGAAGAGCGGAAGAAACTATCGAATTCCTGAAGCAGACCGTTGTTAACGGTGATGCATCAATTCGAACTGTTATCGCTTATTCGCGAGCCCTTGCTGCTCTCGAGAGGCATGCTGAAGCTGTCGAACTTCTTGAATCATCTTTACGGGGTGCACCTGACAATCCGGATCTCAACGAAGAGCTCTCGCTATACGGCAACGGGAAATTGCCTGAATGAAAATCATCATTGCCGCGTGTCTGGTACTTGTGGTTTCCTGCGGTACCGTATCAGATGCGCCTGTGCCTCTGGATTCTTTTGAAAGAGCATCTCTTGCTGCGGAATCAGCTGATTCGCTGCTTCTTCTGGGAGAGAATGAAGCCGCCTCAGAGCTATACCTTTCCGCAGCCGTTCTGCAGCCTGCCGGCAGCGCTGAACGAGCCGGGTTTGCCGAAAAAGCTGCTCTTGCCACAGAGTTCGCATCTCCGGCCATTGCAAAACTCATTCTTGAAGACGATGGAGCAACGGTACCGTTCATGGCACTTCGAACTGGTGGTGCAGCGATTGTGCCTGACATAATGGCCGGTCTGCAGGCAGGAAGGTTTCTGCTGCCTGATTATGTAGCACTTGTTGCGGCTGAATTTGTTCTGGAATCAGGTAATCCTTCTTACGCGCTTGACTGCCTGAACATGATTCGTTCAGACCTTCCGGGAAGCGCCGGCGAAGACCAGCTTCTGGCAACTTACAGGGCAGCTCTTGGAAGCGGAGAGAGGGAATTGCAGGAGCAGTGCTGGAATTCAGCTCTATCATCCGGTGACGACGAGCTTATGGCGCGGTTTTATCACCACAGGGCTGTTGCCCGGGGAAATCTCGGCATTTCCGACTTCATGGAGTCTTTCAGGTTATGGCCTGCCGGAGACATGCATGCCGCTGCCTATGAGCTTCTCAGAGATACCCTGCTCGCTGATTCATCTCTTGCGGGTATGGCTGCAGACCCGTTTTACGAGGGCGGTCTGTGGAATGAAGTGTTCGATATGGCAGTTAACTCCAGAAACGCGCCTGCGCATATCGTTTATCTTGCTGGAAGAACCAGAGACAGGCTGGGAAGAAATGAAGAAGCGGTAGAACTGTTATCGACCTACCTTTCCAGGTGGCCCTCGGGTGCAGATGCCCCTGCTGCCAGCATTTATCTGGGACGAGATCTGGGTGCCATGGGTCGTGTAGAAGAAGGTATGCAGTGGCTGGAACACTATGGTAACACATGGCCCGGCGACTACAGAATCAGCAATCTCCCCTGGTACAAAGGCAGTCTGCTGGCGGAAAATGGCCTTTGGGAGCAGGCAATTCCATACTTTGCAGAAACGGTAAGCAGATATCCATCAAACACCACAGCCGACGATGCTCAATTCTTCGGGTGTCTTGCGCTTATGAAAACCGGCCGAACTATGCAGGCAATAGAAGCTTTTGGTAACTTCAACAGCAGGTGGACAGAAAGCGTCTATCGGCCTTCTTCCAGGTACTGGTACGGGGTTCTTCAAATTGAAAATGGCGATTCATCCGGTCGTGGAGTACTTGAGCGGCTGATTTCAGACAAACCCGAGAGTATGCCTGCGGCTTTTGCCAGAGATTACCTTGGTTTGCCTCCGCTGCGACCGGTTTTCGTAAACGAGCCGCTTGGAACATGGATGGCCAGGAACGGAAAACCGGAAGCTGAGCCTGTTGAAAACGCCCGAAATGGGGTGCTTCTGCTGGAAGCGGGGTACCGGAAGTGGGCACTTGACCTCTTTCTTCTCGCGGAAGAGGAGCTTGGTGATGTTTACCTTCTGGCCCCGTTCTATCTGGAAAACGATGTATGGGAAAGAGGACCTTCAGCAGCTTATCGTATCTGGAGCCTGGAAGGCTCAAATCGGCCTCTTGATCTCTGGAGACTCCGTTATCCCGCGGCCTGGTGCGATGAGGTTCTCGAAACCACAGAAGCTTTTAACATGGATCCGAAACTGTTGTGGGCTATAATGAAACAGGAAAGTGCTTTTCAACCTGACTGTTTTTCACCCGCAGGTGCCCGGGGTCTCATTCAGATGATTCCCAGCACTTCCGAGTATGTTGCCATTGAAAACGGCTGGCAGAACCAGTACAGTCCTGACATTCTCTATGATCCTGCAACATCTATTCTCTATGGCACGGCATGTATTACAAGTTACGGAAGAGATTGCGACTGGGATATTTCCGGCACTCTTGCCGGATATAATGGAGGACCCCATAATGCTCTTCGCTGGGGTTGGGGAACTGCTTCCGAGGAAGAATTCTTCAGCAGAATAACATTCAATGAAACAAAAAAATATGTAGAGATAGTCAGCCACAACTACAGTATTTACAAGGAGATATGGCCCGAGTTCAACTGATTCCATCTCACTTTTGTGTTTCTTTCTCCAAGGCTGTTATAATCGGCCCTGCATCGCCTTATCCAGGTGGTGATTTCATGCACAACCAGCATTGCCGAGGAGAGAAATAGAATGTCTCGCAAGATATACCAGGACCTGACCGCTCTTATGGAGGAACGCAGATCGCAAGGGCTTTACAAAACGGAGCGGGTGATTACCTCTCCGCAGGGAACAGAAATCGAGGTTGGAACCAGGGGAAAAGTATTGAATTTCTGTGCCAACAACTATCTGGGCCTCGCAAATCATCCCGATGTTCTCCAGGCTGCAAAAGATACAATTGATTCAAGAGGTTACGGGCTTTCAAGCGTAAGATTCATCTGTGGTACTCAGGATATTCACAAAGAACTTGAAAGAAAGGTGTCCGAGTTTCTCGGTACCGACGATACAATTCTCTATGCCGCATGCTATGATGCAAATGCAGGCATCTTTGAGCCGTTTCTGGAAAACGACAGCGCCATCATTGCAGATCAGCTTAACCACGCATCAATAATCTCGGGTGTAAGGCTCTGCAGGGCTAACAGGTACATTTACAGCCATATTCAGACAGGAACCGGGCTCTATACATTCGATGGAAGAGAATTGCCGGGTCTTGAGGCTATTCTTGCAAGTGAAGAGGTGCAGGCCTGCAGATATAGAATGGTTTCCACCGACGGTGTTTTCAGCATGAACGGCGACATCGCTCCACTCGACAGAATTGTTGAGTTGTGTGAAAAGTATGATGCGATTCTCATGGTTGATGACAGCCATGCCACAGGCTACATAGGGGCCACCGGCAGAGGCACCCACGAACTCTTTGGTGTGATGGGCAGAGTAGATCTGATCACCACTACCTTCGGCAAAGCGCTGGGCGGAGCAAGCGGTGGCTGCACATCGGGCCGTCAGGAACTGATAGACTGGCTGCGACAGATGTCCCGTCCCTACCTGTTTTCCAACACAGTTGCGCCCACTGTGGTCGGTGCAACGCTCAAAGTGCTTGAAATGCTCACTGAAAGTACTTCTCTTCGCGACAGGGTTCACGAAAACGCAAACTACTTCAGACAGAAAATCAGAGAAGCCGGCTTCACTATCCTGGAGGGCAACTCAGCAATAGTTCCGATAATGTTCGGAGGGTATGAGAATGATGCCGTTCTTGCTCAGAAATTCGCAAACGAGCTTCTGGATCACGGAGTGTATGCTATAGGCTTCTTCTTTCCGGTTGTGGCTATCGGGCAGTCCAGGATAAGAGTTCAGCTCAGTGCAGCCCACACTAGAGCACAGATTGACAGCGCGATTGACGCTTTTGTAGCCGTAGGCCGGGAGAACGGAATAGTCCGCTGAAATCGAAACGGCAAAACGCGCTGTAAAGAGTAAAGACAGAGCTTGTATTGACATACCCGATAAAAGTATTAATGTACCCAATATGAGTAATAACACCAATGAACTGCTTGGCGAAAGCCTCTTCGGCAAGGTGCGACGGCATGTGCTTTCCACATTCGTTTTGAACCCTGAGCGGTCATTTTACCTTCTTGAGCTTATAAGACTGCTTGGCTGCGGGCGTGGAGCCGTGCAGAGAGAAGTTTCCAGGCTGAAGAAAGCCGGTATCATCACATGCACCAGGATAGGCAATCAGATACACTACTCTGCAAACACCGACAATCTCATCTATATAGAACTAAGATCAATTTTCTCCAAAACTACAGGACTTATCGATTTTCTGAATGCATCTCTTCACAGCTGTGCTGATCCTCTTGGTATGGCCTTCATCTATGGTGACTACGCCAGGGGAACAGCAGGAGAGAATTCTCCAGTTAGCCTCATGGTGATAGGCGACACAACAATAGATGCCGTAAGAAACTGCACAGCTGGTTTTACGGAAGAGGCAGCAAGAAAGCTGCATATCACAGTGGTAACAACTTCGGAGCTTAAAAGAAGACTGGTATCCGGAGACACCAGAATCCGTGAGATTCTGGCAGACAAAAGAGTTTTCCTGGCGGGAGGCCAGAGAGAGCTCACCGTTCTCACAACCACCGGCGATGATCTCTTTTCAGGAATATTTTAGTGATTAGTGCTTGCCTGCCCGGCGGGAAACCCTAATATTCTACCTTTGAAAAACAAGGTGGGAGGATCATGACAAATAGTATTACAAGGTTCCAGGAAGACGTCACCAGAACCATTCTCGATTTGCGGAAAGCCATCGGCATAGTGGTCAGCAAGCTTCCCGAGAGAATAGACAGTCCTCACGATGTGTACCAGGTTCTGGGGCTCGATAAAAAACTGGGCTGGAGAATCTACAAAATAATACATGAAGACGATCTCTATTTCGCAGCTCAGTTTGTTCCGGGGAAGCACTCATTCGGCCGTTTTATCAAAAGCTGCAAGAACAAGGGTGTAGAGAAGACCTTCCTCGATGACGCCCTTCGTGCAGTTGAAGATTTCTATGAGATAATTGATGTGCATTCCGGCGACAGACAATCCATGGACATGATGCTTATGGCCAGCTCCCGCGATGGAAGAGACCAGGGTTACAATACCCTCAGGAAGCAGGCCTATTACAATCAGAGCCATCTTCTAGGTCTTCAGGCTGAAACGCAGCTCGATTCATGGTTCTTCGGTCCGTCCGCCGTGGAAGGAATGCTTGATGTTGCCGAGGTCAAAGGTTTATTCGACATAAGAAGGAACCGACCAGGAGTGAAGTGGGTAATCGACACTCCATGCTTCTTCACCGGTACCGAGCACGAGGAGCAGTTCTTCACTGAAACCATTTTCCCTCAGGCAACCTGCAGCCTGCTGGAGAAAGTTCCTTTTCTCGAGAAGTACTGCAGTGAACCGCTTCCTTCTTTGAAAGCTGTTACTTCTCAAAGCTGCGGGCCTGTATATGAACTTGAAGAGGGTCCGGTGGGAAACACCAATCTTATTGATACTGTCACCGGAACAGTATCCAGAGGTATTTTCCCTGTTGATCCCCATGAGGGAGAAGAACATCACGAAGTTTCTGTAAAACTCTATACTCCCGTTCAGAATCTTGTTCTGGATCTCTTCTTCCATGAAACAATGGCAGAGACCATGGCGGGTAATCCCAGTGCCAGAATGATGTTTGACTACTACACCAGGGGTGGAGCGCTTATCTACCGTTCTGATCGAGACCTGGTGCCGATGGAGATAAAGCCCATGATGATAGGCACCGGTACAGGCTGCGCCTACACACCGCTTATCCCCAGGTACTCCGAGATGCTGGCCGAGGTGTTCCAGTGTCTCCGCTGGGATCCTGACGAATTCGTGGTGTACAGAACAAGGGTGGAATTCCCGGTAGTTCCGTCGTCACTTTACTACACAGACGATATGGTCAGGAAAAGCTAGTTCTTTTCTCCCATTGCTCTTCGGCTTGTTTTGAGTGCGCACAGATGTCCGCACATTGAGCACACATCTCCATCTTCAGGCAGGGCTGCATCTCTGAATTTCCTGGCAGTGACAGGATCCATTGCCAGGCTGAACTGACGCTCCCAGTTGAATGACGCCCTGGCATCGGCCATGCTGTTGTCGGGGATCATTGCTCCGGGTATCTCTCTTGCAATGTCTGCCGCGTGGGCAGCTATCCTGGCTGTTATCACTCCGACTCGTACATCGTCTACATCCGGTAGTCTGAGATGTTCAGCAGGGGTTACATAGCAGAGGAAATCTGCACCGTTCCAGGCAGCTATCGCACCGCCTATAGCGCTGGTAATGTGGTCGTAGCCTGGAGCAATGTCGGTTACTATCGGGCCGAGAACATAGAAGGGGGCACCGCCGCACAGGCTTTTCTGAATTCTCATGTTTTCTGCGATCTGGTGCATGGGCACGTGCCCCGGGCCTTCTATCATCGTCTGAACTCCTTTTGAAAGAGCTCTTTTCTGCAGTTCTCCAAGCGTGATAAGCTCTTCAATCTGCCCTCTGTCTCCGGCATCGGCAAGGCAGCCCGGGCGGAGACCGTCACCCAGAGAGTAGGTTGCGTCGTATTCGTGAAGAATTTCAGTCAGTCTGTCGAAGCCGGTATACAGAGGGTTTTCCTCTCCGCGTTTCTCCATCCACTCTGCCAGAAGTGACCCCCCTCTGGATACTATCCCCATCTTTCTGCCCTGGGAGCGCAGAAGGCTCACGGAGCGCCTGGTTACACCACAGTGAAGCGTAAGGTAATCAACTCCCGCTCTGCAGTGATCCTCCACCGCTGTGAATATCTCTTCAGGGGACACATCGGACACGTCACGACCCTTGTCCATTGCCACTCCGAAAACCTGATATACCGGAACCGTTCCCAGCGGAATAGGACTTAATGCGGTAATTCTATCCAGAATGCTCTTCCATGCGGGGCCGGTGGACAGATCCATCACGGTGTGAGCGCCTGAAGACACCGCCATCTTGAGCTTTTCAAGCTCTTCCTCCATGGATTCATGATCCATGGAACTTCCAATATTTGCATTTACCTTTATTTTGCTTCCACCGCCGATGATGCAGGGTCTGGAAAATGTTCTGATTTTGTTGGCAGGCACCACTGCATGACCAGCAGCTATCTTCCAGAGTGCTTCATCGATGGAAAGATGCTCTTCTTCAAGAGCAAGTCTTACAGCATTATCGGCCTTTCCAATTCGAGCCTGTTCAATAATCGTATTTGACATATCAACCTTTCTGGTTTCTTAATATCGGCTATTACGCCGACTATGAATTATAGTTTGCTTTTCAGCGAAACGCATTTGCTCAGGAGGAAAAAATGATTTGTGCTGCTCTGTTTGTAATGCTTTCCGGGGTTACTTCGCCCCAGGATGCTCTGGATGCAATGCTTCTGGGGAACCCGCTTTCATCTGCCCAGGAACCGGCTCTGATTGAATACGGTGACTCTTTTGTTCTTCCGGACAACTCTGATATGACTGTGAATGCAATACTGAGGCAGTTCCACAGAATGGCTTTCGGGCTTCAACCCGAGTCGGTCGAACTGCTGAACAATTACATAACTTCGAATTGGAGTATTCTCGACACAGAGACCAGAAACCTCTGGCGCGAATTTTCAGGAAGAACCGGGATTTCTGTTCCATCAGATGAACCATTTGAAGGAAATCTTACATCTATCCTCAGATACTGCTCCGAGACCGGAACACCCGTTCCTGCAGTGAATCCTGGCAACTTCACAGCTCTTCAGCGGTTTTACTTCGTGTCGTCACTTTCTCCTGACGAAGCGATGTCATTCATTTCTGATCCATGCTGGGCAGTCAGAAACGCAGTTCTACTGAACAATCCCGATGCTGCTTTTCAGATGCTTGATGATGCCTCTCCCTGTGTCAGGATGAATGCCGCAATGGCTGCCGGCAGAAGCGATCTGCTCATGGAAATTGCATCTCTTCAAGGTCCCCTTGGACACATGTCTCTTGCAGGAGTGGATAAGGTACCGGTCCTGGAGGATTCTCTCTTCAGAAGCCCCGATCCTGCCAAACGCGTTTCTGCTCTCGCTGCACTTCTCGAGCTGGGGTGGCAGATACCAGCCGACAGGCTGGACTATCTTCTAACAGATGAATATGTGATGGTCAGAGCAATTGCCGCAGATGCCTCTGGGAGAAACTTTGCAATGCCCGCTGATGGAGAGCTTCCACTTGAAACACCTCCAATTGAGGATGTACCCGATCAGGTGCTGATTGTTACTGAAGCAGGCGAATTCACCATGACGCTTTTCAAGGAAAGTGCCCCGGTTACCTGCAGGAGTTTCTGGTATCTCTCAAACACTGGTTTCTATGACGGAATCTACTTTCACAGGGTTATTCCAGGTTTCGTAGCCCAGGCAGGATGCCCCCAGGGAATTGGCTACGGAGGCCCTGGGTATACAATTCCAGCAGAAAACAACACTGTACCCTACAACCGGGGTGTTGTTGGAATGGCTGATTCGGGAAAGGATACCGGAGGAAGCCAGTTTTTCATAATGCTTGACAGTCAGCGACGACTTGACTGCCGCTATACAGCCTTTGGAGTCATCGACCAGACAGAGCAGCTGGATAACATTGAAATTGGAACCAGGATACTTGAAATTCGCAGTGTAAACCCTTAGAATTGCCGAGACTTATCACTGGAAACAACTTGACCGGAGTACCTCAATGACAGACAGAGTAGTGCTTGTTACAGGGGCAATGGGGCAGATCGGCACCGAGCTGACCCGTGAGCTTAGAAAACGATACGGTTCAGAAAATGTTATCGCAACGGATATTCGCAAACCCGAGGGAAAACTGGCTGAAACAGGCCCCTGTGATGTTCTCGATGTCACCGACCGGGAAGCGGTGTTCAGTATCATCAGGAAGTACGGAATCAATACTGTTTTCCACATGGCAGCCATTCTCAGCGCAACAGGTGAGAAGAACCCGGCGCTGTGCTGGAAAGTGAACATGGATGGCTCTATCAACATCATGGATGCGGCCATTGAGCTTGAACTGGGTACTGTTATCATACCAAGTTCCATCGCAGCCTTCGGACCCGAAACACCCAGGTTCGACACCCCCCAGGAAACCATTCTGAAACCGAAAACCATGTACGGTGTTACCAAAGTTTGTGGAGAACTGCTCGGAGACTATTATGTGAAGAAACTCGGTGCCGATATCCGCGGTGTGCGCTATCCGGGAATCATCAGCTCGGAAACTCCTCCCGGTGGAGGTACCACAGACTTCGCAGTGGAAATATTTTACAAGGCAGTTGAAGATGGCCGATACACCTGTTTCGTAAGGGAAGACACCATGCTTCCCATGATGTACATGCCCGATTGCATAAAAGCCACTATTGACCTGTCTGAAGCCAGAAAAGAAGATCTGATTCACTGCTGCGAGTATAATCTTGCGGCTCTATCTTTTACTGCAGGAGATCTCGCAGCGGAGATAAAGAAGCACATTCCCGGCTTCGAAGTTACCTACGAACCTGATTTCCGTCAGCAAATCGCCGATACATGGCCAGCATCCATTAACGACTCTGCTGCAAGAGAAGAGTGGGGCTGGGAGCCCGAATGGAACATGGAGAACATGACCCGCGACATGCTGGAAAAACTTCGCGCAAGAAGCTGACCGAAAAGATTACAGAGATCTCAAAGGGCCATGGCACTGTGTCATGGCCCTTTGCGCAAACGGTGAAAGAGCAGCGATTCAAGTCTTATGCCTTCTATGTTCACTCTTAGCAGTTTGCCGAAAAGGCGGTTACTGTATGCAAAAATCTACCGGTGCCCTTATTTATCCTGCAAAGCAGACCCTACCCGAGAGAGCCCTCCGGGCTTATTATGGCAACTGGGTTTTCAACCCGGATGGAGATATGAATGAATAGTTCTGCTTCGTTTCATAAGCCTTTCTACGGCAGAGAAAGAGAACTTTCAGAGCTTGTAGAAAATCTCATGAACCCATCCTGCTTTGTTCTCACCATGACAGGTATCGGAGGCATTGGGAAAACAAGCCTTGCTCTTAAACTCTCCAGCGAGATTGAATCAAGTTTCCAGGATGGAGTGTGCTTCGTTTCTCTTGCAGGTTTGGAGCACTCCGGTCAGGTTGCTCCCGCAATCCTTTCCAGGTTGGGGATTGTTATCTCGGGTTCAGATATATCAGAACAGCTGTTCGATGTTCTTTCCGGAAAGAATACTCTTCTGATACTTGATAACTTTGAACATCTGCTGGGTGCTGCCTGTCTCGTCGAACAGATTCTTTCAAGAACACAGAAAGTGAAAATTCTGATTACCTCCAGAACCAGACTGCGGGTTGGAGGTGAATTCGTTTATGAGCTTACCGGCATGGATGTTCCTGATGATAATTCTGCTCAGAGCCTTTCATCAGCTTCAGCAGTGCTGCTTTTCATCTCAAGCTCAGGGATAGGTCACACTCTTGCTGTTGATGATCTTAAAAGTGTTTCCGGAATTTGCCGGGCCGTTGAAGGCGTTCCGCTTTGTATTGAACTCGCATCAGCCTGGCTCGGAAGGAAAACTTTACTTGAGATTCTTGATGAAATTGTAGGAGAAAAGGGGCTTCTTTTCGAAGAGAACACCCTTCTTGAAGCCAGACACAGCAGCCTCCGCAAGGTTTTTGACTACAGTTGGCTGCTGCTTTCCAGAGAAGAAAAATCAGCATTCAGCGAACTGTCCGTTTTTCGTGGCGGGTTTGATAAAGAAGCAGCAAAATTTGTTACCGGAATATCGGAAGCCCTTCTGGCAAGTCTCAGAGACAAGTCGCTGATTAGAGTGGAGTTCCCCGAAAGGTATTCAATGCATCCTCTGCTTCATGATTTCAGCTCAGTTAAATTGCAGGAACGACCGGAACGAAGAGAATCCCTGGGGTTGAAGCATGCAGAATACTACTGCAAGCTGCTTGGAAAGAACGAAAGGGATCTGGACGGTAAAAATTCGTTCCCCGCAATGGAGGATATTACTCGAAACCTTCCTGATGTTCGTGCAGCAATTCGCTTTACCTTCAGGCAATCAAAGAGTAACACATTTCTTCATGCAAGCAGAGCAGCCATGCAGTACTTCTTCAGAAGCGGCCTTCTTGAGGAAGGTCTGGAAATTTTCCGGGATGCTGCAATAATGTTCAAAGACACCAGGTTTCAGGAGTCTCTTGAGATGAAGGTGAATCAGGCGCGTTTTGCCCTGGAGATGGCCAGATATGATGAAGCCGCCTCTCTGCTGGAACCTGTGCTGGCTGATGGTAATCAGTTGCTGCTTGCAAGAGCCGAGTTTTTACTTGGCGTGGTATTTCTGCGCACCGGCAACCTGACCAGGGCAGGGGATAGAATGAGAAAATCCCTCATGCTTGCCAGATCAGAGGGGAGCAGTGAACACGAAGCTGCAGCTCTTGGCGGGTTGGGAGACCTTTACAACCACATGCATGAAGCTGACAGAACTGAGATCTTCATGATGCAGGCACTGGAGATAAACAGCACGGCCGGAAACATTCGCGGTTTGTTTTCAAATCTTATTACACTTTCGAATCTCATGTTTTACAGTAAAAGGAAGAAGGAAGCATATCAGTATGCAAATGAGGCATTTGAATGTGCAGGAATACTTAACGGGAGCCTTAACATTGCGCTGGCTCATGTTTCGCTGGCAGCGGCTCTTGAGCTGAACGAGGAGTTTGATCAGGCACTGGAAAATGCAAATAAGGCTGTTCATCTATTTGAGGGAATAAACTCCAGATGGGGCATGCAGACAGCATTCCAGATAAAGGCATCTATCGAAAGCTCTCTGGGTCTTGTTGAAGATAGCCTTCTATCAGCCAACAGAATTGTTCAGTTGTCAGAAGAAATCGGCGGAACCTACAATTCGATGGAATCACTGATTACTGCAGGAGAAGTTTTTGAAAAAGCCGGGAATCCCGATGAAGCTCTGGAGGTTTATACCAGAGCACATAAAATCGCCTGCAATCTGAACACAGGAACCTATCTCGAAAAGCTGAACACCAGAATTAGCAGTATCAAAAAATGACCCCAAATGAGCAGTTTATTGCAACAGCCATTAACGAGAATTTTGCTAGAAAACAGTTAAATTCTTAGATACAGGCGCCAGATTTGCTTTCAGGAAAAGCACCTTTATAAGACCTATCAGAGGCAACTCATTCCAGTTTCAGGATTCATTCGACAGGAAAGTTCGAATTCGGTTCGGGGTGCCAAAACGAGCTTATGGCATTTAGATCTGTGCTTACAGCGCCAGATGCCTTCCATTTGACATTTGTATCGAAAAGAATACCAAGAGGATACTGGAATTCAGGTCTAATGGCACCATTCTCTAATGTGCAGTTCGAAAGTAGTTTTCCAAGGAATTGCCTTTTTCTTCTGCAGGAGCTGTAACGAAAAGACTATGAGCATTATAGGAGAGTTCAAGAATCCCGCGAGTGTTTGTAAGACAATCCCTGCCGTGATTCAGATTATGGCCAGAAAGCTTCTCCTCAATCAATTCTAACTCTCTTCGAAGCTCAGCTGATTTCCTGTCAAAGACTGAAACATTGATTCTACCATCGAGCCTGTCATCATATAGCACCTCGGAACGCCTTAGAAGCCCTTCACGCTGTTTTGTGAGTCTATCCCTTATCTCTTCAAGGAAAACACGCTCATTCGATGTATGAGCTTCTACACAGTCTAGAATCCAGTCTGCAATTGCCTTCTCAACACGGAGACCTCTAAGAATGTGAGAGAATTGAGCATCGAGTTTCTCTTCTCGGATGTAGGGAATGTTGTGTTTTCCCTTAAAACCAGTGCAGTGATAGTAGTTGTACTTGCCTTTCTGTTTCTCTGCTGTAATAGAGCAGCCGCATTCACCGCATTTAATAAGCCCAAGATATGCGAATTGCTGTTTTCTCTTGGGTTTTACTACACTTCTACTTTCAAGTACATCCTGCACTTTAAACCAAAGCTCCTTTGAGACTATCGGAGTATGCTTACCCTGGTACTCATTGCCATTCCAAACGAATTTGCCTCTGTAAATAGGATTCCTCAGCATCTTGTGAATCGTTGATCGTTCTATTTTCTTGCCACTCTTTGAGCGTATACCAGCATCGAACATTTCAATAACTATTGACTTAATTGGGATGTTGCTGCTTGAATACTTTTTGAACATTTTTTGAATTGCAGGTGCAACAGCAGGATCAGGAATAATTACCTTAACACCCTCTGAGTTTTCAGAATTCAGATAGCCCAACGGTGCTACAGAAGGATACAAGCCGGACTCAGCCTTGGCTCTCATACCTTTTCTTGCTTCGGAGCTGATATTTCTGCTCAAGTAGGCAGCCTGTGCAATCTCAATATCCTGCATAAAGAAATCAGTAGGGGAGGAGTGCCTGGACATTACCTTTCCCTCTCGGACGAAATGAATCTCAATTCCCGTTTTCTCGATATCCAGAGCAAGGTAGTCAGTCATGTTCCTTGTAAGACGATCAGTTTTTTCTACGAGAATTACCTTACAGTCGTTCTTCTTGCCGAGAAGCGCCAGCATCTCATTGAAACCGGTCCTTCCAGTGCTTCTCGCAGTCTCATTATCAACAAACTCTCTGAATACAGAAAAGCCATTCTTCAGCGCATAATCTCTGAGCATTTTAAGCTGAGCTGGAATGGAGAAGCCTTCTTTCTGCTGTTCTGCAGTTGATACACGAGCATAGATGAATGCATTTCTTTTTGAGTGGTTCACTTGCTTCTCCTTTCTTTAGAAGAGCAGGTAGGGGACACGTTCTAACAACATGTCCCCAAACCCGAAGTTACCCTACTTGCACTTGTATTTATCCTCGTCATCAAGAAGCCAATAAGCAGCACAAGGAGGAAGAGATCTCTTCTTTCCCCACTTGTCCAGGAGAAAAAAGAGCTCTGCGATTCTCTCCGAAGCAGCCTCTGCCTCTTCATTGGTGATAAATACCCCCAAGATATTCCTGTAGAAGTACGCTGTCTTCTCAGCAGGGATCTTTTCAACTTTAGCTTTAGCCATCTTGAACCTCCTAAACCCAGAGAGCTTCGAAGCCTCATCGATAGCTTTGGATAAGTTTCTTTTTGTTTACAAATACGCTCAAACCTCATGAGTCGCTGTTTCATTAAGGAAGATCCTCGAAAGGAATATTGAATTTATGCTCTTTGCCAGCTCTGATGATCACTTCTCTTCTTTTATTCTTGCCTGATTCAATCTTACCTTCAACTGTAAAATTGAAGAACCCATGCCTTAATGACTCTGTTGTTAACTGCTCAAGAGCTTTCGAGAACTCATCGAATTGGTTGCGAGAATAATTCTCTTCCGTCCGCATACCTACCTTCCTTTCATATCTTGTTCCCAGAGTTTAATCACTCCAGAAGCCTTTTCGAATGCATTTTTCTCTTCCTCGGGAGTAATGCCCTCTTGTTTTAATATCATCTTAAGTTCTTTGTAGGTTTGCCTGGTGTTTTTCTTGTCCTCCTTCTTAAAGTCTGCATTTAAAAAGAAAGATGCAATCAGGATTAGCCCGACGAACCCCATCTCAGCCCATGCGTTTTTCTCATCTGCTATCCGAATTGAATTTGCGATCTTTTCTGGATAGCGCTTGATTGCATCTCTGACTTCTGGATCAAGAAGACCCGCTTCTGCAAGCAAAATGTCAGAGCTTGCTCTCAACGCAGCTGACAATTTGAAAATTACCTCAGCAGAAGGTGGCCCATGAATACCTCGCTCGATGTAAGAAAGGTATGAAGCGCTCAAACCACTCTCTTCAGCAAGTTTCCTTATAGAGAAACCAACCTCTTCCCGTATACTCTTGAGAACCTTACCGAACCCTTCTCGGTAAATCTTCTTCTCATCCGAATAATATTGGTCTTTGCTTTGCGACACTCTTCACCTCTGTTCTATGTTATTGTACATCGAATGTACTATGGTGTTGAACACACGTCAAGCCCTCCAATGTAACTTGATTTTCTGTTATAGAAATTACTGAATGAGAGTTGATGTTCTTTCAAAGAAATACTCGTGTCTCCGAGTCTCTCTGCCTTACGATCGATTCACTTCTCGTTTCTCTCTCTTCAGGCAGTTCCACTCTTCAACTCGAGCAAAATAGGTGAGAAAATGCTCTCAGAAACCAGATAAGATTTCAAAGAGGTCTGTTTGAATTAGTCTGTAAAGAAAGACAAGGTAAGTTATAGTATTTAAATACATAGGGAACCGAGCTCTTCAAAATCGAAACTTTGCAGCCTTGGAGCGAGATTCCCAGTTGCAGAAGTGATTGAGGAAATTCCAGAAAGCATTAGCTATTTTGTATTGCTCCAATTGTAAAAAGATCATCCGATTCATTCATCCGAACATTTTTAAACCAAGCTTGTTTTTCCGCTTCAGTTAGTTTCTTGTCAACCATTTTAATTATTTGCCTTTTCTCCCACCTATCGGCTCTGTCATAGTATTGTCGGACTTCCAAGACTTCCCCTCTGGAGACAATATTTTCCAGTCCCTCTAGCGTAGCTCTGCCAATGTAATGTCCTGCATTACGCTTCAATGAGCGAAAATAACTGAACAACACATTAGCAGCCCTATATCCAGGACTGGAAAGAAGAGAGACAAACGCAATACTCATATATTCTGGAATATAATCATCTTCTATCAACCAATTAGCGAAATTATCACGCAATTTAATTCTAACCGATTCAGGTATTATTTCATGATTTTTTATCATCATATCAACGACATATAGAGAAAACTGCGGAAATTTTTCTAATACTGCAATGAACTGTTCGAATCTGTTCCATTCATGTCGATACAGTACAGTCTTGCAGTACTCTCGAAACTCCTCTGGCTTTATTACGATTGCTTTGTCGATAACATTGAAAATATCTTGGTTGCTATTATTCCTGATAGCATCTCGTTCCTTTTCAGTAGACTCCCTAAATTTTGTTGGTACTTTTCCTGAATAACCAGAGATTATTGTTGCTGGAGTATCTTTTCTTTTTCTTGGTGTATTTTCGTCCTTCTCACCTGTATCTTCAGCAGGTGCTGGTACTTTATCTGAAACATCACTAATTTTCGTTTTGCTCTGATTTATAAGAAGCCCTTCCATTGACAATCTTTCAATGAGCAAGGACATCCAGTAATGAGCCTGTTTGGCATTACTTGCAAATATACGATAGTCATCAACATATCTAGCAAATTTAATATTACGTGATAAAAGGTAATTATCTACTTCAATTAATGCAGCTTCAGCAAGTATTCGACTCGCATTGCCGCCAACTGGCAAACCATAAGAATCTCTTTTTGCCCAAAATAATAAAAGCTCATTTATAAGCTTAACACGCTTCTTTTCTATCGGTAATGATTGTAAGATTGATTCTAGTCTATGAAGATTTAGTCTATCATAGTAATTAGATATATCGCACTCGACTAACACTTTTATGCGTTTCTTTTGAACCTGGAGTCTTGTATACTTTGTAAATGCGGTATAAGTATAATTAGTATCGAATATCCTTCCATTCTTATAAAACTTTAATCTATACGAATAAACTATATGCTTGCTTTTAGAGATTCTTGCTTTTTCAATATCGCGACTTATTGACAGAACAAGTGCTGTGTATTTCAATGTATCGAGTGGATCTATAAGAGCACATCTCCTATAATCAAACGCCTCTTTCTTCGGAATAAGTACATGTTGTATTGGATGAACTTTCAGAATTTCTAGGAGCTTTCCATAATCCCTGTCTTTTATGACTTTGCTTTGGTCTATTCTGTTAAAGACCGAGATCAACTCGTCTCTGACTTTATTGTAAAATTTTTCAGAATATAGTAGATCAACCTCGAAGGGGCGAGTGAAAATATCAGTTAATCCTTCATGAATTATATTTTTCATTGCGTAACGTATTGCTTCGCTATTTTTCATTATAGACCCTCTAGGTTAATGTATCATAAAATAATGGTAGTAATAACATAATTAAAAATGTATAAATACACAATATATCGCAAAAAATGCAAATACTTATATGTCTAGCGCTTCCAAATCCTCGATTCTATTCCATGCTATTGAGTTATCAGGTAATGGATTCGATGGATCAATAAGTGATTTTAATAACCCTTCAATGCGCAAACGGAAATCATCTTTGCAACTTAGTTTGGATAGCGCAGTATAAGGCTTATCTCTCTTCAGCTCTTCATCAAAATATGCGCCTTCAAAGTTCGGAATAGATGCAACAAGTCGCACCTTTTGTTCCGACTTCAAAGCCTCTTCAAGAATTTTAGTGTTGAGTGACCAAGCAGGATTAGTGATTTCTTTACCATCGCGAGAAACTGTTTTTCTATCGGTATCATGTAAAACAGCGTAGGATGAGCCAAAGTGATTCAGTATCTTCATCAACGAAATAATTGTTGCTTTCCCTCTAGCTCGTATAATGTGGATATGCCCATAGTCTTCCTCAATATCTTCCTTCAGGTATTGAAAAGCAGTGTATTCTGTATCACCTTCAACTAGGACAGTTTTACCGCCGAAAAAAAACTCTGCTACATATGGATCACAAAGGTTTAGAAGCTTTAGCCTTTCTCGGTCATCATCGTCCAGATTTACTCTATCAGGTCTAAATATTGTTGTCCCAACTATGTCTTTCGAGTTGCCTCTGCTCACTCGAATTATGGTAGTATTGTCCCTTGATACATCAATGAAACATGGAGAATGAGTTGTTACCATTACTTGCCAATTTCCGCTTTCAGGTAATCCATATAGAACATCACAAGCATCTCGTATCGCGGTTGGATGCAGGCAGATTTCGGGTTCATCTAATAGGAGAACATGAGGTCTCTTTGTTTCTTTCTGTTTTCTACTATGCTCAGACAAGATCTTCAAAGCAGTCCATAGCAATGTTCGTCGTGCGCCGCTCCCCTGGCGCTCAATCGAACACATATAGCCGTCCTTTATTCCCATCTTTAATTCAGGATTGTTTCCAAACAGCATGATTGTTTTTTCAATATCTTCCTCAGGTTTCGGATCAAAGTGAATGTCATGATCAGGAAAGATGTCTTGTAATGATTTACGCAACTCTGACTCAACTCTTTGAATCTCTAACTTAGTTTCGTCAACAACAGTATTCTGGATATCCTTGATTGCTCCAAGAAGCTTTGCGTAGGGAGTTTGTTTTGATTCTTTGCTTTCTTCTGAGAGAGTGTTAATCCGATCTCTTAGAATCGAAAGTAAAATCTTTGTGATTGCATCGCTCTGTTTTTCCGGTGAATCAAACGCCGAGACTCTATGAGGTTCGGGGCGACGAGAGTTAGCAATATTTGGAGCACCCCAAGGTACTTTTTTATCCCACTCACAGGTGTTTACATTCCAGCCTTGACGAATTGGTTCACCATCTTTCTCCCAGAACCATCTCTCACGGACTTCCATTTCACCTATGTCATTAATTCGTATCCAATCAGTACCTGGGCTATTATCACCGATTATAGTGAGAAGCTCAATTGTAGGAGGATTATCTGGATCAATCTGACCATTTGGGAAATCAGCAATACATAGTCTTCCTGCTGCCGATCCGTGTGACATTACGACTTCGTACGCTCTAAGAATGGAGCTTTTTCCCGAATTGTTAGGTCCGACCAGAACGACAATGTCATCAAGTTCAATTGAAACTGTCTTTGGACCAATGCAACGAAAGTTTTTAACTTTCAACTCTCGCAATCGTGGTTGTGAAAGTTCTATTTCAACTGCTTTTTTTGTAGCCAAGAACTATCTCCATTTCCTAAATGAGAGCCACAATCACTTCAAAAATGCTTGGAGCTTACAATCCCACCTTATTATAGAAACGAATGCGGAAACCCTAATATGCTCTTTAGCGACTTATTAGTGGGAGATAAATATATAAGCCCCTAAATGGGAGAAAGTTTATTATCAATCTCTGTCCGCTCAACAAATAATTCTAGATTATCCAATAAATCATCATATAGAATAATATCTACATTTTTAAGCGATTCACATAGTATACGGAAATCATCTCTCATTTTCTCTGAAATAAGTTGAGATCTTCTGCCAGCTATAATGTAGCCCCTCGGACGAACAATGCTAACATCAATGTTTTTTGCCTTCCTGATGTCTGTAGCCAAGATATCAGCGTGACGTTGAGCTTGATATGAGTAATTCTCAACCTGAGCAATGGCTTTGGAAAGTTCTGCATCCCAAAAATAGTTATTACGACTATTATCGAGGCGTAAGAGCTGTGTAGATGGCTTTTTTATCTCATATATGTCGATATAGCCATAAGGATCAATGAGCATGAAGTCAGGGAATTTCCCTTGGAGCGAAACACTTTCTTTTTCTAATACTTCCCCGTAATTGTTCCTAAGTATCAGGATATACTCAGATAAGAAATTTTGCCATATAGCTTCATTCTGACTGTTGCTATCTAGTCTTTTCTTAAACTCCTGAATGACTTTGCGTAGGAATATTCTTTTACCTGCATCCAAAGTGTCGAATATGACTTTGAGTTTTTTCTTGGCTTTCAATGTTCCTGGAATACTTGAGAGATAAGCCGGAATAAACTCCTCCAAGGCGTTGCGATCTTCTTCGTTCAAGCCATTTAGTAAGTCCTTCTGCTCCAAAACCTCTTCAAGCTGTCCAGGTATGTAGGAAGCTTCTGCATCCTTGAGCTGGCTAAATTGAGAGAATGATTTGCCCAAGAATCGTTGAGCTTCAACGCGCATAGTCTCAGAACTCTCACGCTTAATTCCTCGAATAACTTTGTTTAGTTTGTTTAGATCCTGGTGTGAAATTGTTAAATCAACGAATTTCCCTCTTGCATCCAAACGGCTTCTTCCTTGGGCGACTATTGTTAGATTTATTGTCTTATTATATCTATTGTATATTTCCTGTGTCGCATAATTGCCTCCATATGTAAGACCAAATCCGTTACGATAGAAACCGGAAGGCAAAATAGAGAAACCGAGCAATCTTACAGGATTATTGACTACTAGAGACCTACGAGCATCTTCAATAATATAGTATTCCCCGGTTTTATTGCGTTTATTAATCCGATAAATTAAGTCATTGCTTTCGTTTCTATACTCAATACTGTCTTTCATGTCTCCTCCAATGCTTTGCTCTCAAAACCAGTAGGTTGAAAAACTGTAGTCAGTAAATTATGCAGTTCTATGAATCTAACCGCTACTGCACTATTTCCCTCTGCTTAAATTGGTTGCAACATTTTTAATCAAATCGAACATCGAATCTGCGCTAATTGCTTCATCATCCTTTGCGTCTGTTGGGAAAGCTGAGGTAAATACAGATTCAGCAACTGATTTCTTGATTACCTTTTGGTCACTTTCGTCCAAATCAGCAAGATATGGATTAACAGAAGCAAGTATCAACTGCCACCTTCTGTTCACTCTTTCAACGTGTCTATGCTTGTTGGCCTGTCTTTCTGAGTAAGCTGCAAGTAGAGCAAATGACGATGCAACGAAAATCCTCGCGCCGAAAACACTCCATTTTACATTAATACTGAGTGTTTCCCTAAAAGCGTAAATAGCAAATCCAATTAAGCCAATTGCAGCGAATATCCCAATAATATGCCACCCAAATGCCCTTTTTCCTTCAACATCCGCAACCTCTTTGTAGCCTCCAGACATAGCTGAGGCAGATATAATACCAAGCATCTCTTCTGCTTTGTCCTTATGAATAGTGATTGTTTCAAGTAACTCTTGAATATCAGAGTGCGCTTGAAGAATGGTATTTTTCACCTCAGTGTTCACATGATTCTTTGCTGTATCCAATTCAGCATGTACCTCTCGTATCACTTTCTGAATAGAATCTTGAAGCTTTAGCATTTCCTCATTAGTCTTCTCAGATCTAATCTCTTGCGCTTGAATAAACTTTGTCTGAAACTCGTTCTTCAGATCACTTGTTTGCTCTTGCATTTTCTGTATATGATTATTTATTGTTTGCTGCGAATTAATTATTAATGTGTCTACTTTACTCTTCTGTATATCTATATCATTAGAGATATGCTTTCTATCCTCGTTTATATTAATGATATTATTTTGTATATCACTGATTTCATTCATAATATGACGATTGTTTTGACCTAATGATCGTCTAAATGCTGTAATAGCCTCATGCATCCCCTCTATGTCGTACTGAGTACTGATCATCGGGAAGACCGAATGCTGGATAGCAAAATCAACTGTATTCATAGCGCTGTAAAGGTATCTCATATCCTGACTATCGATAAATCTTATCATTTCACTGTTAATATTTTCTAAATCACTTGCCAGCATATCAAGTACTTTAATTGAAATCATAAATGGATCTGTATGATTTATTTTATTGTAAATGTATCCTCTAAGTACCTTAATTCTATTGACTTCCTGAATTGGTACCTCAATATCTTTCGGAAAGACAGTATTTTCAAATCTCTCAAGAACATGATCTAGCTGAGATATTGCTTTGTGTACCTGATGTTCTTCCAAATTCTTCAGCCAATCATTCATACAGCTCCTTATATATCGGTAACAAAAGCAATGTAGTATACACTGCTAATTATTACAATTCAAAAGAATACAGCTCTCGATGCATAAGGTCAAGGGCTGAAATACTCTCTTAGTTTACTGTATTTAGAGATTAATATTACTGCTTTGCATACAGAAGTGTGATATCAAGAAAATGTAATACCTGACTTCTGCTGATGGATCTTCGGAGATGTTTCTATTGTTATACAAGTGCCCATTGTGGATTGTGACAGCATGATTGGGGTCGAAAAGTTTTCTATAACTGTAAGCTTTCCAGTAACGCTGTCTGTGATTATTTCCAATACGGTTCGAAAAGTGCACTCTGGGGTTCCCAAGTTATAAGTTCTTATTCTGCTTTCTCACAATCAGTTCATTATGGAGGATTACAAATAAATTAATCAATTTCGGAATTGATTCAACAATCATATCTGCATGTCCTTTATTTACTGTCCAAACATTTGCATCATGAACAATATTGTTTCGAATACTATTCTGCTCGTAATAAAATTCAAGAACATTAAATAAATCATTGTTAATATTATTGCGCAATCCCTTTACTGCATTATTAAATGAGTTGCCAAAAAACACGGGGAAAAGCTTCTCAGACTTCTCTCTTGGATTTCGAAATGATTTCATTAGCTTGCTACAAACTGTGGGTGACAATGAATGAGTCAAAAGGTAGTTCTCAAGGAAATGTTCGAATAATACTTCAGCCAGTGTAACATACATAACAACTATTGATATTGCTGGTCCGTTGTATTTCTCCCCAGGCGTGAGTGGTGAATCGCATTCAGCCTCTTTCTCTGATGCATTGATGTACATATCATGAATAATGTCCACTAGTGCAACCGTGGAAAATGGAAAGTGAAAAATATTTCCTTTACTGGCTTTACCGCAATTCGGACATTCATAGCCATATTGGGATCTTTTTAGATCATAATCAACAATGCTACAAAAATGACATTTACATACATTTTCAAAATAAATGCTACCCCATGAAGTATCAATGTAATCTGTCAAGGATAATTCAGGAAAATTCAAAATACTCCAATTCTATGTGATAGAAAAATGCTTCATGATGAATCATAGTTTGCAACAGCAATAATATCAATAGGATAAGTACAAATGGCATTTACTCTGAGTGCCTGCTGTGTCTTCAAGCAATCTATGCAAGCTTATTCCGAAATTGTTCGATAAGTGTCCACTACGGGGTGCCTATAATTTCTTATAGAACCAGTTAAGAAGCATCGCAATTTGATTGTGAGTCTTATTGCTTCTAATTGACAGAGATAAATATCAGTATCATTGTTGCCTTATGGAGGCAATCATG
>Ga0180007_10000181_pt1 | contig 116070 bp, 106 predicted proteins | sample MM_PC_MetaG_FD_121122 | JGI IMG/M metagenome (GOLD analysis project Ga0180007, IMG submission 121122) | Groundwater microbial communities from the Aspo Hard Rock Laboratory (HRL) deep subsurface site, Sweden - MM_PC_MetaG | ecosystem: Environmental > Aquatic > Deep subsurface > Groundwater... | reverse complement strand
TGGACTATTCATATCAGTAAGATTTGGGTTTGAAATTCGACATGTAATTAGTCAAATTTAAATATAATACTTTTGATTCAACCAAGGTTTGGGATTATTACTGTCATTTTATTTTAATTAGCCTGTTTTCACCAAATGTAGATAAGGATGACTTCCTCGATGAGGACGCCATCCTTTTGATTTAGGGATTGGTATCATGGGTTTTTCGGGATGGCGTCCCTTGAAAAAAAGGAAGCCATCCCTTTTCTCATTGGTTCAAGTATTATTTTCCTTAAATTCGCTTCCTGTCAATTAAATTTTGCAATATGAATAACCTTTTTATACAAAAGCCTTTCCGGCAAATTCTAACAATTATTTTGTTGGTTATTTTTCTTATCCCTATCCAGATAAAAGCACAAACTTATGCCCGAAATGGATTGGTTAGTTCTTCATCGATGATTGCTTCGGAAGTAGGGCGTGATATTTTAAAACAAGGTGGAAATGCAATTGATGCGGCTGTTGCAACCGCATTTGCCTTGGCGGTTACCTGGCCATCTGCCGGAAATATTGGGGGGGGTGGATTTCTTGTTTTTATGAATGACAAAGCTGAAGTTACGACCATTGATTTTAGAGAGAAAGCACCAATTAAGGCATCGAGTACTATGTTTTTGGATAAGAATGGAAATATTTTTAATGATTCAAATCATACGGGTGGATTGTCGATTGGAGTGCCGGGAACTGTGGCAGGTTTGTATTTGGCTCAACAAAAATATGGAAAGTTAAGATGGGAAGAGGTAGTTCAGCCGGCGGTTGATTTAGCCAATAATGGTTTTCCATTTACCTGGACCCTTTACAATCACTCAATTGCTTTTAAGGAATCCTATGCTCAATCATTACCTGAATTCGCAAAGTTCATGCTTGAAGAGGACGGAAGCTACCGAGAGCCTGGTAAATTATGGAAACAGCCTGATTTGGGTGCAAGCCTTGAACGCATTAGGGATCATGGTCGGGACGGTTTTTATAAAGGGAAAACCGCGAAACTCCTGGCAAAATATGTTCAGCAAGAAGGTGGTCTGATCACCGAAGAAGATTTATTAAAATATGAGGCCATCGAACGCAAACCGGTTGTTGGACAATATAGAGGATATGAGGTTTACTCGATGCCTCCGCCAAGTTCAGGTGGCGTTGCCATGATAGAGATGTTGAATATGCTCGAGGATTTTGATCTTAAGGATTTGGGCTTTAATTCTGCAGATTATATTCATGTTCTAACAGAAGTGATGCGCAGAGGTTATGCGAGCAGGGCCGAATATTTGGGTGATCCTGATTTCAATCCCGATATGCCATTGGATAAACTCTTATCAAAAACCTATGCTAAAAAATTGGCAGCATCCATCGATATGGAAAAAGCCTCTTTAAGTGACTCAACTATGTTTGGGCAGTTATACGATGGAGAAAATACCACCCATTTATCAGTGTTGGATAAGGATGGGAATGCTGTTTCTTTAACCTATACCCTCGAAAATAGTTATGGGTGCAAACTTATTGCCAAAGATCTGGGTTTCTTATTAAATAATGAAATGGGAGATTTTAACCCGGTTCCCGGCATTACTAAAACTGATGGACAAATCGGAACAAATCCAAATCAGGTTGCCTCTGAAAAAAGGATGTTATCGAGTATGACACCAACTATTATAGCCAAGGATGGAAAAGTGTACATGGTTATTGGCAGTCCCGGTGGACGTACAATTATTAACTCTGTAATGCAAGCTATTTTGAATGTGCTCGATCATAAAATGGACATTAAAACGGCCATCGAAGCGGGTAAAATCCACCATCAATGGTTGCCTGACCAGGTAATTTATGAGAAATGGGGGATATCGGCAGATACAAAGAAAGTGTTGGAATTGATGGGGCATAAATTCAGATCAGTCGAAAACATAGGTGCTTTAATGGGGATTGTTTATGATCGCGAAAAAGGTATCATGTCAGGGGCTGCTGATTCAAGTAGTGGAGATGGCGGTGTCGCCGTTTATTAAAATCATTCAGTTCGTTCTAAGTTTATCTCATGAAACTGGTTCAGCATGACTGAAATTTAGCCTTTTGAACTAAAAGAAGTTAGAAGTTAGACACGAGATTCAAGATTCAAGACACAAGACACAAGACACAAGATTCAAGAAGGGTTTTAATCAATAGTCAAAATCTAACATCTAACATCTAATGTCTAGCGTCTAATATCATGATTTTATATTATGTCGAACTCACGCTAAATACCTTTTACAGACCTGAATGGTATGGCGTTCTGTTTAAAATAGACCGACCAAGCGTAATTTCATCCGCATATTCGAGTTCGTCGCCAATTGAGATACCACGGGCAATGGTTGTAATTTTAATCCGGGTATCCTTTAATTTCTTAAAAATATAAAAATTGGTGGTGTCTCCTTCAATGGTAGTTGACAGAGCCATGATTACTTCTTTAATTTCACCACTTTGAACTCGTGAAACAAGGCTTCTAATTTGAAGGTCGTCAGGGCCTATACCTTCCATCGGGGAAATAATGCCTCCTAAAACATGGTACAAGCCAACAAATTGAGAGGTGTTTTCGATAGCCATTACATCCCTGATATCTTCAACCACACAAATAATTGAACGATCGCGTTTGGGGTTTGCACAAATTTCACAGGTATCCACATCGGATATGTTATGGCAAACAGTACATTGCTTCATCTCATTTCGCATTCTGATGATGCTTTTCCCAAATTGTTCGACATCGTCAGTTTGTTGTTTTAATAGATGAAGTGCAAGCCGCAATGCACTTTTACGGCCAATACCGGGTAGTTTTGCAAACTCATTCACTGCATCTTCAAGTAGTTTTGAGGAGTAACTATTCACTATTTATGGCATTTTAAGATTGAAACAAAGTTAACTTAAAACATATTCTGGTAAAAAGATTAATTTTATGAATCATTAAAATGTTAAAGCATGTTACTTAAACAATCTTCTTTTTTAATTCTTTTCGTCCTTTTTTGCTTTTCAGTGATGAGTCAAAATCAAACCCAATTAAATAATAAGGATGATCTGGGCCGTAAACAAGGTTACTGGAAGTCGTTTGATGAAATGGGGTATTTAAAATATGAAGGCACCTTTAAAAATGATATCCCGATCGATACTTTTAAATATTATTACCCGGATGGCAAATTAAGGGCGCTGTCAGTTTTTTATAATGAGGGTAAGAAATCATATGCAAAATTATTTCATCGTAACGAAAAGTTGATGGCTGAAGGCAACTATTTAAATCAAAAGAAAGATAGTGTTTGGAGATATTATAGCGAATATGATGGGGTTTTATTGTCGGAAGAGATTTATATAAATAATCAGAAAAATGGACTTTGGCGGCAGTTTTTCCCCAATGGAAATGTTGCAGAAGAGCTTAATTATAAAAATGATGTTGAAGACGGGGAGTGGAAGCAGTTTTATACCGACGGTACTAAAAAACTCGAAGGATTTTATGTGCGAGGTTTAAAGGAAGGGCTTATTCAAATGTTTTACCCGAATGGACAGGTTGAAACCAGCGGTAATTACTTAAATTCATTAAAAGAAGGAATTTGGAAATCTTTTTCGGAAGATGGAAAAGTAAATAAAGAAGAATATTATCAAAATGGAAAATTAAAAATCTGACAAAGATCAAGATCAAAAATTCTGTTTAAGTACACCTAAACTGTCGTACACAATTCTTCCTGTTGCGATCAATCGGTTTTTTGTTTGGTGCCCATCGGCAATTAAAATACATTGGCAGCCTATCAATTCGGCAACTTCATGATCATGAACCGTATCGCCAAGCAAACAAACTTCAGAAGGATTTAAATCATAATCGGAGATTAACCGTTTTGCATTTGCCGTTTTGCTATGTGCATAATGATCGCTAATCCCATAAATTGCTTGAAAATAATGATAAATCCCATATTGCTCAATTGATTTTTTAAGTGAGTTTTGCTCCATCGCAGAGAGGATGAATTGCTTGATGTTTCCGGATTTGAAATATTCAAGAACTTTAGTAGCTTCTTGATGTAATTTTGCGAGTTTGACTTTATCGGTATAACTGACAATAAATTCATTTGCAGGAATTTCAAAATCTTCTTGAGTAAAATCAAATCCGGCTTTATGATAATAATCTTTGACCGGGAATGTAAAAATCTCTTTATATTTCTGAAGGCTTAGTTTTGGCAAATTTCGTTGTTCAAGTAAATTGTTGATGATACTTTTACAAATGATAGTATCGTCCAGCAAAGTTCCATTCCAATCCCAAATAATTGTTTTTATTCCATCCATATTTTTAATTTGCCTTCGCGTTCCGCTTCGGCAGACGAGAAAGGGTGGTTTAATTCCCCGGAGCGTGATCCGGAAGAAAGGGCCCAGAACTTGCCCTGGGTTTTAATATTATTTATTTCAAACGCAAATATAGAGAAAATCGGCAGGTGAAAATGAAGTTAACATGAAAGGAATAAATATAATCTTATTTAAAGATTCTTAATTTATCCAAAGCTCTTTGATAGTTTTGAGCATTTCGGTTATGCTCACTGTTGGTCCTGGCAAAATTATGATAGCCAGAAAGGTCTTCTTTGGCACAGAAGTATAAATAATCGTGCTCATGATAATTTAATACGGCATCAATCGAAGCAATTGAAGGAATACATATCGGTCCGGGCGGCAACCCCGGATATTTATAAGTATTATAGGGCGAATCAATGTCTTTATAAACATTTAATACCCGCTTAACACCAAAATCGTTCAATGCAAAGATAAGAGTCGGGTCGGCTTGGAGTAACCAGTTTCGCTTTATTCGATTGATGTAAACTCCTGCAATAATTGGCTTTTCGTCATTTTTTTGAGTTTCTTTATCAATGATAGAGGCCAGTATTACAACTTCCATCTTAGTCATATTTAATGCAGCTGCTTTGGCTTTTCGCTTATCATTCCAGAAATTCTCATATTCACGAATCATGCGATTGATAAAATTTTCAGCACTCACATTCCAGAAAAACTCATAGGTGTTAGGGATGAATAAACTTGAGATGGTGAATTTGTTAAATCCTAAATTTGAGATATAAGTACTGTCATTTAATAAGTTGATAATTGAAGCCGAATCAAGCTCCAGCTGTTCAGAAACCCTCGTCGCTAATTGCTCAATATCCCTGATGTTATTAAAGATCAGTTTTACCGGTTCTTGGTTACCTGATCTGAGATGGTTGATCAATTCATTATTTGACATCCCATTGAGAAGAAGGTATTTACCGGCCTTAATATTTTCAGGGTATTTTTTCTTTTGGGCCCACCATTCAAAATTCTTACGATGAATAATTAAACCGTCTTTATAAAGGATTGTTTTGACTTCATCAAAGCTTGATCCTGTGGGAATATAAATTGAAACTTTTGTTTCATCTTTTGTCCAAACATTTGGTTCGCTAATTATTTGGTAAATAAAATAACCAATAGCTAATGCTATAATAATTAATAGGAGGAGAATAAATATGATTGTTCGGTGAAATTTTGATTTTTTCCTAAATGAACTATACTTTGTATGATAATAGGCCATGGTTTTAGATAGTTTATTTGTTATTGATTCGTTGTAATAAGTATTCATTAATCCAATTGCCCGATTTGTAATTCCAGTCGTTTTTTAACCCTGCAATTTTAAACCCATGATGCTGGAACAAGGAAAGGCTGTTTTTATTGTCTTCTTCAATATTACAAAATAGTTGATGAAGATTTAATATGTTGAAAGCATAGTCAGATAGTAAATCTAAGGAGTTAGCAGCAATTCCTTTTCTACGATAAGCTTCATCGATTAAAATTCCGATCCCTGCTCTTTTGTGGATGGGGTCAAACTCAAATAAATCAACACAACCAACTGTAATCTGTTGATCCTTCTCTGAAAGATCAATCATTAATCGTAATTGTTTAATTGTAAAAATATCTTTGTTGGAATTCATTACATATTGTTCGATATCAAATCGTGAGAAAGGGATAAGGGTGCTGCTCAGATGCCATGTGTCAACATTGTTTTCCCATTTCAAAAGGATTTTCACGTCTTCCGGTTCGACGGCCCTAAAACTGATATTGCCTTTTTTTAATTCCATTAAATTGAGATTTCTCCTTTAAATATAAAAGTTGCAGGACCTTCCAGCCAAATGTTCTTGAAGACATTTGCTTCTCTTTCGAAACTAACTTTTAGTTTGCCGCCTAAAGTTTGAATTTGTACACTTCCTTTTTTGATATTTTGTTTAATGGCAAATGCTAGTGCCGAGGCAGTAACTCCTGTTCCACACGAAAGTGTTTCGTCTTCAACACCTCTTTCAAACGTTCTAACAAACAGGTGATCCGATGACTCTTCAACAAAATTTACATTGATCCCTTTTTCTCTGAATTGTTCATTGTTTCTTATCTCGCTCCCATCTTTGTATATATCTTTTGATTGGAGATTGTTTAGGAATTCAATATAATGTGGTGATCCGGTGTCGGTTAAATAGTAATTTGACTCTTTTTTGAATTCATTTACATCCGACATTTTGAGCCTAACCATTGATTCTGGTGCATAATATTCCAGTATTTCGCCCTCATGCAGTCCATCAAAAGCCATAAAATGAAAATAATTTTTGGCGAGTCCAATTTCTTTTGCGAAAGCAAGAATGCATCTTCCTCCATTCCCACACATACTGCCTTCCATTCCATCAGCATTATAGTAAATCATCCTGAAATCAACATCCTTATGTTTCTTTAAAATCATTAACCCATCGGCTCCAATTCCAAATTTTCGGTCGCAAAGTTTTTTGATTATGGAATTGCTTATGGGAAGGCTTTCATCTCTGCCATCAATAATAATGAAATCATTGCCGGTACCTTGATATTTATGAAAAGCTAATGTCATGTTTATGTTAAAATGTCATGTTTGATAATTTTAAATTAAATATCGTTGAAAAATATGGTGTTTCCGATTTTTAATTTAGCATAAAAATTTAAGTAGTAAATTACTTAAATATACAATGATAACAAAGATAAGCATAAATCTTTTATTCAGATAGATGAACCTGGGAATGGATCTTAACAATTTTTAACAGAAATTCAAAATACTTTTATACAATGAGGAACGTTTTTTGTTAAAGTTTAAAAAAATGATAAATGACGTTGGTTATACTGCCAAAATGGAAGATTACCAATTAGTAGTTCAATCAAAAATTCAGTAACAGATGAAAAGGTTTTTAGAATTTACATTAGTTGCACTTTTGAGCGCATTATTTGCAGTTATTATAGTTTTTGTGATAATTAAAAAAGAGGATGACACAGTTCACCGGCAAAATATTCAATCCAATCTGCCCGTATCTCAAACATCATTTAATGCTGCAGATGCGGTGACAGGACCTGATTTTAGAGTAGCTGCTGATCGTTCAGTTCATGCAGTGGTGCATATTCGCACTCAATTCAAACGTAAAACTGATACTTATGATGACTTTTTTGGATCTCTGAGAGAATATCTGGAAGGTAGACAGCGGCCTAGTCAATCAACTCCCATGGTAGGATATGGATCGGGTGTAATTATTTCTGAAGATGGATATATTGTTACAAATAATCATGTTGTGGAAGGTGGCGATAAAATTGAGGTAACCCTTAATGATAAAAGATTATTTGAAGCTAAACTCATAGGAAGGGATGCCTCAACTGATCTTGCTTTAATTAAAATTGAAACCAAGAATTTGCCATTTTTGGTTTATGGAAATTCTGATGAAGTTCAGATTGGTGAATGGGTTTTAGCAGTTGGTAACCCTTTTAATTTAACTTCAACAGTCACTGCAGGGATAGTAAGTGCAAAAGCCAGAGATATAAATATTCTTGGAGGCACTGCTTCTATCGAATCATTTATTCAGACCGATGCGGCAGTTAATCGGGGGAATAGTGGTGGTGCATTGGTAAATACAAGCGGGCAATTGGTTGGTATAAATGCTGCAATTGCTTCAAGAAGTGGTTCTTATGAAGGATATTCTTTCGCAATACCTGTTAATATTGTCAAAAAAGTGATGGATGACCTGCTTAATTATGGTGAAATTCAAAGAGCATATATTGGAGTCTCAATTCAAGACATTACCCCAGCACTTGCAAAAGAGCATGGCATTGAAACCCTTCAAGGAGTTTATATTAATTCAGTTGCTAAGAATGGCGGAGCCGACAAGGCAGGAATAATTGCCGAAGATGTCATTGTACAAATTGATAATGTTGAAATTAAGAGTTCATCTGCATTACTGGAAACAATAAGTCAACATCACCCTGGTGACAAAGTTAGCGTTAAGGTATTAAGAAAAAACAAGCCTAAAATTTTTACGGTTACATTACAAAATGAGAATGGAGATTTGGGAGTTATTAAATCTGATGAGAAATTTTTAGTTGAAGAATTTGGTGCTTATTTCCAGCAGGCTTCAACTGAAGTCAAGGCTAAATTAAATATTGAGAATGGGTTGGTAATAACACAATTAAATAAAGGAAAATTGAAGGATGGTGGAGTAAGGGAAGGGTTTATAATTTTAAGGGTTAACAATTATAAAATCAATTCAAAACCCGACTTAGAAACAGCGATCTCCGAGTCAAAAAACGGAGTGTATCAAATTGAAGGTATTTATCCTAACGGAATGCGCATTATATATGGATTTACCAATTAATTTATTTGGATCAATTATAAATAAATCTGTATTTTATTGAAAATAATTGAATTAAAACTTTCAAGTCTGCATATTTCTCATTATATTTGTTTAAATCGGTAATTATTAAATAATGTACTGATTGATAGGAGATTTTGAATAAAAAAGGAAAACATGAGGCAATTAAAAATAACGAAGTCAATAACAAATAGAGAAACGGCTTCTCTCGATAAATATTTACAGGATATAGGGAAGGAAGAATTAATTACTGCTGAGGAGGAAGTAATTTTAGCTCAAAGAATTAAAGCAGGTGATCAGGTTGCACTTGAAAAATTAACGAAAGCAAATTTACGTTTTGTGGTTTCTGTTGCAAAGCAATATCAAAACCAAGGTTTAAGTTTACCGGATTGTATCAATGAAGGTAACCTGGGCTTAATTAAGGCTGCCAAAAGATTCGACGAAACAAGGGGTTTCAAATTTATCTCTTATGCAGTTTGGTGGATTCGACAATCTATTTTACAGGCACTGGCTGAGCAATCAAGAATAGTGCGGTTGCCATTAAATCAGGTTGGTTCACTAAATAAGATTAAAAAGGTTTCTTCCAGATTGGAGCAAGAACTTCAGCGATCACCATCAGCTGATGAAATTGCAGATTCTTTGGAAATGCCGGGACATAAAATTGATGCAGCACTTAAAATTTCAACAAAATATGTTTCAATGGATGCTCCGTTAACCAATGATGATGATCTGAGATTTTTGGATGTTTTTATGCCTGAAGATACCCTGCCTACCGATTCTTTTCTGATGAAAGAATCATTGGGCAGAGAAATTCAACGATCATTGGCAACCCTCACTGAAAAAGAAAGAGACGTGATCAATTTGTATTTTGGAATTGGTACTAACCATGAGTATACTTTGGAAGAAATCGGGGCTAAATTCGACCTTACAAGAGAAAGAGTTCGTCAAATTAAGGAAAAAGCAATACGAAGATTAAAGCATAATTCTCGAAGCAAATTACTAAAAGTATATTTGGGAGAATAGGTGGGTTTTTATTAACTTATTAACAGTGGATTACTAATAAAATTCTTTATTGGTAATCCTTTTTTGTTTATTTTTGGGTGTGTGTTTCTTTCATTCTTAAGATCAAATATTAACCTCAAAACCTAACTAAACATGAACCAGTCAAATGAGAATCATCATTTCGAAAAATCGTTAAATAAATGGGTAAGTGATGAGAAGATTGCTAACGAATTCATAACAATTATTAGTCAATTGTTTTATGATAAAGCTGTTGAGCTAATCATATTCAGAAGTCAATTGCTTGATAGAACCGCAAGTAAAGTTTTGTTAAAACATTTTAAATCCATACAAATTGTAGCAAAAACATTGTTGGTTAAAGATTCTTTGGATTTGGCGAAAGCTATATTTAGAGCTGATATTATAAATGCTCGAATCGATATAGGTCGTTTGAACTTTGAATGGGTTGAAGAAAAAGCAAATTATAAAAACATCGACGATTTTATACAAGATAAGTTGTCGGACTTGATAGGTAAAAAACCAACTTATGATAAACCAGTCGATGTAGTTTTGTATGGATTTGGCAGGATCGGTCGATTGGTTGCTCGTGAATTAATTATTCAGGGTAATGGAACACAACTGCGGGTTCGGGCAATCGTGGCGAGAAATAACACCGGTGAATCAATGAAAAAGAGGGCTTCATTGTTTCGTCAGGATTCGATTCATGGTCCATTCAGAGGTGTTGCAATTGAGAATGTTGATGATAATACCATTTTTGCCAATGGACATACCATCAAAATGATAGAAGCCAGTCGTCCTGAAGATATTGATTATACTGCATATGGAATTGAAAATGCTTTATTGATTGATAACACAGGTATTTTAAGAGATTATGATGGTTTATCGCGTCACTTAAAAGCAAAGGGTATTGCAAAAGTTTTACTCACAGCACCAGGGAAAGGTAATATTCCAAATATTGTTTACGGAGCGAATCATCGTGAACATAATCCGGATGATTATAAGATTTGGTCGGCAGCATCTTGTACCACAAATGCGGCAGTTCCTGTTCTGAAAGTGCTGGAGGAAAGTCTTGGGATAGAAAGGGGGCACCTCGAAACTATTCACTCGTATACGAACGATCAGAACCTGCTAGATAATTTTCATAGCAAGGTCAGAAGAGGGCGGTCAGCTCCTACGAATATGGTAATTACTGATACGGGAGCAGCTTCGGCAGCAGTAAAAGTAATCCCAAGTTTAGCCGGTAAATTAACAGGGAATGCAATTCGTGTTCCAACTCCAAATGTTTCATTGGTAATTCTAACCCTGACCGTAAAAAAACAAACTTCAGTCAAAGAATTAAATGACCTGATCTTGCACGCATCGTTAAAAGGTACGATGGTAGAGCAGATCAGATATTCCAGTTCTGAAGAAGCTGTATCATCAGATTTTATTGGCGATTCAGCTGCATGTATATTCGACAGCCCTGCCACTAAGGTTTCATCCGATGGTAAAAACATCGTAGTTTATCTTTGGTACGACAATGAATTTGGGTATACTATTCAGGTTATCAGGTTGGCAAAACACATCGCTAAAGTCAAGAGTTACAGATATTATTAAAGATATATTGAAAAATACAGAGCCTTTCTTTCAAAAGGCTCTGTATTTTTATAATTTTGCCAACAAAATACCCCAAGGGGTAATTTTTATTTTATGAAATAGGGTTATTTCATAAAAATGTTGAAAATATTTTTATTATGTCAAACACAAAGTATGTATTTGTAACGGGAGGTGTAACTTCTTCATTAGGTAAAGGGATTATCTCTTCATCATTAGCCAAGTTGTTGCAGGCAAGAGGATTTCGTGCCACCATTCAGAAGTTGGATCCTTACATCAATGTAGATCCCGGTACATTAAATCCTTATGAACATGGCGAATGTTATGTAACTGAAGATGGAGCCGAAACCGATCTTGATCTCGGTCATTATGAGCGTTTTTCAAATGTTCCAACCTCACAGGCAAATAATATTACTACAGGAAGAATTTATCAAACAGTAATAAATAAAGAAAGAAGAGGGGATTATTTGGGTTCTACTGTTCAAGTCATCCCACATATTACCGATGAAATAAAAAGATGCATCAAGTTGCTAGGTGAGTCGGGTAAATTTGATTTTGTTATCACTGAAATAGGAGGAACTGTTGGGGATATTGAATCTTTGCCTTATATCGAAACGGTTCGACAAATGAGGTGGGAGTTAGGGGCAAATTGTGCAGTTATACACTTGACTTTGGTACCATATTTAGCTGCTGCAGGAGAGTTGAAAACAAAGCCTACTCAACACTCGGTAAAAGCATTGTTAGAGCAGGGAGTACAACCTGATATTATAGTTTGTAGAACAGACAGGCACCTTAATGAGGTACTTAGAAGGAAAATCGCTTTATTTTGCAATGTTACCCCATCGGCTGTTATTGAATCAATTGATGCTGAAACAATATATGATGTCCCGGTCTTAATGCGAGAAGAAGGACTTGATAAAGAGGTTTTAAATAAAACGCTCACTCCATTTAAAAATGAGCCTGATTTGGTGAATTGGGAAAAATTCCTGTATAAGTTAAAACACCCTAAGCAAAAGGTAACCATTGGATTGGTTGGCAAATATGTTGAATTAAAAGATGCCTACAAATCGATTACTGAATCATTTGTGCATGCCAGTGCTATGAATGAATGTGAAGTCATTCTGGAAATGATACATTCAGAAGGAGTGGATGAAACGAATGTTTTAAAAAAACTGAGTAGTTTGGATGGGATATTAGTTGCTCCGGGTTTTGGTGATCGTGGGATTGAAGGTAAGATTTTAGCATGCAAATATGCCCGTGAAAATAAAGTACCATTTCTTGGCATCTGTTTAGGAATGCAATGTGCTGTTATTGATTTTGCCAGAAATGTCTTAAAATATAAAGATGCACATTCAACAGAGATGAACCCCAAGACAACATATCCGGTAATTGACCTAATGGAAGAACAAAAACGGATCACTAATTTAGGTGGTACTATGCGTTTAGGCTCTTATCCTTGCAGCATCACTAAAAAATCAAAGGTATTCGGTGTTTATGGTGAGGAAGAAATATCCGAAAGACATAGACATCGTTATGAATTTAATAATAAATATCTCGACGAATTTATTGCTGCCGGGATGAAAACCAGTGGTATTAATAAAAAAAATAATTTGGTGGAAATTATAGAACTGTCAGATCATCCATGGTATATAGGAGTACAGTTTCATCCTGAGTTTCGCAGTACTGTAGCAAACCCACATCCAATTTTTGTAAATTTTGTAAAAGCAGCACTTGAAGGTAAATCATGATTTGGCATAATAAATACAAAGGAACAGTTCTTGATATAATTGAATTTTTTAAGCATAGGCAACAAACCTGGTCAAACTTTTAGAATAAATGAATAAAAATAATATAATTGGAGTTTTACTCCTTGGAGCCATATTTATCATATGGAGTATTTTACTAAAACCATCTAAAGAAGAAATTAATGAAAGGCAACGAGTTCAGGATTCGATCTCGGCGGTAAATCAGGCTAATTATCTGCGGCAGGATTCTATCAATAAAACGAAAATTGCACCTACGGGTGAATCTCAAAATACGGATACTAAGATTGCAAATGTTTCTGGAAGTCAAGAGGTTCTTACCTCTGTTCAGAAATCAAAATACAGTGTATTTGCCAATTCGGCAATTGGTGACGAAAAAATAACTACCATTGAAAACGAACTTCTCAAACTTCAATTCACAAATAAAGGCGCACGTATCCTATCTGCTGAATTAACCGGATATCAAACCTATGATTCACTACCCCTTATTTTATTCGATTCAGATGCCAATAAATTCGGGATATCATTTTTTATAGACAATTATCGTTTGAATACACAGGATTTTTATTTTCAACCCTTTTGGCCCGATGTGGATCATTCAGGCGAAGATGTTATAAAAATAAAAGGAGATGAGTCCGTGTCGTTTGGTATGCGTTTATACACTGATAATGGAGAAGGAGCCTATAACCCGAACCGGTATATTGAGTTTTTATATACAATTTCGGGAAATAAGTATATGTTCGATTATAAAATCAACATAGTTGGATTAAAGGACGTATTAGCAACAAATGCTAATTATCTAAATCTGGAGTGGGAAACCAATATTCTTAAACAGGAAAGAAGCATTGATCGTTGGAATGGGCCAACCGTTTTTTATAAATATGCCAGCGATGATGTGGATTACCTCTCGGAAACAAAGGACGATAGTGAAGTTTTAAAATCAAAGGTAAAATGGATTTCATATAAACAGCGATTTTTTTCTACAGCACTCATTGCCAATGATGCATTTGTAAATGCTGAAATTAGTGGTTTCACCGATCCTGGTTATGCAAATGATCCAAGGTATTTGAAATCCATGAAATCGACAATAGGAATTCCTTACGCTGTTTCGGACCACCAATCAATTCAAATGTCATTTTATTTCGGCCCAAATAAGTATAGTATCCTGCGCAAATATCATCTTGGACTCGAACGACAAATTCCTTTAGGTTGGAGTTTCGCACCATTAGCATGGATAAATATTTATGCTGTTATACCCGTGTTCAACTTTTTAGGTGGGTTTGGGTGGAACTATGGAATAATAATCTTAGTTTTGACTATTCTGTTAAAATTGGTTCTTTTCCCAATAGCCTATAAAACTTACAAATCAACGGCTAAAATGAGGGTTTTAAAGCCCGAAATTGATGAGCTTGGTTTGAAATTCCCAAAGAAGGAAGATGCCATGAAAAAGCAGCAAGCTGTTATGGCTCTTTATAAAAAGGCAGGGGTTAATCCTATGGCAGGTTGCGTACCTATGCTTTTACAGATGCCTATTTTGTTTGCAATGTTTCGATTTTTCCCTTCATCTATCGAATTGAGGCAGCAATCCTTTTTATGGGCAACCGATTTATCTTCTTATGATTCAATATTTTCATGGACAGCTCAAATTCCAATTTTAAGCAGTGTTTATGGTAATCACATTAGTTTGTTTACATTGTTAATGACGGTATCTACCATCATCTATACAAAAATGAATAATGATATGATGGCCTCAGGAGGTCAGCAAATGCCCGGAATGAAGACCATGATGTACCTGATGCCGATCATGTTTTTAGGGATGTTCAATGGATATGCTTCGGGGTTGAGTTATTACTATTTCCTTGCCAATGTCATCACTTTCGGACAAATGTACGTGATCAGGGCTACCATAGATGAGAAGAAAATATTAAAACAAATCGAACTTAATAAGAAAAAACCTGTTGTGAAATCAAACTTTCAGAAAAGATTGGAGGACGCAGCCAAAAAACGAGGCTATTCATCTCCAAAGAAATAACCGAAAATATTAGTTGTAGGTTTTGGTCAGTAGTAAGTTTATTTTTTTCCTTTTTTGATGGAGTTTACCATTGTTTTTAATGATTAGAATAAATCCCAGTTGATAAGGGTATCCTAATGAAATACAGACATTTAAAATAAATTTAGAAAAATTTATTTATTGCAATAGGTTATTTACCTAATTTTTTTTTGGTTTATAGGTAAAATACTTATAGAATTTCTTGCATTGTATTATATATTTTTATACTTTTACAAGTTAATTTACAATAGTTATTAATTAAGATTAAAATTAAACTTATGAAAACTCTCAAACCATTTCTTTATCTTTTAGTTGTTTTTGCGATAGTTTTGAGTGCTTGTAATAAAGATGTTCATAAGATTGGGGAAGATGAAAACCTTGATATTCAAGTAAAGAATATGGAGGATTTGATTATACCCGCAAATTTTGATTGGAGAATTCCGATGAATTCCACCAGTACCCTGAAAGACGGATCTTCTTACTATCCGAGCACTTACGCAACATTGGCATTTGAAGATTTATGGCCTGCTAAAGGCGATTATGATTTTAATGACCTAGTGGTATCGTATCAATTTAGAACTGTTACCAATGCCAGTAATTTTATTACTGATATTGTTGGTACATTTATTTTTAGAGCTACAGGAGCCGGAACCGATAATGGATTCGGATTCGAATTAACAGGCTTGGATACAACAGGATTTGTCGTTACTGGAAATTCTGTACTCGCCGGTTATACTACTACAACAGATGGTTGGGAAAATGGACAAACAAATCCAGTTGTTATCGTAACCGATAATGTTAGTGATATTATGCCAAGATGGGCTAATAATACACAGTACGGTACAGGTAATAGTATCTACGCACCAAATGATACTTTAGAGATTCATATTACACCAAGACCTGGTGTTGAAAAACTTTCTACGGACTTCCTCATCAACCAAGCTAATTTTAATCCGTTCTTGATTGCTGATTTTATAAATGAAGGTAGAGGTCGTGAAGTACATAAAGTTAATTATCCTCCAACTGATTTAGCTGACGTTGGCTTATTTATGACTGCTGATGATTATTCTCAACCTTTGACAAACAGCACTTACAAAACACGTAAAAATTATCCATGGGTACTTGATATTCCTGGGATTTTTGAATATCCTAGAGAAAGTATAGACATTAATTGGGCTTATTTGCGTTTTGGTGCTTGGGCAGAAAGCGGAGGTACTCTTTATACTAACTGGTATTCTATTACTACCGAAGGTGTTTTTAGAACTTCAGGAAACCTTTATCAGGCTCCTTAATTAAAGTAGATAAAGATAATTATAATAAAAGGCTGCAGAAATGCAGCCTTTTTTCATTATTAAATATTGTTAATATGATTATACCATAAAAATCTCAGAATTGATTTAAGCCCTCAACTAAATATTACTTTGGTATATTTTGTGAATTTTTAAAATCTGGGGGATTAAAAGATTATTGCCATCATTTTTAATAATATGTTCGGAAAACGATAGCTTTTTCTCATCATCCCACTGATTTCCCAGCCTTTGTTTCACTTCTTCAGAACTTATCTTATCCCTATCAATAATTCGTTCTATTCTCATTATTTCAGGCGCGTAAACGTATATCACGGTATCCATGTATTTATCAAACCCACTTTCGAAAAGTATGGCAGCTTCATGAATAATATATGGAGCTTTTGAATTGGTAATAATCCAACTTTGAAATAAATTGGCTACTTCCGGATGAATTATCTTGTTAAGAAAATCTAAAGCATTTTTATTATTAAATACCAATAAAGCCATCTGTTTCCTGTCAATTTTACCGCTGTTATCAATAATATTCGACCCAAAAAAAGAACTTAACCGGAGAATGATACTTTCACGTTCAAGCACTTTTTTTGCTTCAATATCGGCATAAAATATTGGTACGCCTAGCACTTGGAAAATCCTGGCAACAGTTGTCTTACCACTGCCCATATTTCCGGTTAATCCTATCTTAAACATTGTTAAGCAGAATTAAGTACTCAACAGATTTTGGTTGAAAATCAATAATTTCGATAAAGGTTGGATAACGTTCTAACTCTATTTTCTGAGAGTTTAATGATCGCTCATCATAATGAATAACAGCAGAAAATATGTCAGGGGTTATTCTGTCAAAATCTTTTAGCGCTATCAAAAATTTGACGGTAACAGTTTCAGGGAATAATTTAATTCGTAAATCGTTTTTCTCAAATATTTGTATTGGAACAATCATAGAACTCTCAGTAAATTGTTCAATTGGAATTTGCACCTGAACTGAATCGGATGAAAGATGAACTTGGGTTTCTCTATATGGATTAACAAGTTTGAGTCCAAATAATTGATCACTTTGAATATTGACAAGCTTTATATATTCGGTTGATATAGAATTAATGGAATCAATCAATGATGGTGGCCCACTGATCGTAATCTTTTGTACTGATTGCGTAATCTTTCCATAAACATAATGTTGTTGCTTAGGAATTATATCCATGTTAAGAAGAACATCCACTTGTTTACTGATGGTTTTTTCAAGATTTATGTAAAGCGTATCAGGTGAAATTTTGCTGATGGAATTTGGAAACTCATTTTGATTTCTGATTTGGTTAAATAGCGATGAACTTAGAATATAATAGCCAAAGCCTGAACCGGTATTATAAATTTTTACATTTTGCAGATCAATAATGAGAGACTTTTTCTTTTTAAAATAAATCTCAGTTAATAAATCAGAGCCTCTGGAATCAATTTTTAGATAAACAACTGAATCAAATGCTTTTGTTATGATCTGATCGGAAGGTGGATTAACGAAATTAATTTCATAGGGAACGTCAGATGAATATTCTTTTGACATCTTAATTAATAGCCAAATGGATACAGATATTAAAAGGCAGATAAGAAAAATAGAAAGACGGGCTTTGTCTCTTAAATTCTTCATTCTCATTGCACTCTCCAATATATATGAAATGGCTAGTTTCACTGTTTTTTTCTGCAAGTTAATAAAAAAGGAATCCTATAACAATATAGAATTCCTGATTATGGAATTTGTTTGTAGTTAAGATTAGGCTAATGGAGCGTCTCCACCTACTGCAGATCTTTCGATAGTAAGTTTGTTTCCCCCATCAACTTCAATGATGAAAGTTTTATCCCGGACTTCAAGGATTTTCCCATGGATTCCTCCAATAGTAATTATTTTATCCCCTTTTTTTAGCGACTCACGATATTTCTTTTGTTCTTTTGTCTTTTTCATTTGTGGCCGAATGAAGAACATGTAGAAAACGACTACAATTAAAATTAACGGGAGGAATGACATAAGTCCGCCTCCTTCTTGGCCTTCTTGAGGCATGAATAATAAGATGTTTGAGATTGTCATTGTGAACTTTGTTTTATGTTTAATTTATTACTTTCTTACGGTTGCTTTTATTCGAATAAAAACCTTGTCTGGTGAAGCATTTGTTTCAATGGTTGCCGTTTTGTTTTGATACCCTATCTGCGCACGGCTGTCAAAGGTAAGTTTAATAACACCGGTTCCTCCAGGTTTTATGGGTTCTCTCGGGAAGTCGCTTGCCGTGCATCCGCAGGATGTTTTTACATCAGAGATTATCAGGTCGGAACCACCGGAATTGCTGAATTTGAAAGCATGTGTTATCATTTCTCCTTCCTTAAGTTCACCAAAATCATATTCGTTTTCAATAAATACTATTTTTGGTGGTTCATCTGAATTAACAGCTTCATTTGAGCTGTTTTGAGCATTTGCTGAATCCACATTTTTCTCAGAACGCTGCGATTGAGAATTACATCCAACCATGGTCAATAGAAAAATCAAGAAAATAAAAAGAAAAGAAAATGTGTTATTTCGCTTCATGATGCAAAAGTATAAATTATCATTGAATTAGAAGCCTTATTTATTCGTGAAACTAAATTTTTATAAGTGCTAGCGCTATAAAAATTCTAAGTTGAACGAATCCCGATAGCGTAGCTTATCGGGATGAATGAGTCTAACCTGCCAGCCGGCAGGCTGGTACTCCGCCACCTGCCGGCCGCAGGCAGGCTTGTGACGTAAAAATTAAATACTATTCCAAAGGATACCCTGTTGCTCTGCGGGAGGAGTTTCATTATTTACCACTACCCATTATGGTTAAAGATCCTTTAAAAACATCATCTTCAAATTCTCCCTGACATTTTAGTACATAGAAATATACCCCATCTTTCAAATTCCCTCCATCCCAATCATTCTGATAATTTTTCTGTTCATAAACTTTTTGTGTCCAACGGTTAAAAATAATCAATTCATTGCTTTTGTAAAAGTCGTTTATTTTGGGATAATCAGAACCGGATTTAAGATTTGAACCCGGATTATCCTGTGTAATGATAAAAACATCGTTTACCCCATCATTATTTGGTGTAATAATATTAGGAATGATCAATCTAACGGTTTTTACAGCAATAGAAAAATACAAATTAGTGTCGCAACTCGTTTGATATTTCGCAGTGAAAACAACATCAAAATTTCCAATATGATCGAAAGTATGCGAAGGAGATTGGTCAAAGGATGTAACACCGTCACCAAAATCCCATTTCCATCCTTCTACAACTATGCTATCTTCTGAAAGATTTGTGAATCGAAAGATACCTGTCGGATTTTGAATATACCAGGGATCTTCAGGATCTGTTGAAAGTTCAATGTTCGGAGCCCTGTAAACTTTTACATAAACATTTGTATCAAGTCGATTATTTATTGCATCGTAAACACTCATGTTATATCGTCCTTCGCATAAATTTATCGCTACCGTCGAATCATTTACACTGACCGAAGCACTACCCCAATCATACCGATACGGAGCCATTCCTCCACTAACCGTGGCTTTAACTTGGCCATCACAAATACCTGAGCATCCCATTTTCAATTGAGTAAAGGTGATATTTAACTGAGCGTTGGAAACTAAAAATGAAAATAAAAAAATCGTACAGACTAATTTATATTTAATCATGTGGCAATTGATTGATTATAATGCGAATTTAACAATTATTAAACGAAAAAACGAGGATGTTTATTATCAATCCTTATTTATGCTCTATTTATTCATTACAGAAAATGAAATATCGTTTAATAATGGATGTAGTTTAATTTAGATAAGTTAATCCAAAATATTTACTCACTTACAACAATGGCCAATTTGTTGTTCTCTGAATTAATTGCTAGACGTGTGATCCCTTTTATCCCAAAAATCTCACCTTTAATTTGAACCGGTTTCCATTCGTTGGATGATTCCGGATTTAAAAAGTAGAGTTGATTACCATCGCTCATGATTATTAGTCCGTTTCGGGTCCAGCACATATCTTCTCTTAATGGGAGGGTGGATGCGATGGTAGAGGTTTTCCTTGTTATAAGATCAAATGAATTAATTCGCCAATTCTCAGGCAAGGATTTATCAATGTAACTCATCGTATTTCGAGAGGGAATTTTGTGTAAGGATCGTCCGATTTTTGTGGTGATTATTAAATCTTCTCCTGATTTTAAATCAATATAGTGCAATTCGCCCATGTCCTCTGATAAAACGTAGGCCAATAGTTTGGATTCATCAATCCAGGCATGATAGCCAATAAGGTATTTGTTACTGAGAATGATGGGTTGACCTCCCTCAACAGGATATTTCCCTAAATCCTGAGCGCCATTGTCGCGCTGTATGATGCATGAAATAAATTTCTCGTCAGGGGTAAGGGTAGGTGAGTACTCCCTTTCCTGAGTAGTAGTCAAATTTTTTGTTTCCCGGGTTTGATAATTGTAATATTTTATGTCACTTCTACCTTCATTATCGAACGAAGCGTAATAAATAACAGGTTCGGTACGATGGAAACTGGGCTGATTGTCATAACCTTCGTGCCCGGTAATATTTTGTGGATTTGATAAGGTGATTTGATTATTTTCAACCTTCAAATCAAATAAATAAATTTCAGTTCCTGTTTGCGATTGTAATAATACGTAGGAAAACAAAAAGAAAGGGATCAATAGCTTTTTCATCTGTTTATTTTTTATTTCTTAACGGTCAGATGCCTGCCTGTCGGCATACAGGGAACTAACCGTGATAAAATAGACGAACAATATTAAACATTAAAACGAATATGTAAAATGTCACCATCACCAACAATATAGGATTTACCTTCAACGTGAAATTTGCCCTTATCTTTGCAAGCCTGTTCGGAACCCAAACTGATAAAATCATCATACTTCATTACTTCTGCTCTGATAAACCCTCTTTCAAGGTCACTGTGGATTACTCCTGCTGCTTGCGGGGCTGTCATCCCTTTTTTAATAGTCCAGGCCCTGACCTCCATTGGCCCTGCTGTAAAAAAAGACTGAAGATTTAAAATTTTATAAGCCGATCGGATAAGTTTATTCACCCCGGGTTCTGTTAAGTTTGCATCCTGCAAAAAAGCAAGTCGATCTTGCTCGTCATCCAGGTCAGCAATGTCAGCTTCTAAAGCACCGGCAATAATCAATACTTCCGAGTCCTGATCTTTTACACTTTCAGTAAAAGCTTGTGAGTATTTATTCCCGGTCGAAGCCGAAGCTTCATCAACATTACAAACGTAAATAACAGGCTTAGCTGTTAACAAATATAAATCTTCAATAAATCTGCGATCATCCTCCGAAACGTGTGCAGTTCTGGCATTCTGAAAATCTTCAAAATGTGCTTTGTAAATATTCAAAATTTCAATTCCTTTTTTTGCATCCTTATCACCGGCTCTAAGCAATTTCTCAAGGCGTTGGATTTTTCGCTCAACCAAATCCAAGTCACGGATTTGAAGCTCAAGTTCTACAATTTCACGGTCTCTTACAGGATTTACAGAGCCTTCAATATGGGCAAGATTATCATCATCAAAACATCTCACAACATGAATCAGTGCATCCATTTGTTGAATATCTGCAAGGAATTTATTCCCGACCCCTTCACCTTTATTGGCTCCTTTAGCAAGCCCGGGTAAATCAATAATTTCAATAACGGCAGGAACTACTCTAGCGGAATGAATGAGAGCATCAATTTTGAATAAGCGATCGTCGGGAACATCCACTTTTCCAATATTCGATTTTGTGGCACTGAATGCAAAACTACTGGATTCGGCTTTGGTGTTTGATATACAATTAAATATAGTGGTTTTTCCAATATTTGTGATCCCAATAATGCCGCAATTTAATGCCATAATATTTAGAATTTGGTGAGTGAATATAAGGCCACAAAGATAAAGTATTTGTAGCTACGATATTAAGTGCCTGATTATTTTTGAATACAAAATGAACTACCCCGCGGCAAGCATCGGGTTATCCATAGGAGTATTATTAAATCTATTCGCCACAAGCCCGCCTGCGGCCGGCAGGTGGCGGAGTACCAGCCTGCCGGCTGGCAGGTTAGTCTCATTAATCCCGATACGTTTCACTATCGGGATTCGTTCAGCTTAGAATTTTTATTGCACTTTCGCTAATAAAAATTTAGTTTCACGAATAAATTGCTTATTTTTGCACCCTAATTTTGAGAGGCCCGGAATTGTGAGAACGTACTCGTTCCCAAAATCTTAAAACTTAAAAATGATTATTAACCCATTCTGGAAACAACTACCCGGACAATTGTAAACAGAAGTTAAAAGTAAATTAAATGACAGAAATTAAAGAAAACCTCGAGAATGCTGCTGAAGAAACTGAAAAAGTGATGGCTGAAGAGAGTATTGAACAAGTAGAAAATGAGGTAAAAGATGTAACTGAAGTTGTAGAAGAAGCAAAACAAGAAGAGGTTGCTGAAGTAGTTGCTGAAGAAGTGAATGAAGTGGAAGTTGCCGAAGCTAAAGAAGAAGAAGTTGCTAAAGCTGAAACAGAAGCAGTAGAGACAGAAATTGAAGCGGTAGTTCCAGAAGCAACAGAAGTTGAAGAAGAAAAAGCCGAAGTAAAGGTACCAGCCGAATTTGACTGGGATTCTATCGGTAAAAAACATGAAGCCTATTCAGCTGCAGAGCGAACCAGGCTTGAAGATGTTTACAATGAAACATTTAGTGCAATAGTAGAACATGAAGTTGTTGACGGAACCGTTGTTGCAAAAAATGCACGTGAGGTTGTTGTTAATATTGGATTTAAATCGGACGGCGTTATTCCATTGAGTGAATTGCGTTATAACCCAAATTTAAAAATTGGCGATAAAATTGAAGTTTACGTTGAAAGTCAGGAAGATCCAAACGGACAGTTAATCCTTTCTCATAAAAAAGCCCGTACTTTAAAATCTTGGGACAGAATCAATGTTTGTTTCGAAAAAGAAGAAGTTATCAATGGTTATGTTAAATGCCGTACCAAAGGTGGTTTAATTGTTGATGTTTTTGGAATTGAAGCATTCCTTCCGGGTTCACAAATTGATGTGAAACCAATTCGCGATTACGATGTTTATGTTGACAAAACAATGGAATTTAAAATTGTTAAAATCAACCACGAATACAAAAACGTTGTTGTATCGCATAAAGCTTTAATTGAAGACGAACTTGAACACCAAAAAATTGAAATTATTTCTAAACTGGAAAAAGGACAGGTATTGGAAGGAACAGTTAAAAATATTACATCTTATGGTGTATTTATTGATCTGGGTGGCGTTGACGGATTAATTCACATTACCGACCTGTCATGGGGTAGAATTAACCATCCTGAAGAAATTGTTGAACTTGATCAAAAATTGAAAATTGTTATTCTTGATTTTGACGATAACAAAAAACGTATTGCACTTGGTTTGAAACAATTAACTCCTCATCCATGGGATGCACTCGACGAAAACCTGAAGGTTGGCGATAAAGTTAAAGGTAAGGTTGTTGTAATTGCTGATTATGGTGCCTTCATCGAAATAGCTCCCGGTGTTGAAGGTTTGATTCACGTTTCTGAAATGTCGTGGTCACAACATTTAAGAACTGCACAAGATTTCTTGAAAGTTGGTGATGAAATCGAAGCACAAATTTTAACCCTTGATCGTGAAGAGCGTAAAATGTCACTTGGCATGAAACAATTAATCCCGGATCCATGGTCAAACATTACCGAGAGATATCCTAAAGATTCAAAACATACTGCAACCGTGAGAAACTTCACCAACTTCGGTATTTTTGTTGAGTTAGAGGAAGGCGTTGACGGATTGATTCATATTTCAGATTTATCATGGTCCAAGAAAATCAAACATCCTGCTGAATTTACAAAAATCGGTGAGAAAATTGAAGTTCTGGTACTTGAGGTAGATGAAGAAAACAGAAGGTTAAGTCTGGGTCACAAACAATTGGAAGAAAATCCATGGGATGTTTTCGAAACCGTATTTACCTTGAATTCAGTTCATAGCGGTACCATTCTTTCAATGAATGATAAAGGCGCTGTAATTTCATTACCTTATGGTGTTGAAGGTTTTGTGCCTTCACGTCATTTAGCAAAAGAAAATAAATCGGTTGCTAAAGTTGATGAAGCAATGGAATTCAAAGTGATCGAATTTTCAAAAGAAAGTAAGAAAATCATTCTTTCTCATGCGAAAATTCATCAGGATGAGGCATTTGCTGAAAAGGTAAAAGAAAATGCAAAGGCTAAAACTACTGAACGTTCAAACCAAAAAGCGGTTAAGAAAATGAGCGATAATATCGAGCGAACCACTTTGGGCGATCTTGATGCACTTGCTAATTTGAAAACTGAAATGGAAGCATCAGAGAAAAAAGCTGCTGCCAAGAAAGCAAAGAAAGAAGAAAAGTAAAATTCTTCTAACATACTATAAAGGTCCCGATTTTTAGTCGGGACTTTTTTTTGCCAATTATATTTTCCCTGTTAGGTTGAGGTTCTATGTTAAGTCAAAATATTTAATGTAAGTTTTGATGTTAATGAAACTAATATTTTACAATTGATAAATTATTTTTGTACTGAGGCAATGCATACAAAAGAATTTCTTTTTACTTATAGCCTCAAGCCAATTGGGTAAATTGGAAATACCTTTTGAGTAAAATAGAAATGGGACTTCTCTCATTCAAAATGGGACTTCTCTCATTCAAAATGGGACTTCTCTCATTTACAAATGGGACTTCTCAAAACTTTAATCAAAATAATTGCTGTCCAAAAAGGCTTTTTAATCGGACCGAATGAGCTTCCGCCAAAGGCGGATAAATGTCAGGAACTTTTTTTAATCACATCTCGACTCATTTCTACGATGCTCAACGGCCGTTTCGATGTGACATGAAAGTATTTGATTGTTAATTTTGGATTTCAATAATCATTAATCATTCGTCATTCATCATTGTTATCTGCCAAGGCCTTGTACATGATCTCGATTGGATGATAAGCGGTTTTTCCGGTACCATCCTTAATTTGATGCCTGCAACTCGTTCCGGGAGCTGAGATTATAATAGGGTCATCAGCTTTATTTATTTCAGGAAATAATACCAATCTTCCAACTTTCATCGATAAGTCATAATGCTCTTTTTCAAAGCCGAATGATCCGGCCATTCCGCAACAACCCGATTTTATTTCTTCAATTTCATAATTACCCGGCAAGGATAACATTTGATGAGTTGGTTTCATACTTGCCAACGATTTTTGATGGCAGTGACCATGAACTTTAATTTTTAATGGCTCATTTGTAAAATCACCGGCTTTAATATTGCCCTTTGCTATTTCCCTAACAAAAAACTCATCGAAAAGCAAGCAATTTTCTTTTAGTTTTTTTGCATTTTCAACCAAATGTTCATCCACCAGTTCAGGATATTCATCTCTGAATGTCAGGATCCCTGAAGGTTCGATGCCAATAAGGGGATGTTCCTGAGAAATTAAATTGCTCAAAAGAGTCACATTTTTGTTCGCGAACTTTTTAGCTTTCCTAAGCAATCCTTTTGAAAGAAAAGTCCTTCCGCTGATGGTATGTCTGGGAATAACCACCTCATAACCCAGTTTGTTCAATAATTTCACAGCCTTAATTCCGATTTCAACATCGTTATAATCGGTAAACTCATCGGCAAAAAGATAGACTTTCCCTTTGTTAAATTCCTGTTGATTATTTTTGCTTTCCTTTAAGAGCCAGGTTTTTAAAGTGATTTTATACAGTTTAGGAATACTCCGTTTGGGTGCAAACCCCAGCATTGATTTTATCAATTTTGATAATACCGGATTGGAAATGAAAAAATTAAATAATCCGGGCCATAACATTCCGATTTTATTAATTGAAAAAATATAGGCGATCAATCTGGTTCGAATCGGAACTCCGTTTGCATCGTAATAATGCTGTAAGAATTCAGCTTTGTACTTTGTAATATCCACACTTGAAGGACATTCGGATTTACATCCTTTGCACGAAAGGCATAAATCCATCACTTCATAAATTTCCTGATGATCGAATGGGTTTTGTTTATTTGATTTAGTAAGGAATTCACGTAAAATATTGGCCCTTGCACGGGTTGAGTTTTTTTCATCCCGGGTAGCCATAAAACTGGGGCACATGGTGCCGCCAATCAGTTCCGATTTTCTGCAATCGCCCGATCCGTTGCATTTCTCTGCAGCCCTCAAAATTCCCTGTTCTTTTGAAAAATCAAAAACGGTTTTAATCGGTTTTTCTTTTAACCCTGCCTCATAACGAAGACCGGTATTCATGGGAGGGGTGTCTGTTATTTTTTCAGGATTAAAAATATGATCGGGATCCCAGGTATCTTTAATTTGCTTTAATAGATCATAATTGTGTTGACCCAACATCAATGGAATGAACTCGCCCCTAAGCCGTCCATCGCCATGTTCTCCACTTAACGAGCCTTTATATTTTTTGACAAGTTTGGCAGTTTCAAGTGCGATGGTCCGGAACAGTTCAACATCTTTCGGGTCCTTTAAATTAAGCATCGGACGAAGGTGCAGTTCACCGGTGGCAATGTGTCCGTAGTAAACACAGCTTAGATTGTGAGCGTCCAGCATCTGTTTGAATTCCTCAATAAACTCAGGCAATACCTTTGGATTGATGGCTGTATCCTCAACTACCGAAACAACTTTTGCATCGCCCGGAATGTTTGAAAGCAGTCCGAGTCCGGCCTTCCGCAGATTCCATACTTTTGGAATATGCTCATCCCAAACCAAAGGATAATGATAGCCAATCCGATGCTTTTTAAAATCCTGAATTAAGCGTTCCGCTTTCTCCGCTATTTCTTCACGAGAGCCCGCCATAAATTCAATTATCAGAATTGCACCGGGATCACCTTCAATAAAAAAGCGGTTTTTATTTTGCTCGATATTGCCTTTGGTGCATTCCAGGATGGTATGGTCCATCAATTCGATACTTGCAGGAAGATGCTTTAATGCATGAACATTGGCCTTCAACGCTTCTCTTAAAGTATGAAAATGAACACAGACCAGTACTTTATCTTTTGGGGGTAGTGGAACCAGATTTAACTTTATCTCGGTAATAAATGCCAGTGTTCCTTCTGAACCTGCAATAAGTTTTGAAAAATTAAAGTTTTCATGGGTTTCACTAAAGATATTTGATTGGAGGAGTAAATCAATGGCATAGCCTGTATTTCTGCGTTCCACATCCGGATCAGGAAATTCGTTGCGAATTTCAACCTGATTTTCCGGCTTGGAAAGTATGTTATTAATTTGCAGATAAATTTTATTTTCAAGCGAATCACCTTCACACTTTTTAGCAAACTCTGCTTTGCTTAACTCCCCAAATTCAACTTCCGAACCATCGCTTAAAATGGTTTTAACAGATATTGTATGCTCCCGGGTGCTTCCATAAATGAGTGAGTGGGCACCACAGGCATTGTTCCCAACCATGCCTCCGATCATGCATCGATTAGCAGTAGAAGTTTCAGGACCAAAAAATAAATTTTTGGGAGCAAGAAGCTGATTCAGTTCATCTAAAACTACACCTGGCTGCACCCTGACCCATTTTTCTAATTCATTTAATTCGATAATTTGGGTCATGTATTTAGATACATCTACAACAATTCCTTTACCAACAACCTGCCCTGCGAGAGAAGTTCCGGCTGTTCGGGGAATGAGTGATGTGCCATGCTGTTTTGCAAAATCAATGATGGTTTTTATGTCGGCATCATCTTTAGGGCGAACAACGGCCAGTGGTAGCTCCCTGTATGCGGAGGCATCGGTAGCGTATAAGATGCGCATAGACTCATCCCTGAAAATATCACCCTTAAATTGATTTTGAAGCTGATTAAATTTTTCTTCAGTCATGGTATTTAAATCTGAATCGTATATTAATCTTCCTTACTGTAAAAATCGGTACTCTCAAAAATTTTATCTGCAGATTTAGCAATAAAGCCTGAATATAATTTACCATCGGTATCGGGGTAGCGTTTTGCAAATTCGTAATAACAGCCGGGGATATCGAAAATCCCTTCCTTGAAATCTACCTTAATGGTTTCAGATTTTATACTTGATTGTTCTAAAAGTTCGGCAGGTGAACCTTTAATTTCACCACCTGAATCATTGATGAGGTAACCCTTAAGTTTTAAAAATTCGTTAACTTTTTCAACGGAATTTAATGTTTTTAAAGCGTTTATGCTTACCGTAAAATGATTGGCCCTAAACCCAAAAACATAAAGCCAGGCAGCGTATTCCGATTCAATTCTTAAAGTATTGTAAACTTCAAAAGAAGGAAGTTCCCAAACACGTCCACTGAAAAGCAATTCTTCGGATGCAAAAGTTTTAGGAGGCACAGGTTTAATGACGTCATTCACTAATTGCTGCAGTTGTTTGCTCATTTCTTTCAGCTTTAACTCACTGATAAATACACGTGGTGCGTTTGGAATATCTTTGCGCTCATAATGTTTTGCATAAAGATGCTTTTCTTTGAAATGATAATCCTGTTTTTCTTGATATCCATGCTTCAGGAATAATGCGGATAATACATCTAAATTCATTAAGGGATGATCGAAGGTCCTGAACGCGATATGGTCGTTTAATACCGTTTCGTTTTCCTGTTCAAATAATTCTTTTATTCTTTTTACAGAAGGATTAAGCTTTGCGTAATCATTCCATAATTTATTAAATATATGATCTGGTTCCATAATGTTAGAATAAAGTTTGTAATAAAGTTAAAATTTCTGATTCGCTGCTAAATAAAGATGAAGCAGACATCAACCGCGATTTTATTTCATCCGGCTCATGTTTTGATTCGATCAATGCTTTTTTTAGTTCTTTCGCAAATTGATTTATAGAATTTCTTTTATCAAATATAATATCTATGATGATTCCATCTTTGACAATTATTTGAATAGGAGCCTTAAAGTTGGCTATCCGTATGTTTTTTGTAAGTGTGTATTTGGGAGAATAGGCATAATTCCACGACCAACGTGAATATTTTGATTCTACATATTCTGTAATTTTATTTTTGTCTTCATCCGTAAAAGTATAAATCTTAGCTTCTTTGTCATTGATCATCACCTGTTTTAAAATCTCCTCTCGAAAATCCTGAATATTCATTGGTGAATGTAAAAAATCGATGATATTGGCTACCTCACTGCGATTCGACTTTACGGCTTTGTCTTCAAAATTATTGGTTGAAGCCAATATGGATTCATTTAATTTGTCGAGCTCCGACGAAAAAAGCAAGGTGCCATGATGAAGTACCCTGTTTTTGTAAACGTGTTCGGCGTTTCCTGAAATTTTTTTCCCTTGCACACGTAAATCGTTTTTGCCTTCAAATCTGGCATCAACCGACATGGTTTTTAATGCAGCAATAATGGGGTCGGTGAAAGCTTTGAAATTCACAAGCTCGTCCCTTTTTCCACTTTTAACAAAACTAAAATTCAAATTCCCCAGGTCGTGATAAACTGTTCCTCCTCCGGTAATCCTTCTAATTACAGGGATTTTGTGTTTCTGAACGTACTCGTAATTTATTTCGGCAAGCGTGTTTTGATGTTTACCTACAATGATTGATGGCTCATTTTGCCATAACATAAATACATCGTCCGTCAGTTCTTTTAAAACATACTCTTCGGCCGCAATATTGAAATAGGGGTCGGTTTCTGATCGTGAGATGTACAGCATTGACTGAGCGAATTTTAAAATGTCATTAAAATGGTGATCAAATAATAGATCTCTGATACACAAAGCTAAGAAACGGGTGTATACCAACAACAAAATAAAAATGAAATTTTGAGACCGGTTTCTGCCAAATCAGTTTAATTAGTATTAATTTAGGTCGGAATATTTAACTGAAATAGCCATGACAAAATTTAGAATCATCGTAATTATTGCTTTGCTTGTAACATCGGTTTCATGTGATGTGCTGAAACAGGCAACAGAATTAACTTCTTTTGTGAATTGCAAGTTTCGTTTGCATACCATCGAAAACTTGAAATTAGCAGGGGTAAATATTCAGGAAAAAAAATCAATGTCGGATTTAAGTTTTTTGGATGCTGCCAAATTAACTGCAGCACTTTCATCAAATAAACTGCCGATGAGCTTTATTCTGAATATTCAGGTTCAAAATCCGAATCAAAATCAGGCTGCAATGAATCGGTTGGATTGGCAATTGTTTATTGATGAAACCGAAATAACACAGGGTGTTTTGTCTCAACGATTGGAAATACCGGCCAATGAAACAGGGACCTTACCTTTATTATTGACTTTTGATTTGAAAGAAGTATTTAAAAAAGAATCGGGAAATAGTTTGTTAAATCTGGTTTTTAATCTGGTTGGTGCAGGCAACGAACCAAGTCATTTAAGTTTAAGGGCAAAACCTACAATAATGGTGGGTACAAGAGAACTTGTTTATCCAGGTTATATTACGATCAAGAATGAATTCAACTCTTACTAGCCTTTTTCTTAGCCAGATCAGAACGCCTGTCGAGTAATCGGTCAATTTGTTCAGGGCTTAATCCTACTTTGTTCAGTTGGCTGTCGATTGATTTAATCTCGATATCAATATTTAAGGGCTCCGGAGTGATTAAAATCTTTTTTATTTCGCGGAGTTTCTTTTCGGGTAATTCAATCTCTTCCGTTAAATTTTCACCCAATTCTTTCTTTAGTTTTACAACAATATCAGCAATCATTTTATGAATAGGAGCACCGAACTGACTTAATAGTTGTTCTGAAAGATCGTCTTTTATCTCATCATAATTTTGAACCAAAAGGTCGAAATTTTGGATAAACATTTTATCGATCCCGGGCAAATTATGAAAAACACTTTTATCCTTTATTTTTTTGAATAAACGGATTAATTCATCCATATTCTTTTTTAAAGAATTTTTTTGTTCCTCGTCCATCGATCATTAAGTTTAAAATTAAATCACTACAAAATTAGGAATTAAATTCGATTGAAGTAAAAATTGATAAATGCTAATTTTGTTTAAGAAGTTTTATACCTTAATCTTTTGTTGTGTGTAGAAAAGTAAAACATCGAAAAAATATTTTAACACAATCTAACTACTAGTTTTTTAATAGCTTTGTAGCTGAAAATAAAATCGTTTTGATAAATCACTTAAATCATAATATTTTTAAACTGATTTCGGAAGTATCCTTCGAAACTAAAACCCCGGTTTGGGTTATAGGAGGCTATGTTCGTGATTTATTGTTAAAAAGAAGATCAAAGGATATTGACATTTTAGTATTGGGAAATGGACTTGATTTTGCACGGGAACTTGCACACAGAATTGATCCTGATATCAAACCAAAATACTTCAAGAATTTTGGAACAGCCATGCTTCGATATGATGGGATGGAGATTGAATTTGTGGGCGCCAGAAAAGAATCCTATCGGGCCGATTCAAGAAAGCCGATTGTTGAAAGTGGAACTCTGGAGGATGATCAAAACAGGCGCGATTTTACCATCAACGCGATGGCGATGAGTTTGCAAAAGGAGAATTATGAAGAACTGATTGATCCGTTTAACGGGTTACAGGATCTTCACGATAAAGTCATCAGAACTCCGCTTGACCCTGATATTACTTTTTCGGACGATCCGTTGAGGATGATGCGTGCCATTCGCTTTGCCAGTCAACTTAAATTTGATATTCATATTGAAACATTTGAAGCGATTAAGCGAAATGTGAATCGAATTAAGATTGTTTCAAATGAACGCGTTAATGAGGAATTAAGCAAAATTATATTATCTGATAAGCCTTCTCGAGGATTTAAAATGCTTGATGAATCGGGATTATTGCATATTATTTTCCCATTATTTATGGATTTAAAAGGTTCTGAAATTATTGATGGAAAAGGGCATAAAAATAACTTCTACCATACTTTACAAGTACTTGATAATATTGCGGAAAAAACAGATGATCTTTGGTTAAGATGGGCAGCTATATTGCACGATATCGCAAAACCGGCAACTAAAAAATTCGATCCCAAAGTTGGGTGGACCTTTCATGCACATGAATTTTTAGGGGCCAAATTGGTTCCAAAGATATTTAAGCAAATGAAGCTTCCATTGAATGAAAAAATGGAATTTGTCAAAAAAATGGTGTTATTGCATTTAAGGCCAATTGTACTTGCCGAAGAAATAGTTTCTGATTCTGCGGTAAGAAGGCTTTTATACGAAGCAGGCGACGATATTGATGCCTTAATGACTTTATGCGAAGCCGATATAACCTCTAAGAATGAGACAAAAGTTCGAAAGTATATGAAGAATTTTGAACTTGTTCGCAAGAAATTGGTTGAGATCGAAGAGAAGGATAAAATGAGAAATTGGCAACCACCCATTTCTGGTGAAATTATCATGGAAACCTTCAATATTATGCCCGGTAAGGAAGTTGGAATTATTAAAAAAGATATCCGTGAGGCCATTCTTGACGGAATTATACACAATGATTTTGATGCTGCATTTACATTGATGCTTGAAATAGGAAAGGAATTGGGTTTAACAGATGCGCGAACAAAATGAATTCGAACCATTCAAAAAAATTAATCGTCATCGCTGGACCAACAGCGGTTGGTAAAACAGATTTTGCCATTCAACTTGCCAAGTACCTTAAAACAGAAATCATCTCAGCAGATTCCCGTCAGATTTATAAGGAACTATCGATTGGAACTGCAAAACCTAATGCAGAGCAATTAAAAGAGGTAAAACATCACTTTGTAGGCAATATCTCAATTCATGATTATTATAATGCTGCACGGTTTGAATTGGAAGTGATAAATTTATTAAGCTCCTTATTTAAAAATCATGATTACTTAGTTATGGTTGGTGGCTCGGGTTTATACATCGATACAGTTTGCAATGGAATTGATGACTTACCGGATGTAGATGAAGAATTGAGAAAAGAACTAAATCTTTTATATAAAAAAGAGGGTATTGATTCTATCAGAAACAAACTTAAAGAATTAGATCCTGAATTTTACAAAATCATTGATCAATCCAACCCAAAACGTATCATTCGGGCACTTGAAGTTTGCATGGCAACGGGAATAAAGTATTCGGAACAAAGAACCAATAATAAAAAGAACAGGGAATTCGAAATTATTAAAATTGCATTGAATTTGGACCGAAATATATTGTATGATAAAGTCAATTTGCGCGTTGATCAGATGATTAATGAAGGTTTAGTTGATGAAGCTAAAAATTTATATCAATACCGAAATTTGAATGCCCTTAATACGGTAGGTTATAAGGAATTATTCGATTATTTTTCAGGTAGTATTGGCCTTGAAAAAGCGATAGAAAATATTAAAACCAGCAGTCGGAGATATGCGAAACGCCAATTAACCTGGTTTAGGAAAGACCCATCTTACCAATGGTTCCATCCATCAGAATTTGAAAAAGTGATCAGGTTATTCTGATGTTGAATGAAATTTAATCAGACCTTCCATTGGATTTTTATCTATTCCTTGAATTATAACTCCATATGTAGAGGCAACTTCTTTCAAAATATCAGAAAAAATATATGCAATTGAGCCAATAAATTTTATTGGCAATTTTTGATAATCAGTGTATTTGCAGATATTTAATCTAAAAAAATCGCTGAATGAGGAGTACACCAGATCTTTGTAATATTTCGACTTGATATGATCTTTTATATAAGGATTAAAAGAAGCAAAAAATTTAACCGGGCCCTCGTTACTATATATCTGATTTAGGATATATTCGAAGGAATAAGCAAAATGATTGTCGAAATCTTTTTTTAATGAATCGGGTAAATCTCCTTTTAAGTAATTGTTTATAAATCGTTTGCCAATATTGCTTCCGCTTCCTTCATCCCCAAAAAAATAGCCCAAGGACGGAATATTGTGCGTGATGTTGGTTCCATCATAAACACAAGAATTAGACCCGGTACCCAGTATTCCTGCAATTCCTGCTTCATTGCCAAATAATGAACGGGCAGCCCCTATCAGATCGTGATAAATATGAATTTTTGAGTTTTGAAAACATGGTCTTAGAGCATTGATGATAATGTTCTGATTATTTTCAGTGGAACAACCGGAACCGTAAAAATAAATATCTGAAACCGGATTATCCCGAATGATCGGCTGGAGGTTAGTATGGATAATTTCCTCTAAAACATGAGACGCATAATAGTAAGGGTTGAATCCTATCGTTTCTATTTTCTTAGTAACCCGGTTTTTGTCGCATAAAACCCATTCCGTTTTGCTGGATCCACTATCAGCTATTATATGCATATTGTTATCTGTTATATTTACATCAAAGTTAGTAATTGCAATGGTTTGATTGATGGGTTAGCCAGTTAAATCTGTAAAATGTTAGATTAATTGTTAAAGTTTCATAGATTTGTGCGACATTTTTAGTATTCAGGTATAAAGATAAGAAGAGTGATTCGAATTTCGGAAGAAGAAATTATTCATGCTTTTAAAAAAAATGATCATTCGTTCATTCGAAATCTTTACGCAATTCATTTGCCTGTGATTTTACGTTATGTGACTCATAATAATGGAGAAGCAGATGATGCTAAAGATTTAATTCAGCAGGCGATGTTAATTGTTTTTCAGAAAGTTCGAAACAATGAATTTGAATTAACTTGTTCTTTTAAAACATATTTGTATTCAATTTGCAAGAATCTATGGTTGAAGGAACTTAGAAAGAAAAAGATAGAAAACACGACAAGTCTTGAGCCTGAAGAAATGGAGGAAGGTGAAGTAATTGTTGAAGTAGAGAAGGAATACGATTATAGTGTTCAATATTTTTTGTATCGTTGGCATTTTCATAACCTGAGTTCGATTTGCAAAGATTTGCTAAAAATGACCCTTGCAAAGGTATCGTATGATGAAATAGCAGAAAGGCTGAACTTTACGGATGGGGAAATGGCCAGGAAAAAGAAATACAGATGCAAAGAATTATTAATAAAACGAATTAAAGGCGACCCCCGCTTTAATGATTTTGAAGATGATGAAAAAGAAGATTAATTATTTTGAACAGGTTCAGGTTTATTTAGCTGATGAGATGTCACCTCATCAGAGAGAAGAATTTGAAGCAGAGGTGGCTCAAAATAATTCGCTGAAGCGGGAATTGGTATTCCAAAAAAAAGTAAATACCATCATCATGGATGATGAATTAGAGCAATTTAAATACGAACTTGATAATATTCATAAAGAAGTTGCTCCATCTACAGAAAGAAAAAGGAGTATTAGCTTCAATAGATATACCCTCATCGCTGCCTCCCTTCTATTATTAATCTCGTTAAGCTTTTTTTTGATAATGAACGGTTCAGGCTCATCAAAAAGTGAGAATATCTTTACTAAATATTATAAAAAATATGCTCCTGAATATACTACCCGTGAATATGAACAATCTGATTATGAGTCTAAATTTGCTGCGGCATACCAAAACTACAAATCAAATGAATATGGTTTGGCAAAGCCTGTATTTGAATCCTTAATAAGATTTGAACCCAAAAATTTTGCAGCAAAGTTTTATTTGGGTGCGATATACATCGAATTGAACGAAATAGATAGTGCTATTATTCAATTTGACGCTGTTATTGTTTCAAATGACCAGTATTACCTTGAGCATTCGGAATGGTATAAAGCTTTGGGCACATTAAAATTAGGTGAAATAAAGAGTGCGATCGATCAGTTTAATCTTATTGCAAATCGAAAAGGCTATTACCAGACTCTTGCTGAAGAAATTATTTCAGAACTCCAATAATTCTTTTTCTGAATAACAAATGGTATTAAACCCCAGGGCGAGATATGAACCCTTTCTTCCTGAGCAAGCTTCGGGGACTTAAGACACCACTTCTCGTCTGCCGAAGCAGAATGTAAAGGCAGATTAAAAGGAATACCAGTATAAAAATGCTTATGGCAAGGTATTTTAGCATGCTTTTGTTTCTTAGTTCAAGTTGTTTTGTATCTCCAATTATAATATGTGAAGCCCAAAAATGAGGATGGGTGCTAATTGGATCGGCAAGTTGAAGATATTTTTTCTTTGCCGATAGCAAAGCCATCGATTTAGTCATTCCGTTGGCTAGAAATTCATAAAAGTAACTCATTAATTCAGCACTTGAATTGTCATCAACCGACCATAAGGTAATCCCTAAGCTTTTACATCCGGCATACATAAATCCTCTGGCCATGCTCATGATACCTTCGCCTTTCTGCAAATTTCCATTTCCTGTATTGCACGAACTAAGGATAACCATTTGCGCATTAAGATTTAAATTAAATATTTCATAGGTGTTAAGCAAATTGTCTTCTTTGGTAGCAGAGTCGTTTGGTTGAGGAGTAAAAACCAACTTTGAGAACATTGGATTATTATTATCAATAACAGTATGCATTGCAAAGTGCAAGATTGAATAATTTCCAGCCATTCTTTTAAAATTTTCTTCTGTTGCATTTTCTGATTCAAGAATTTTACCATCAATCAATTTGGAGATATTTTTAACTTCTTCAATAGCAGCAGGTATAGGTTGAAACAAATCTTTCTCAAAGTTTTTGTTCTCATGTAGAATTAAACTCTCATAATCAATTAACTTGTCGTACGAAGGGAGAATCGCTAATAGATTCTTTTTTGCTATATTCACAGTTCTCTGAACAAATAACCATTCAGTTGAATATGAATAACTAATAGGATAATCCTTTATTAAATAAGAAAGTCCACGAAAATTTGAAATACTCAAATCTTGATCTGTAAGGAGAACCTCAAATGGTAATTGTAATAATTCTTTATCCGGTATGATGATAAGTTCTTTATCTTTTATTATTGTACCTAATGGCTCAATCAGGATTTGATATAATTGGAATGACTTTTCTTTAAAAGTGTAAAATTGCTTTAAATCAAAGTGCGTAAAAGTATTGGTCTTAAAGATTTTTGTGATAGCATAAATATTATTTAGAAAAGTTGAATCAATTTTCTTTTCAAATACTGAAAAATCATTTTTTGTAATTATAAATTCATAGATTATAGAATCAGAAAGATAATATTCAATAATCGCTTGTTCATCTGCTATCATTTCTTGAATTGATTCAATATCAAGTTGTCGATTCTGATACTTCAATTTATAATAATTCTTATACTGATTTTCTAATCTCGACGTTAGAATATCTATTTTCTGATCAATAATAAACAACTCATTTGATAATATTTCTTTTCTTTTTTGATCAGAATTATTTGATATTTGAGCATTGTATAATTCATTTGTAAGTTCCCCTTTTCTAATCCGTAAATCTTTTTCCTGTTTTATCAATTCAGGTGCAACGCCCCCGGATATTTTAGCGCTATTCTCATTAATTAACTCATTTAATGTGGCGAGCTTACTTTTTTCAGTATATACATACGCATCATACAAGTATTTATTTTCATTGGTAAGTTTATGAAGAAGAAAGGATGAGGCAATCAATTTTGAAAAAAAATATTCTGACTTCTCATTCATCTTTAATTTACTATCGAGGGATGTAAAAGAATTACGAATGTTCCCAACAGTTTCTATAGCCAGCAATAGGGTTGAATTCATTACTTCTGTATAAGCTATACTTTCTTGTAAATTTTTCGATTTCTGGATTTTTATAGTAAGTGCATCAATCTTATTTCGTAAAATATTAAGTAGGATTTTTTTAGATAGTGCATTTTCAACTTTTGGATTTTGAAATAATGAGGTTTCATTAAATGTTAAGTCATTTGTAATTAGTGCTTTTTGATAATAAAAAAGTGCACTGTCTATATCCTGATCAATGAGTGATTTGGCTAAGCCAAGATATTGGTAGCAATCCGCTAAATCAGGATGTTTTTCTCCAAATTGCTCCTTGTAGATTTTTATTGCTTGATTTGTTAATTTTACGCCTTCAGGATTACAAAGTCGTTCAATTAAGAAATGGCCGTAATAAAATATGGCGTTGGCATAGGTAATCGGAGACTTCCCTTTATAATATTTATTCAGAACAACCATAGATTTTTTTAGATAATTATTGGCTTGTTCCAGTGAATCCATTTGCATATATACCGCACTTATATTTTGATAAGAATGCATAATAGTCGGATCACTTAATTCGGATTTTATCGGAATAACCTTTATAAATGAAGATAAGGCTTCTTCATTTCTATTCATTAAAAGGTATGAACGGGCTATATCCGAATATTTTGAAGTATAATAAGAGTTCAGGGGGAAATTCAAGAGTTGATAGATACGAAGGGCTTCTTCGTGATATTGAATAGATTTGTCCAATTCTCTGATAGTATAATAAATATTTCCGATTTTATTATAAATATATGCAGCTAATTGGGATGGATTGTGATTATCAATTAATGATTCTGATTTTAATAATTCATTTAGAGCATCATGACTTTTACCTTTAGCACTTAGAATACTTCCTTTTTTACATATGTTTCTTAAAAGAAAATCTTTATATGGATTTTGCATAAGTTTCAGGATTTTATCCGATTCTTCAACATAAACAGCCACAGAGTCATATTTCTCAAGCTTCTCAAATGAACTGCTTAAGAGCTCAAATGCTGTAAGTTTTTCATATTCTTTATTGGGGTAGTTGTGAATTGGATATTTAAAAGATTCTTTTATGTACTGAATTGTTTTAGGGTAGTCTTGTAAATAAAAAAAGGAGGTGTAGAGTGATCTGTTCAGTTCATAATTGGCTGCAGAGATTACTATCTTATTTTGATGAGTATAAGAAGTGGCAAGATCAACGTATTTTCGACAAGAATCCGGAATCCTTAATTGTACAAAAAAGTGTGCAATATAAGATAATGTTAATTGCTGAAAATCTTTATCATTTAATAAATAAGCTTTCCCCAAAGTGTTATAGTAATAAGTTTTTATTGAATCGGGATTAGATTTGAGTGTACCCGATTGGTTTTTAATAAAATAACTGACTGATCTGAGCGTGTCAAGATGATTATTTTGGGACTTTAAGTTCGATCCATAAAACATTAAAAACAAAATGCTTATCAAAAAGACTGATCTTTTTATCTGGGGGATCATAAATATCATGTTAGCGAATCAAAATAGGTTTTGGCAGGCTAATTTATAATTTTTTTTTTAGCAAGATATAATATTCCTATATTTAAGTTAGTTGCATGTGTGTTTTAAAGCAAAATTATCTTAATCGCAGATAATGTGCCGTTTATAATTTTGTAATGAAAATACATGGGGGTTTTTGTGGACAAATGACGAACTAGGGTATAAAACTATGAAATGTCAGCATTTTTAGCGGAATTCGAAAAGCTAGGATAGAGTAGAAAAATATTTAAATCAATTGCCATGAAAGAGAATTATTTAATTTGGCGAAAGGCCAAAATCTTGAATCTGGTTCCAGATCCACCACCACCACCTCCTCCGGATCCACCACCACCACCACCACCACCACCACCCGATGAAGAATAACCTCTTCCATGTTGGGGATAATATTAAAGGGGAATATTTATACCCCTTTTATATTATGTGTGAATTCTATTTACGTTTGTTTTTTTTAATATTCAGGTAGTCAATATAGTAAAGAATTTTGATCGAAAAACTATTGATGATTGGTGAATCAAAAGTATATCTTAAATTATCAAAGTAATTGTTTACCGAGCTATCAACATTGGCATATATAGCGTTTTTGTAAACTAATAAAAGCTCACTTCCGGGAGCAAAATTCCAGGTGTAAACCATATCAATGTTGAAAGCATTTACATTAAAATCGTTATCCTCCTTAAAATTATTTTGAATTAAGGATCCATCTACTTGCAAATCATAGTAGTTATGATATTGAGCTCGAATCCAATAATGTCGCAAACGTAAACTCAAAGAAGATTTATTATTAAAAATGTAACTAGATTCAATGGTGTTGGTTACTGTTCTTACATCCCGTTGTCCAAATATAATTACCTGATTATTGTTGGTATTTATACTGTCATTTACGTATCCATATGATTTATTGTCATTTTTAAATTCAGAAGTTATTATCATATTAAACTGATCACTAATTCTTATTCTTTGACTTAAACTAAACAGAATACTATTTCTCCCTTTTTCTGTTGTTCCGGTATAATTAAACTTGATATCAGTTACATATTTTTTTCGATAATCTGGTGATATGAAGAAGTTGAAATTATGACTTGCAGGCTCTTTGTAAACCCAGCCATCAACTCTTGGCTCAAAATAATCATCAGATCCTTTCGGTTCAATAGTAGTATTTAGATTCAGTGAAGTGTAATTACGAAGTGTAGTCCGTGACCTTGTACTTATTGAAAATCTTGAAAATTTTCTGGGTTTGTATAGCGTAGAATGTTCAAAACTAATACTATTCGACATGTCCATTACTTTCCAGAAAGGTCGATATTCGTTATAAGAAAAATTTAAGTCATGATTAAGATTGTTATTGTGTGATAAATAACCCAAATCATTATGGTCGTATGTATCATTCATAGCCGATTGAGAATAATTGTATTTAAATTTACCACTTATTTTACCGACACTGAATTGGTAGCTGTGCCCAAACACATTGTCTTGCTTTGGATTGTATTTTTGACTTAGATGAAAATGACCGCTTACAGCATAATAATTGCTTTTATCTACAAATCTCACTTCTGTCCCCGTCACATTGGCCATGTATTCATTACTTCCACGATATACATTGGTATTATAGAATGAAACAAATGAGTTGTTTTTAAGGGATTGATCGACAACAACCATATTATAATTGGTAAAAGGTTGAGTAAGATATTGTTTTTCATTTCCCAATTCGTCAATCACTTTTGCATAAGTATTTGATGTCATTGCATTAAAAATTCCCAATCCTAACCCTGAATGTGTTTTTCCCGAAATTTTAGTTGCATTGATTAATTGGGTCGTTTCCGGATTTGATATAACCTTATCCTGATCGTACTCATTTTTTACACTGTTATAGTTGATCGGTTTAGTACCCACCCTTCGCGAATAAAAGATACGATCATTCCTGTTAAATAATTCAGTGCCTTCGGTGAAAAATGGCCGACGTTCCTGATAAAAGGTTTCAAATGGTGACAGGTTGACTATTTTGTCATCCGATTGAACCTGGCTGAAATCGGGGATTAAAGTAGCATCAAGTGTGAAACTTTCATTAATGCCCAGCTTTACATCCATCCCATAGCCATACGATTTGCCCCATCCAATATTTTCACCATTATTTTCGATATATCCTGATAAATATGGGACGGCAGATAGTCGAAGAGGAGGAATGATGTTCGAAATACCTTCTATTTCACCGGCTTGGGTTTTTGTTCCGGCAATTTCTTTATCAACAAAATTCCATGAGTCAATTTCTTTATACCGTTTTATTTCTCTGAGAAAGTTAATACCCCAACGCTGTATATCCTTTTTTGGAAATCGTAAAGCGGAGTAAGGAATCCTGATTTCAACAATCCATCCGTTCTCCACAACTTGGGTTTTACTTTCCCAAACAGCATCCCAGGTTTTATCATCATGACGGCTATCTTCCCCAACCTTGGCATCCATTTGCACCCCGGCTGGATTTACCGAAAAACTATAAGCAATGGAGGCGTCATTAAATGGATCAATATGTATCCCGAAATTATCGGAGATACCCAAATCGTCTCGTTTTGATAGCTCGCTCACGATACTATCGGGGGCTGTATCATACAGCATCGCGGCTATGTATATAGCCTCATCATCATAAATGAATTTTACTTCCGATTTTTGTGAAGCAGGCGAACCATTGTAAGGTTCAATTTGAATAAAATTTGTTGCAATAGTCGCGCTTACCCATGCTTTATCGTTCAATGCACCATCGATTATAGGAACCTCATTCGTTCTTTTTGCTTGTAAGACTTTTTTTTGATTCAGTGAGTACGTGGGTTGATTCAACAGAATGGCAATCCCAAAAATGAAAATCTTAAGACTTTTGTTGATCATAATTAAGTTTGAGTGAAGGTTTGTCATTTTTGTTTCCGAAGGTTAAATGCATAAAATATTTTATAAAGTTCAAAAATACAGGATCTTATCCTTAGTAGTTAAGTTTCGCCCAGAACCAATAAGATATGATGCCGATTTTTATAATTGGCCTTGAAATTAGGATAAAATCTAATTTAAATACGTGGTTAAAGTTAATTCAAATAAAGAGATAGACGAATATTGAAATCTTACATACTAAAGATCAGATTTAGTATACTTATTTTGATCTTCTTTTTAATTTTAGATAATCAATATAATATAAAATTTTAATCGAAAAACTATTGATGATTGGTGAATCAAAAGTGTATTTCAAGTTATCAAAGTAATTGGTTATCGAGCTGTCAACATTGGCATATATAGCGTTTTTGTAAACCAATAAAAGCTCACTCCCGGGGGCAAAATTCCAGGTATAAACCATATCAATATTAAAAGCATTTACATTAAAATCATTATTTTCGGCATATTCATTCTGTTCTAAAGTCCCGTCTTCCTGTAGATAATAATAATTGTTATAGGTAGCCCGTATCCAATAATGGCGCATACGTATGCTCAGCGAAGAGGTGTTATTAAATATATAGTTTGATTCCAAAGTATTTGTAATTGTTTGCACGTCGCGTTGACCAAAAACGATAAGTTGTTCATCATTACTCCCTAAACTGTTTGTAACATAGCCGTATGATTTATTATTGAATTTCAGTGAAGAAGTAAGTTTAATTGAAAATTGATCATTAATTCTTAACCTCGGGGTTAAGCTAAAATCAATATTTTCTCTTCCAGCTTCATTAGTCCCTTCATATGTAAATCTGAAGTCTGTCGAGAATTTTTTTCGATAATCGGGCGATCTTGAAAAATTAATTTGATAGGTGGCTGGCCTTTTATATATCCAACCATCAACTCTTGGTTCAAAATGGTCTTCAGATCCTTTAGGTTCAAATTCTGTGCGTAAGCTCAGTGAATTATAGTTTCTTAGTGTTGTATGCGACGTTGTACTAATCTGAAAAGATGCGAATTCCCTTGGACGATAAATAGAAGAGTATTCAAATGCCACATTATGATACATATTCATTACTTTCCAGAGAGGACTATATTCATTATAATCAAAACTTAGTCGATGTTTGATAATGTTATTATTTCTCAGGTATCCCAAATCATTATGGTCGTATGTATCGCTCATCACAGATTGTGAATAATTGTATTTGAATTTACCGCTGATTTTACCAAGATTAATTCGATAACTGTGCCCAATTATATTATCATCATCAGGATAGTATTTTTGACTTAAATGGAAATGTCCACTAAGTGCATAGAAATTATTTTTGTCAACCAACCGTACTTCTGTTCCAGAAACATTGGCCATGTATTCATGCCTCCCTCTGTATACATTTGTATTATAGAAGGAAATAAATGAATTGTTATTTAAAGATTGGTTAAGAACCACCATGTTGTAATTCGAGAAAGGTTGTGTTATAATTTGTTTTTCATCTCCATTTGGTTCAACCACTTTTGCATAAGTATTGCTTGTCATCGCGTTGAAAATTCCCAATCCTAGTCCAGATTTTGTTTTTCCTGAAATTTTACTGGCATTAATTAATTGGTTTGCATCAGGGTTTGACAAAATTTGATCATCATCATATTCATCGTAAATGTTTGATCGATTAATCGGTTGACTTCCTACTCTGCGAGAATAAAAAAGGCGATCTTGTCTGTTAAATAATTCTGTGCCCTCAGTAAAAAAAGGCCGTCGTTCCTGATAGAATGTTTCAAATGGTGAAAGGTTCACAATTTTATCATCGGATTGGACCTGACTGAAATCAGGAACAAGTGTCGCGTCTAGTGTGAAACTTTCATTAATTCCAAGTTTTATGTCCATCCCATATCCATAAGATTTCCCCCAACCAACATTTTCGCCATTATTTTCAATATATCCTGATATATATGGTACTGCCGATAATCGCAGTGGTGGAATAATGTTTGTAATACCTTCCACCTGACCGGCTTGAGTTGTTGTACCTGAAATTCCTTTATCTACAAAATTCCAGGAATTTTTTTCTCTGTACCTTTTAATTTCCCTGAAGAAATTAATGCCCCAAAGTTGAATGTCTTTTTTTGGAAAGCGTAAGGCAGCATATGGGATTTTTATTTCAATCACCCATCCATTTTCCACAATTTGTGTTGTACTCTCCCATACCGCATCCCAATTTCTATCTTCATGATTGCTGTTTGCTGCCAGCTTTCCATCCATTTGAACTCCTGCAGGGTTAATAAAAAAACTATACGTAGTTGAAGCGTCATTAAAGGGATCAATATGTACCCCAAAATTGTCCGAAACACCTAACTCATCGCGTTTAGATAATTCATTCATAATGCTATCTGGTGCTGTGTCAAACAGCATAGCTCCAATATAAATTGCTTCATCATCATAGATGAATTTAACTTCAGATTTTAAAGTACTTGGGGCACCGTTGTATGGATCTACTTGTACAAAATTATTTGCCACCGCAGCATTTATCCAAGCCTTATCATTAAGAACTCCATCTATTATTGGAACTTCAATGGTTCTATTGACTAAAAGCTTTTTTCTTATAATTATTGAATAAGAGGGCAGGCTTAATAAAATGGCAATACCTAAAATTGATAGTCTGATTAAGAGTTTGTCCATATCCAAAAAACAGGATCTGTATTTGATTTTTATTTGAAATAATTGTGCTAATGCAACTTGAATACTCTGTTAAAGTTGCAAAGGTAAAGGAATTCATTATTCCTTTCTTGAATAAGAAATAGAGATATATCAATATGTAAATCTTATAGACTTAAGGTATGATTTTAGAGACGAAAAGAAGATAGTTTTTGTCTATAAAGTTCATAATTGTCGATGTCAGAGCAAACGAAGTAAATTGTGAGTGGAATTTCATTTAGTTTGGTAAAAATGCTAACCTCCTTTAAAGCAATTTCAGCAGCTTCCAATTTCGGAAATCCATATACTCCGGTACTAATATTAGGGATGGCAATTGTTTTAAATCCCATCACTTTAGCTAATTTCAGGCATTCATGATAACAACTTTTTAATAGTTCTCTTTCACCTGATTGTCCACCTGTCCAAATTGGCCCAACTGTATGAATAATATAAAGGTAAGGTAATTTATAAGCTTTTGTGATTTTAGCTTTGCCTGTTTCACAACCATTAAGGGTTTTACACTCCTTAAGCAATTCAGGCCCGGCTGCTCTATGAATGGCTCCATCTACACCACCACCTCCAAGTAAACTGTTATTGGCAGCGTTCACAATAACATCAACCTTAAGTTTGGTGATGTCACCCTGAAGTAATTGTATTGAAACGCCCATTTTATTCAGCCTTAACAACAAATAATTGCGCTGTTTCGTATTTTACTACCATTATTTTGGTGCCTTTTTCGATAAATCCGGTCAATGCAGTGGCATCAAAATATTTATCGTCAATTTGAATTTTTCCGGCAGGTCGTAAATTAGTCTGGGCCACGCCCAAGCGTTCAATCATTTGTTTGTATTCAGCATCTGAAGTACTGAACCCATTTTCGGTTTTCTGTGTAGAATCCAAAGCTAAATGTCCAAATATCGTAGATGTAAATAACTTCTTACTAAACCAAATCGAAGATACAACCGATAAAAAGATAGCAGTTACGACTGTGAAGAAGGCTTCATACAGCCTGGTGAAATTAACAAGTTGTCCATCTAATATTATTGAATCAACCATGCTCAGGGTAAGCCCTGCAACAATTAATATGATGCCTGAAATCCCGATAAATCCAAATCCTGGAATGGCGAAAATTTCAATTGCCACTAAAACCAAACCTATAATAAAGAGAACAATTTCCCAATTTTCGGCTAAACCTTCAAGGTAAAGAGGTGCAAAATATAAAATGGCTGCTGCTATAGCTGCAAAGGATGGAAACCCAACACCGGGTGTTTGTAATTCAAAATAAACCCCAGCGATAATAATTACTATTAAAATACCTGAAATATATGGCTTTATAAAAAATCCAATGATGCGATCAAGCGAAGAAATGGTTTGTTCAATTATTTCATAATTATCAATCTCTGCCAAGCGTAATACTTCGTTGATGTTTTCGGCTTTACCCTCGCAGTAATTATTTGCAATTGCTTCTGAGGTGGTAAAAGTGAGTACGCTTCCTGTATCAATTACATTTTCAATATATATTTTAGGATCAACCATGGCTTGTGCAATTTCAGGATCGCGACCTGTAGCTTCGGCGGTCGATCGCATGAGCGATCGCATATATGATTGATACTTGTCCGGTAATGGCTTTCCGCTCTGGTCAACAACGGTTGCAGCTCCGATATTCGCTCCCGATCTCATGTAAATTCGGTCACAAGCAATGGAAATAAGCGCTCCTGCTGATGCGGCATTATTATCAATAAAAACATAAACAGGGATTTCGGATTGAAGAATGATAGTACGTATTGAATCTGCAGCATCAAGCATGCCGCCGTAGGTATTCATGTGTATCAGAATCAAATCAGCATTTATTTCCCTTGCTTCTTTAAAAGCATTTTTAGTTAATCGCCAGATAGGGGGGGCAATTTCTTCTTTAATATCGAATTTATATATCTTTTGAATGCTATCAGTTTGTGCATAACCATTTGTGGAAGTAAAAACAAAAGCAATCACCACCAAACAATGAGTAAAAAAATTAAATAGCGTTCTCATAGAATTATTTTTAAAATTAATCTTTGTGTTTATTTTTGTATAGTTTCCTCCATGCTCTTTGTCGCCAATATTCCTTGCTCCAGTATTTACCCCAGCGGATATTAGTCCATAATCTTTCGTGAATATAATAAAGAAATATTTTCCCTATAAATTCAATACCGGCTATCAAACCTGCATTTTCCATACTTTCATCAATAGTTTTCTCAGTATATCTGGCGAATACTACAAAACTGATGAGGAAAGTAGCACCCGCTGCCATAATTCTCCATGTAAAAGCTTTTAACATACTTCTTGCGGGACTATCCTTCTCTTTACCTAGTTTTACACTTATTTCTTTGTCTTTGTTCATAGATTTATGTTGATAGAATAATATACAAGGGTACTATTTTTTAGCCATTTATGCAAAATAATGTTTGATGACCGACAATAATTCTTGATTGAGTAGGGTGTTAGTAGAAATAATTTCCTTCCCAAAAATGTAATTTGAGTTGCCGCTAAAATCTGTATTCATTCCTCCGGCCTGTGCAACTATAAAGGAACCTGCTGCTACATCCCACGATTGCAAGCCATATTCATAAAAGCCGTCGAACCGGCCACAGGCAACATAGGCTAAATCGGCGGCTGCAGATCCTAATCGTCGCACACCTCTGGTGTGTTGCATAAAATACTTGAACAACTGTAGATATTCATCCAGCCTGCCATAGTCGTAATAAGGAAATCCTGTAGCAAGCAGCGAATCATTTAATTTTGAGGATTGCGAAACCTGTATCAATTTATTGTTAAGGTAAGCCTTTCCGCCTTTCCATGAATAAAAACATTCATCCCGGTTTATTTCATATACTACTCCCAGAATGATTTCTGAATTGTATTCTAATGCAATACTGATGCAGTAAACCGGAACCCCATGTATGAAATTAGTTGTGCCGTCAAGTGGATCGATAATCCAGTTAAATTCAGTTTTTGTCTCTATATTTGGGCTTTCTTCTGCTATAAATCCTGACTCAGGAATGAGTTTAGCCAGTTCGGTGATCAAACGTTCTTCCGCAGTTTTATCAACATAAGTCACTAAATTGTGTATGCCCTTAAATTCAATGTCGGCTATCCGAAATTGATGCGCTTCAATTTGGATAAACTTTCCTACAGCCCTGGCTAAATTGCAGACCTGATTGGTGATTATTTTTATATTCATCAGGAAGTAATTTTATTTTTATCGTGATGCTTTACAAATAGAAAAATGCTTAGTATCCCTGCAATAATTAGCAGAATAGAAATGATCTCTGCCTGGGTGATTTGAGAATTAAAAATGGTGTAAGTTTCATTTACTCTAATCTTTTCAATGAAAAACCGTTCGATTCCATTCAAAATTAAATAAGCTGAGAATAAAACACCCGGAATTTTTATTCTTTTTCGTGAAAGCCATAAACCTAAAAACATGATAAGGCAAGTAATGGTTTCATAAACAGGGGTTGGAAAAACCGGATTTGCCAGACGAAAACAGTTTGTTCCTTCGCATCCATCAATAAATACGCCCATATTCAATACATTGTGAGGATAATCATAGGCCCATAACCAATCAGGTAAAAAAGAGAGCCATTCTGGTTTTGGTTCCAGATTTACAATTCCCCAGTCACCGTCACCTGCAACCTGACAACCAATTCGCCCGATAGCGTATCCAATCATTAAAACAGGTGCAATAGCATCTGCCAGATGTGCTTTCGGAATATTTTTCTTTATGGCATAAAATAAGAGGGTAAGGCCGGCAACGATCAGCCCTCCATAAAACGTAAGTCCACTAAATGATAACAATGACCCAAGAGGATCCGCCAAAAATTCATCAATATTTTCAAGTTGATGAAAAATTTTTGCACCAATAATTCCGGAAACTGCAGCAATAAAAATAAGGCTGGCTGTAAGTTCATAGGGATGAATTTTTACATCTTCCCAAATAGGCACTTCTAATTGGTCTTTTTTCTTGTTTCGATAAGCCGAATACAATGAATATGCACCAAATGCAAGACCACCCCATATATTCCCTTTTAACGAAAAAATATAGTCGCCAGGTTGTTCTGCAAAAGAGGAGTAGATTAAAATTGCTCCGATTATTTTATACCCGATAATAAGCCCAAGGATAAATGAAATCGAAAGTTCAATAATGCCGGCTGGTTTTCCCTTCAACACTTTCTTAAACCGAACAGGTATTACAACCTCCTTCTCTTTTCTTTTTAGCTCATAGTAAAGAATTAAGGTAGCAACCAAAAAAGCAAGTGCGACAAAAAATCCATAGCTTTGGATGGGCAGGTTAATATTGGTTCCAAATACGTCATTTATAAAATCGCTGATCTTGGGATACATAATTTCGTATTATAAAAAATCAATTAGAAAAACACCATCCGTGTCGATTTTTGAGAGCTTTACATTAATGATTTTGTTAATCAAATCAGAATTGTGAGGAGTTTTTACTTTAATGTAGTTCTCGCTGAATCCATGCATAAAGCCGTCGTTATTATCTGACTCAAACAATACTTTGGTGATGAATCCGATATGATCATTGTAGAATTGTAATTTCTTACGATTGGATAATTGCTGTAGTTTTCTGCTTCTTTCGCGAATAATTTGAAGAGGTACTTTTACCTCGCTCTTTGATGCATGCGTTCCCGGTCGATCTGAATAAGAAAATACATGTGTATATGTAATGTCAGTATCTCTAATAAATTCGTATGCTTCTTGAAAATCTTCTTCTGTTTCATCAGGAAAGCCTACAATAACATCCGCAGCAATTAAGCAATGTGGCATTACTTCTTTAATCACCGAAACCCTATCGGCAAATAAGGAAGGTGTATATTTACGCTTCATTGCTTTTAAAATTTTCTTGCTGCCCGATTGCAAAGGAATATGAAAATGCGGTAAAAATTTATTTGAGTTGGCCACAAATCGGATAATGTCGTTCGAAAGTAAATCGGGTTCTATTGATGAAATTCGGATACGGTCAATCCCTTCAATATGATCTAATTGTTTTAATAAATCAAAAAATGATTCGTTATTTCTTTTTCCAAAATCGCCAACATTTACTCCAGTCAAGATGATTTCTTTGATTTCGCTTGCAGCAATTTCCCTTGCCACTTTTAGGGTATTTTCTATGGTATTTGATCGGCTTCGTCCCCGGGCATGAGGAATGGTACAAAAACTGCAAAAATAGTCGCAACCATCCTGGACCTTCAAAAATGAACGAGTACGATCTCCCGAAGAGTAACTAGGATAAAAACTTAAATCTGTTTTTAAATCGGAGGTAGAAATAACTGTTTCAGTTGGATGGTTTTTTTCAAAATTATTGAGATGGTCAAGAATGTTAAATTTGTCATTATTGCCTAAAACCAAATCCACTCCATCCATACCGGCTAATTCATCCGGTCGGATTTGCGAAAAACAACCAATGATTGCGATACGTGCATTTGGATTTCGTTTGTGCGCCTGTTTGATTGCCGTTTTACATTTTTTTTCGGCATTTCCTGTAACTGTGCAAGAGTTTATTACATATACATCTGCTTCTTCCTTAAAATCAACTGATTCATATCCTTCTTTCAGAAAGGATTTTGAAATACTTGAAGTTTCGGAAAAATTTAACTTACAGCCGAATGTCTGAAATGCTACTCTGTTCATAATGTTGATCACAAAGATAATGGTTTACTTCAATATTTTATTAGGCGAGATGTCAATATATTTTTGCATAAGAATTCCTCCAACGATAAAAAATAAACCGACAATTGTTGATGCTAAAATTTTTTCACCAACTATTATTGAGATAAAGATGAGAGCCAGGAACGGCGAAAGATAGACAAGGTTGCTGACTTTGGCTGTATTGATTGATAAGCTTAATGCTTTGAGCCAGAGAAAATAAGTAATTCCCATTTCAAAAAACCCAATATAAATTGATCCCACCAACGCATTTTGTGTTGGGAACTGAAATCTGCCTATGATAAGGCAAGTAACAAGAATGTAAATAAAACCGAAACAAAAATTTAAAAATAATTTGATGATGTCATCCCGCTTGTCCTTCATGTTAAATATCCAGTAAAGAGCCCAGAATATAGCGCTTCCGGCAGCCAAACTAACTCCTAAGATATTGCTGAATTGAAGTGTTAAAACATGACCTTCGGTTGAGATAATGATGATTCCAAAAAAGCTGATAACGATGGCAATAATGCTTTTATAACCAATTTTTTGTTTAAGCAAGGGAACTGAAAAAAGGACTAATACAATTGGCCAGATGTAATTTAAAGTCCCTGCTTCCTGAGCCCTCAAAAGGGTGTAAGCTTTAAAAAGAATAAAGTAATAAAGGAACGGATTCAGAAAGCCCATGATGGCTGAACTCATAAAATCCTTTAGTTTTAAATCTTTCAGTAAGTTAATTTTCTTTTGTAAAACAAGGATGGTGAACAGTATGAAAAGTGAGAATAAACTTGCATAAAGCAAAAGCAAGGTATAATCTATAAATCTTAAAGTAATTTTAAAGGCAGAGCTCATGGTGGACCAAAAGAGAATTGCACTCAAAGCAAATAGATATGCCTGCGATTGTTTTTTCATCATAAGTTAATTTGCCCAGGCTGGGAATATGCTTGTGTCTATCCCGAAAATATAACTCCCTAGATAATAGGTTGCTAAAGTGATTGTGATAGCTCCGATGATATTTAGGATAAACCCGGTTCTTGCCATATCTATAATACTGATTCTTCCTGTGCCAAAGATGATGGCATTAGGGGGTGTGGCTACGGGTAACATAAATGCCATCGATGCTGAAAGCGTAGCGGGAATCATAAAAAGTAAGGGGTTTGTATGGGTTGATATTGATAATCCTGCCAAAACCGGAAGTAACATTTCTGTAGTTGCTACATTGGAAGTCAGTTCAGTTAAAAAGGTCATCATGAGGGCAATTGTTAAAATTATTAGGATGGGATGAATGCTTACAACCCAGCTGAGTTGCGTTCCAAACCATAATGATAATCCTGATTCTTTAAATCCACTGGCCAAAGCAAATCCTCCTCCGAATAATAGTACGATATGCCATGGAATATCTTTCGTATCGTTCCAATTCATGAGCTTTTTAGCATGTTCTTTTTTAGTTGGTATAAAAAATAGCAAAACCGACATACCAATTGCGACGGTTCCATCATTTAAAAATGATGGGTTGGAGAAAATATTTGCCCACCCAGGAATTTTAAATGAACCCAATGTTATATCCGATCGAAAAATCCATAAAAATGCCAAAGCAATAAAATCAATGAGTATAATCCTTTCTTCATTACTAATTGGCCCAAGGCTTTTGTATTCATTTTTGAATGCAGACTTATCAATGGATGATAAAGTTTTTTCTTTCGGCCTGTACATATAATATAAAAGCACCCATGTTACCAGAAATAGCAGAACGCTTATTGGTATTGCAAAAGCGAACCAATTTGCAAACGAAATTGCTGGTGCATTTGGGAACATAATTTGAAAAATCCGGATAAAAGATAAGTTAGGTGGTGTACCGACTAGAGTTGCTATTCCGCCGATTGATGCGCTATAAGCAATCCCAAGAAACAAACCTGCGGCATATTTTCCAAGTTTTTGTTTTTCAATATTTTCTTCAAGTTTTTGAATAATGGATAATAGAATTGGAACCATCATCATTGTAGTGGCTGTATTTGATATCCACATTGATAGAAAGGCTGTCGAAAGCATAAATCCAAGCAGAATACGTGCAGGACTAATTCCTGTATACATCAATATTTTCAACGCTATCCGACGATGTAAATTCCATTTTTGCATGGCAATGGCTACAATGAAACCACCAATAAATAGAAAAATGACGTGGTTGAAGTAGGTGGATGAAACGTCCTTCCCATCCATTACTCCCAGTATTGGGAAAAGAACAACGGGTATAAGTGCAGTTACAGCTAAAGGTACAATTTCAGTGATCCACCAAATAGCCATTAATAATGCGATAGCAAGGGTGTAAGTTACTTCAGGATGACCCGGTTCAAGGTCACCAAAAAAAACAATTAAAAAAAATAAAAATAAACCTCCGAACAAACCGAAGCTTTTTTTAAGATTGAATCGTGGCGATTTTATTTGCATAAATAATGGCTTGAAATTCAAATGTAGAAAAATTACCCAGATAATAAAACTAGAAATTTATTCATAATTTATTTTGGTTGATTATAATCTAGGCTAAATTGTTAATTTTGCACTTCTCTAATTTAATGATATTCGTATGAAAAAACTAGCTGTTGTGGCTTTTGGAGGTAATGCTTTATTACAGGCAGGTCAAAAAGGAACAATTGATGAGCAGGAAAGAAATGCTTATGAATCGGGTGAACGATTGATTTCTTTGCTTGAAAGAGGTTACAATCTTGTAATTACCCATGGAAACGGGCCTCAGGTTGGAAATATTTTATTGGCTAATCAGGCAGGAAATAAAATGTTCGGTTTACCTGAAATGCCGCTTGATATTTGTGTCGCCTATTCTCAGGGTTTTATTGGATATATTTTGGAACAACAACTAAGAAATGTTTTACAGTTGCATGATTTGGATCGGGATATCATTACCATTATTACCCAAATATTGGTAAACAAAGATGATCCGGCATTTTCAAATCCTACAAAACCCATTGGCCCATATTATACCAAAAAAGAGGCTGAAACAATTATGAAGGAATCATCTTCGAAATTCGCGGAAGATCCAAAGGACAGGGGATGGCGAAAAGTTGTTGCTTCCCCTAAACCACTTGTTATATCAAATAAGAAATCAATTGAGCGAATTGCTCGTGACGGCCAAATTGTAATTGCAGTTGGTGGTGGCGGGATCCCTGCATTTTATGTCGAACCAAATAAACTACAAGGAATAGATGCCGTAATTGATAAGGATTTAGCGTCTGCTTTGTTGGCTTCGCAGATCAATGCAGATAAATTGTTCATTCTTACTGATGTCCCAAAAGTTTGTTTGAACTTTAACACACCTCAAGAAAGAACCTTGGATCGGGTTACGATTTCTGAAGCAAGAAAGTATTTGGAAGAAGGTCATTTTGCTGAAGGTAGCATGGCTCCTAAAATTCGTGCGGCAATTCATTTTGTTGAACATAGCGGTAAAGATGCAATTATAACCAAGAGTACTCTACTTGGTGTTGACGATGGGGGTACAAGAATTGTAATGGTTTAAGCCATTAATGCGTTTTCACAAAGAAAGCAACTTTTTCAAGAGAAGTAATCATATCATATTCCTCAAGATAAATATGCTGTGGAACATGAACAGGTTTTGGAGTGTAGTTTAAAATGCCTTGAATTCCTGCAGTTACAAGTTTATCGGCTATTTCGGGAGCAGCACCGGCAGGAACCGTAATAATGGCGATAGATATATTTTCTTCCTTAATTATTTCAGCTAATCGATCGATGTGATAGCCTTTAACACCGGAATAAATCCGGTCAATTTTATCTGGGTTACTGTCAAAGCCTGCTACAATAGATAATTTTGTACGCTTGCCATTGAAATAATTGATCATGGCCCTTCCAAGATTTCCAATGCCAACAACTGCAACATTCAATCCTTCTTTCGTATCGATGATATCCCCAATTAAATCAATTAACTCTTGAATATTGTATCCTTTTCTCAATGTGCCCGTGTATCCAATCAACATGATGTCCCTTCTAACCTGGACAGGGGTAATGTGTTGTATTTTTGCAATCTCGTGCGAAAAAATGTGTGTTTTTCCTTTAGCGGCACATATAAGTAATGCTCTGCGATACTGGCTTAGTCGTTCTATAGTCTTGTGTGGTAAGTGCTTCATTCAACCGCGAAATTAATTGGTAACTTGATAGAGTTTCGCAAATTTAGATTTTGGGATAATAATATGCAAGAAAAATTGTTAATAATTTCACAACTTGCTAGAAACTTGTAAAAATCCAATAGATTTTAAATACAAAATCTTAAATCTGTTGATAGATATTATGATCGTGAAAGGGTATTCGTCCTAACTAATAAATAGTAAAACTTTACTTTAATTGTTTTTTGAGCCAATCATACCAAGCATTCATGCCTTCACCTGTTTTTGCTGATAGTTCGAAGAACTCAAGATGATGATTTACTTGCAGGGCATATTCTTTAGCTTTCTCAACATTAAAGTCAACATAAGGTAAAAGGTCTGTTTTATTGATGATGCAAATATCCGATGTATGAAACATGTTAGGATATTTGATGGGTTTATCTTCGCCTTCGGTAACACTAATAATCACAACTCTTTTAGATTCGCCTAAATCGAACATTGATGGACAAACTAAATTTCCAACATTTTCGATGATAAGAATACTATTCTCTTTAGGTTGAAGTTTTAGTACAGCCTTATAAACCATGTCGGCTTCTAAATGGCAGCCATTTCCGGTGTTTACCTGAACGGCCGGTGCTCCTGCAGCTTCAATTCTGTTGGCATCATTCATCGTTTGTTGATCCCCTTCAATTACATAAAAGGGCATTTCATCGTATTTTTCCTTAATGGTCCTTTCAAGCAGACTTGTTTTTCCGGATCCCGGTGAGCTGACCAGGTTAAGTGTAAATATTTTTTTTGCTTCAAAATAACCACGGTTTTTCATGGCTATTAGGTTGTTTTTTTGCAAAATATCTATTTCTAAACGAATTTCAGTTCTATGTTTGTCATCATGAGAATGGCTGTGACCATGGTCAGAGTTGTGATCATGTGAATGATCATAAGGAAGTAATCCGTTGAGGTTTGTATTTTCTCCGGGTCGTTTAATCGATACTGAATCGTCGCCGCAGCCGCAAGTTCCACACATATTATTAAAGTTTTCACAAAATTAATCAATAAAAGTATTTTCGGATCAATAATTTAAAGTTATTAAATAAACAATGATATTTTTTTAACAGTAAAATATAGCAATATTTCAAAATTATATAGGTTGAATAATAGGATTCGTAAGATATGTTTGTATATTAGCTAAAGAAGAACTATTTTGATTAATGATTATTAAGCTCAAGAAAAGGAGGACACTATGCCTAAAAATGTATCTTTAAATGTAAAATGCACCAAGTGTAACCATTCTTTAATGGATTACAACAAAGAATTAAATGGTAAACCAAGTATTTATGTAAATGTTAAATGTGGTGAAAAAACAGGCAAATTATGGCTTTGCTCTACTTATGGATGCTACGATAAAGTGACAGATATCCAATTGGTTCAGGGTTGTAATGCTGAAATTTATTGTCCTCACTGCCGTGAATTATTGAATACTAATGTTGATTGCAAAGAATGCAATGGGAAAGTAATAAAGTTTAATATTGAGATCGGCGGCGTTGTAAGTATTTGTTCAAGGGTTGGTTGCGAAAGTCATTATGTAATGATCGAGAATCTGGAAGATACTTTGCGTAAATTTCATGCAACCTACGGCGACTAATAACTACTGTAATTAAATCACTGGAAATTGCCTTTATACTTTTAATAAACCTTCAACAGGTATACCTGTTTGTTTTTTCTTTGGAAAAATCAAAGTGAAAGTACTTCCATAATCAAGTTTCGATTCAACTTGGATCTCTATTTGATGATAGTCGCTAATTTTTTTGGACAATGCGAGTCCAAGCCCAAAATTATTAGTGCCTGATTCAATTTTTAATAAAGCCATCTGTTGTTTTTATTCCTGTGAGCTGAATTCTTATCATTCATAGCTTCATCAGAGAATTCGATAACCTCATCAAAGAGTTCTGAGGCAATACTGCACTCTGATTATGAAGTGAAGATGAAGAATAAAAAAACAGCTATAAAGAGCTGTTTTTTAGAAAATTATTGTGGTAATGAACTACCCCGCAGCAGAGGTGCGAGGTATCTGGAATACAGAATACAGTAGTCAGTAGTCAGATTTTTTTTTGAAGATATTTTAATCCCTCTTCTGAATTCTGAATTCTGGATTCTTACCCCGAAGCAGAACTTCGAGGAATTCTTTTGATTAAATACTAGCAAATCCTTGGAAGTTGTTCTCCGGCTAACATATCGATAATTCTCTTTCCTCCGATTGAAGTAGTTATCCATCCTTTGCCATGATGTTTGTCAACTATTTCACCAATAATGGATGCTTCTTTGCCAAATTCATTTGATTTCAAAATCTGCATCACTTTATTTGAATCCTCAACAGCAACAATCATGATAACTTTACCTTCATTGGCAACATATAATGGATCAAACCCAAGTATTTCACACATTCCTCTGACGGTTTCTTTAACAACCAACCTGACTTCATCAAGCTCAATTCCATATGGACTGCCGGTTGCAAGCTCGGTAAGCACTGTGGCTACACCACCTCTGGTAGCATCGCGCATAAATTTAATTTGTGCCCCACTTTTGATAACTTCACCAATCATTTTATTTAAACAAGCACAGTCTGATTCGATAGCAGCGCGAATATTTAATTCATTCCGGGCACTTAAAATAGCCATACCATGATCGCCAATACTGCCATTAATGATAATTTGATCGCCAATTTTAATATTTTTACCCGAACTTATCTCCAATTGATTTTCATCAATTACTCCTATGCCACTGGTGTTGATAAAAACTTTATCGCATTTACCTCTGTCAACAACTTTGGTGTCGCCTGTAACAATTAAAACTCCAGCCTTTTGAGCTTCTTCCGACATCGTTTTGACGATCGTTTCCAGTTCGTCCAAGGCAAATCCTTCCTCTATGATAAACCCACAACTAATATATTTGGGAGTTGCCCCGCTAACGGCTAAGTCATTTACTGTACCGGCAATAGCCAGTTTCCCAATATTTCCACCAGGGAAAAAAATAGGATCAACTACGTATGAATCAGTGGTATAGGCAATATATTTACTGCTTATATTTAATAATGCTGAATCGGTTTGCTGCCTTAAAATTGGATTATCGAAATACCGAACAAAAAGTTTGCTTATCAAATCGTGTGATAAGCTACCACCACTTCCATGTCCCAGTAATACTTGTTTGTTTTTCATTAGTTTATTTCACAATTAATCTCTGTTAAATCGATAATGTGCATTACACGCTCCTTCGTTCGATACCATACAGGCCCCAACCGGATCACTGGGAGTACAAGCTTTTGCAAATAGTTTACAGTCTTTTGGATTTTTGAGTCCTTTCAATACCTCACCACAAATACAACCTTGATCTTCTTTCGTGGGTTCAACTTCAACAGGAATCATTACAACAGCATCATATTCTCTGTATTTATCCCGGATTTTCAATCCGCTTTCTGGTAGTACACCTAAGCCTCTCCACCATTCATCCTGTAGCTCAAAAACTTCATCCAACATTTGTTGTGCCTTTAGGTTTCCTTCTGGTTTTACAACCCGGCTATATTGGATTTCAACTTTAGGATCATTGTTTTCCAATTGCCTCACCAGCATTAAAATTGATCGTAAAAGGTCAACAGGTTCGAATCCCGAAATTACACATCCCAACTTATAAATTTCAGCGATGTCTTTATAGATGCCGGATCCGGTAATGGTACTAACATGGCCGGGTGCAATATATCCATCAATTTTAACGCCTTCATCAATGAGCGCTGCCATTGCTGGTGGCATAATTTTGTGGGAGCTGAACAGAAAGAAGTTTTTAATTCCGGATTTATGTGCGTTTAAAACTCCAACAGCACTGCTGGGTGCAGTTGTTTCAAAACCTATTCCTAAAAATACGATTTTTTTATCCGGATTTTCTTCCGCTATTTTTAATGCATCCAGCACCGAATATACAATTCGGACATCTGCACCCTTGGCTTTTTCTTCATCAAGTGAAGTGGAGGATCCGGGAATTCTGATCAAATCACCGTAAGTTGCAATAATTACATCATTTAACCTGGCATAAGCAACTGCCTGATCAATGTATTTTCTGCTCGAAACACAAACAGGACAACCCGGACCTGAAACCAATTTAATATTTGCAGGTAATAAACTTGGGATCCCAAATTTTTGAATGGACATGGTATGACCACCGCAAACTTCCATTAAAGTAATTTTTTTTGTTGAAGTTTTTTTAATTTGTTCAATCAACTCCATCACCAGTTCTCTGTCCCGATATTCATCAATGTATTTCATTGCGTAGCTTTTAGAATAGATAGCTAATTTTAGGTTATCCGATTGCCTGTCGTTTTTTCTTCCTCATCAAGACGCTGGTTCAAATCTTCAAACTCTTCAAATATTTTTAGCGTTTCAGCAGCATCTTCTTCACTGATTTTTTGGATCGCAAATCCTGTATGCAATAATACATAATCACCAATTTCAACATTGTCAATCATTTGTAAACTGGCCTCGTAGGTAGTTCCTCCAACAGATACTATTGCCATTTCACCTTCTATCGATTCAACTTTTGCAGGGATACTTAAACACATATTTTTATTTTTTATTTTCGAATAATTATTGATTATTTCAGAGCTTTATTAATATGTATTTTCAATTATCAATAATCATTCAACATTAATCAATTTCAAAGCTCTTCTTTTTGCTGCAATAGCTAGTTGCCCTAAAGCTAGTCCTCCATCATTTGCAGGAATATTTTCTTGTGCAAAAACTTCAAATCCATCATCTGATAATAAATTCTCGACTCTTTCAAGTAAAAATCTATTCTGAAAACTTCCACCCGATAAAACTACTTTATTTAACCCTTCAGTTTGCCTAATTTTATTAGCGACCTCAAAAATAATATTAATTATGGTATTATGGAATTTTGCGGAGATCACTTCTTTGTTTATCCCATTTTGTAAATCCTCAACAATGCCTTTTATAATATTTTCGAGTTTTATAGGTGTACCAATTTCGAAATCGTAGGCTGTTGATGTCTTTTTGTCGATCGCGGCTTCAAGCCTCATAGGAGCTTCCGCGTGAAAGCTTGATTGAGTACAAATATCTGTCAATGCCGCAACGGCATCAAAAAGTCTTCCGGCACTGGAAGTTAAAGGACAATTGATATTTTTATCAAGCATTTTTATTATTAAATCAACTTCAAAATCAGGAATCTTTTTTAAAAATGTAAGATTTAAATCGAGAAACGATTTGCCATAATATTTATACAGATATGAAACTGCCATCCGCCAAGGATTTTTTGTGGCATTGTCACCACCCGGCATCGGTACAAATTCGAAATGTGAATATCTTTTGTAATCTTCAAAATCACAAATTAAAAATTCACTGCCCCAAATATTTCCATCATCTCCCAATCCCACACCATCAAATGCAATTCCAATAACTTTTTCATCAAGCTGATGTTCTGCCATACATGATGCAATATGAGCGTGATGGTGCTGAACACCTATATGAGTTAGGTTTAATCCTTTCGCATATTTAGTTGACAAATAATCAGGGTGAAGATCATGAACTACCAATGTTGGTTTGAACCTAAACAATTGCTGAAATCGTGCAACTGATTCGCTGTAAAATTCAAGCGTTTCTAAATTCTTAAGATCACCAATGTGCTGACTTAAAATGGCCTGATCGGATTTGCCAATGCAAAAGCAGTTTACTAATTCGGCGCCTGCTGCAAAGATCCCTTCCGCGTTAAAAGATAAGCGAACCGGACTAGGTACATAGCTTCTAGATCTCCGTATAAGCCTTGATTTATTATTGCTCACAAAGGCAACTGAATCGTCGGTACGGTTATAGATGTCGCGATTATAAGTTAATACAGCCGAAGCGATAGATCCTAGTATTTCTAATGCATCCTGATTATCAATGATGATGGGTTCGTCAGTAATATTGCCACTGGTTAAAACAATAACAGGTAATTTTAATTGCTGAAATAACAGATAATGGAAAGGCATATAGGGTAACATAGCACCGGTGGTTTTGAAACCAACACTAACACTTGGTGCTAATTTATTTTTGTCTTTTAAAAGTAAAATTGGATTTCGCCAGGAAGTTAAAAGTTTCTCCTCAACAGGATCACATTCCGTAAATTTTTTCAAGCTTGAAATATCCCGAAACATAACAGCGAAAGGTTTGCCATCTCTGTTTTTTGCGTTTCTAAGTTTTTGCACGGCTTCTTCATTTTGAGCATCGCAAGCCAGATGATAACCTCCCAACCCTTTAATGGCAACAATATCCCCTTTTTCAAGTAACTCGCAAACATTGGAAATAATCTGATTAAAATCGTTTATGATTTCTCCATTTAAATACAATTGATATTGAGGCCCACAATGCTTGCAGGCAACCGGTTGAGCGTGAAAACGGCGATCCAAAACATCCATATATTCTGATCGGCATTGATCGCACATCACAAAAGGGTTCATGCTGGTTTTTTCCCGATCATAAGGAAGGTCCTTTATGATCGTAAAACGCGGGCCGCAATTGGTGCAATTTATAAAAGGATAATTGATGCGATGAGTTTGAGTTTTTAAATCGGCCAGGCAATCGCTACAAACTCCAATGTCTGGGCTGACTTCCGTTATTTCATCCGATTTATTTCGACTCTTAATAATTTCAAAACCGGAAAATTCTTCGGTCACAATTTTTTGATAATTGATTCTAAATATATCTGAAGCCGTTGGAGCCTCATTTTTTATTGCAGAAAGAAATTCACCAAGTTTAACAGGATCGATATTCACTCTGATAAACACCCCGTCATTACTGTTTTCGACCCAGCCTTTCAATTGAAATTTATGTGCCTGACGATAGATATATGGACGGAAGCCAACTCCCTGAACCAGACCTTGAATATGAATTTGATAAGTCTCAAAAAGGTTATATTCCAGCATATTTTAAGTAGTATTCAATTGAGAACCGGGCAAAATTAAACTTTTTATTTGATATGAATTTTTTAAAAACCGAAACTTACACCTAAATTTGCATTACACTTTCTTTGCTGATATTGGTTTGAAAGTTGCCATAAATTGATCCTAATTATGAAGTTACCAAAGAAAACGGTCCAGCGTTTAAGTCGTTACAGAAGATTACTGGTGAAATATAAATACGTGAAAGACTCTTTTATTTACTCACATGATTTGGCGAGATTATTAAATCTAAATCCCGTTCAGGTTCGAAGAGATTTAATGTTAATCGGATCATCCGGTAATCATCGCAAAGGTTATAATGTAAACGAATTAAATGCCTTAATTGGGGTCACAATAGATAGTAATGAGTATCAAAACATTTGTATCATAGGTGCCGGACGGTTGGGCAGGGCTATCTTGGATTATGTTACCGGAGAAGATATTAATTTGAAGGTAAAAGCAATTTTTGACATTGACCCTCAACTAATAGATAAATCGTTTAATAAAGTGCCATGTTATGACATTGGTAAATTAAATAAAATCATCCTTGAAAAGAACATAACCGTCGGAGTTATTGCGATACCATCGGAATTTGCTACTTCTATAGCTTCGATATTATTGGATTCAGGAATTAAAAGTATTCTGAATTTCACTTCTGTTCATCTTGATTTGCCAAAGTCAGTGTACCTCAAAGAATTTGATATAGTTACTACCCTGGAGGAAATGGCCTACTTTGTAAAGTGTAATTAAAAAGTTATACGGAAACCCTTGGAACAATCATAATTTGTTGTCTCAATACTTTTGTTAATAATCAACACGACTTTTTTTGATCGTGACCCGAGCTTTATCTTTGAAGCATTCGTATTGTATTTTCGCTATATGATAATTTGTTCACAATGTAAATAACAGAAAGTCAGAGAATAATATATGTTATCAACGAACATAGATAGGGGGTTAAAATGCATTCTGTTTTTAACTTAATCTTTTCATTTGTAAAGAAGTAGGTGTGTGCATCTAAATGGTTGAATGTGAGTATATATTATTTAAACTTCTTCTAAATTCCTCAATTGGTTTTTTGGTATTTAAATTTGCGCTAAATTTGCATTTGTTAAAAGATTAACAGATTATAAATCGAACATTTTAAAGGTATAATAAAACAATTTTTATTTATGAGAACTACTGTAAAAAACATTATTGCAAAATACAATAATGATAAAGCCAGGCTGATGGATATTCTGATTGATATTCAAAGCCAATATGGTTTTATACCTGAAGAAGCTGTTGAGGTTGTGGCAGAGGAAACCGTCCTATCAAAGGTTGATGTTGTTCAAACATTAAGCTTTTATCATTTTCTTTCACAGAAACCGGTCGGTAAGTATGCTGTTTATTTGAATAACAGTGTGGTTGCTAATATGAAAGGACGTGCTGAAGTTGCAAAGGCATTTGAAGAAGAAGCCGGATGCAAATTTGGAAGCGTTACTTCTGATGGAATGATCGGACTTCATAATACAGCATGTATCGGTATGAGTGACCAGGAACCTGCTGCCATTATCAATGACGTCATTTTTACCAATCTGACTCCGCTCATGGTAAAAGAGATAGTTCAAAAGATGAAAAAAGGAGTAGCTGCAAAGGACATGATTAGGCTTAAAGGTGAGGGTCAAAACGGTTCGGCACTTATTAATTCGATGGTATTTAATAATATCCGTAAATCAGGCCCGGTTATTTTTGCACCTTACGATGATGGATCATCAGTAAAAAAAATAATAAAAATGACCCCAAAAGAGGTTATTGAGGAAATAAAAAAATCTCATTTGAGAGGTAGAGGAGGAGCTGGTTTCCCAACAGGTTTAAAATGGGATTTCTGTACAAAAACACCCGGCCCACGATACATTTTATGTAATGCAGATGAAGGCGAACCCGGAACTTTTAAAGAAAGAGTTATCCTGACGGAGGTTCCTAAACTATTGTTCGAAGGAATGACAATTGCTGCTTATGCCATTGATGCAAAAGAAGGCATTTTGTACCTGAGGGCAGAGTATAAATACTTGAATGCATATCTTGAAAATGCACTTCAGGAAATGCGTGATGCAAATCAACTTGGCAAAAATATTGCCGGAAAAGAAGGTTTTGATTTTGATATTCGTATTCAATTTGGTGCAGGTGCCTATGTTTGCGGTGAAGAATCAGCATTGATCGAATCAGCAGAAGGTAAAAGAGGTGAACCTCGAAATCGTCCGCCATTCCCTGTACAAAAAGGTTATCTTGATAAACCAACCGTAATCAATAATGTTGAAACCCTTTGTACGGTCGTTAAAATTATTAATCATGGTGCTGAGTGGTTTACTACCATGGGTTCACGTGAAAGTAACGGAACAAAATTATTAAGCGTATCCGGCGATTGTGAATTCCCGGGTGTTTATGCCATTGAATGGGGATTGCGGGTAAGAGATTTATTGGAGATGGCAGGTACCGAAAATGTTCAGGCAGTTCAAATTGGTGGACCATCGGGCGTTTGTATCGGACCTAAAGATTTCAAACGGACCATTTCTTTTGAAGATATCCCAACAGGTGGATCCATCATGATTATCGGTAAAGACCGCAACTTACTTAAAGATGTTGTTTTAAATTTTACCGATTTCTTCATCGATGAATCATGCGGTTCATGTGTTCCTTGCAGAGCTTTTACAGTTTTAATGAGAAATACATTGAGAAAAATTATTGACGGCAAAGGTGTAAAGTCCGATCTGGACAATTTGGTTGATTGGGGAAATAAAATGAAGATTGCAAACCGTTGTGGTTTAGGCCAAACAGCCGCCCAACCAATCCTGAGTACAATTGAAAATTTCCGTGAGAAATATTTAGAACTTCTTCAGGAAGACACCAAATACGAATTAGGCTTTGATATGGAAAAAGCAGTAGCTGCTTCTTGTGCATATGTTGACAGGGTTCCAAATCTTTAAGTCGTTAATAAATTTTAATTTGAAAAGATAAAATATAGAACAATGAGCGAAAAAATAAAATTCACCATCGATGGTAAAGAGTGTTTTGCAGAACAGGGACAAAATGTTTTAGATGCATCTCGCGATAATGGAGTTTATATTCCATTTTTATGCCATGTGAAAGGAATTAAAGAAGCAGGATCTTGTAGGGTATGTAATGTTAAAATTGCAGGCCGAACAATGACCGCATGTACTACTCCTGTAGCAGCAGGGATGGCAGTTGAAAATGACACCCCTGAATTGCGTGACTTAAGATTAGCAATTATTGAAGCATTATTTGTTGAAGGCAACCATTTCTGTCCATCTTGTGAAAAGAGTGGAAATTGCGAACTTCAGGCTTTGGCTTATAAATATCAAATGATGGTTCCCCGATTCCCATATCAGTTTCCACAAAAGCAGGTTGATGCTGAAAATTCAAAAATCTTAATCGACCGTAACCGTTGTATTTTATGTAAACGATGTATCAGATCATTTAAAGATGAAAAAGGCAGAAGTTTATTTGCTTTCAAGTCAAGAGGTCATAAATTACAAATTTGCATTGATAAAGAATGTGCCGCTGATATTACCGATGATATGGCTCAGGAAATCATGAACATTTGTCCGGTTGGGGCTTTAATCAAAAAAGAAAAAGGCTTTAACGAACCAATTGGCACACGTAAATATGATAAACAAGCGATCGGTAGCGATATTACCAGTGTAATTTAGAAATTAAAATATTAGGAGATATATATAATGAGTAAACCAATAGTTGCAACAACATCATTAGCAGGCTGCTTCGGCTGCCACATGTCACTTCTTGACATTGATGAAAGAATTCTTCAACTCATTGATTTGGTTGAATTTAATAAATCACCAATCGATGATATAAAAACGTTTACTAAGCAATGTGATATTGGATTGATTGAGGGTGGATGCTGTAATAGTGAAAACGTTCACGTACTTAAAGAATTCAGAAAAAATTGTAAAATTTTAGTATCAGTTGGCGAATGTGCCATCATGGGCGGATTACCGGCATTACGTAATGGTATCCCTGTTCAGGAATGCCTCGAAGAAGCATATCTGAACGGACCAACAGTTGGAAATAATACGACCCGTATTCTTCCAAATGATGATGAATTACCTATGATTTTGGATAGGGTATATCCTTGCCACGAAATCGTAAAAATCGATTATCATTTACCCGGTTGCCCCCCGCGTGCCGATCTGATTTGGGAAGCACTGGTTGCCCTTGTTACGGGTGGCGAACTGAATTTACCTTACGAAGTTGTTAAATTTGATTAAAAGCAGGAAATCATGACAAAAAAAATCACTATAGAACCCGTAACCAGAGTAGAAGGACATGGTAAAGTTACCATTCATCTGGATGATAACGGTAATGTGACCCAGAGTCGTTTACATATTGTTGAATTCAGGGGCTTTGAGCGTTTTGTTCAGGGTCGTCCTTACTGGGAGGCCCCGGTATTGGTGCAACGCCTTTGCGGTATTTGCCCTGTCAGTCACCATCTGGCAGCAGCCAAAGCACTCGACGTAATCGTTGGTGCAGGAACCGGTGATGGATTAACTCCAACAGGAGAAAAAATGAGAAGATTAATGCACTACGGACAAACTTTCCAATCACATGCATTGCATTTCTTTCATCTTGTATCTCCTGATTTGTTGTTCGGAATCGATGCTGATCCGGCAATCAGAAATGTTATAGGCGTAGCCATGAAATTCCCTGAACTAGCCGTTCAAGGAGTAATGATGCGTAAATTCGGACAAGAAGTTATCCGGGCTACAGCCGGTAAGAAAATTCACGGAACAGGTGCAATCCCAGGTGGTATAAACAAACATTTGACTATTGCCGAAAGAGATGAGTTCCTTAAAGGTGCAGATCCGTTGAATATTGAAAAAATGATTGAGTGGTCAATTGCAGCACTCGATCTTTTCAAGGGTTATCATAAAGCAAATGCAGGTTTAATTGATACTTTCGCAGCTTTCCCATCAAGCCATTTAAGCTTGGTTCGTAAAGATGGTGCCTTAGATCTTTATCATGGAGTGCTGAGAGCAGTGGATGCTAACGGTAAAAAAATCCTTCATGATGTAGATTATCAGGATTACCTGAAATACATTGGCGAAGAAGTGAAGAGTTGGAGCTATATGAAGTTCCCTTATCTGCTTGAATTAGGTAAAGAAGATGGTTGGTACAGAGTAGGGCCTTTAGCTCGTTTAAATACCTGTGATTTTATTCCAACTCCATTGGCTCAAAAAGAATTCGAAATATTCAGGGCCTACACCAGCGGTAAAACCAATAATATGTCGATGCACATGCATTGGGCACGATTAATTGAATTACTTCACGCTGCCGAAATGATGAAAGATCTGTTGAACGATCCGGATTTATTAAAAGGTGATTTGGTAACAAAAGGTACCAAACAAAAAGAAGGTGTTGGTTTGATCGAAGCTCCTCGTGGAACTTTATTCCATCATTACCGGATTAATGATAACGATCAGATTGAAATGGCAAACCTTATTGTTTCAACAACACATAACAATAAACCTATGAACGAAGCAGTTCTCAAAGTAGCTGTAGCTCAGATGACCGGTCAGAAGGAAATTACCGAGCCGATGATGAACGCTTGCGAAGTTGCAATCAGGGCATATGATCCATGTTTGAGTTGTGCGACCCATGCCATTGGTAAAATGCCACTTGAGGTCAATTTGTACGATTCGAAAAACAATTTGATCGATAAAAAAAGGACATAGTAAACCATCATACCCCACTTAGGTGGATTTAAAAACAGGTTGCAAAAAAGAGGTAGATGCCTTTAATTGTGACCTGTTTGCATGTAGTGCCTAAAGTTTGGGGTGCCTAGAGTGAACTAGAGTTTGAAGTGCATAAAATTTTCGAAAAAGAAGTACTTGCAATAACTCATTTGCATAAGCTGATATTGTTAAACCAACTTTCGATAATATTAAGTTCTATCATTACTTAGTTTAGGCACTTTAAGTATTTTAGGCACTCCAAACTCTAGTTCACTTTAAACTTTAGCTCACTTTAAGTACTTTTATTTATATTTTTGCATCATGAAAATTTTAATATACGGTTACGGCAACCCTGGCCGACAAGATGATGGATTAGGCAATGCTTTTGTTGAACGAATGGAAGAATGGGCTAAGGAAAACAATATAGAGGGCCTTGAATTTGACAGCAACTATCAGTTAAATATTGAAGATGCGCATGCCATTGCCGATAAAGAATTGGTGATTTTTGTGGATGCTTCGGTTGAGGAGCTGGATGATTTTTGTATCTCAAAAGTAACCGAAAACTCTAAAATTACATTTACTACTCATGCTGCCTCACCGGGCTATATTGTTGACTTGTGCAAGGAAATTTATAAATCAGCACCTCCTACCTATTTAATTCATATCAAAGGTTATGAATGGGAATTTATGGAAGGTTTAACTTCTAAGGCAATTGAAAATATGGAGATGGCTTTTGAATATCTAAAGCCCTTTATTTTAAGTCCTCATTCATTGATTGATGAGACTGCTGATCTTAAAATTTGTGGTAAATAAAATAATTGTGATTTACTACTAATAAAGGTTTAGTTTGGATCGGCAATATAATCTCTCACAATATTTATAAAATTATCATAACAACTGATGTTCTATTTAAGATTTAGTTATTCTTTTCTAAAATTCTTTTGGCAGTTTCTCTAATATAATAAATGTCTGATGTCTCAGCAATTTTCATAAGATCATTTCTTCTTAAAGGTGATAGAAGTAATTCGCAAATTTCATTCATATCAATCTTCCCTTCGTGAAGAATTTTAACCATTGAAAGTGTTTCTTCCTTTTTACCTCTCTTTCCTGGGTATTGATAAGTTAATACTCGTGCATTCATTTCTATTTTTACAGTGTAATCTATCCAGCGCCAAAAAGCAACATTGTATGAATCATAACCTCTTTTGTAGTCTGCAATTAAATCCAAAATGGCATAATGCTGATTTAAGATTGTGTCGCATGGAATGGCTTTTATGGCAGCGATGGCAGCAATATTATGATCCCTTTCAATATTTTGATTAAGTAAATAAATGATTGTCTGATAATTAATGTCGCAGTTGAGTAAATTTAAAACATTCCAAAGAATTTCACTTTTTCTGATGTTTTTGGCTATATTATCCAGAATCTGCTGGTCATTCAAATTTTTAAGTGCAAGTAAAAGTAAATCATTTGAATATCCATATTCATTCATTAAAATTTTACCTAAAATAACTTGATCAGTAATTTTCTCAATGGCGGTAATTCGTAGACCACTTAATTCCTGATCATTTTCAGCAAAGGAAAATAATGCATTTTGATCGGTCAAATTGTTAATAGCAATTTGACGCATGCTATACGATTCCTTATTGTCAGAAGCAATAGATAAAAGTAAATTTTGATCGGTTATATTTCCAAGCGCGGTCTCTCGTAAATCTCTGTCAATTATATTATTGACAATATTAACAAGGAACCTCTGCTCGGATATTTTTTTAATCGCCTCAACACGCACTTTGCTTTCACTTTCATTATTGAAAATCTCAATGAGGATACTTTGGTCGTTTATATTTTTAATTGCACTTGCACGAAGTGCAGGAATAATGCCATTTTTAGCAAAAGATATAAGTGTATTCTGGTCTGTTATTTTTTCAACAGCTCTCGCACGAATATAATCTTGAAAACTAGAATTGGCAATAACAATCAGAATGTTTTTATTGTTGATATTTCTTATTTGGTCTACTATATACCTCGAAAAATAATAATCATTCTTCATGATATCTTCTAAAATACTTTGGTCATTTATTTTATTAAATGCTGCCATTCTGAGGTCATACTCTTTTTTGCCATTTTTAGCGATAGAAACTAATTTATTACATGAGGCCATTTGTCCTTCATTGCATTTTTTGGCTAAAATATCAATTTCATTAAAAGAAGTTTGACCCGAAATGGTGTTGATAAATAACAGTAATACACAAATATTAAGGATATTTTTAACAACTTTTAATCCGGATTTATTAGTAAATATTATTGATAACTTTTTCATGACTATGATTATTTATTATTGTCTAATAATGCATAATATTTCTAAAGTATTTTTATAAAGTAAGATAATCTGTTTATAAGGAAGCGTACACTATCATCAAGTTTTTCAACCAAAAACCAATACTTCCCTTTACTTGTGCAAGCGGTTGAGAAAAAATAAAAAGTACCAATACGTAATAATAGATTTGTTTCATTCTTTTTAAATATTACCTGACGGTTTCTGCCAATTACGAATTTGCCATGTTTTATTAACCTTTGTTAGCAAGCGTTATTTGTTTTTAAATTCATATTCAATTTTTTGAGCGTCTTTGTGATTTCCTCTTTCAATTTCTGTGATAATATCGTGGCATCTTCCACATAACGAAACAAGTGTAAATAAAGGTTCGTTTTTTCTAAAGTGACCAATAGTATGATGTACTATAATTGCCTCTTCGCAAAGACATGATTGACATAAATTATTGTCTCTTTTTAAAACAATCTCACGAATTTTCAACCATTTTTCTGATTTTAAATATTCTGAATAATCATTCCAGTAATCATCTTGATTTTTATTTTTCTTTCTTTCATGAATCTTTTCTGCTATTTCAGATAGTTCATCACGCACCTTTTTTGCATTCTCAATAATTTCATCGTTAGAATGTGGAAGCTTATTTTTATCAAAATCGATTTTTTTCATAGCATGACCAACTCGTTTTCCGCAATTTTGACATTGTCCATAAATTGTATAATTGTCAGAATTTCTCATAGCTTCGATCTCATCAGAATAGTATCTAACAGGGATGACTTTTGGAAACATGCAACATCCTGATGAATTATATTCTAGTTTTTCAAAATCACAATTTTGGCAAAAGATGTATTCTGCATATATTTTATCAATTACTTTTAATTCACTCTTACAATTGGGGCATTTGGTCATCTTATTCTATTTAAATGTCAAATATTTTAATGCTTGCTAACTTTGTTATATGGTACATAAACTGTTCTTTATCCATCCAAGTAAGAATGTATAAGTTCAGTATGGTGGTTTTATATATTTTTTCGATTCATCAAAATCGATTTAATTTCAATACTTGTGAGGGAGTTTAAAATTCTTTGATCAACAACCACTATCCGGCAGGAAAGAATTTCTGGAATAAATGTAAGAAAAAAAGTTATAAGTTATAAGTTATGAATTATGAATTATGAATTATACTTTTTAGAATCGTAAATTAAACATCGAAAATTGACAATTGACAATCTCAAACCCTTCATGCCTTACTTTGATGATCTAAGACTTTATTTCTACCGGAATCTGTTCTTCACTTTTTTTAAATGCCGATCGGAACATCCAGATTGAAGTATATAAAACCACTAAACAAACCACCCATTTGAGTATAATTAAAGGCAATGATTTTACAAAATAGGCCGCTATAAACACACCAAGAACACCAGCTATTGTCAAAGCAATGGCTGTTTTACGATCGTAGGAGCCTTCTTTAACAAATCTTGATCCGCCTGCAGCCATTAACATTGCCGTTGCGGTCATCATAATAGGGAACGCAGTTAATGGGTGCATGCCAAGTGCATAAACCATAGCCATACAGGGTGCGTAAAATCCTATCCCAATGGTTTGAAGGGCCCCGAACACAAAACTCATCACAATTATAAAAATCAATTTCCAACCGGTAAGGCCAATGGCTTCTCCGCCAATGGGCATCAAATCAAAAAGTCCTGCCAAAATGATAAGGGCAACGGCCATTAAGCCAATACCCATTCCCAATTGTATTTTTTGTCGGGGCAATCGGGATACGATACCTGCTCCCAGCACCGCACCAACCGGAGCGGCAAGCGACATTGAAACCAAGGTCAGGGTATCAACAGTAACTGCGGTCATAAATATAAAAGCTTGTGTAACGGTCGGGATGGTATTCCCTACATTCATGGTTCCCGGAATAATCCGATCATCGACCAATTTGAAAAACTTAAAAATAGCAGTTTGCAGCGCAAAGCTTCCAATTCCAAGAGTATCGAAAAAATTAGTTATAAATCCTGTGCCGAAGAGACCAAACCAGGGTTTTTTGGTAAAGGTTTTTCTATTTTTTATAACGTCTTTGAAATAAAAAAAACCAAAAATACTCGTCATTAAACCGAGAACGGCTTTAAGAATTATAACCATGAAAGAAGTTTTTAAATTGATAATTTTCGCTTTTCAATTTACAATTTTTAATTTAAGAAACCCTTTATTTTTCAAATTGAAAATCGAGAATTTCAAATTGACATTTTTATTTCCTTTCATTGTTTTAATAAAATGCCGGATAAGCTTTCTTTGGCATTAATTGCCATAATTTGATGTCCTTCTTTATTCGGATGTAATCCATCTTCCAGGAATAATCCGGCATGCATGTTTAAAGAAAAATCAATGATTGGCTGATTATCATCCAAAGCAAATCGCTTCAAGGTTTGAATGTATTCGCGAAGGCGCAGGTACATCCCTTTTAGATCCATGAAGAAATGACTTCCTTCATCTGCCTGTGGCAAATAGAAAGGAGTAGGTATACCAATGATGGATTGGATTTTATAATGACGGGCAAGGCGGGTCATTGCCAAAATATTGCTAATAATCTGATGATCATGAATGTTAAACCAGATATCATTCGTCCCTCCCAAAATGATTACATAATTTGGTTTGTGCACGATCACCATTTCATGAAATCGTGCGAGCATACCACCTGTTGTATCACCACAAATGCCCGAATTAATAACTTCGTAAGCTGATTTCTGATTCAATAAGTTTGGCCAGCAACTTCCTGCCGGAATCTGGTATCCTTCGGTTAAACTATCGCCGATGCAAACTATTTTTACTTTGGCCATTTTATTTGAACAATGAAAAGATAAAAGTGTACTATATATGTCGACTACTAACTACTGAATTCTTCTTAAACAATTGAACAAGCAAATAAATAATACTTAATATCCCAATAAAAATAAGCATTGCCTTCACCTCTGCCCAAGCCAGATTGGTAAAGAGCCAAATGATAACGATTACAGAGATTGCAGGAATGATGTATCCTCCCGGTGTGAGATATGTATCTATTGATCGGGTACCACTAGTGTGTCTGAATTTAATTACAGCTAATACGACACCAAGATAAATCACTAAATAAGAAACACTCGATAAAATGGCCAATTCTTTAAATTCTCCTGTGACTGCAAAGATGAAACCCATTGCTGCATAAACGATTATTGATACATTAGGGGTGGCATATTTAGAATGGATGTGAGCAAGTGATTTTATAGGGACCACCTTGTCGCGGGCAGCGGCATACAATACACGTGGCATATTTAAGGTCATCCCGCTCAGGTTGCCGAACATGGAGAATGAAGCCCCAATGATCACGATTGTTGCACCAATCGGGCCAATCATTCGCATTGCAACTTCAGCCAGTGGAGCACTTCTGAAATCAAGTAACTCGTTCCCCAGAATACCTTGGGCAGTAATTTGAATGCTGGTATAAAGTAATACAACAGCTAAAATACTTAGGATGATTCCTTTTGGAATGGTTTTTTGTGGGTTCTTTATTTCGCCACCCACATTCAAGGCAGTTTCAGCACCTACAAAAGCAAAAATTAATATCAACGACATTTCACCAACATCTGATAGAGTAGGGGTGAAAGTCCAGGCCAGATTAGCAGGTTTCATATAAATCCAACCAAACAGTATTATCAAGATAAGGGGGCTTAATTTGGCAATGGTCACAAATTTAACCAAGGACATGGCTTTACTGATCCCTTTTACATTCAAATAGGCCAATCCGCTGAATATTAAAAAAAAGAGAAGTATCCTAACCCATTGTATCGTAAAAATCGGGAAAAAATAAGCCAGTGTGTCGGCCAATCCATTTGCCACTGCCGCATTAGCCATAACAGATGCCCCAAAGATGAAAATATTGGTGGTGAGGAATCCTGCATACTTACCAAATGCTTCTTCGATATAAGAATAAGCCCCGCCTGTTTTGGTGATCCTGGTGCCAATTTCCGCAAAACTTAACATGATAAGCATCATCAGGATACCACAAATTATAAATGCTAAAATGCTTCCTGTACCTAATCGTTCAAAAACAATAACAGGGATTAAAAAAATCCCTGCACCAACAATTATATTGATTGAATTGGAAACCAGCCCCCATACTCCGATTTCTCTCTTCAAGCCTTCATTCTCTTCCATAGTTGATGTGTGTTGGTAATTTTATGAAAACCCGGTATTTTATTAAAATTTCAAGACATCAACATGAGTGCTTCTTTCCCTGTCATTCCTTCCATAACGCCGATTTTACGGGCGGCACTACTCACCATTTTTACTTCGGAAGTCAATAGTTCGTCGACAGTTTTGATGCCTGTAATAATAGCACAGGCATCATCACGCTTATTTGCTATTTCAATATTGATATATCCACAAGCTAAAAAACCATTTTTCCCAAATAGTAATAAAATGCTGGTATTTTGTGTTGGAATGTGGTAAGCCTGATATGCTCTCCCTTCAATTGTTATGATATCATTCATAATGGAATGTTTTTATTTGACGTAAATATAGGAAAACTAATAATTACTCGCAGCTTGTCTCCAGAATAGTCGATTTTAAAGTCCTTTTTTCTCCCTTATAGTCCTTATTAGAAGTTATAAGCCAAGCACTTTTTTTGAAATGTGCATGCTAACTAAATAATGAGGAAGATCGACCACTTCGGCAATATGCAAATCTCCAGCAATTGAACATAACAAATAAGCTTCTTCACGGCTCAGATAAAATTCTTTTTCCAAATAATCAACCATATATTTGGTGGCCTTTTGGGATGCCTCGATCAAAGTGGTTCCATAGGCTGATACGGCATAATAATCATTATTTTCGTATTCAGGTTCTGGTATTGAACGTCCTCCTTTTTCTAAGGTAATTCTGTATACGATCCTCATCGGAGCTTCAATAGCTGTTCCACAAACTTCACCCAATCCCTGTGCAGCATGACCATCTCCTATTGAAAATAAAGCTCCTTCAACAAAAACAGGAAAATGCACGAGGGTGCCTTCAACCAAAAATGGATTATCCATATTACCACCATTGGCCCTAGGTGGAATGGTGCTTAACATTTCGTCGGTGGGAGGGGCAACGCCCATAACTCCGGGAAACGGCTTCAGTTGAATATTAATATGATCCTTAAAATTAATGGTGCGATTCTTATCGTCCAGTTTGAAATTTCGCAAATAGGGTTCAGTAAATTCTTGATCAAGAATTCCAAAACCAGGAAAGATAGCAAGCCAGCCCCAGTCACCAATTTCAATTTCAAGCAGGTTTACGGTGATCACATCTCCCGGTTCAGCACCTTCCACATAAACTGGGCCCGTAATCGGGTGGATCAAATCAGCATTCATGGTTCCAATAGCTTCTTTGGTTGAGTTGATATTTAGCTCCTGATCACTGGCTTCCTCCGTAAATACTTCAATCACTGCTCCTGATTTTACCCTAAGAACAGGCTCAATTATACTACTGAATTTATTGTGAGTTTGATCTGCTGTAAGGGTATGATCTATTTTGAAATATTTTGGGATTTCCGATTTTGCAATTGGGCTTTTAGCCTTGCAACCTAAAATCAGGATCAAGGAAAAACCGAATAATATGATGATTGTTTTTTTCATGGTTCAAAGTTTAATTAGTTAATTAGCAGATTAGCTTTGCTTTGAACGAATTTATAAAAAAATAGATTATCAGATCTGAAATTTCATTTAAAGGCCTAAAAATACAATGGCTATTCCGCTTAAAAAGATGGTTGCGCCGGCAATTACGTGTATATATTTCTCTAACTTTCCCATTGGAAGGAAATTAATACCCAGGGTTGCCAGGATAACAATTCCCAGCATGGTACCGATGGTTATCACTGAGAAAACTACACTTACGGCAATGATACCAAAGGTACTTAATTCAGCGGCAGGATACATTAAAATAGGAATCAATGGTTCGCAAGGCCCTAACACGAAAATGGTAAATAAGATCCAGGGAGTGATTTTTTTATGATGAACATGATCGTGTTCGTTGCTATGGGTATGCTCGTGAACATGTAAATGACCATCTGTGTGAAAATGCTTATGCTTATGTGGTTTGTTGAAATATATACGATAAAATGCCCACATCATATAGGCAAATCCAAAAATAATGAAGGCCCATGCTGCAAGGTTTCCACGGAAACCTTCGAAGAATTCAATTTTATAGAGTCCAATCCCAAAAGCTATACCAATAACGCCAAGTACAATTGAACTTCCAACATGACCAATTCCACAGGCAATTGTTAACCAGGTGGTTTTCCATAAGGACCATTTTCTTGCTTTCGACATCACTATAAAAGGGAGGTAGTGATCGGGGCCAAAAAGGGTATGGGTGAAAGCAATGATTGCCGCTGTTCCGAGTAAAACGTTTAAGTCGTTCATAATTGGTTAATTAGTTGATTGGTAAATTGGTGAAATGGTGAATTTGAAAAATGGTGAATGATATTTTTTTGAAAATAAAATTCATCACTTATAATTCATCACTCATAACTATTCCTGCTCCATTAAGTTCTGCATATTTTTCTCCGGAGCAAGGTAAACATAAATCTCCGATAGCCCTTGTACTCATGGTGTTTTCCCCGCATTTTCTGCAAATAATACTCTCGTGAGATGGTGCATAAGCCGGGATAGAGACCTTAATATTTTCAATTTTAAATAATTTGTCAAAATCCAAACCTAACGTTGCAAATGCCCGATCACGACCGTATTTTTTAAATTTTAAAAGTTCATACTTACTATGATCCTGTCCTTTTACTACTTTTTGAAAACTTTCTGTGAATAATGGATGAGCCTGACGCATATATTCTTTCGCATCGGCTCTTGCGGTAATTCTAATTCCTTTTCCATCTCTTTTGGTAAGGGTGAAAGCGGTTTTCCCAAAATCCTTAAATATTAAAGCATTATTTCCGAATGAACAGCCTGTTACAAATTGAACCCCATCACTGAAACAATTATTGGTTTCAGTGATAGCAAGAATATCTTCCATCCCATCACCTGTTTCGCGCATCAATCCCATGGCTTTTGTCCCAGCCATAACACCTAATGCTACTCCGGGACAATAGTGGCCATGCAGGGCCGCGGCTTTAATCATTAAGGTTTCCAGATCGTTGCGCAGAATATCATTTACGATTTCCCTTCGGGGATTATTTTTAAGTTCATCCAATCTAATTTTGTCCATTTTATCTTCAACCATTGAGAAATCAACTGGTTTAATATCAAGGACCGGTGTGTTGTTTAAGGCATCCAAACCAATAACCCGAAGCAAATTTCCATTTCTTTCCAAAAGTTTGACCGTGGTAACTGCAATAGAACTCGGTCGGTCAGGTTTACGAGTAGCAAATAATCCTTTAACATTGCCCCGGAGTGTGGTTGCAGTCATCTCATATGAAGTAGATCGATCAAAATCAAAAACAATATCGATGAATTCGTATTCTTCAATAAGATCAAGGCCTTCTAAAAATTCGTCTTTGATGATAATTCGACTTTCGTATTTTTTGATTTCGTGCGGATTATTTTCAGTTTCAAAATTGTTTTTAACGATACCTATTTCTGTGATTCTCATTTTTTCAGGATAAAGGAATGATGAATATTTTATCTTTCTGTTTAATTATATTAACCTTGATGTCATAAAGTTTTTCAATGTTTTTGTTGGTGATGATTTCTTTTTCGCCACTTGCAAATACCTCTCCATCTTTCAATAATACAAAATGATCACTGAATAGTAATGCTAAATTCAAATCATGAATGGCAATAATTACAGTGATGCCCTGTTCAGTGAGTTTTTTAAGGACTTTTAAGACAGCGATCTGATGTTTTAAATCCAGATTTGCCGTTGGCTCATCTAAAAGAAGCACTTCGGGTTCCTGTGCAAGGGCACGGGCGATAAAAACCCTTTGTCGTTGCCCGCCACTTAACTTGTTTATACTCTTTAGGGAGATGTTTTTGAGGTTCATTTTTTCGATCATCGAGGCGGTAACTTCAAGGTCATTTTGTCTTGGCGACCATTGAATGTGCGGTTTTCGCCCCAACAAAACCGAATCGAATACCGTAGCTGGAAAAGTTCCACCCTCGCTTTGCGGGACATAAGCTATCTTTTTTGCTAATTCTTCAGCATGAAAATTTATAATATTCCTTTCGTCAAGATAAATGGTTCCGTTTTTAGGTTGAAGGATGCGATCCATACATTTAAGGATGGTGCTTTTACCCGAGCCGTTTGGCCCGACGATACTGATTAATTTCCCTTGCTCAAAATGATGGTTGATGTTTTTCAAAACCAAACTGCCATTGTAAGCAAAATCTAAGTTTTTAAGTTCTATCTTAACCATAAACCCTTCCCCCTTTCTTTGAACAATAATAAAATGAATAATGGTGCACCTATGAAGGAAGTGAGGATTCCAACCGGCAATACCATCGGTGCAATGATGCTACGAGCCAGCAAATCGGAAGCTAACAGAAATACTCCTCCAAAAAGTGCAGTTGCCGGAATAAGAAACCTTTCGTCGCTTCCGATCATTTTTCGAACCAAATGAGGTACAACCAAACCTACAAATGCGATAATGCCAAAAAAGGAAACAGCCACTGCTGTTGTCAACGAAGCCACCAGCATGACTTTTATACGGGTTTTTTCAACATTTACACCCAAACTATTTGCCGTTTCGTCACCGGTATTGAGAGAACGGATGTTCCATCGGTTGCTCATAAAGTAGAACAGGGAAGGAATAACGACAGCCAATAAAATATAAAATTCGCGCCATGAGGCCCTGCCCAAATCACCAAAGGTCCAGAAGACAATAGTTGAAAGCTGCACGTCTTCCGCGAAATATTCGAGCCCGGTAGTTCCGGCAATAAACAATGAACCCAATATAATTCCGGTAAGGATCATTGTTTCGGGCGATGCATCTTTAAATCGTGCCATTAGTAAAATAATCGCTGTGCTGACCAAACTCCAGAAAAAGGCTGAAATAGTGATCAAGTAAGGATTGTTAATCAGAACAGCATCGTTCACATTGCTTTGTGTACTCCCGGCACCTAAAATAATAACCGCGAATGCAGCTCCAAACGCGGCTGCATTTGAAATACCTAATGTGAAAGGCGAGCCCAGCGGATTTCTTAAAATGCTTTGCATTACCGTTCCTGAAACACTCAATGCGGTTCCGGCCAAAACTGCCGATAAAACACGGGGCAAGCGAATATTTAAAATAATTTGACGGTTCACATCTTCGCTATTACCTGTTAAAATCTGAACTATCTCATTCAACGAAATAGAAGAAGCACCAATCAATAATCCAAGAACGATGAAGAGTAGAAGCAGGAAAATACTGACCCAAATAAAAAGCCTTTTACGGGTGGTAAACTGTTTATATTCTTTAATGATTTCCTTGCTCATTTCTCATTTATTTTCTGGCAACCCATCCCATATAAATCAAGAAGGTTATCATAAATTGCTTTGCCTAAAAAGGCTTCGTAAACTTCATTGGCTTTCGTTTTTATATCCATGTCGGGATATATATCTGGATACAAAACCTTTGCGATATAAAATGTGTTGATTAAAATATGTTCGTAATTTACAGAATGCCAGATATGAGGTAGTAAAAAATAAACCTCATCTTTTTGAATAGCCGGAATCAATTTACCAACTACTGAATTTTTATCCAAATCGGGCTCGGAAAGCGTGTAGCTTGAGATGTCAATAAATATTTTCTCCGGATTCCATTTAATAATTTGCTCCTTGTCGATAATCACATTATTTAATTGTGAAGCAGAAAAATTCGGGTTGTTAACTAATCCTTCAGCAACATTATAAGCGTGAGCATATCTGAATGGAGCATATAATGGTTCGGTCGAATTTATTCCGTGTGAGCCACGAAATGCAATTCCTCCAGCATATACCCTTGCTCTTGACGCGTGTTTATCACATGCTATTTCAACACTATTTAGGCCATTTTTAATATAATTAATCAGATATTCAGCTCTCTCGTTTCTCTCAAGAATACTTCCCAAAAGGCGCATAGACTCATAAAAGTTAGTTTCATTTTTATTGAAGTCGCCATAACTTAAACACAGCACCGGAATTCCCGTTCTTTTCTGTAATTCGTCCGCTTCGGAAGAGCTTAGGAAAGTGCAAATAATGACTTCAGGTTGCAATCTTGCAATCAGTTCTGGATCAGCGTTATTTCCAGTACCTATAATTGGCAAATTTCTTAGTTCAGGATAGGCATACAAGTAAGGAACATTGCGTTTTTTTTCATTTGATTCGACTCCAATGATTATGTCGGTTCTATCTAAATAACAAATCATTCGTAAAGCTCCTGCACCATGGGCAACTGCACTCCTAATTCGAATGGGAATTTCAATATTTCGTCCATTCATATCAGTGATAAAGTGGGTTTCGGATTTTTGAGATTTAGGATTACTACTTAAACAAGAACTAAGAAGTAGACTTAAAAAAAAAATAAAAAGAGATGTTTTCTTGTATAAGCGTGTTAATAATATGACAAAGGTGTTACTCACAGTGTAAAAAAATTAGTTTGTAGTACTCATTACCAACTGACCATGTTTGATCCCTTTAATGGCGATCAGCTTATTTGACAGGTCGATCAATTCAGATGCTTTTCCTTTAACAGTAATGGTTTCTAAACAATTATCATGATTTAAATGCACATGTTGCACCGAAAGAATTAAATGATGGTAATCGTGCTGCACTTCGGTTGATTCATTCTGTAAATTGCGTTTATGGTGATCATAAACCAATACGATGGCTCCGGCCACTTCTTCATTGCCTTCCCATTCATTTTCAACTAAGTCTTTTTTGATTAGATATCGGATGGCCTGTGATCTATTTGGGAATTTTTGATCTTCTACCAAGCGATCAAGCTTTTTTAATAGTTCATCTTCCAGGGAAACCCCAAATCGTTTTACTTGCATCGTGTTAAGTTTATTAAAAAGATGACACAAAGATATGCTGTTTTTATAGATATAAGAGGTTAAAGCTTATTTTTAAAGAAATTTAGGATGAGTTTAAATAAGTGACTAAAATGCCTTGAGTGAATAAAGTACTAAAGCTGTTTTGAAATATTGAAACTTTAGGCACTCTAAATACTTTAGTGCACTTTAGTCACTTTTTTCTACTTTTGTGTAAAATCAAAAATATTGATAAAGCGTTATTTTATGCATCTGGCCTATAAGGGAACGGGCTTTCATGGTTGGCAATTTCAAGTAAATGCACCAACTGTTCAGCAGTCTGTTACCATTGGTTTACAAACACTTCTTGACAAAGAAATTAATATAACAGGCTGTGGCCGTACAGATACCGGGGTACATGCCAATAATTTTTATGCCCATTTTGATATCGATCGGGAGATTTGTGATGAAGAACGGATAAATTTGTGCTTTAAACTGAATAGGTTTCTTCCGCCAGAAATCGCTGTTTTTAGTATTGAACCGGTTAAAGAGAATGCCCATGCACGATTCGATGCTTTATCCCGAACTTATAAATACTATATCAATCGCAGAAAAGATCCTTTTATGGATGATTATTCATTTTATTTATTTGGTGATTTGGATATTGAATTGATGAACAAGGCTGCATTTGAAATGATTGCTTATGATGATTTTACGAGTTTTTCAAAATTGCATACACAAACAAAAACCAATAATTGTAAAATTTTTAATGCGAAATGGGAAGAAGTGGGCCATAAATTGATTTTCACTATCAAAGCTGATCGATTCTTGAGAAATATGGTAAGGGCAATTGTGGGGACTTTATTGGAGGTGGGGCAACGTAAAATCACCATAGAAGAATTCAAAAACATCATTGAACGCAGAAACCGGAACGAAGCAGGTTACTCAGTTCCGGCGAAGGCCTTGTTTTTAGAGGAAGTGGAATATCCGGAATCTATTTTCAGTAAATTAAAAAAAGAGTCAGAAATCTGACTCTTTTTTAACATTATTCAGATCTTAAATTCCCAGAACCAGATTATAAATCTTACGTTTGTCCTGATACATTAAAACCACAACTTCCTGATCAAAATAACTTACCCTGAATTTATTACTTTCCTCACCCGGAATATCAGCATAAACATAGATGAAGCCTTTTTCGTCTTCAATATTATTGATGTTTACATTATATATTTTTGGTTTTGTTGATTCTAAGTCAGGGCTATTATTCCCAAGAAATTCCTTCGATTGAAACTGAAATTGTTTTTTTGTTTCATACAAAGCTTGAAATTCGCTAAAACTGGGTCTTTTATTGGTATAAGCAACTCCTGCATAATTTGTTTCAGTTGGTTGAGAAGCCTGGTATTCACTCCCGAAAAGGTTTCCTCTGGTATCCTGTTGTGTAATGTAAATAATATTACCTCCCATCATAGCTGCTTCTATTTTCAGTTTTTTCATCGCACGGTCCTTTACTTTGTTGACATTGGCAATAGCAGTGGTACCCTTGGCCTTTGAAGAAACATCTTCCAGTTTGAACAATCCTTTTACTTCACTTTCAATTTGTGTAATGGAAACATTTTCCCAATCAGCCCCACTACGGACTGTTTTAAATGAGGTAGCTTCTGCAAATTCTTCAACCCGACCTGATTTATATTCTATTTTGAGGATTGTATTTTTATAAATTGAATTTACCAGATCTTCGTTAGGATAACAGAATTTTACTGCATCCGGTGTGACTTCCTTGATCGTACACTCAATAATTTTGTCATTGGTGTAAATTTTATCATATGCTGTCTGTGCATAACTGCTATATGATATAGCCAGTATTATTAAAGTAAGTAATTTTGTTTTCATCATCATTTATATTTATGAATTATTATGGTTAATATTTTTCATGCGAAATTTGCAATTCTTATGCCAAAAACCAAATTAAATTTAAATAAAATGCAAATAAATAAAATGGTAACTAATTTAATAGATTAAGTTATGAGACGTTAGACTTTAGATGTTAGACACAAGATTCAAGACACAAGATTCAAGACACAACAAAAGTCACTTGCTATTTGACCAACAGCTAAATGCCAATAGCTAACACCTTGATAGCTCAAAATGCTAAATCTCATATATACAGTAACAGTTTCATGAGAAATGCTTAGATCGAACTTGAGGTTAAATTAATAAAATGCAGGATGTCTTTCGTAAATATCTCAGCCTTCAAACCATATTTTATCATTAATTCTTCCGGCTGACCTGATTCACCAAAACGATCTTGCACACCAATCATTTTTAAAGGAACAGGATAATTCTCAACGATCACTTCTGCAACTGCACTTCCAAATCCACCCTGAACCTGATGTTCTTCCAGGGTTACGATGGCTTTGGTTTCCTTAGCTGCATTAATGATTACTTCTTTATCTATAGGTTTGATGGTGTGAATATTGATCACCCTGGTCGAGATGCCCTTTTCTTCCAATATTTTTGCGGATTGTAAAGCTTCCCAAACCATATGCCCAGTGGCTATTAAGGTAATATCATTGCCTTTTTTTAAGGTCTGGGCTTTTTCTGGAATGTATTCTAAATCAGGATTTATAAAATCGGGAACGGGAGCACGCCCAAACCGAAGATAAACCGGACCTTTAATTTGTTCAACTGCAGCTATAATGGCCTGTTCAGTTTGTGTTGCATCGCAAGGCGAAAAAACGGTCATGTTTGGCAGTACCCGCATGATCGCAATATCTTCCAGTGCCTGATGAGTTGCTCCGTCAGGACCAACAGAAATGCCCGCATGAGCTCCTCCAATAATGACATGTACATTATTATAGCATAATGAAATACGGATTTGATCGGTGGTGCGAAGTGCTGCAAAAACTCCATAAGTGCTAAAAACAGGAATTTTACCACTTAATGCTAATCCGGCAGCAACGCCAATGCAATTTTGTTCGGCTATGCCTAAAGAAAAAAATCGTTGCGGAAATTTTTCTGCAAAATAATTTACACCTACGGAAGCCGTAATATCTGCTCCTAAAGCAATAAGATTTTTGTGCTTCTCTCCCAATTTTAAAAGTCCAATACCAAAGCCATCTTTGGTAGATCTATTACCTCTGTTGATATAATCCATTTTAGTAAAGTTCTTTTAAGAAAAGTTCAAGCTCTGTTTTTGTAGGCACTCTTCCGTGCCATCGATAATCATCTTCGATTGATTTTACGCCCTTGCCCATTATGGTTTTCGCAATAACGACAGTAGGTTTTTCGCTTACTTGTTTGGCTTTATTTAAGGTTGAAATCAATTCCTGAATATTGTTACCGTTACAGGTTAAAACTCCCCAACCAAAAGCCTTCCATTTGTCGGCAAGCGGTTCAATTTGCATTACATCTTCCGTTTTTCCATCAATTTGAACCCTGTTTCTATCTATAATAGTTATTAGTTTATTTAATTTGTGATGAGATGCGCTCATGGCTGCTTCCCAAATGGAACCTTCCTGTAATTCGCCATCTCCACAAATGCAGAATGTGGTTCTGTTCTTTTTATCTATTTTATCTGCTAACGCCATCCCAACCGCAACTGACAAACCTTGTCCTAATGAACCCGCAGATAATTCCAATCCGGGTAAGCCATGTTCACGACCGGGATGACCTTGCAAACGCGTACCCAGTTTCCGTAAGGTTAATAATTCTTCGACAGGGAAATATCCGGCTTCAGCAAGAGTAGCATAATGCACAGGGGTAACATGTCCAATAGATAAAATCAAACGGTCCCGTTCTTCCCATTTTGAATTCTCAGGATCATGATTCATGATATTAAAATACAGAACAGTGAATATGTCTGTTAATCCAAGAGATCCTCCGGTATGTCCTGATCCTGCTTCAGTCAGGCTTATTAAAACATTTTTACGGATGGAATAAGCGATTTTTTCCAGCTCGGTAGTTGATTGATATTTTTGAAAAGTCATAAATTGATTTACATTAATCCAATCACAAAATAATATGCAACAACCAACGAATAAACCAGCTTCATAAATGTTCCGGCCATAAATCCAATGAATGATCCAATGGCAGAACGCCAAGCTTTGGTTGAGTCACTACCAGCCATCGATTCACCAATGAATGCTCCAACAAAAGGGCCTAAAATTATCCCTATAATCCCAATTGGTCCTATCACGATGCCAAGTATTGGTAGTCCAATAATGCCTACGATTAATCCAACTGTGCTTCCCCTGACACCCATTTTAGTTCCCCCAAACTTTTTAGTTCCCCAAATAGGTACCACATAATCGAGTATGGTAACCACTATTGCGATAAAACCGAGAATAAAAAGTAAACTTTCGCTAAAAGCAGGATTGGTTCTAAGTTGTAGTACCAACAATCCAAAAAAACTAACAATTGGTCCGGGAATACCGGGAACGATAGCACCTGCAATGCCAATTAAAATGAGTAAAATACCCACTATGATCCAGATAAAATCCATGTTCGAAATTTTAAGTAATTACTATTTAAGCTTTTTAAAGTCGAGTTCAGTAAAATCAAAATCAGGGTTTGGGACGTCTATAATCAATTCTTCAACCTTGCCATCTGCATCTAATTTGAACTGAACTTTTCCTTTTGGAAGTGAAGGCACCTCTTTAAATTCAATTTCAAAAGTATTGTAATGCCAATGGGTTAATGATCCTTTGAAAATTTTGGTATGTTTCATTTCCAGAATTAATTGACCGTTAACTAAAGTCACTTCAGTATTTCCGTATATTTTACCCCCGTAAATACCCGTATATTCTTTTAGATCCAGACTTGGACTGGTGTTTTTAATCCGTCCTTCTTCAGGATCACGGTTATCCGTCCTGTTGTCTTGAACAAACATCGTTTCACTCCAATCGGTTTTTTCATCACTCAAAAACATATCAAGTGTTTTATACATCAACGGAGTTGAAATGGAATTGTTGGAATTTGTCAGGATGACAAATCCAAGATTTTCCTCCGGAACCAGAACTGTTCTGGAGATCATACCATCATAACCACCTCCGTGAGAAACAATTTTCCTTCCCTGATAATCCATCAATGCCCACCCTAAACCATAAGCTTTAAAATGGGTACTTGGAAACATTTTCTCAGAAAAAGCACTAACCGTTTGTGCCGTATGCGCCTGCCACATTTCGTGTTGCGATTTGGCTGTGAAAAGGGTATCGGCACCAATAATGCCATGATTCAGTTGAAGTAACATCCATTTTGAAAGATCAGCAACGCTTGACAAAATTCCTCCTACAGGAGCGGCATTATCCCAATTAAGATAAGGGATTGTTATTAATTTTCCTTCATAATCATTATGAGGAGTGGTGTAATTTCCTTTTAAATCAAGTTTCGCAATACTGGTAACTGTTCTGTCCATTTGCAGTGGATCAAAAATTCTTTGTTGCATAAAATCTTCCCAACTCATTCCGCTTACTTTTTCTATAACAAGGCCTGCGGCAATAAACATAATATTTTGGTATCCGTATTTTTCTCTGAATCCAAATGCAGGTTCAAGGAATTTAGCTCTTTTTACGATTTCTTCCCGGCTATAATCTGTCCCGTACCAGATCAAGTCGCCTGAAAAGGTTCTTAACCCTGATCGGTGACTTAATAAATCGCGGATATTCATTTCATGTGTAACGTACGGGCTGTAAAGCTCGAACCAAGGCAAATATTTTGTGACTTTATCATCCCATGATAGTTTGCCTTCTTCAACCAACATCGCAATTCCGGCCGCAGTGAACGCCTTTGTATTAGATGCGATGGCAAACAATGAATTCTCATCGACGGCTTCTCCCGTACAAATATTTTTAACCCCAAAGCCTTTCGCATAAATCACCTGATTGTCTTTTACGATTGCGATTGCCATTCCCGGAACATTCCATTTTTTCAATGCTGTTTCGTAATAGTTATCCAGTTCGGCCGTCGTTTTCTTTAAGGTTTCTTTGGCAGTTAGATTGGTTGTAGCGAATGCAACCATTATTAGTATTAGCCCAATACTGTAAATTCTATTTTTCATCCTTATATTAATTTTCATAATGATTTAATAATATGATTCATGGCGATTGATGCTTTCTCTTTTAAAATAACATCGGTAATCGTATGCGTAAATTTTGATGTTTCAGGATTTATTTCGATAATTTTTGCGCCATTTTCTTTTGCTATATAGGGCATTTGACAGGCTGGCATCACCTCGCCTGTGGTTCCAATTAAAATAAAAAGATCAGCTTTTTTTGCTGCAGCTAATGACGCATGATAAGCATCCTGAGGAATTCCTTCCCCAAAAAAGATAAAATTGGGTTTTAGCAATGAATTGCATTTTAAACAAAGCGGCGGAAGTTTATTTAGATTTATCTCACGTGCTTTATAAGTGGATTTACAAGAAGTACAAATCAATTGTTGTGAATTCCCATGAAATTCGTAAACAACTTTGCTCCCTGCTTCCTGATGCAGGTTGTCAATGTTCTGGGTAATGATCTCTTTGATAAAACCTTTTGATTCCAATATCGCAAGTCCTTTATGGGCATCATTGGGTTTGGCTTTCCCAAAAAAATCATAAAAAATTTCTTTAATAACGGTCCACGATTCTTTCGGATTGTCAAAAAAATAATAAAGTTCTAAAACCTGAGGGTCATATTTGCTCCATAACCCCTGAGCACCCCGAAATGGCGGGATGCCACTTTCTACAGAAATACCTGCGCCCGTAAAAGCAACAATATGTTTTGCTTTTTTAATAAGATCAATTGCTTCTGAGAATGAATGTGACAATTTAGTAGCTTTTCTGATTACACAAAAATATTGAATTCATCACATGAAACCTAAGTTTTCTTGGCCAAGATAAAAGAAATTCTAAATCTTGCTCTGAATTGAATTAATTTTACCTCCGATCAATATTAATAATATGGCTTGAAATGGGACAGAAAATAGTTGAGATTAAAATGCCAACAAATTATTCAGATGCTGAACTGCGATCGAGAATAGTAAATAAGTTTCGAATAAAAAATTTTTCTTTTCAAATAGAAAACAAGAGCCTGGATGCCCGTAATAAAAGGGATATTCATTGGTTGTTGAAAGTTTTTATTCAGTCGGAAGAAATTAAGGAATCTGTACCTTTTTCAAGCGAAACCTTAAGTGTTCCTTGCAAAAAGAGAGATGAAAAGGTTGTAGTTGTGGGAAGCGGGCCTGCAGGTTTTTTTTCGGCTTATATTTTACAAAAAGCCGGATTTAATGTTATACTGATTGAACGTGGTTCGGAAGTGGAGCATCGGGGACAAATGATTGAAAAATTTGAAAAAACGGAAAAGTTTGATTCAAACAATAACTACGCATATGGAGAAGGAGGAGCAGGTACATTTTCGGATGGTAAATTAACTTCCAGATCTAAACATATTTCCACCGAAAGGGGTTTTATTATCAATGAATATGTTGATGCAGGTGCTCCTCAGGAAATTAAATATATGGCGCACCCACATTTGGGAAGCGATAACTTAAAAATAATTGCAAAAAACCTGAGGGAAAAGTTTGTCAAGATTGGCGGGGAAATTATTTTTAATACATGCGTCACCGATCTTAAAATAAAAAAAGGAAAGATTCATACTGTTGAAACAAGTACAGGCAAAAATTACGAGACGGATTATTTAATAATGGCAATCGGTCATTCCGCATTCGAGACTTATCGAATGCTTATTAAAAAAGGAGTACAATTCCGATCAAAAAATTTTGCCATTGGGAGCAGGATGGAACATCCGCAAGAACTGATCAATAAGGCCCAATGGGGGATTGAATCCTTACCAGGAGTTAAAGCTGCCGAATATCGGCTTACTTCAAATGCCGATGATAAACATCATGTTTATAGTTTTTGTATGTGCCCCGGAGGAATGGTAGTTCCGGCCACAGCATACAAAGGAAGTAATATTGTAAACGGAATGAGTATGTACGGGCGTGATGCCAAATTTGCAAATGCCGCGTGCGTAGCATCTTTAAATTTAAGTCAATTATTGAACAGGGAAGTTTCAGCACTTGAATCACTCGATTGGGTGGAAAAGCTTGAGCAAAAATTTTTCGATTTTTCTGGTTCATATCAAGCCCCGTATTGTAGGATTGAAGATTTCATTACTCGGAAAATAAGTAGTTTGGCTATTGAAACCAGTTATCCTTTAGGATTAGTGAGTGCACCTTTATGGGAACTTCTGCCGAAAGAAATCAGTGAAGCAATGAAAGTAGGGTTGTTGGATTTTAATCGTAAAATGAAGGGATTTGAGAAAGGGATTCTATTGGGTTTGGAAAGCAAAACGTCTTCGTCCATTCAGGTTTTAAGAGAAAAATCCGGACTTTGTGAAGGATTCGGGAATTTATACATGCTTGGCGAAGGAAGCGGCTACGCCGGAGGCATTATTTCAAGTGCCGCAGATGGGGTAAAGGGAGCAATGCATCTAATAAATAATGCAGGTTGAAAATCTTTACTCAAAAAAATTATTCAGCATAATCTCGCATAATTGGAGTTGTGCTTTCTCAATCGCAAGACATTCCTGAACAATCTGTTCTGCATTTTTGTGATAGCCTTTCATGTCATTTTTAAAATGGCTATACCATTGGCTGGCCATGATGTGATCAACCTCCAGGTGAAACTGGACCGCCAAAATATTGTTATAACGAAATGCCTGATTATTGCAAGATTTTCCTTCAACCAATAATTCAGCATTTTCTGGAACATCGAAGGTGTCGCCATGCCATTGAAACGCATGGAACTTTTTTGGAAATCCTTTGAAAAATGGATCGGACTGTCCGGCTATAGTTAGTTTTAATTCAGAATCACCAATTTCCAATAAGGCATTTTTTTGAACTTTGGCACCTAAAATTCGTGCAACGATTTGTGCTCCAAAACAAAGACCAAAAACCGGAAGTTTCAATTTAATTGCTTTCGACAAATATTCCCATTCTTTTTTTAGAAATAAAATTGAATCAACCTCATTGGCCGAATGCGGAGAACCTCCAACCATGAGGTGCGTAAATTGTTTTAATGGAGGATAATTATTGCCTTCGTAAGCTTTGAAGCATACAAATTCATAATTATGTTCTGTTAAAAAGGTTTCTATATAACCAAAGCTTTCAGTTGCATGATTTTGGATAAGTAAGATTTTCATAATCGAAAAAATTAATTATTAATTGATGGTTAATTAGAATAATAACTCTCTATTTATGATAATTAAAAAATTTAATTATTTATTTTTCTTGCGCCCAAATTTTTTAAACGTATTTCGCTTACTGTTTGGATTATAAGTTGGAGCATCCCCAAATTGAATGGGAACTTTCCCTTTATAAACTTCTTTCTCCAGTAATTTTTCAATTACAGCAAACTTTCCTTGATCACGTTCACTTATTAAGGTAATCGCAACACCATCGGCATCTGCCCTGGCTGTTCTCCCTATTCGATGAATATAATCTTCACCATCCTGTGGAACATCAAAGTTGACAATGAGTTCAATGTCTTCAATATCGATTCCTCGTGATAAAATATCTGTTGCGACTAAAATATTAAGCTTTTTATTTTTGAAATCCATCAAAACCTTTTCACGGTTCATCTGATCCAAATCTGAATGAATATCCTCAACAGCCAGATTTAAAAGCTTTAATTCTCTGCTAAGTGCCTTTGCACTACTTTTGGTCGAACAAAAGATCAACACACTTTTAGCTTTCTGATTTCCTAGCAGATACAATACAAGTGGAATCTTTTGATTGTCGTAAACTACATATGCAATTTGAAGGATTTTTTCGGCTGGCTTCGAAGCAGCAATATTAATTTCAAATGGATTGTTTAAAACCTTTCTCGCCAATACCCTAATTTGATCAGGCATGGTTGCCGAAAACATTAAGTTTTGTCTCTTTTCCGGCAGATAACTAATAATTTTAAGAATGTCTTCATGAAAACCCATATCGAGCATGCGGTCGGCTTCATCCAAAACAAGAAATTTGAGTTTTGAAGTCTTGACGTAATTTTGAGCCAAATGCGAAATCATCCTACCCGGAGTGCAAATAATCATATCTGCTCCTTGCGATAATGCATTTTTTTCCTGCGTAAAACTTCCTCCATCATTGCCTCCATATACAGCCAGAGAGCTTATCTGACAGAAATAGGACAAGCCTTCCATTTGTTGATCAATTTGGATGGCTAACTCCCTTGTTGGGACAATGATAAGTGCTTGAATGGAATCCCGATCGGGGGATGACAATATTTGATTAATAATAGGTAATAAAAATGCGGCGGTCTTTCCTGTTCCGGTTTGTGCAGAAGCAATCATATCTGAACCCTTGAGGATAACAGGGATTGCTTGTATTTGTATGGGGGTGGCGTTTTCAAAGCCCAATGCCTTCACTCCATTCATTAAGTCCGGATGGAGGCCAAAATCGTTAAAGTTCAATATTTACGTGTTGAATGATGTATAACAAAAATATGCAATTGATTTTAATATGCTAAATTAAGCAAATTCAGCATATCAAAGCTTGTATATCTTGATAAAGAAAATAGGTTAGACAGGTATCAGTCTTATTTTGTAATACCAATGGTTCCGCAAGCAACACGTGCTCCGGCGTTTCCGGTTGGTTGCGATTTAAGGTCGTCAGCCTGAGCATGTACGATTATCGATCTTCCTATTATTGAATTTGTACCTTCAAATTGTATTTGATTTGTGGTGAATTCAAGATGGGCGTGACCATTTTGATCTGCCACTAAATTGCCAAGATCACCAACATGATTCATTTCAGCATCCAAACCTGCATGTTCATGTCCTTCGGGGTTAAAATGACCACCTGCTGAAGTACCATCGGCAGCACTACAATCGCCAAATTCATGAATGTGAAATCCATGAGCTCCAACACTTAAACCGTTAAGTTCGGCAACTACTTTGATGCCCTGCATTGTTCGAGTAAAAGTTATCGTACCTGAAACGCCGCTACCCTCGGTAGGACCAAGCACACAGATGGCAGTGTTAATTGATTGTAACTGCTTATGCATCTTATGGTCTTGTGCAGTAGCGTAATAGGTCAACATAATGAGAATTGCTGAGGTGATAATGGCGAAAATGGTGCTTATGTTTTTTTTCATTGTTTTAAAATTTAAGTGTTTATGTGTTAGCGTGTTTACGTGTTAAAGTATTAATGTGCTTTATTGTTCCATTGTTTCACTATTCCATTGTTAAAATTTCCTATTCCCAAGCGCATTACTATGTATTACTATTGTATGTCCACTGAATGTCTGCTAAATGTCAATAAGTGTTTATGTGTTTACGTGTTTGTGTTAAAGTGCTTTATTGTTTTATTGTTAAAACTTCCTATTCACAATCGTATTACCATGTATTACAACGTATTACTATTGTATGTCCACTGAATGTCCACTGAATGTCAATAAGTGTTTATGTGTTTACGTGTTAATGTGTTTATGTTTTCTGATAATCAGTGATCTTCATAATAAAAGAATTACACATACTGTCAAAAGTAAATATTATTTAGAATGAATCAAAATAATCTGTAAAAGAATTGGAGTTTCATTTTATTTTGAAATCGGAATAATTCATCACTAGTGACTGGTTGGATTTGAAATCACTGACCCTTGCCCATGGCGGGCCAAGCTTGCACCAGGTTTCAAAGACTTCCAAAAATATGGATTCGCCTTCAGCTTCAATATAAACGGAACCGTCGGGCTCATTTCTGACAAATCCCATTATATTGTATTCTTTTGCTTTTTTATGGGTGTAAAACCGAAAGCCTACATTTTGAACTTTACCGAAGATTTTAAATGTTTTGGCAATAATCATTCATTAAGGATTTAATCGTTTCATCATTAGTTTATCAATCTGTTCGAATAATTGATCGGGTCTGTAAACTTTCCAATTAAATTCATCAAACTTACCGCCAAATGAAATATAGTAATCGATACGGGCATTTTCAAATTCTTTGATCACATGATCGCGGAAATTTAGGCCAACGATCCAACCATCTTCAATTTCATCAAACCATTCCTGATAATAATCGTTTTCATCGGAGTGCATATTCATGACGTGTTCGCCTAATAAAATAAATTTATGAATATCGTTTATGGTTAATACATCGATTAAATTCTTTTTTAGTTCCATCACGTCATTATGCAACAGGTCGTTCCATTCTCCAATAAATTCGATCACACAGTATCCATTCTCGTAATCGGCAAACAAGAGTTTAGCATATAAAGTTGAGGAACCAATTTCATCCCATTGAGGATGAATATAATAATTGTAAACAGCGTGTGTGAATTCAAACTCACTATATGCTCTTCCGTAAAAGGGGGATCTTTTATCCTCAGAGGCAATGTAGAGATGGCGCCAGGAGTAGTATGGTTCAATGCTATGCATACTTAATCGAAAGTCTGTGGGTGGATGATGATGTTTGCTTTTTCGGTTGTGACCAATCCATTGATAACAACTTCTTTTAGAAAAGGCAGAAATTTTTGGATGTTTTCTTTGGTGTCAACCATTTCAATGACAATGGGCATGTTTTCGGAAAGTCTGAGAATGGTGGATGTTTGGATTTGATTTTTACCACAGTAGCCCATAATACCTCTAAAAACAGTGGCTCCGGCCATGCCGCACTCCCTAGCCTTTTGAACAATCAATTCAAATAAACACGATCCTTTGAAAGTGTCATTTTCACTAATAAAGATCCGGAGTAAAATTCCATCAATAGATTTTTCCATTTTTTATCTGTTAGTTATGGCTATCCATCTAGCCAGAATATATCCTAAATATACAAATAATAGTCCTAAGATATTAGATGCCAGGATGTAGATTATTGCAAATTTAACATGGCCGGTTTTAAAAAGGTTCAGACTTTCAAGGGCAAATGTTGAAAAAGTAGTGAATCCACCAAAAACACCGATGAATAAAAATAACCTGATATTGTTCGAAATATTCCCTCTTTCAAAAATTCCCCAGAAGAAGCCAATCAGGAATGACCCCAACAAATTTACAGTCAAAGTACCCCAAGGAAAAACGCCCGCAAATAAGCGTTGTGCCCAACCAGATACCCAAAATCTGAGTAATGTTCCCGCAGCGCCGCCAATGATTAGAGCCACTATTTTATTCATCTTTCAATTATTAAATTAAAATGCCGTTTTTAAGCCCTTGACATCTTTGAGTTCCTCATAAAGTATTTTAAATTGATCTGCAGAAATAATTCTGACCATTACACCAAAGCTTATATAAGTTGATTTTGCGCTTAAGCGTGAGTTAAAGCTGCCAAATTTAATCTGCAACTCATTGAGTTTTGCACTTATATTTTTAATATTCTCATCCACAGGGATTGCATTATCCATGATTAATTTTAGTTGGTAATTTACCGGATATTTTATTTTGTTTGGATCAGGTTTCCCATTATTTTCACTCATCTGTTATCAGTTTCTATTAACAATAATATTAATTTTTACTCACTTTCATCCAGTCTGGAATTGGCTTGGGCTTTGGCTTTCTACCATAAATCAAATCGTCAAGAATTACGGCAACCCTTCTGAACAAAATATTATTACGAATACCAAAACGTATTATTTGGTGCATTAAATTGTTTGGATGAGAGTAAGGACAAACTGCCATGCAGCGGCCACAATCGGTGCCCGAGGTACACCAAAACTGAAAGCATTTTTCCTGATTGATCTGCCATCTTAAAACTCCATCAATTTTTTCACGTTTTCCTGAAGATATAGCATGACTGGGGCAGGTATACGCGCATTTCATGCACCGATTACAAAAATCAATCGTGGTATGGTCGTCAGTCTTTTTGTCTATTACCAACGGCAGGTTGGTCGTAACAACACCTATTCGAACCCTTGGACCATGTTTAGGAGTCATTAACAATCCCATCCTGCCCAGTTCGCCAAGACCTGCATCTTTTGCTACAAGTGGGCAGATAACCTGATAGTTGGCATCAATATGCGCACGTGCTTCGTGACCTAAATTTCTGATAAATGCTGAAATTTGAACGGCTATCGTTCCGGCATTTAAATATTGTTGACCCGATTCCATGACTATGGGTGCCTGAGGTCCAGTTGTTGTAAATTCAAAATCCATTTCCACTGTAAAAGCAATGGCGAATTTATGTTTGAGTTTAATTTCTGAACCATAATCATCTCCGCGACCGGCATGGGAATAAATATGGTAATCTTTAAGAATTGTTATTCCGACTTCTAACGCGCCGAGTTTCTTTGCCCAATTCTTTATGTATAAACTTATTTCTTTTTCATTCAATTGCTGAGGTTCACCTTCGGGCTTTCCATTGATGGCTTTTGCAAGTCGATCAACCGTAAAGAAAGAAGCTTCAGAGCTTGCAAACATTAGCGGATCATACTGTACAGATTCTTTACTCAACAAGCCGGGTCTTTGCCGGAAGTTTTCGTCAGGTTCTAAATTCTTGGGTTTCCGATTATAGTATTCAACATATTGTTCGCTACCCTTTTTCAGCAAGCGACGGGAGAACATGATATCTCTTTCGTCAATTTTATTTTTTGGTAAGTCTATGAGGATGTTTTTATTTTTTCCCAACGGTATGAAAAAAAGAATAGGGATGAATAAAGTAACAAAAATGAGTATGTTTGAAATGATCACCTGGTTTGGAATTTCAAGAAAAGCAATCAAAAAATAGGGCAGAGGCAATAAAATACAAATCCAACTGAAAATACTTCCGGCCCTGATTTCTTTTTCACTGAAAGATTGGATACTGAAATATAACATCCACAAAAAGATAACTATCCCTAATAATAATAGTATTTTTCCTGAAAAGTATATTTCGCTGAGAATCATATAACTGAATATATTTAAAATTGTCTTAAAATAGCAGTTAGATAATTTCTGCTTTATATCCTGCCTTGGCTACGGTCGCAATAATATCTTTTACTTCCAAAGAATCGTCGGCACTAACACTCAGAATTTTCTTCTCACTGCCTAAATCCACATCCCATTTTTGAACTTCTTTGAGTTCGTTCATGAATGGCATTAAGCCGGATACGCATCCACTGCACTTTAAGTTGGTTTTAAAAGTATAGGTTTTCATTTTGAAAATATTTAGTGTCCGACAAAGGTATTCAAATGATTATAGAAATGTTTTAATAATTGGTCGATAAAATCCTTAATCCCCGGATTATGTCTGTTAAATTTTTAAATTTACTAGATAATCAAATTAAAGGCTCCAAAAATATGAAAACTTTTACACTAGCTTCTCGATCCGTGTTAATCACCTTTGTTTTAACCGGAATGTTTTGTTATACAGGTCCGATAATAGGACAAAAAATAACCTCACCCGAAGATTTCTTTGGTTTCCAAATGGGAGCCGACAGAAAGCTGGCAAGGTGGGATAAAATGGTTGATTACTTCAATTTACTGGAAGGACAAAGTGATCGGATGAAAGTTTATAATATGGGCCCATCCTCTGAAGGTCATCCTTTTTTGGTATTGTTGATTACATCTTCCGAGAATCATAAAAACCTTGAACGCTTGCAAATGATCAATAAAAGCATTTCCAATCCAAAAGATTTGAAAGAAGATCAACTTCAGCAATTTATTAAAGAAGGCAAGGCGGTTATTTTTGAGTCGATGAGTTTGCATGCATCTGAAGTTGGCGGTACACAGATGGCTCCTGAATTGACTTTTGATTTGTTGAGCAGAAATGATGAAGAAGCTTTGCGCATTTTGGATAATGTTTTGTTTTTCATGATTCCCTGCTTTAATCCGGATGGAGAGGTAATGATTACTGATTGGTACAACGAAACGGTGGGTACAGAATATGAAGGATTGAGTATGCCATTTTTATACCATAAATATTGCGGCCATGATAACAATCGCGATGGAGATTATCTGAACCTGATAGAATCAAAATATACGGCTAAAATCATGTATAATGACTGGCCACCACAAGCTTATATTGATCAACATCATATGGGTTCTTATGGTGCACGTCTTTTTGTCCCACCTTATTGTGACCCTATCCGACCGTTTGCAGATCCATTGGTTTGGAGGGAAATTAGCTGGTATGGTGCCCATATTGCCTATAAATTAGAAGAGGATGGATTTAAAGGTATTTTGAACGCAGCGCAATATTCAGGTTGGGGGCATTTTGGCTGGCATTGGATTACTCCATTTCATAATATTGCAGGGATGTTAACCGAATCAGCCGGTGTTAACTTAGCTACACCCATCTATATTCATCCCGAACAGTTAAGGGCCGATACACGAGCATTCCCTGATTATGAAGCACAGTCGACATTCCCAAATCCATGGTTAGGTGGATGGTGGAGGCTTAGGGATATTGTTGCTCAGCAAAAATCTGCTGCTTGGTCATTACTTGATTTGGCAGCCAGAAATAAGGAAACAGTATTAAAAACAGCTTACCTCAAAGCAAAGAACCAAACGGAAAGAGGAGCCGACGGAGAGGTTAAAACAATAGTGCTGCCTGCTAAGCAACACGATTATTTAACCATGGTAAAAATGGTAAATATCCTTTTACAATCGGGTATTGAAATTAAAAAGGCAAGCTCTGATTTCGTGGTTGAAAACATGAATTACCAAAAAGGGTCCTATATTATCTCATTAGCCCAACCAAAAATGGGGCTAATTCGTAATTTGTTGATGGAAACCCATTATCCTGAAAATACCTATACGATGCAGGAAGATGGGACCCCTATCCGACCTTACGATTTGGCAACGCATACCATGGCAGAATTCATGGGAGTTTCAGTTGATTTGAAAAGCATTAATATAAATGGTGATTTTAAGGTAATAAGTTATCCTGAAATGATTGAAGGTAAAATAATAAAAGGAGAAGCCGGGTATATTTTGGATGGCAGACAAAATAACGCTTACAAAGCGGTAAGTCTGTTGATTGACAAAGGGATAAAGGTGAAACGTTTGGATGAAAAGTTTATGAATTTTCTGCCTGGCGATTTTATGATTGAAAAAGCATCGGAGAATATACTCAGTGAGGTAGCTAAAAATACAGGAACAGATTTTACTGCATTAAATGAGAATCCATCGGTAAATAATCATCAGGTAAAAAGAGGGCGTGTTGGATTATTTCAGCGATATGATGGTGGTAATATGGATGAAGGCTGGACACGTTTATGCTTTGAGAATTTTGCTATTCCTTACCAAACTTTGATGAGCAGCGAACTTAGAAAAGGCGAACTTAATAAAAAATGGGATGTGATTGTGTTACCCGATGATTCTCCGGAAGGAATAACAGGTGTTTATTCAAGTAATAGTCGCCGTACACCTGAAAAATACCCTGAAAAATATCAAAGTGGAATTGGTAAAGACGGGGGTAAAATCCTGAAGGAATTTGTAAAAAACGGGGGGACTATTGTGGCTCTTGGACGTTCATTCGAATATATTGTGAATGAATTCGATTTAAAGGTTCGAAATGTAACTACAGGTTTGTCCTCAAAAGAATTCTTCTGCCCGGGTTCAACTTTAAAAGTCAGTTTTGACAATACCGATCCTTCGGCATATGGTATGCCAGATGAGGGTTTAGTGATGTTCAATAACAGCCCTGTCTTTGAAGTTGTACCAAGCCGGAATAATGAAGATTATAAAACGATTGTCAGATATAAGGATGAAAACTTGTTGAAAAGCGGGTGGCTCATCGGCAAGGATAATATCGTGAAGAAACCGGGAATGATCCTTACTCATTATGGTAAGGGTAAAATTGTGCTGATTGGTTTCAGAACTCAACAGCGCAACCAAATGGATGGAACCTTTAAATTATTGTTTAACACGATCATTGAATAAGTTTATATGATCAAACCATTAAAAGTAATGAAAGAAATCCCTGTCACCGGGCAGGGTTCTTTCTGGGAAGATCGGGGAGACCGTCATCATTGTGGGATTGATTTATATTCAAATAAAAATGTAGAAATTTATGCAATAACAGACGGAGAGGTTGTTGCTGTTGAAATAATGACCCATCCCGATTTTGTTCATTACTGGAATGTCACTTACCAGGTTATAGTAAAGTCGGATGATTTTTATATCAAATATGGAGAAGTTGCAAATCCCAATGTGAAAGTGGGTGATTTAATCAGCGAAGGGCAGGTGGTTGCATTAGTCGGTCAGGTGTTGGACGGAGATAAAATAGGGGAGAAGGACCCTGTTTATGTACAAAAATTAAAATACGGCAAAAACGCTATGCTTCACCTTGAGTGCTGGAAGTCTGATCCGGTAATTGTTCACGAAAAGTATTTGGGAGGCAATTGGTTTGAAAATGAAATGCCTGAAAATTTATTGAATCCTGAATTTCTGTTAAAGTAAGGTTCATTTAGGTCATTTTATTTTTCTGAGTTCATAATTAGCGATCAGTATACCAGAAATAATCAGCAGGGCACTTAACAAATGGATCAATCCTATACTTTCTTTTAAAATTACGAATGCTAAAAATCCACTAAAGAGGGGCAAGGTATAATAAATCATTCCGGCTTTTGTCGGGCCAATTATCAGGATGGCATTATTCCACAAAACAAATGCAGTCAGCGAAGCGAAAACGCCAATATACAAAATTGAAATGATGGAATTTGTATCGAATACAATGGAGGACACTGTTGAATATTCCCAGATGAAAAAAGGAAATAAGAAGATTAATCCCAGAGAAAAAGTCGCTATTTGAAATGCCCAAATGCTCATTTCTTTTGGCTTTCGCTTTAGTAAAAGGCTGTAGGTTGCAAAAATGATGGAAGCTATCAACATCCAAATGTCGCCAATGGTAAAAGATAAATTTAAGAGTACAGAAATTGATCCTTTTGTAATTATATATAATACTCCTACAACGACCATTATAATTCCAATCACCTTATTGAGAGAAATTCTTTCCTTATAAAAGATCCTTGAAAAAATAAAAATAAAAATTGGAAAGCTAATGGCAATCAATGAAAGGTTTGTGGCTGTTGTGGTTCTACCGGCAATATAAATCAGCGTATTGAAAACAGTGATTCCTAAGACTGAAGTAATCATTAAATAAGGAAGATTTTTTTTAATAATTTCCCAATCTTTAATCAACGATTTTAAAGCAAATGGCGTAATTACAATAAGGGCAACCGTCCATCTCCAAAAAGCAATACTTGCAGGAGGAATGCTCGTGGATAAATCCCGGGCGATGATAAAATTACCCGACCATAAGGCGGTAGCAAGCAATGCAAATGCATAACCTAAAAACTTGTTTTTATCTTGTAAAGGTTTAATCAAAATATGAAATGTTTTGCAATGATATTACTAAATTCCTTTGATCCACCCACCGTCGACAGGCAAAGAAACTCCGGTTATATAACTTGCTCTTTCACTTGCTAAAAAAACGACTGCTGCTGCAAATTCTTCAGGTTTCCCAATTCGGCCCAAAGGAATCTCTTCGGTTATTTTCAGCAAATTAGGATTTTTAGCAATCAGATTTTCTAATCGTTTGGTTTGTGTATATCCCGGCATCACATTATTAACCGTAATATTATAAGCACCCAGCTCATTCGAAAGCGTCTTGACCAATCCTACCACCGATGCCCGTATCGAATTTGATAATATTAAACCTTCAACAGGTTGTTTTACAGCTTGAGAAGTGATCGAGATGATCCTGCCCCATTTTTGTTTTTTCATATCGGGCAATACCCTTTTGATCATTCCAACAACACTCTCCAACAATAAACGATAGGCTTGTTCCCAATCCTGTTCATTATGCTGATCGAAGTCGCCAAATGGTGGCCCTCCCGAATTGGTTACCAAAATATCAACCATTCCCATTTTTGACTTGGCTTCGGTTAAGATTTTATGACGATCTGATGCAATAGATACATCCCCGACAACATAATACACTTTTGCATTATTAATCTGTGAAATTTCATTAGCCGTTTCGATAAGATCGGTCTCGGTTCTTCCACAAATCATTACTTCTGCACCTTCCCTTGCAAGTTCCAGTGCCACACTCTTGCCCAAGCCTTTACTCGAAGCCATAATGAGTGCTTTTTTGTTTTTGATGCCTAAATCCATATTATCTTTTTAAGTAATGATCCGTTCCATCCAACCAATCTATACGTGGAGGGGCCCAGGTATCGGTTTCTTCAACATCACCAATCATTAAGGCTTCATGAGGCAAGTTTGCAGGAATCACAATGGTATCGCCCTCATGAAGATCTACAACTTCCTTTTTGTCATCACCAAACCAGAAACGCATGCTGCCAAAAGTAACATGAGTGATTTGTTCATTTTCATGACTGTGTAAAGGTACCACGAACCCATCTTTGAATCTCATTTTGGCAATCATCACTTTATCCCCATAAACCAACTTTCTTTTCATGTATGGATTAACTTGTTCTTCGGGTACATCCTTCCAATTTATTGCTTTTATCATTGTTTTGTTTTTTTCGTTTTATTTATATACGCTAACCTCTTATAAAAACCCAATTAATTATCAAATTGTATTTAACATTTTCTGTATATTATCCTATTCCTATATCCTTTTTTAATAGTTCGAATATTATATCGGGTTAAAATTGCGACAATAGGCAGGAATTCAATTTCCCAACTTTGAATCTTGAATATCCAGACGATAAAAATGACAAAGATTAAAGCCTGCAAAACCATAGCCAAATATATTTCGAATTTATTATTTTCTTTGAAAAGAAGGATTGCCGATAAAAGGTATAAAGGATTGCACCAAAGAAGATTGAAATTGTTTCTCGATTCTAGATGTGCGGTCAATAACCAAATGGATAAAAGCAAAATTCCCGTTAAACCGATAATAAAGAAAATTGAGAATTGAATTTTATTTGATTTAAATAGGGTGGTTAAAATGAGTAATATTGAAAAGATGATTGCAGGATTCAATAAGATTAGTCCTGATGATTTTTTCTGATCAACTTTATTGTAGATTGTTTGGCTAACTACCAATTTCTTGTTGTTTGCTTCTACTTCATTTATTTCGTTAGAAAGATAATCCGGTAAAAACATGCTTTTAAATCGATCAATTTCATCATCTACTCCTTTTCCGAAAATTAGGTTAATTCCTAATTTTAACCATTGATTATCCGTAAGTGATTCATTGATCAGGTTTCTGTAGGTCTTGCTTATTTTTTTATTTTGAAATTCGAATCCAATTTCTCCAAAAATTAAATCCCGTAATTCGGTTGTACAGTTTTTCTTTGTAAAATTATAATAGTAATATCTGTTTTCTGGTCTATATAAATAAGTCAATCTGTCAATAATTTTAGTTTCATTCTCATCGGTAAGACTCAGTTTTTGTTCAATAATTTGTCTGTTTTCAGCTTTATAAGTCGCATAAAAATCTATGGTTGATTGAATTCCTAAATGATATTTTAATTTACCCCGGATAAATTTTAAGTGAAAGTTGGGTGTGTTAAAATCAAAAAGACCAAAATTATAAACAATATCGAGTGATTTGTTTTTATCAATGACTCTAAGGGCACTGTGTCCCCAAGCAGTATAGGATTCAGAACCACTTGAACAGGTAAGAAGGCTTATTTCAATCTGATTATTCGGATAAACATGAAATAATCCTGAGATTAGTAGTATTGCTATTATGATAATGTGTCTTTTCAACTAAGCAAGAGAATAAATTTCTAATAAAACCATCATTTCATATTTGAGGTTCTTAATCATTCCGGTTTAAACAAACCTTCGGGATTCGAACCCATTAATCCTGCTTCAACCAAATACGGGCTAACTTCCGAAAGTTCTGAAGCTGCTTCGTTACTGATGAGCGGATTATGTTTCATGCTATCAAGTTTGTCGCCAATATGCTCTAAATCTGCATCGGTCGTCATCCAATGAATATGATCATATTGTTTAAGGTTTAGTGGAATGGAATATTCACGTAGTGTTTTCTGACCGGCAGTATTAAAATAAAAATCAAAATACGACATTGCCAGCTCACGTAAGCTTTTATAAACAGGTTCACGATACCTTAACGTGGTAAAATTTGATTTTGCGATAGAACCCCAAAGCTTGTTTTTTTGAAAAACAGCAATGACGTGGTCGTCATCATTCACCGCGCGTAAATCGATAATTAGTGGTTTATATCCAATGTTTTGAAGGCAAGCTGCCGCAAACATTGCACCCTCAAAGCAATGAGCACTTTTTTCAATCATTACATATCTTGGTGATCGGGTGTCGGATTTCGAATCGTATTCAATATTATCAAGATATTGTTGGATTTTCATGGGATGGTTTAATTCTTCTAGCAATGCTAATTCATCTTCCAGCCAATTTTCCGAATATTTATTCATAAACTTTATCGTACGCTAAGTTTTATTACTACTTGGTAGTTTTTTCGCCCATTTTTGTAAATACGCTATCAATGGGTTCCCAAAGTTCTAATTTATTTCCTTCAAAATCCATTATGTGGACAAATTTTCCATAATCAAAGGTTTCAATTTCATCAAGAATGTTTACGCCATTAGCTTTTAATTTTTTTACAAGACCTTCAATATTCTGAACCCGGTAATTAATCATAAAAATTGAAGTTAAATATATAAAAAAGGACTGTAATTTATATATTAATTGTTACGTGTTATTTACAAGCCTATTGTGAAGGACAGAAATTAGCTTTTAAAAATCAGGTGAACTGAAACTTAATTAAAATCTAACCATTCATAGATTTTTAAAAATGTAATTTTGTAAGAAAAAATGAGTTTATTTTTACTGACTTTCTGAGCCCTTTTTTCAATCATGAACCTCTTGGGTTCAGCACCTATTTTTGTTGGTTTAACACAGCAAAATACTAAAAAGGAAAAGTCGCATACTTCTTTCATTACTTCATTAAGTATATTACATCAGCAATAATTAATATTGTAAATTCCCTTAAGGTTTAAAACGTCGTGAATAGTCGACCTCAGAAGCAATATAGCCAAAAGCGGCCCATTGTTTACCGCTAAGTATCTTCTCAAGCATTGCTTTAGCCTTATCTGTCTGACCATTATAATAATACCAGTTTGCGATACCATAAGCCATGCCTTCACTAATAGTAACTGTATAATCTTCACCCAGTAAATCAGTGTCGATTATTTCACCTTTATATAACAACAATAATTGGTGATAATCAAAGTTTTCAATGATATTCATCTCACGGGTAATGGGTTCAAGCATTTTTTTCGCTTCTTCATTTTGTCCCAGTAATCGGAGAGTCATATACAACCAATGACTTGTTGATACTATTTTATCATCGTTTGTGGCCAAATTAATATCCGTTTTATAAACTTCTAATGCCTTATCCGGTTGGTTGGTTAAATAATAAGCCAAACCCAGGTGATATCTGATATTCGAATGCAAGGAACTAATAGGTCGGTTCATCGTGTTAGGCACTCCATCAGGTTCAACTGCATCCGGTTGATCTTGGATAAGTGTCATGGCATACTCAAAATCAGCAATTGCATCATCAAATTTACGAATGCTGATATATCGATGTCCCCTGTGGCGATAAAAACGTGCATCATTTGGGAACTGCTCAATGCCTTTGGTAAAAATTTTGATCGCACCCAAATAATCGCCGGTATAAGCGGCCCAACGTCCCAGCCATATTAAATTGTCTGGGTTTCTGGTGTCGGCATCATAAATTGTTTTTGCCAGCTCATAATCTTTAGTAACCTTTTCGGATGGAGAAGCAGAGAATAAGGAATCTCCCATCAGTGAAAGGGCCTGAAGTTTTGGACTGAAATCATTTTGCGTTTTTTTCCGGGTAGGTGTACAAGCGGTTAATCCAATGATTATTAAGATATCAAGGAATATAAATTTAAATAATTGAGTTTTCATACAAGGATAATTATATTTCAAATTAAGGTCTTGATAAATATAGGGATTTTTGGAATGTGTTTGAGTTGGGACTTTCTTTATCGCAATGGCAGGGAAGGATGATAGTGTCGGAACCAAATAAAAAAGGCCACTTCTCGACTTGCTCGAAGTGACCTTTCTTATCTTTAATCAATTCCTATTTCTTAAATCCTTTTGGACGTAACGAGCGAATGGGTGCCGGAGGTTCCGGTTTTAACTGAAATTCATTGTTTTTCAATAATTCCATTGCCACTTCAACAGCTTTTACCAATTGTGGGTCGATGCCTTGTAATACCAATTTGGGTTCCTGAATTACTTCATAGTCGGGAGCAACGCCAACCCCTTCAACGGCCCAGTTGCCATCAGTATCATAAAATCCACCTCTTGGAGCAACCATTCTGCCACCGTCAATGAATGGAGGAGTATCCCAGGTGCCTACCAATCCGCCCCAGGTTCGTGTCCCAATCATTGGGCCTAATTTAGCTTTATGGAACATATAAGGGAACAGGTCACCTCCCGATCCGGCACTTTCGTTAATGATCATAACTTTTGGCCCCCAAATTCCGGCCATCGGAGTGGTCCATGGTCGGTTGTCATTAGCCCTACTATTGAAATAACCATAAAGCGGTCTGGCCATAATGTCAATGAAATAATCTGCCGCCGATCCTCCACCGTTGTTTCTTTCGTCGATAACTGCACCTTTTTTGTCCTGCTGTGCAAAATAGTATCGATTGAAAGAGGTGAATCCCGGTCCGCTGGTATTAGGAACATAAACATAAGCCAATTTACCTCCCGATAATTTATCAACAGTTCTGCGATTGTTTTCAACCCATTCGATGTTTCGAAGTTGTGCTTCGCTTCTTACTGGCTCAACCACCACTTTTTTCGCGGTTGAAAGATCGGTGGTCGAATTAACACTGATAGTTACCTGCATACCGGCTGTTTGCTCAAATAAGCTGTAAGGATTTGTAGGTGCTTTTAGCTCATGACCATTTACTGCAAGCAAATAATCGTCTTCTTTTATCTTTATGCCGGGAATGGCAAGAGGTGCTTTTAAACCCGGGTTCCAACTTTCACTGGTGTAAATTTTGGCGATTTTATAATAACCATTTTCTTCAATAAAGTCGCAACCAAGCAATCCAACAGGAACCATATTTATATCGGGCATGTCACCTCCGGAAACATAAGAGTGACCTATAGAAACTTCACCGCTCAAAATATCTACTACATAATTTAAGTCAGTACGATGGCGAACATGATTAATCCAGGGTGAGTACCATTCATAGATATCGTTCCATGGTGCCCCATGAACATTGTTTACATAAAGAAAATCGCGCATATAACGCCATCCTTCTTTAAATATCTGATGATATTCGGCCTGAGGATCAATTTTGATTTTAAGATCAAGTTTCAAAGCTCCATCGCCCTTTTTAGGTGTGCTTTTTGTACTTACAATGCTCCACGTTTGACCTGATTTAAACAGTAAATTATTTCCATCAGAAGAACAAACCGCATCAGTCACCCCGGCGAGGAATTCTTTCGATTTGTTTTCTTTCAGATCGTATTTCAGCATGGTCAATCCAGTTTGGTTTTTTATGGCTTCTAAAACAAAAACGGCATTTTCAGGTCCCGAAATAAGTGAATTATAATCTCGATTGGGCATATTTAGAGCGATAATTCGCTCGGCAATATTTGTTTTGGTAATCTTTATATCTGCAATTTTCTTCTCTTCTTTCGTCGGTTCAGGTTTTTTAGTTTCTTTGCCTTTTTTTGCATCAGCTTCCTTTGTATCTTCTTTTGCTTTAATAACTTCTTCATCATCGCTCTTAGCTAAAGTAGGGGATGGGACACCTTCTTCCAAAATCAAACAATATAAACTATAGGTAGCACTTGGATCATAGGAGCTCATATCCAACCATCCGGTCTTTAACCCATAATTGGTGCTTGAAAGAAAATAAAGATACTTACCGCTTTTGTCCCAAACAGGAGTCTTAACGTCGGCCATTCCATCAGTAAGTTGAATGCGCTCCCCTGTTTCAACATTATAAACAAAGGCTGCTTTATAGCTATTATCCAATTGTCTGGCATAAGTGATCCATTTGCTATCGGGCGACCAAACAGGGTTCATGTCACGATTAGGATGGGCAAACCGATCGGTATCCGCTTTTTTTACAACTCCGCTCTTGAGGTCGATGATCCATATATTATAATCGGTATCGGTATAGGCAATGTATTTTCCATCGGGCGACCAGTCGGGTACAAAATAAAAAGTAGGGTTAGGTAAAGTGAATTGTTTAATATTTTGTCCGTATTGATCGGCAAGCATAAGCTGATATTCTCCGCTATTGTCCGAAAACCATGCAACCTGATCCCCTTTTGGTGACCAGATTGGCGAACGGTCTGCTATTCCGGAAGTATTAGTAATATTACGCCAGTTTCCATCTTCTTTAGGTACCGTAAATATTTCGCCTCTATGCTCAAATATTGCACGTTTTCCGTTAGGCGAAATATTGGCATTTGTTAAACCTGAGGCAGGTACATTTTTCCAACGAGTGATGGCAAAATTCATATCACCTTTCACTTCAATATTTAACTGTTTTGATTCTTTTGAATTATTGTCAATTAAATGGAGATATCCACCTTGTTCGTAAACAATGGCATCCTTACAAGCATCCAAACTTTTTACATCAAATTTCATGTGATGAGTAATTTGTTCTTCAGCTTTGGTAATTAGGTCGAACGACCAGATATTACTCGCATAGTCACGCTCAGATAGATAATACACTTTATTTTGAAACCATACAGGATCTAAATGTCGCTCTTGTGTAGGTTGTGGGGTACGGATCAAATTTTTTGTGGCCATATCAACAATCCAAATTGGCATAGCTTGACCACCTCGATAATTTCTCCATTCGGGATCCCAACTTGTAATTGGAACATAGGCGATGAATTTACCGTCGGGTGAAATTTCGCCGTAGGCTGCTCCCGGTATATCAATTTCTTTAGGAAGTCCGCCATTTAATCCAATTTTATAAAATTTATTTGTTTTGGTAGGTTGACCCATTCGTGAAGATCGGAACATGATTTCTCCTTCAGGAGTCCAACCTGTTACAAAGTCTGCTCCCGGATGCCAGGTTAGCCGTTTTGGGGTTCCTCCTTCTGCAGGAATTACATAAACATCAGTGTTGCCACCGTATTGGGCCGTAAATGCAATCCATTTTTCATCAGGAGAGAAATGAGGAAGAGATTCTTCGCCTTCGTATGTAGTTAAACGCATTGCTTGACCTCCGTTTCGGTCAACTTTCCATAGATCATTTGCATAAACAAAAACAATGTTTTTTGCAGAAATGGTGGGTTGCCTTAATAATTGTGTTCCTTGACTAAATACCTGTGTGTTCAGGAACAATAATAAAATACTGATTTTTAGTAGTGTCTTCATAAAAAATTGTTTGATTATTAAAAACGTCATAATGATTTACACCATATAAAAGGTGCATACTATTAACCTTCATAAAGGTAAATAATCGAGCAAGATATAAATTATTTTTCAGCAGGCGATCATTAGAAATAACTAGTTCCATCCCAACAATGGGTACAAAGTTTTTCTTTAGGAAGACCAATAGCTTCAACCAAATCATCAATTCGTTGAAATTGGAGCGAGGTGACATTCATTTTCTCACGTATTTTTTCAACCATTGCGGCACATTTTGGGGAATCAGGATCTGCGTATTCTTTCAGATTTGCATCTTCAACTCCTTCAAGTTCTTTAATAGCTTTTCTTCCGGCTAAATCAAGTGTTGATCGCGATGTCGAAAAATTCAGGAATTCGCATGGAAAGATCAAAGTTGGGCATGCCGGACGGACATGAACTTCTTTGGCTCCCGATTTCATTAGCACCTGAACATTATCCTGAAGCTGTGTTCCTCTTACGATGGAATCATCTAACAAGGCTATTTTTTTCCCTTCGGTTAATGCAGCATTCGGGATTAATTTCATTTTGGCAACCAAATTTCTCATTTCCTGATTTTGCGGCATAAAGCTACGTGGCCAGGTAGGAGTATATTTTACATAAGCCCTTTTATAAGGAATTTGCTTTTCGTTGGAATATCCAATCGCATGTGCAATGCCTGAATCTGGTACGCCCGATACAAAATCTACCTCTTTGTCATCATTTCGTGCAAGTGCAGCACCACAGCGATATCTTGACTCTTCAACATTGATACCTTCATAGTAGGAGCTGGGATAACCATAGTATACCCATAAAAAAGAACATACCTGCATTTTTTCGTTTGGCTTGCGTTTTTGTATCCACTTATCGGGAGTGATGAAAATGATTTCACCCGGGCCAACATAATGTTCGATTTCAAAATCCAAATTGGAAAGTGAGCTTGATTCGGAGCAAGCTGCTAATGCTCCGGCTTTTTTACCAATAATAATGGGGGTTCTGCCTAATTTGTCACGAGCTGCATAAATTCCTTCATTAGTCAATAATAATAATGAGCAGGAGCCTTTAATTAAATTTTGGGCATTTTCAATCCCTTCTTCAATACTATCCTTTTCATTGATCATCATGGCGATTAGTTCACTTGGACTGGTTTTGCCACTAGCTGCTTCGGCAAAATGTCTTTTTTGATGAAGTGCCCTGTCAGTAAGTTCCTGAATATTTGCGATTTTACAGACAGTGACTATGGCAAATTTTCCCAAATGTGAATTAATGACAATCGGTTGCGATTCATTATCGCTAATCACACCAATACCACTGTTACCAATAAACTTGGAAAGCTCAGGTTCGAATTTGGTCCTGAAATAAGAATTTTCAAGACTGTGAATAACTTTGGTGAAAATGTTGTCTTTAACAACAGCAAGCCCACCTCTTTTTGTTCCTAAATGTGAATGATAATCTGTACCATAGTATAAATCGTTAACGCAATTTGAAGTTGAAATAGTACCAAAAAATCCGCCCATGATGTTTGTAGTTAAATGAGGGGTAAATCTACTTCATTTAAAAATGAAAATTAAGGCATGTTGAAAAGTTGTTAATATTGACTTTGAAAGATTTTTTAAAAATAATTCAAAAAAAATTTGGAAAATAAAAATTCTCATTATACATTTGCAGTGTACTAATAAAGTAATACACTAATACAATAAATATGTTGACAATTAAAAATCTTGAATTTGGTTATCCTAAAAGTAGCTTATTATTTGATAAGCTTGAGTTGGATATCACTAAAGGCAGTATTTATGGACTGCTTGGGAAAAACGGGGCAGGTAAAACTACCTTGTTAAAGCTAATGTGCGGATTACTATACACACAAAAGGGCAAATTAGAAATCGATGGAGAAGATGTTTCGAAAAGAACACCCAATATGCTGCAGGATATTTATCTCATTCCTGAGGAATTTTATTTGCCTGATTTCACTCTGGACACCTATGTTGCCAATGTTTCACCTTTCTATCCAAAATTCGATCTTAAGTTATTTCAAGAATTAGTTACTGAATTTGAGGTTACAAGGGGTAAAAAACTTAACAAGCTTTCGCATGGACAAAAGAAAAAATTTATCATTGCTTTTGCAATTGCAACCAATTGTTCGATTGTTTTTATGGACGAACCAACCAATGGTTTGGATATTCCCTCAAAAAGCAAGTTTAGAAAGATTATTGCATCAACTGCCAACGAAGAACGAACTTTTGTAATTTCTACCCATCAGGTAAGAGATCTTGAAAACCTGATCGATCCGCTGGTAATTATCGAAAATGGTAAAATCGTTTTCAAAGAAACGATTGAAAATATTTCGAATAAGTTAAGCTTTGTGAAAGTTCATGATAAGGCGCCCGAAGGTGTAAACGTTTTATACAGCGAGCCAATTTTTGGTGGGAACTATCTGTTGACTGAGCGAAATGATGATCACGAATCACGCGTTGATTTTGAACTGCTATTTAATGCAGTTTTGAGTAAGCAAAATGAAATTGTTAAACACTTAAATAACTAAGTTATGAACCAGGTATATGATTTTAAAAGAATAATGCTATTGGCCGGGTTTAAATTTAGCCTGCACAAAAAAACTTTAATGTTGACTGTTTTGGGATATTTTGCCCTCTTATTTATTATCGGGTTTTTTATAGCATATGCAAATCGAAACCATCCTTATAACCTCTATAATTTCGTGCCATTTCATTATGTTGGGATGCTAATAATGATATTATTAGGTGGGATTGTACTTGCCAGTAGAGCTTTTCAGGATATGAACACACCTGAAAAAGCGATCACTCAGATCTTAATTCCTGCATCTACTTTTGAAAAATTTTTAGTGCCATTGATCTCAACTTCTGTTATTTGGGTGGTATTTAGTTTTTTAAGCTACCATGCCTTTAGTTTAATATTTAATTGTGTATGGGTTTGTGCTTTCGGTTACGATTTTGAAGTTTTTAATGGGTTAAAGGTTTTTAATCATACTTGGGTTATTGAGATTGTACAGGCCTTCTTTTTAGCACATTCGATATTTATTTTAGGAGCAGCAACTTTCCGAAAATATCCGATTGTAAAAACAATACTGGCACAATGGATTATTCAGTGGGCTTATTCACTTTTTGCCATTGTTGTAATCTTAATTCTTTTTGGTTCGATGGAAAATTTTGGGAATATGATGAACCATATTGATCATTCACAATTCCCTACTGATAGATTTGACCCTGTAATACTTGAAGCACAAGCAAGGGTTTTGCTTAAGTCATTAATGGTAGCATTAACAGCTGCATTATACGTTACGGCATATTTTAAACTTAAAGAACGGGAGGTATAAGATGGAATTTAGAGACAAGCAAGCAATTTATATGCAGATTGCCGATTACTTCGGTAATAACATTATGCAGGAGCTATGGCAGACCGACGAAAAAGTTCCCTCTGTAAGACAACTGGCGATAGATTTAGAAGTCAACCCAAATACAGTTATGAGGACTTATACACATCTCCAGGAAACTGGTGTAATTTATAATAAAAGAGGAATTGGTTATTTTGTTTCACCTAATGCAAAAGCAATTTTGATTGATATGATAAAACAACAATTTATTGAAATTGAGTTGCCCGAATTTTATAGAAAAATGGAACTCATCGGTCTTACGTTTAAGGATCTGGAAGAAATGTTTAAAAAATGGAAATTAAATACACAAAGCGATGAAAATATTAACAAAAACAAGTAATAAAATCTTTGCTGCAATACTCTTAGTAGTTGCAGTAATGCTGATAGCGGCTCTTATTACGCTTAAAATGATTATATAATTCAATGATTAGCCCGGGAATCATACCGGGCTAATTTTTTTAATCTTTAAAATATTGTTGATTAATTTAAAATATCTTTTTTTGGAAGGCTAATCGTGAATTTTGAGCCTTTTCCAATTTTACTTTCCACCTGGATATCTCCATTATTCATTTCAATGAATTCTTTACAAAGGATTAGTCCAAGTCCGGTACCTCTCTCATTGTTAGTTCCTGGTGTGGATGAATTAATGTCAATCCTAAATAATTTATCGATACTCTCTTTATTCATTCCGATGCCATTGTCCTGAATCATTATTTTAGTTTTATTCTGCGTTTCTATGGCAGAAATCTTAACTTGTCCGTTATCAGGTGTAAACTTGATTGCATTGCTATATAAATTTCGGATTACAGTTTCGATGGTAAATTTATCCGCTTCAATTTCTATGTTTTCAGGAATTTCAGTTGTGGTTAAAATATTTTTTACATTTGCATTTGACAGGCTTGGTTCAATGCTATTCAGAACATGAGATTTAAGATTTAAAGTAGTTTTGTCGATTTGAATTTTTCCACTTTGCGACCTGGACCATGTCAGTAGGTTTTCAAGTAAATCAAAAGTTAATTGTGACGATTTATTGATTTCTTGAATCATTCTCTTACGCTCCAGATCATTATAATCATCATATTCAGAATTTAAAATGTCGGCATACCCAAGTATGACATTAAAAGGATTTCTGAGGTCATGCGCCATAATTGAGAAAAATTTATCCTTAGTGGCATTGGCCTCCTTCAGTTCAATCTGCTTTTGTTCAAGACTTATGTTTTTATTCTGAATTTCCCGGGTACGTTCTTTAACATTGTTTTCAAGCTTTATCTTTTCATTTTTAAGTTTTCTGAGACGCAGCCTGATAAATAGTACCAAGAACATGACAAATAGGAGGAAGGTAGTGAAATAGAATATTTTAGTTTCCCACCATGGTGGTTTGATCAGAATTTTTATGGATTTGCCTATATCATTCCAAATGCCTGCGCTACTCGACCCTATAACTCTAAAAGTGTATTTCCCCGCTGGAAGATCAGTATAGGTAACATAGCGCCTTGTTCCAACATTATTCCATTCTGTGTCGAAGTTTTCAAGGATATAGGCAAATTCATTCTTTTCAGGATTGGTAAAATCCAGCGTGGCAAAACTGAATGAAAATACATTTTCTCTGTGTGTAAGGATGATTGATTCAGTTTCTAATATTGATTTAGTTAGTATTGTGTATCCATTAATCGAATCGTTGGGGCTTACAGATTTGTTGAATATTTGAAAGTCGTTAATTACTACCGGTGGAATGTGGCTGTTATGGATAATGGTTTTTGGATTGAATATATTCAATCCGTTAATACCCCCCATATAGATTTCACCAGAAGTGCTTTTATAATATGCCATTGCATTAAACTCACTTTCCTGAATTCCATCTTCAATATCATAATTTGTAAATATTCCTTTCATCGGATCTAACTTCGAAATTCCGTTATTAGTGCTCATCCACAAGTTGTTATTTTCATCCTCTATTGCTATATATACAGAATTATTTGGAAGTCCATCTGACTCGGTATACCTTGTGAACTGGTCTGTTTTAGGATCTAATCTGTTTAATCCACCCCCGTAAGTACCTATCCAAATATTCCCTAAATGATCTTCAGTCAATCCTAATATAAAATGATGGCTTAAACTATTTGTATCCGCTGGATTAGCTATGTATCTTTTAAAAGTGTCTGTACTTGGGTTGAGCCTTGCCACTCCACTTGTCGTTCCGAGCCAAATATTTCCATATTTATCTCCGATAACAGAGAAAACATTGTTGTCGTTAATACTGTTTGAATCATCTTTGTCATAAAAGTAATGTTTGAAAATTTCCGTTTTAGGGTTAAAATGATTCAATCCTCCTGCAATTGTTCCTATCCATAAAGTCCCATCCTCATCGTGATAAATGGAGATGATATTGTTGCTGCTAATACTATTAGGGTTATCTACATCCATTTTGTAATGCCTGAATGTTTTAGAAATTGGATCATAACGGTCAAGCCCACCATCTCTGGTCCCGATCCATATGAACCCGTTTTTATCCTGAGAAAGAACTCTGATTTGATTACTGCTTATTGAATTTTTATTATCCGGCTGATGCAGGAGGTGTGTGAAAATATCTTTATTACGATCAATAATGCTGATTCCGGTAGTAGTTCCAACCCATAGTAAGTTATTTGAGTCGACGATGATAGACCTGATGGTATTTCCAATCAGGCTTTTGGGATTATTCGGATCATGATAATAATATCCGAAGTTGTTATAATTGGGATTGATTTTATTTAGTCCGTTACCGCCTGATGTAACCCAAAGTATACCCGATTGATCTTCGAATACATTCCAAACATTGTTATTGCTAATACTCATCGGATTACCAGGTTGATTAATCCAACTTGTGAATCGTTGAGTATTTCGGTCGAATAAATTTAGTCCGCCTCCTACAGTCCCAATCCAAAGATTATGTCGGCTATCTTCAAAGATATTTTGAATAAAATTGCTTCCAAGGCTATTTGGATCTCCAGGTATGTTTTTATAAACCGTAATTTTTTTTGTGATCCTGTTTAAATTATTCAATCCATCATTCGTGCCTATCCATAAATTCTTCTGTGAATCCTCATAAATATAATTTACAGTGTTGTTACTTAACCCTTCTTCGGTGTTGTAATGTTCGAAGCTTCCTGTTTTAATATCAAACCGGAATAGCTCATCTGTGGTTCCAATCCATAAAATTCCAACCTCAGAAGGTGCTTCGTAAATCGAATTTATTGGATGGTCCTTTTTCAAAGAATTTGTATAAGGCAGAATATATTTGGTAAATTGGTTAGTCTTTTTATTGAAACTGATTAAGTCCTGTTTCGTGCCAAGCCACAACAAGCCTTGTGTTTCTTTTGACTCAGCAATGACATTTATTGTGTTTTCTGAAATGAGGTGGCCTTTCTGATCTTCAACCGAGTACTTAATAAAACGTTCAGATTCGAAGTCATAGCGGCTTAGCCCTAATTGAGTCCCAATCCAAAGATCGTTATCACTATCCTGATAAATATTAATGATATAGTTGTCAGAAATGGAATGAGGATTCTTAGGATCATTCTTAAATATTTTAAATTCGTTCCCATCGAATCTGTTTAATCCGTCTTGGGTTCCAACCCAAATAAAACCATATTTATCTTGTACAATTCCTCTCACGGTAGATTGAGAAAGCCCATCTTTAATTGTATATTGATGAAATTTTAATGATAAATTTTGGGAATAAGTTGAGATTATGATAAATAGAATTATAAATGTAACAATCTGGCTTTTTTTCATACGCACCCGTTAATTAATTTTTGGCAATTTAATAGTAAAACGCGATCCTTTTGCAATTATACTTTCCACCTCAATGGTTCCATTATTCATTTCAATAAATTCTTTGCACAGCAGTAAACCTAATCCAGTTCCTCGTTCATTATTGGTCCCTGGTTTCGAATGACTTTCATCAATACGAAAAAGTTTATCGAGATCATTTTGTCCGATACCGATACCATTGTCCTCAACGATCAATTGTTGATGGGTGTTTGTTTCTGTTATGGAAATTTTAATTTCACCTCCAACATGGGTGAATTTTATGGCATTATTGAGCAGATTGCCGATGATGTTTGAAAAGGTATATTTATCGGCATAAAATGAAATATTATTATCGACGTCTTCAATGATTGATATATTTTTTGCTTTCGCATTTGGCAGGTAAGGATTGATGCAACTCGTTATTAATTCTTTAATTTTGATGTGTTCTTTATTAATTGCAATTTTACCACTTTGCGATCTTGACCAAGTGAGCAGGTTTTCTAATAATTCGTAAGTTGACTTTGATGACTTATCAATTTCATTGATCATTCTTTTCCTATGTGCATCATCAAAATCATCGTATTCTGTATTTAAAATATCTGCAAAT
>Ga0180007_10000180_pt1 | contig 116131 bp, 95 predicted proteins | sample MM_PC_MetaG_FD_121122 | JGI IMG/M metagenome (GOLD analysis project Ga0180007, IMG submission 121122) | Groundwater microbial communities from the Aspo Hard Rock Laboratory (HRL) deep subsurface site, Sweden - MM_PC_MetaG | ecosystem: Environmental > Aquatic > Deep subsurface > Groundwater... | reverse complement strand
CGTAGCGAAAATTAGAGAAATCGAGACCAGATTTTCATGGATTTGAGGCGAATAGCAGGTCTATTTAACGAAAAGCCATGGAAATATGGGCCGATTTGTCAAATTTGCAGCAGATTTATGTCTTGTCCGACAGGCTCCTAGCCTAGCCCCTGTTCTTTTTGCTATTCCTGGCGGAGTTTGTTACAATTCAATCATTCGTTTTCTTTCAGTTTGTCAGCTGCCTCCCCAACCACGAGTCCCCATTTCCAACCAAGGCCGTTACGAGGAGGGGGAAAGTATTAATTTCCGGCCTGACAAGACGCTGCCCCCTTATCACTCTACGAGAGTACAGATGCTGTTCGTTATTGCCAATCTCGCTCTGGCGCTGCTTGAGACCGTTTTTTCCTGGACACACATGAACCATTCGATCCTCCTTGCCTGGCTGACTCTCCTCATCGTCACCTGTCTCGCCCTTACCTTGAGCCACTCTCCCGTAATCTGGAAAAAAACTGAGCCGGCAAGCCGCAATCCCCGTGTCGCCAAGGTCCTGATCTTTTTTCTCGCCGCCATATGGGCCAGTCAGGCCTTCTTCATGCCCCTGACAGCCCCTGACGTCCTTCTTTTTCACAGTCCGGCGCTGATCCTCCTTGGCGTTCTCTTCACCCTCGAGCTCTCCCCCCAGCTTTTTCCAATCCTTCTGGTCCTTTTCCTTCTTCTCTCTCCCACCCTCTATCTCTTCTTCAGAGAGGGTGGGAGCCTCCTCCAACCGGCCCTGGTCATCAGCCTCCTTGCTCTCTTTCTCCCAACTTTTATCTTCCGCAAGCCCCTCTTTGCCCCCAGTTTTTCTGTCTCGCAGGCAACTCCTCAAGAGTACGCCCTCCCCGCTGCCAGCAGCAGGGGGCTCTCCTCCTCAGCAAACCACTGCCTCTCCCCTGATGACGTCATATGGGAAAGCATCCTCAAGATCACCAACCCAGAATCCCTTCACACCGACTGGCAGAACTGTTTCGCGGAAATCCATTCCGGTATCTGCAAGGCCCTGCAGGCAGATACTTTTTTCCTCCTTAGAAAGGAAACGGATACGCCGGCTTCCTTGACAGTCACTGAGGAGGAAGAACAGACAAATCTTTCCCCACAGAGCTGGATCCTTTCTGTTCCGACTTGGATCACCCTCCTCAGCAAGGGAACAATCATTCACAATCTCCGGGAAAACTTTTCAGAAAAAGAAGGCCAGACCTTGAAAGAAGATGGAGTCAAGACACTCCTCCTGGTCCCACTCAGGGTCAAAAAAGAACTCTGGGGCCTTATCGGACTTGAGCGGCGGCACAGTGCGACCCTCTTCAGCCAGCAGCAGATAAACAGCCTTCGCTTTATTGCCAATATTCTGGCCATGTCCATCAGTAACCAGCGTGATCGCTCAGAACGGGACCGCCTGGTCACCGTTGTCGAACAATCATCGGACTGTATTATCATCACCGACACCGACGGCGCTGTCCTCTATGCCAACCCAGCCTGTGAAACAGTCACCGGCTACCTGCCCCAGGAAATCCTCGGCAACTCCATCAAACTCCTCTATCCCCCTTCTGTGCGCCACAACCTGTGGCTGCCGATACAAAAGGCCCTTATCACAGGTGAAGGCTGGAATGGTCAATTTACGAATTACAAAAAAGACAACACCCTCTACGAAGAAGAGATGCACATTTCTCCTGTCCATGATCACGAAAGCCCGGTAGCCAATCGAGTCATCGTCAAAAGAAACATAACCGAGGAAAAACGCCTGGAGTCCATTGCTGAAGCAGCCAACCTCATGGATAATATCGGCTTTGTGTTCTCCTCCATTCGTCATGAACTGGGCAATCCCATCAACTCTATCAAGGTTTCTCTGTCAATCCTTGAAGCCAATCTAGAGACTTACGACACCGCCAACATCAAACGTTTTGTCAGCCGCAGTCTCTCTGATATAGGGCGGGTCGAGTACCTGCTCAAGACACTCAAGAATTTCAGTGTCTTTGAACGACCACACATTGAAGCAACGGATATGCGGGCCCTGCTCGACAAACTTTTTCAACTCACTGAAAAAGATCTTGCCAAACAAAATGTCACCCTGAAGATCCACCACCCTTCGCAACCTCTTAGCGGACTGGTCGACCCACGGGCATTTCTCCAAGTCCTGCTCAACCTGATCACCAATGCCGTTGCAGCCCTGGAAGGCTGCCAAGACAAAGAAATCACCATCACCATGACGGGAGAGCAGAACGGTCAGATCACCTTTAGCCTTGCAGACAATGGCTGCGGCATGGAAGAAGAGACTATCAGGAATCTCTTTCGTCCTTTCTTCACCACCAAAGCGGAAGGGACCGGACTGGGGCTGGTTATTGTCAAAAAGATGCTGGCAAAAATGAACTGCTCCATCGAAGCCCGTTCCTGGAAAGACATGGGAACCCAGATACAAATCATTATCCCGGGGGCATGACTGCCAGCTTTTACTGGACATTGGCGATGCGTCCATGGTATTTTTTTGAGATATCTTTTCTCAACACATCCAGTCAACAGTCAATGGAGCCTCTGTTCTCCTGTCAAATATTTCAACCCAGCTAAGGTCGAATGCGGAGTTTTTCTATGAAAAAAGTTTTAATCGTTGATGATGACGAAAGTTTTCTCCTCAGCCTGATCGACGGCTTCAAGGCTTACGAAGATAACTTCACTATCAGCACGGCAAACGATGGCCTGGAAGCGGTGGCAACCCTCAAAAAAGAGAAAATCAGCCTTGTCCTCACCGACCTCAAGATGCCGAGAATGGACGGTTTTGAACTCGTCGCCCATCTGAGCAGCACCTATCCTGAGATTCCGGTCATCGTCATGACCGCATTCGGCACCCCGGAGATGGAAGACAATCTCCGAGACATGGGAACCTTTCAATACATCGAAAAACCCATTGATTTTGATGTCCTGGTCGAAAAGATAGTAAAAGGACTGAAAGGCCCCTCCAAAGGTTTTATCACCGGAGTCTCCCTCTCCTCCTTTCTCCAACTCCTGGAACTCGACAAAAAGACCTGCACCCTGAACATCCAGGCCGGGAGTAAAAGCGGCACCATATACTTTCAGAGCGGCAACCTCGTTGATGCCGCCTATGACAAACTACGGGCAAAAGATGCGGCTTTTGCAATCGTCGGCTGGAAAAATGTCGAAATAGAAATAGAAAATGCATGCTCGGTAAAAGAAAGCAATATCAAAGAATCTCTCGGTTTTATTCTTCTTGAGGGAAGTCGTCTAAAAGACGAAAATGATGCAACTGAGGCTGAAACCAGCGGCTCTCTGGACTCCCTGAATATGGAAGACCTGGATATGGCTTTCTCCGCTGAAGACGACTCACAACCAGCAATGCAACCAAGCAAGACACCTCCCTCCTTCATCCAATCTGAGGCCATGGCCACCAATCCCGTCCTGGCCCAGTTCATTGCCATGCTCAGCTCTTTTCCGGAAATAGAAAGTGCAACGATCAGTACCATAGACGGCAATATCCTGCACCAGCTTGGAGAACCCAATGGCCACCTTGCCAACTTCATCACCTATGTTGCAATTGCTGCCGATCAAATCAGAATGGCCATTGGTGCTGCCGGCAGACAGTATACGCTTTTCACCCTGACCAATGGTTCCAAACTTCTCATCCTCTGCGGTCAGGATGTCATCGTAGGGATACAGGTCGATGCCGCTGTTTTCCCTGAACCCATTGCCGATGGATTGCGTCCCGTACTCAGCAGAATCCGGCTCTCATCTTAATGCAAGCATTATCCCCATAGGATGGAATCGTAACAAGTCAAATTCTAAGGACAATTACCATGGATTCATTGCTTCAAGAAATAACCATGCTCCCCGGCGTTCTCGGATGTTTTGTCTATAGTGGTGAGCAACAAATCGCCGGCAGCAAAATGCCCCCTATTTTCAAAGAAAACAGCATCAAGACCATCGGCAGTCTCCTTGCCCGCACTATTCAAATGGGCAACATTGCTCAACTGAACTTCAGCGCTATCGAGTTTAAATTCAACGAATCACTACTCATTGTCAATCCCATGGCCAAGGGGGCACTGCTTGTTATTATTTGTGAACCCCGCGTGAACAAATCCCTGATTGCCATGACCATGGGAATGTTAACTGCTGATATAGAAACAGCTATGGCCAAGAACCTCGTGGCCCCGGTTCCTCAGCAGGCAGTAACGACCACTCATCCTGCACCTTCAACCCACCAGTCCCCACCCGCTCCCGCCCAGGCACCAGCAAGAGAGGCAGACATCGATGCTCATCTGGCCTCCATCCTGGAACAGATAAAAGAGGCCCTCGCCATGGCCATCGGCCCCATTGCCGGACCGGTCATGAAGGAGAGCATAGAACTGTGGGCTCAACAGGGAACGACTTCTCCCAAAAATCTTCCCACCCTCGCGGTGTTGCTGTGCAAAGAAATCAATGACCAGGAACTGGAAAAGGAATTCATGGCGGATTTTACAAAAATCGTCAGCTGAGCCTTCCCGGTAGATGTCTCTGTAACCAAAAAAGGGGTGTTGACCAGTAACTACGTCAACACCCCTTTCCTTTTCTCCGGCCTGTTATCCTTCAGCCTTCACCTGCAACCGTCACCTATTTCCCGGCACAGCGCTTCAGGAGCTTCGCAGTACTGATACGCAATCGATCAATGGCCTTGGCCAGATCACCTATTTCATCTTTACTGTAAATACCGATCTCCTCATCGAGTTCTTTACCAATGCTGATCTGGGTGGTCTTTTCCTGGAGCCTGGCTAAGGGGGCAACCACACCACTACTGAGAAAGAACCAGATCACCCCCATGAGGAGAACGATTCCGGCTGCACCCATGGCAAAGAGGGCAGTGGCCGATTTTTGGGCGGCGGCCATGGCTTTTTCCAGGGGTACATAGACAATGGAGGTGGAAACCACTTGCCCTGCGCTCCAATCATACCCGTGCTCCGTGCCATAAATCTCCACCTGATCCTTGGGGGCATCATCGGGTGTCCCATGACAACGGAGACAGGGACCTTCCACCACCACTGGCCTGGCAAAATAATAGTATTTTTTGCCGTTCTTGGCCAGGATCCCCTCCGTATCCTTCAGTTCCATATTTTTGCCAAAAAACTCGATGAGATTTTTCTCATCAGCATCAGCCTTATTAGGAGGATAGAGAGGATCAATGGTAGCCTGTTTGAATACGTACCCGGGAAAACGCTTCTCAAATATTTCCCACACCCCACGGGTCATGACAAATCCGGACATTATTTCCGGATAAAAACGATCATCCTCCACCAACTCCGCTACCAGAGGGCGCTGGGATTTCTTAAAATACATCCTGGAAGAATCGATCATACTAAAAACAATGGCCCCTTGGGTCTTGGCATCGGCCATGGCATTTTTGACACTGAACTGATAACTGGCATAGGCAAGAGCTACACTGGCCAACAGGCTGAGAACACCTATGATGACAATAAAACGTACTCTGATACTCATATTTTCTCCTCGTTTGTTAGTGTCTAATATATTGCTCGCAGTCGAGGCGACCACAAAATTGGTCCTCAAGGGGGCCAGCAGGAATCACCCGGACAACGGGCCTCCCTCCCCTCAGACAAGCTCTATTTACTCTTGCCAAGATGTTAAGTGTGGACAAAAAAGGGTTAGGGAAAACCAGCCCGCCAAGGACTGGCAGCAGGGAAGAATCCCTGCCTCTATTTTCTTCCATCCACTGAAATCGGCTCAGGATCTTCATCCTCAAGCCTGGCACAAAGATCCTTCTTCCACATAGTACCTTCAACAAATCCGTTAAGCAAATTGTATCTGCCGTGTTCTGGTAACATTTTCATTGGCTTCAATCTCAACTATAATCTTCTCCTCAAGAGCAGATTCCACATCAATAATATTGTAGCCTACCTTGCCATTGGATTCATTTTTAAAGCTGACAATATTTATACCTTGATTCCCCAGGACATTGGTGACAAAACCGATCATTCCCGGCACATCTTTATTAATAATAATCAGGCGGGTATGGACACTGGCTGCCGGAATAGATTCGATATTGGGAAAATTGACACTGTGGGTGATATTGCCGTAGCGCAGATAGGCCGACAGTTCGCGGACCGCCATACAGGAACAGTTCCCTTCAGATTCCTGGGTAGAGGCACCAAGATGAGGAGTGACCAGGATTTTGGGATGACTCACCGTGCCAGGAGTGGGAAAATCTGAAATAAAGGCCTCAAGATGTCCGGAATCCAAGGCGGCAAGGACAGCACCCTCATCGACGACAGGCCCTCGGGCGTAGTTCACCAAGATGGCCCCCACTTTCATCTTGGCAATAAATTCCGTGTTCACCATGCCGGTGGTCTTTTCATTCAAGGGTAAATGGAGACTGACAATATCAGCCCGAGCCAGGGTATCGCGCATGGTTCGGGTGACAGTCACCTCCGGCAGGAGATTGTGAATATTATCGAGACTGGGAAAGGGATCAAATCCATAAACCTGCATATAGCGCTGGATACCACCATTGGCCAATCGCACTCCGATCTGTCCGAGACCGATAACCCCCAAGGTTTTTCCGGCAATCTCAACACCACGGAAGGCCGCCTTGCGTCTCTCCACCTCTGCACTCACCTGTTCCGGTGCTATATCGGCAAGGGAGCGACAGAAAGAGATCCCCTGGTAAATGTTACGGAGCCAAATCCCAATCATGGGAAAGACCAGATCAACCACCGCATTGGCATTGGCACCCGGAGTATTAAACACACAAACCCCTTTTTCCGTGGCCTTATCCACACTTATATTGTTCACCCCTGCGCCTGCACGGGCTACAGCCAGCAGATCCGGATACGCCCCCACATCCACCGCTGAACTGCGCACAACGATACCATGGGGATTCTCCTCTCCGGGGTCCACCACAAACTCTTCACCCAGGAGTTCCAATCCTTCTTCAGCAATAGCATTAATCGTTTTGATACGAAACGAGGTCATTCTTTTCTCCCTGGCAAAACAACGTCAGCGCCAGGAATGATTCATTCCCCGCCGCATGCCCTGCCTTTAACAGCATAGTCCTATTCCAACAAACTGAGAAAAATGGTTGTTCAAGAGTGTTCCAGATATTGACGATTCAAACCAAGCACTCTTTTTCAGGAATCCCTCAAGGAAGAGAGGTTCCACTTGCAAAGAAAATCACTGCCAACACGAGCGCACGCTTCTGAGCCATTTTCCTCAATCCATCCCGTCTCTTTTATAAAACTCTTTTATCGCTCTCCAGGTCTCTGCCCACAAAACAGAAATTCCAGCCTCAGCAGCCGGTGAGCAATACTCCACACTCCCCACTGGCTCTTACCGGTAACCACCGTTGCTCAATCGTCTTCCAGGTGAGGATTGAAAGGTTCCAGCCAGTTTTTTTACGAATCCAGAGGAGGCTGTTTGCTGCCGCAAAAGGGGCAGACAGCACGCTTCTTTGGTATCTTGCGCTTGCAGGAAGAGCACTGTTTAATCTGGGGCAAAAGATTAAAGACCGCAATCAGCATAACCAGAGCCCCGGTAAGCACAGGGACAGGTGCAGTGGTCAATGCACTGTCATAATTTCTCAGTCCTGCAACCAAGGCAATGAGTCCGATAATAAAGGCGATGACTCTAAAAAACATATTGCTGCTCCTTATGCACATCAGGGGAAAAATCGCTCAGGCAAAACATAACAGATTCCTGGCAGCAAGCAACCCTTCTCTCATTGCAGCCGACAACTTGGGCAAAAACAAGTTGCCAGCTGCCCTGACAGGCCATTTTGCCAGGACATAACAAAACGACCCTTCTCCAAAGCAGATCCCCGGAGGCGCAGCCTTGTATGGGTAAATGCCTCCCCTTACCCATACAAGGCTGCGCCTCCGGGTCCAACAAAAAAATGGTTCCTCTTACCGCCGCCGACACCAACATTTCCTGACCTGCAGTCTCGGCAACTGGGTCGACTGACAGGCAGAACAGAAAACATCGTCTTGACCATACCACACAGTGCCACTATAATAAAAATATGGAGTGGTTGTTTTCTCCTCCTCTGGCACAGAGCCCTTCAAGATACTCCCCGGTGACCATCTTTTCTGATCGGCCGAGACAGACAGGGTGAAAAATGATCAGGGCCTGACAGGAAAAAAACAGATCCAACCACAGAGGAGAAGAAATATTCCTATCAACTCAACGCCCCTTAACCCTATTCTGAGAGACAACCACAAAAAAAATCCGACACGAGGAGAACCACCATGCATGACAAACAAGAACTGTGTAACAAAATCACAGCAATGTACCCTGAAATAGGCCAGTGCGATATTGATATCACCGTCAATTGGGATGACAACAGAAATGTATGGGTTGTGGACTTGATAAAAGATAAGCACGAGCTCCAGCATTACCTGGAAGAGGCGGATGCAGAGAAGTGCATGCTTGGCAAACAATGCGTTTCCCTGGGCTTGGAGATAGCCCAACTCATAAAGAATATTAAAGGTGAACAGTATTGATCTTCCTTTCACACGGAAGCAGAAAACAACCTGAAGCAGAGGGGCGAGGGGCAGATGAGGAAGGCGTTGGTTGGAAGTCCAACGCCCTCCTGCTCAGACACCGGTGCCCCGGCGCCGAGCAGGGGCACCGGATTTTTTCCACCCCATAAGACTCATTGCCCCCCACCTGTCGCCTAGAAGTGTTGTCGCCTAGAAGTGTCCGAGATGGTGAGGCAAGAGACCTTGGTGACGATCTGACTCTTCCATGCCCCCTATTCCTCTGACAAAAAGTTGAGGAATCCATTCAACGACCAAAAAAAATCACCTTTCTCCCAACTCCGCCCCAACTGCAAGTCAGGGAAAGAAAAAAAGACGACCCAAAAAACAGTACCTGACCGTATCGTGACGCGACCATCTTAAAACCCTCCGGCATAGAAACAGCAAAACAAAAGCCCCTCATCACTTCCCCCATGCGGGAGAAGGGTGCTGTCCCATGTCGATTTAAAAGTCCCCTCTGGCTGATCCTCATATTTCTCCTTTGCCATCTCTCCAGACCACACCTATGCGGATCATTTTCGCACCTGTGCAGAGATTTTTTTTAGAGAATGAGAAAAAATACGTGATCACAAGGACAAAAGAGTGAATCGTATCAAGGGATTCCCGGGATTGAAATAAAGATAACTACAAAAACGATATTTAAGTTTCAATAACTGTTGGAAAAAAAGATAAAAAAAGATATAGTCTTTTCTATAGATCATGTAAAAAAAACGATTATGCTTGCATTCAGCTTATCATACAAATATTTGACTATTTTTTTGACGATCAACAGAACAATAAGGGGAAGGGGTGGGGTTATGCAAACGCAGGACAGTAACAGGAAACGCAATAATATTTATATTAAATTTGGAATAGTTGCCACTTTTGTTGGCCTAAGCCTCAGTCCTGCTGCCCAGGCAGCAATGACTGGTAACTGTGCTGACTGTCACACCATGCATAACAGTCAGGACGGTCTCCCCATGAACTTTGATAGCAGTGCCATCCCCAATGAAAATCTGACCCGAGGGACCTGCCTTGGCTGTCATGCCCAGGGAGGCAGTAGCGCAATAGAGATCTCGGGAACCGGCAGGATTCCCCAGGTCTACCACACCGACACCAACGACCTTGCCGGCGGCAACTTTGGTTACATCACAGGACTGAAAGGAAGTGGCAGCTCCGACCGCAAAGGTCACAACATCGCAGCTCTCACCGGTACCGATGCCGTTTTGTATGGCCCTCCCGGCGGTATTGTTCTCGCATTCCATAATGACGGTGGTATTGTCAACACCGATAATCTCACCTGCGCCGGCACCAACGGCTGCCATGGCTATCGATTGGCAGGGGCTGCGCTCCCAAGAGGAATTACTGGTTCCCATCACAAGAATGTCAGCGGCAAGATGGATATTGCCACTAGCCCAGGCAACAGCTATCGATTCCTCATGGGGGTCAAAGGCCTCGAAGATGTGGATTGGGAAGACAATGCCAGTTCCACCGCTCACAATGAATATTTCGCCCTGGCAGCCCCCGTTGCATTAGGATGTACCACCCTCAGTTGCCATGGTGCCACGGGCGGCGTCCAGCCACCGAATGGGACCATGAGCCAGTACTGTGCCACCTGTCACGGAAACTTCCATACCATTGCCAATGCGGCTTCCGATGGAATAGGGGCTGATGCCACCTCACCCTTTATCCGGCACCCAACCGATCTCTCCCTGCCATCGTCTGGTGAATATGCTTCCTATGTCACCTATAATGTCGGCAGTCCGGTGGCCAGAACGACTGTCCCGGATGCTGCCAGTGCGACCGTCAATCCGGGTACTGATGCGGTTATGTGCCTCTCCTGCCATGTGACCCATGCCAGCGACTACCCTTCCATGCTGCGCTGGGATTACTCAGCCATGATAGCCGGTGGCGGTGCAGGCACAGGCTGTTTCGTCTGTCACACCACCAAGGACTGACAGGACACGAAAGACACCGTCTTCTTTTTTTATGCATTCCTGCAGCAGACAAAAAAAGGCCCTGATCATTTTCATTGATCAGGGCCTTTTTTTGTCTGCTGGACATCGTCCCATCCTCAACTCTGACGAAAGAGCGGCTTGCCAGTCAACTCCTTTGCTCGTCCAGGCTGGAGACAGGAAGCAAGAGAGCCCGATTCAGGCGCAACAAACTGGCCTCTCTTTCCTGGACAAAGGCCATACAGCCTGCCCCCTGCGCTGCAAACCCCAATTCATCGAGAGCACCTGGTGAAAACAGCTGAAAAACAGACTGCCTGAAGAAACGACTTCGCTCTTTAGGGCCGTAGAAACCGGGTAGATCTGCCGGGAGTTGTTGATACAGGCTGTCCTTCAATGTCCGCTTTTTTTCTCCGGCCTCTCTAGAGCCAAGACATGGGGGCAGAGTCCGGTAGCCGCACCGCAGCCAATCATAGGCCAGCAACTCGAAGATAAGGGGTCTGTCCACCCGTCCGTCTAGAGAGGCAGTGATAATGGTACACAGCAGTTCCTGGGTAACGGCGAGATGAAAGAGCCGATACTCATGGGAGAGCTCCACTAGCCGGCGAAAAAAAGATCTGCCATCCTCGCCCCTTCTGCGCAGGTAGTTCCATAGCGAGGGGAAATACCTGTTGTTATAAAACTTTTCTACGCCCTCGGAAAACCAGTACAGGCCTTGCAGACCTTCCGCATCAAGCCACTGGTTAGCCAGCACTGCATAAGGTGGCCGACGACAGGCCCGATATCCGAAGAGTTCCGCATCGCGGCTGATGGCCGTATCAGGCAGGAGCTTCAACAGCCCCATCTGAATATAATGGGGGCCCATGGCAAAGACATCGGCAAAGGATTGCAGATATGTCTCTTCACTCTCATAGGGGAGACCGAGAATCAGATCAACATGGAGATGAATGGTATCCAGGGCAACCAGCCGGGACACGGTCTCGGCGGCCAGCCGGGGATCGATGCGGCGCTCTATGGCCGCAAGTGTCGGTTCGTGGGTGGACTGAATACCTATCTCAAATTGAAAGCGTCCGGGGGCAATGGTGGCCAGAAGACGAAACATCTCCTCACTGAAACGGTCCGGGGCAACCTCGAAATGAAAGAGGGTATCAGATTCATAGGCGAGAACCAGCTGCCACAAAGCCAGGGCCCGTTCAGGACGATCATTGAAGGTACGGTCCACAAAACGGAGCACCTTCGGTCCATGGGCCATAATCTGATCAAGCTCCTGACGCACCTGAGACAGGGGCTTATGGACAATTCCATGTTCTGCCGATGAGAGGCAATAGGTGCATGAGAAGGGGCAGCCTCTGGAGCTTTCATAATAGATATTGCGGTTCTGCAGGTGGCTGCCGAAGTCCTCTTCACGGTAAGGAGAGGAAAAGCGTTTTTCAGCCAGCTGAAAAAACGAACGTCCATAACGGGGTTTCAGGGTGCCCTGGAGGAGGTCCTCATAAAATTTCTTTTCCACCGCCTCTATGGCCCCCCAGACCACGGTACATAAATCCTCGCCAACACCTGCCGCCACCAGCTCGGCTTGGGGCCCCCCCACTACCAGGAGACAGGAGGGGAGGAGGACATGGAGATCAGTGATCAGTTCCTCCACCCGGTCAGAGTTCCACACCGCGGCTGAAAAAAAGATGGCCCCCGGCCGGTTCCGACTCAGCTGGAGGAGGACCTCATAATAGGGATCGCGGAGAGTGAGCTGCAGGATTTCGGTGCAGACGCCCGGACACTGCTCTTCCAATTCGTTGCGGACATGGAAAAGGGCAAGGGATGAATGGCTAAAACGACCATTGATGGCAACTAGTTTGATATCCATGGGAATGAAAACCGATCTTTATATGGGGAAGAAGAAAATGATATGATATACTAACAGGCACTGATGCGGCCCACAGGGATCCTCTCTAGCTACAGGCTCCCAGACCATACCGGACTCTACCATATTCCTGGCCAAGGAGGAAGATGTGAACATTGCTTTCACCATTCACCAATCCGTTCTCTCCCCTGTCTTCTGGGGAATTCTATTCATTGCCACCCTCTGCAGCAGCAGTCTGAGCCTGGCCGCTGCCCCACGCTATCACCTGGATATCAGCTTTCAGACGGAAGAGCATCAGCTGCAGGCAAAGGCCACCATCACCCTTCCTCCCGGGGAAGAATGGCGGCTCTACACAGGGGGCCTCGACATCCACGAGGTGCTCATTGCCGAGGAGGGGAAGTCCCCCTTTTCCCTGCCCCTCCCTGAGGGGGACAACCTTCATATGTATGCCGCCCGAACCAGCCAGCAGATCACTATCTCCTACTCCCTGCGTATTGCGCCGGACTCCGGTGACAATCTGATCAGCCCCGCTGGTATAGCCCTCACTTCGGGCTGGCATCCCCTCCCGGATCGAGACATGATTTTCTCCCTCTCTGCCGATCTCCCCTCCGGCTTTCGCGGGATCTCAGAATCAGACAGCCTGCTGCGCCAAGAAGAAGACCACAGGTTAACCACCTCCTTTTCCCAGGCTGTCCGTTCCATTCACCTGGCAGCCGGTCCCTATGAGGTGGAAGAGGAAGAACTGCGGCCGGGACTCATCCTCTCCACCTGGTTTTTTCCGGAAGATCAGCCCTTGAGCCGCGACTACCTGGACGCCGCCAAGGCCTATCTCCTCCGCTATGAGCAAGAGATAGGCCCCTTTCCCTATGGCCACTATGCCATCGTCAGCAACCGCTTGGCCAGCGGTTTTGGCATGCCTACCTTCACCCTGCTCGGACAGATGGTCCTCCGCCTCCCCTTTATCAAGGAGACCTCCCTGGGCCATGAAATCGTCCATTCCTGGTTCGGCAACAGTATCCAGGTAGGAGACCACTCTGGAAACTGGTGCGAGGGACTGACCAACTATCTTGCCGATTTCAGTTACGCTGAGATGCGCGGCGAGGGAGCTGACCAGCGCAAGGCCAGCCTCATTAACTACCAGAGTTATGTCCAGCCGGAGTCTGCCATCGCCCTCCAGGACTTCAATTCCGCCAGCCACCAGCAGGTCATGGCCAAGGCCATACGAGGTGTGGGCTATAATCGTGGCGCCATGTTCTTTCACCAGCTGCAACGACTCCTGGGGCCTGAACACTTTAGCCAGGGACTCCGCCTCTTCGCCGCCACCTTTAAGGGACGCTCCGCCTCCTGGAAAGATATCCAGAAGACCTTTGAAGCCACCTCCGGCTACGACCTGGAGACCTTTTTCTTACAGCAACTGAGCCGCAACGACATACCCGGGCTGGTTGTCGAGGACGTCGGGACTGAGGACAGACAGGACAATTCCCTCCTCCACTTCACCGTCAAACAGACCAGCGCCCAGCCCTATGCTCTAGAGCTCCCGATCCGGGTCGAGACCGCAGCCGGAGAAAAAACATTTATCCATAAGATCACGGAAAAGGAGACAAAAATCAGCCTCGCCCTGCCTGATCCTCCTCTCTCCTTTGTCCTTGATCCCGACTATGATCTCTTCAGAACCCTGACCCCGGCCGAGCTTCCTCCGGTATGGTCCCGCTTTGTCGGGGCAAAAAACAAGATCCTTCTCCTGGAAAGGGAGAAGACGGCAGCAGCTCTCACCCCCTTTATTCACTGGGCAGAAGATCAGGGATGGCCCATCGCCGACAGCAAGTCCGTTACCAACCAGCAACTTTCTGAAAACTCCGTCCTCTTTCTCGGCCCAGGCGGTCCAGCCTGGCGCTCCCTCTTTGCTGATTCACCGCCGCCAGGCGAGGGTTTCGACCTCCTGGTACAAAACAATCCTCTGAACGAAAAAGAGGTGGTCGTCCTCGTCAGCAGCAGCAGTGAAGAAGAGAGCAAGGCCGTGTTGGCCAAACTGAGCCACTACGGAAAATACTCTGCCCTCTCCTTTGTCCAGGGAAGAGTTCAGAACAAAAAGATCACGACCAGTGACAAGGGCCTGACTGAGCTCCTGGAAAGCCTGCCGGATGGCAGCCCAGCCAAGAGCATCGAAAACTTTGAAGAGATAGTGAGCCAACTGGCCAAGAATCGGGTTATCTACCTGGGTGAAACCCATGACTCCCTGGCTGACCATCTCCTCCAGTTGCGCATCCTGCAGGGACTGGAGAAGAAAGGACTGGATCTGGCCATTGCCATGGAGATGTTTCCGGAATCGAGTCAGCAGGCCCTGGACACCTATATTTCAGGAAAAGACAAGATGGAGGAAACAGCATTTCTCCGCGCCTCTCGCTGGTTCGAGGTCTGGCGCCACGACTGGCGACTCTTCAGACCCATCTTCAATTTCTGCCGCCGCTACAAGATCCCGGTATATGGGATCAATGTGGACCGGGAAATCGTCAAAAACGTCTTTGCCGAAGGGAACACCGATGGTCTCAGTGACAAGCAGAGTGAAACAATTGCCGCCGACAGGGATCTTTCCCTGGATGGCTACGTCGAACGCCTCAGCCTGGTCCACGGCTACCACGGTGACGTTGCCCAAGGCAAGGGGCTGGCCGGATTTGTTCAGTCCCAGGCCATCTGGGATGAGACCATGGCCGAAAATATTGTTCGTATCCTCAAGGACAATCCCAGCAAGACGCTGGTGGTTATCGCCGGTGGCCAGCATACCCGCAAGGATTCAGGCATCCCCCCCCGGGTCCTTCGCCGTCTGCCCCTGCAACAGGCCTCAGTATTGAATATCTATGGCGACAATCCCGCTACCCATCCCGAACGTCTGGCAGATTTCTTTTTCCTGGCCGAGCCTCGCTTCCTCAAGGCCAAGGGAAAAATAGGCATCGGAATTGATCCTGAAGACAACAATGGCGCCCCCCGCCTGCGGGTTATAGAAATCAGCCCCACCGGCCAAGCCGGAGAAGCCGGGATGAAAAAAAATGACATCATCGTCTCTGTGGAAGGTCAGCCAGTAAAAACCATGGAAGATCTTGGCATTCTGATGATGGATTCCAGACCGGGCGACCAACTCCGGGTCACCATTCTCCGGGAGAAGGAGGGCTCAGCTGCAGAGGAAAAAGAGCTCAGCGTCAAACTCTCCGACCCGAACAAAATGATGGTCCATCCCTGAGAAATGCGGCCCAGGGGTCTGTCGGATTGAGAGAATCGTAGCGAAAAACAGAGAAACTGAGAGCAGATTTCCCTGGATTTGCAGTGAACGAAGGGCTCTTTAAGGAAAAGTCATGGAAACAGGGGCCGACTTCTCTGATGTACAGCCGACTTATATCTCAGTCCGACAGGCTCTAACTCGACACAGGTTCCTGCACGAAGACCTCTCCCTGTCCCTGAACAGGTCCTGGCGCCCCAGGCACCTCTCCCTGCTCCTCGTCCAGGAGTTCCTTCATGTCCATGGCATGATCAAACTCACGAATCTGCTCCTCGCTGAGGAGCAGATCTTTCAAGGCAAAGACCTGGAGACGGCAGGACTGACTGAAGAGACGGTTGGCCATAAGCAGAGAGGCGATCTCCAATTCATTAATATCTCCGCCGGCAGCAGTCTTCATCACGGTGTGGAGGAGCCGTTTATCCATCTGTTCAATATGGACCACAGTCCGCAGCAGACTGCGATACTGTTCTTTGAGGTCTCCCAGTTCGAGAAAGCGATTGATGTCGTGGTACAGTTCCATCAAACGCCGGCGAAACAACTTATACTGACGATTCATGTGGTCATTGTCGGAGGCATCGAACTCGTCCAGGTCATGTTTGAGCCCCTTGATGTTTTTGATGGAGTTCATGATATTGCGTGAGGCATAGATCATCCGTTCCAGCTCTCTCGCCTCGCCCTCCCTCAGCTTGGCGTTGAGGAGCTTTGCGTAAAACTCGATAATCTCCCCATGGAGCAGCTTCACGTTCTCATAAAAACCTGGGAGATCTCTGGGCTTGGCCATGTTTTTTTCAAAGGGTAAACTGTGATCAAAGACCAGCTTGTCATCAATGCCGAAGGTCCTGAGAGCATAGAGTTGACACTCCTCAAAGAGATGGAGGATTTCCTTGCGCAGGGAGGCGGTGGCCGCGTCCGTGACTTCTGTGGGCGTATTGTTGAGATAGACGGTAAGGACCTCCCTGCGATCGGGAAAGGTTCGCAGCAAAAAACGGGCCAGGAGTCCGACAAAGGGGAAGAAGACAATCACACCTATGCAGTTGAACAGGGTATGAAAGAAGGCCAGGGCCATCACCGCATTGGTGCTGGTATCAAAAAAATAGGCCACCAGCTGGGACAGGGGGTGAATGGCAGCAAAGGCAATAATACCGGTCACCACATTAAAGATGAGGTGACTGATACTGACCCGCTTTTTAGATTGAATGCCGCCAATGGAACCGAGAAGGACAGTAACCGTGGTGCCAACGTTGGCACCGATCACCATGGCCACCGAGGTCTCGAAATTGATGAGACCGGTGCTGAGCCCGGTAAGGACAATGGCAATGGAGGCCGAACTGGACTGCATAAGGGCAGTGATCAGAATACCGAAGAGGAGATAGAGCCAGAGGCCATAATCAGCAAGGGAACTGAGATCGATATACTGGGCATAATTTTCCACGCTGGTCTTCATAAAATCGAGACCGAGGAAGAGAAAGCCGAAACCGATCAGCAACCTGCTCCCCTGAAAGAGCCTTGAGGTTGGACCAAAGACGATGAAGACAAGACCGCCAGCGGCGATCAGGGGCAGCGCAAAGCTCTCGATCTTCAGCTTAAAACCGAATACGGCCACTATCCAGGAGGTGCAGGTTGTACCGATGTTGGCACCCATCATCACTCCGATGCCGTTTTCCATGGTCATCACTCCGGCCCCGACAAAGGCCAGGACCATAAGGGATACTGCCGAGCTGGACTGGAGAATGGTGGTAATCAGGGTGCCGCTGCCGATGGAGCGCAGGCGACCATCGGTATAATACCTGATCATCTTACGGAAGGCCCTCCCTGACATGGCCTTGATGGAGTCCTCGAGTTGAAACATGCCATAGAGAAAGATAGCGAGGCCGGCCAGGAGTTTCCAGAGATCTAAAGAATCATTCATAGACATAGGTATTGCTGAAGGAGCTCAGGATTTCCAGTCACTTTCCACATGAGTCGGTGAGTCGGCTGCAAAGAGAGCGGATGGAGACATTTCTATTCCAGTCCCAGCTTAAAGAGAAAGATCTTTTTTTTCAAGTGTTTTGGAAGATTCGGCCGTTGCCGACAGCAACAGCAGTGGCTGGGCAGAGAGGAGAGCAGGCACTCTTTATTGAGGCGGACACCAGTCCTCAGTCATTCTCAGGAAAGGAATTCGCTGTTCAAGCCTTTTTGCACGGCCTGGCCTAGTTCTTCCATAGAATAGGGTTTTTTGACAAAGACAGCGGCCCCGAGTTGCAGGGTTGCCTTGATCTCTTCATTTTCGGCAAAGCCACTGACGACGATGGCTTTCTGGCCGGGATGCAACTGGAGAATCTGCTCATAGGTCTGACGGCCGTTGATACCCGGCTCCATGAGCATATCAAGCAAGAGCAGATCTGCGTCATGGTCCTCCATATAGGCAACTGCCTCTTCCCCCGAACTGACACAGACAACAACATAGCCGAGAACCGTTAGCATGCTGGCAGCGATATCAAGCAACTGGGGCTCGTCATCGACCACCAGAATTGTTTCCCCAGAGCCTGTCTGCCTCTTCTGCCCAGGCACTTTCGCCTCAGTGGCCACCCCCCCAGCAACGGCCGGAAAAAACAGTTCAAAGGTGGTCCCCTGGTCACTACTGGTGACCATGATAGTCCCCACATGTTCCTGTACGGTATTCCAGACAACTGCCAAGCCCAGGCCAGTTCCACTCCTGCCCATCACCTTTTTGGTGAAAAAAGGTTCAAAAATATGCTCGATATTCTTTTGGGGAATGCCTGAGCCGGTATCGGTTACGGAGAGGACCACATAGTGCCCCTCCTCCAGTCCATTTTCCCGCGCCCACTGCAGGTCCGGGACCCGACTTGAGGTCGTCAGAGTGACACTGCCCGCCCCCTCTATTGCTTCAGCAGCATTGGTCACCAGGTTCATGATGCATTTTTTGATATGAACCGGTGAACAGGAAATATCCGCCAGCTCATCAGCCAGAATCTGGTGCCAGGTAATCTGGGGGTAGAGCGCGTAGAGCTGCCGACACTCCGGAGAATCAAAATATTCCCGAACCAGGGTGTTGAGACTGGCAGCTATCCTGGTACTGACCACACCCCGGGCCACGGTGAGGAGATCGGCAACCACCATTGCCGCCCGTTCCCCTGATTCCTGAATGGCCTTAATAGGTGGCCGCAGTTCACTCTCCTCGGGCAGTTGGAGCAGGAGCAGTTCAGGATAGCCGATGATACCGGAGAGAATATTATTGAGATCATGGGCCACGCCCCCGGCCATGAGACCGATGGCCTCCATCTTCTTGGCCCATTGCAGGCTTTTTTCCACGGCCAGTTTTTCTTCTTCCACCTGTTTTTGGCTGGTAATGTCGTCATAGACGGTGACCACCTCGCCTGAAGGCAGCTTGTAGACCTTATTTTCCCGCCAGCCCTCAATCTTGCCATCCTTATAGTAGGAGACAGGGTGATGACTCGGTTCCCCTGTCTGCCAGACTCGACGGAAGACATCCAGTAGGCCAAACGCTTCGACATCGGGTAAGACCTCTGACAGCCTGCGTCCAAGGACCTCCTCACAGCTGACCCCCTCTATCTCTTCACCGGCATGGTTTAAATCCTTAAAGATAAAATCCTGGCCCTCAGCAACAGCTTCAAAGACGGCAACCCCACTACTGGAGTGATCAAAGAGTTGGCGGTAAAAAGATTCACTTTTCTGTTCCTTTGCCTGGGCCCGTTTCAGATCAGCCAGGTCCAGATCAACACAGTACATTGTTTTTTCACCCTGACTGTTGACCAGCATGACATGGCTGGAATAGACCGTCACAGCACTGCCGTCTTTATGGCGCAGGGTGAGCTCTGAGGCCAACATGGAGATATTATTTTCATACCAGTTGCGGATCGCCGAAACGACCTCCTCTTGCATGGACTCCGGGATGATCAGCTCCTCCAGTTTTTTTCCTCCTGCCTCGGCCGCAGAGTAACCGTACGTGGTCTCACTGGCCCGATTCCAGTAGATGACCCTGCGCTGGCTATCATAGCCCTGGACGGCAATCTTGGGCAGGTCACTGACGATGTGGCGGAAACGGGCCTCGCTTTCAGAAAGTTCCGCAGTTCGCTGGGCCACATTCCGTTCCAGATTTTCCACCAGGTCTTTAAGATGAGCCGCCATGCTGTTGAAAATACGAGCCAGCTGGCCCAGTTCGTCCTCACTCTCTTCCCTGGCCCTGACATCCATATTCCCCTTGCCAAGTTCACGGGCCGATTCAGTGAGGCTGAGGAGATTGCGGGTGATCGTATTGTCCAGGAGCCTGGCAATTGTGAGCATGGTCAGGACAGCAAGCAGGGCTATGCTGAGGATGATAACACTGGCCAGACTATAAACCCGATCAATATGCTGTTTGGCCTGGATCTCTTCCAGCCTTGAGGCCTCAATCAGGGCGGTGGAAACTGGCGTCACTATCTGCTCCTGGATAGAAAAATCCCGTCTCTTGCCGGCAAGCTCCAGATCCACTGCCAGGAGCTCTTCTGCCAGGCCAGACCAGGAATCAAAGAGGGTCAAGATCCTCTCTTTTTCTGGCGGTGAGAGACTTTCTTCGTCGGCCAGGGCATAGCGCAGACTGACCAGACTGTTAAAAGCGGATTGCATATGAAAACGCTGGCGGCTGAGGAGATACTGCCGACAAAAAGAATTGGCCTTGAGATAAGCATCCTGCAAGGCATGGACTCCCTGTAGCGCCTCCTCCACTTGCCGGGCAAGGACTTGCATTTGCCCTTCCAGTCCTCTCTCCGGAGCTGCCCGTTTTGAGATCAATTCCACTGCCTCAATGGAGGTGTCGGCAAAACGTTTGGCAGATGCCAGATAGAGATTGACATCAATCTGTTGTATCCTTGAATCATTGCTGAACGGTGAGGCGAAGAGGTTTTCTTTGAGTTCAGAGCTGATCGATATGACTTGGGCAATCTGGCGCACGCATGGCTGGGCATACTGTTCGTGGGCCTTTTGCAGACCAATGGTCTGATGGTGCATAAAAAAGTCACCTAACAGACGGCGTGCCCTCTCCATCCCCCGGTCCATTTCCAGGACTTCCTGACCAATCTTGCTGCTTCTCCGGATATCCTCTTCGGCACTGCGAATGGATAAATAGGAGAGGTAGGCGGTCGCCGCAATCAGGAGCATGAGAAAGAGCAAGAGGGTAAAGGCAGTTCTGAATTTCCTGCTGATTTTCAGTCTGCTCCACCGCTGTTTGAGCCTATTCATGAGTCCCGCCCTGTCATTGATTCAGGCTGCCGGTCTGCAAAGGTATCGGAAAGACGACGTTTGCCTCCAGTCCCCTGAGCCCCAGGGACGGATCATCCAGACGCAAGACATGAAAAGAAGACTTGGCACAATCACCAAACTGATCACAGTTTAAAACACCAGTGACCCCTTTGAATGCCCTGGTGGCATAGAGGATATCCCGTAGTTTTTTGCGGCCGATATGCAGGGTTCCGTCCGCCTCCCGAACTGCAGCCGCCTCTATGCTATGAAGGAGAAGATCTGCCGCATCATAGCCACTGAGGAAGTACCGGACCGTCGGTTCTTCTTCATACCTGGCAATATAGGCCCGGGTCAGTTCTTGCGCGGCTGGACCTCCGGCCTGCGCCGGTCCGACAAAACACATCCCTTTGCCCACCTCTGCCACTGCCTCAAGAAAGCTCTCTTCAATCAGGGCCCCGTCACTGATCAGGAGTACCTCATCAAGGGCGGAATTCTGACGGGCCTGGAGGAGGATTTGATTGCCTTCAGGTTGAAAAAGGGGAAAAAAGAGCAATTCCGCCTGGGAGTTGACAACAGCGGTCAACACAGGGGCCATTTCACTATCGCCCTTGTTAATTGCTGTATCAAGGACAATGGTGCCGCCCAGTTCTGTAAAGGCATTTTTAAAACTCTCAGTCAAGCCCTTGCTATAAATATCATTATCGTTAATGGTGGCTGCGCGGTTCAGGCCAAGCTGCTCATAGACATAGCCTGCTGCGACCTTACCGGCATTTTCCTCATTGCCGGCAGTACGGAAATAGCCAGGCTGCCAGTCGGGAGCAGCATAGCCGCCGATAGAGGTAAGAAAGGGTGCCGAATTATTGCCGGAAATCATGGTCAAGCCCGCATCTGACATGGCTTTTGCCGCTGTGGCCGCCGCACCGGAACAGGTGGTGCCGAATATGGCCAAGGTCTGCGGGTCAGCGATTATTTCCAAGGCGGCATTGGCACCGCCTTCTGCCGTACAGCCGGTATCCTCAATATGGAGGGCAACAGGGTGCCCTGAAATTTTCTCCTCTCTTGCCGCCAGGGCCAACTCAAGCCCTCTGATCTGTGCCTGCCCAAGAGGCGCTATTTCACCACTCAAGGCCTGCAGGACTCCGATCTTCACCGCCTCCCCAGGACCTACAGTGACACAGCCCAGGAGATCAGTGCATTCAAACGGAGCTTCCATCTCACTGCAGGCAGCAAACAACAGGAGACAAAAGAGGGCCGGCGGACAGGTCCTGAAAAAGCATTTTCTTGCGGAAAGCATAATCGGAATCAAGTTTGAGACCTCCCAGTCATATGCAACATGTATTTCATCTCCATCTTCTTCTCTTTTCCTTCAGCCTCTGAGCTGAACAGCCTGGCCCGTTCTCTGCCTCATCCCCCTCTTGTCCGGGCAAAAACATAACAAACCCTCCCCGCTAAAAGCATCCAACCATAAAAGAGACATTTTCTCAAAAACAAAAAAGAGAGAACTGATCCCCCTCTCTCAGCAAGGGTCTTCTGAGAAACCGGAAAACACTGGCGATGCGAAACAGAGAGTTCCAAACAAAAACAAGGCGCAGACAGACTTGTCCCACTGGCAATTTTTTTTGCCTGAAGCGTAGAGATGGAGAATCTCCCGGCCTCCCGGGAGATTTTGCTGAGTAAGAGGGGTTAGGAACTTGTCCGGGAAGGGCCATTTTGGCCAAAATCGAGACAGTTCTGAAAAATAAACACAGACAGTTAGCGACTCTTGCCAGGATATTTTTTTGAAACAACCTGAAATCTGGGAAAAGAGGCCTTTTCGGACAGGCTTCTAGAAGAGCTTACGAAGGCGCTTGTATCCAGCCCTGATTTCTTCTGCGGCCAGGGCCAGGGCTGCTCCGGCATTTTCAGCGGTCTTCCCCGCCTCTGCCGTGAATGGTTTATACTGAGCAAGAAAGGTGTTCCATTTTTTTTCCAGCTCTTCCAGTTCCTCTTTAGCCTCCGCCTGTCCCAGATGGGCCTTGAGTTTGATCTCATCGCGCAGCTGTTCTATGCTTGTCTTCATATTTTCCAAACCACTTTTGCTCTCACTCATCAGTCACTCCTTATTGGCATATTTTTGGTTTTACTTCTGCTCTAAGTATAGCAAACAAGAAAGAAACAAGTCAACCGCCAACAGAAAGAGCAAGAAAGTGGCTGCATGCCTCGCCTGGCCCGCAAGAATGAGGCACACCGGAAAGGACACCTGTCCGGGGCACCAGCGAGCGGATAGGGCCACGCCTCCATCTCCTCATTATGGTGAAGGCAACAACCGGCACCTGATAAAGACACGAATTAGCCGATCTCCTTAGAGAGCAACCAGGATCAACTCGCACTCGGGCCGGGCCTTGTCGTCCAGGTAGAGGGGAATACTGATGGTGATGGCCGTTCCTTTGCCCACTGCACTTTCCACCCGGATCTTGCCTTGGTGCTGGGCAATAATCTTATAACATATGCCCAGTCCCAGGCCCGTGCCCTGCCCCACCTCTTTGGTGCTGAAAAAAGGATCGAAGATCCTTGGCATGTCTTCCCTGGCTATTCCCTGGCCGGTATCAACAAAACGGATATGAATCATCTCTCTATCGCTAAAGGTCGTCAGGGTCAATGTGCCGCCTGCATCGCCAATTGCCTGGACACCGTTATTCATCACATTCAGAAACACCTGACTCATCCTCCCTCCCGCACACAGGACCTGAGGGATTGCACCCAGTTCTGTCACCAGCTCCACTTTGCCCTTGTATCTGGTATCCACAAACTTCCAGGTAGAGAGGAGGGAGGCATTGATATCATAGGCATTCAGACAGTCGCCGTCCTGACGGGAAAAGAGGGTAAGCTCCTGCACTATTTTGACACTGCGCAGGCAGCCCTCACGGATTGAGCCGAGAACAAGATCGATATTGCTGTAGAGGGTAGCAATCCCCAACTCCTCGCCCAGGGCCTCTGCCCGCTGCAGAGCGGCAAGCATCTCCTGCTCCGTCTCCTGCAGTCCCGCCTCATGATAGGCATCGGTAATCCGACGAATTCCCTTAAGAATATTCTCCAGGGCCGGAGCTGCAGTGACAATAAAATTAATATTATTATTCACCTCATGAGCCACACCAGCGACCAGCTGGCCGAGAGCGGCCATCTTCTCGGAGTGAATGAGCTGAGCCTGGGTCTCCTGAACCTTCTTCAGGGCCTTCTCCAGTTTGACATTACTCTTCTTCAGCGTTTCTTTTTTCTTTTCCAGGTCCTCATTGGCGCAAGCGAGTTCACTGGTCCGCACCTCCACCTTCTCTTCAAGATTCTGACGCAGTTCCTCGATGGTGGCAAAAGATTGTTCCAGACTTTCCAACAAATTGGAATAGGTGGTGTCAAGGAGACCGATTTCACTAAAGGCCTCTTCACTCCCCTCTCCACTCCTGGCGACCTTGGCGACCAGATTCCTGAGGGGATGCATCATCTTGTTGAGGAGAATCACTGTACATAAAATGGCAAGAGAAAGGACAGCAGTTACCAGGAGTCCTGTGCGCAGGATGAGCTGCTGCACCTCACGCTCAAACGGTTCCTTGGAACTCGAGATAGCCACCCAGCCGATAAGTTTCTTCTCCTCTGTCTGCGGCTCCTTATCCCAGAAATACATTTCTTCCTCATCACTGTAGGAAACAGTGCTCAACACCGGCCACCAAAAGACAAAGCTATCGGCCCTGGCAAGAAAATTATTCCCTTCCCGGCGCACAGTCTCCAACTGCAGGATGAAGTCATCCTCTTCTGCCACTCTCTTCTTATCGCTCCACCTGTCAAGGATAACTTCATCCTTATCATTGAGTACCAGGACCCGAAAGATATCCTCCTGGAGGAGGAGTGAATCCACCACCGGACTCATCACACTTGCCATTTCGGCAAAGACGCCCACCTGAATAGCCTGGGCCAGCAATCTTGCCATGGCCAGACCACTCCGGCGAGTCTGCTCGGTATAGGTCTTGCGTTGAATATTGATAAAGAGAAGGTCGAGACCAATGGCCAGAACAACCATGGCCCCGATAAAGACTATCAGTATCCTGGTATTATAGCTTCCCTTAATTCTTTTGAATAATGCACGTATATTCATTTGACAGGCACGGCAAATTGAAGATTAATTTTCTCGGCGATCTTGACATTGACTCTGATGCGCACCTTTTCCGGCTGGAGAGGAGGAATATCTTGGGGGGCGGTTCCGGAGAGCACATCCAGGGCCAGAATCGCAGCCTGTTTTCCCATCTCTTGCCAGTCAAAGGTGGTAGCCAGGGTGGCTCCGTGAGCCAGATGGATTTCAGAAAAACTAAAGAGCGGGATCTGCTCCTGGAGAGAAAAACGGTAATAACTCTGCTCCGTCTGGGGCGAGACAGCAGTGAGGTCCGGCACCATCCACAGGAGATCAATCTCACCTTTGAGCCCCTCCAGTTGCCCGACCACTTCCTTGCCACTCGTGATCGGCCTGCGGATAAAGGTCAGTTCCGACTGGGCCGCCACTGCCTGAGAGACCAGGGATTCACATCGCTCAGGATCATAGACCACTCCCACCCTCTTTAGGTGGGGGAGGAGACGGCGGATCTCGGCAAATTCGCGACCGAGGCTGTTTTCCAGGAGCACCCCGGTGGCCTGGTGACCGGCAGGGAGGAGGGCCTGGGCTTGGGGAACGAGGAGGTAGACCACAGGTCTCTTGCTGCTGACTGCGGCCTGGAGGGCCTTTTTACCGATGGCCACCACCAGATCCGGCAACTGTTCATCAATAAGCCGGGCCACAGCAGCGCGTTTCTCGCCTTTGGCGATGGTATAGGTGCAGAGAGAATTATTGGCAATGGATTTGACCCCTTGATTGGGCAGGGCCGGCAGGAGCAGGTCACTGAATGCCTGGGCCGCTCGTGCGTAGGGAGGGGCCTCTCCAGACTGGAGCACCAGGACCTCAAAGGACCAGGCCTGTCCCGGCAGGAGAAAAGAGAAAAGCAAGATGAGGAAGAGCCGTTGTCTCATGGAAAAATGTTACGGAGAGGAGAGGGCGGGAAGAAACCAGGGCCCAGCTACTGAAAAATCAACCTATTCTCGAAGAGAAGGATCTCCTTTGAGAATAGCGTTTTCTCCTAGAAAGGCAAGAAAAGACTCCCCCTTTTGGCTGAGCAAGTGCACACAATCCATCAGAAGCCCCTAAATCACAAGAAAGCTGCCAGATTTTTTTTGCTCCCATAGACTGGTTTTTCTGGTAGCCTTTCTTGCAATGGAGTATCTTTGTTATCTATATGAATTAGCAAGATTTGTTTAGCATAAACCTGGTATTTTCCTGGTAGTCCACACCAAAACCATAACTTTCTGGAGACAATCAAATTGAAGAACGCCCACTCTATGAAACCCATGACCCTCTCCCTGGCCCTCCTCCTCACCATGTCGCCCTCTGCCTGGGCCGAGGAAGAAACTAAGGCGGAGTTAAACGACGGCGACGAATTCCTGGCCCTCTACTACCCCGACGGCCAGGAGGTGGAGACGGCCAGCCGGGCCCCCAAACCCCTCTCACAGGTCCCCGAAAACGTGACCATCATCAGCGCCGCCCAGATCGAACGGATGAACGCCCATGGGCTCGATGATCTCCTCAACCGGGTGGCCGGGGTCTCTGTCAACTACGCCAGTAAAGACTTCAACAACGTCGCCTATCTGGGTATCCACGACTCCTCCATCCAGCAGGTGGTCGTCTACCTGGACGGCATCCGCATCTCCAAGGCCACCGACGACGTGGCCTGGACCAATATGGTGCCCATCCGCATCATCAAACGCATCGAGGTGATCAAGGGGGCGGCCAGTTCTACCTGGGGCTCGGCCCTGGGCGGGGTGATCAACATCATCACCAAGGACACGGGCGAGAGCAGCCGACCCAGTGGTTCCCTGCGCGGCTCCTACGGGGAATTTGCCAGCCAGGACTACTCGGCCGAGCTGGCCGGGGCCGTGGGCCCGCTGGGCTACTACCTCTCCGCCGCCAGGCAGGAGTCGGACGGGATCAAAGACGCCAAGGAGTTTGCCAGCAGCAGCCTCTACGGGAAGTTCGATATCGCCCTCCCGGCCAACATGGCCCTCACCCTGAGCGGCGGCTACACCGCCCCCGACTACCAGACAGGCCACTATACCCTGCCCGGCTTTGACTTTGACGAGTCTATCGATGACCGCAGCAGCTTTGGTTCCGCCTCCTTTGACGCCCTGGTCGCAAGCGGCCTCAACCTCCACCTCAACACCTATTTCCTCGACAACAGCTTCGTCCTCACCGACACCGATTTCGACAGCGACCTCCCCTGGTGGCAGAACCGGGACGAGCAGGAGACCACCGGAGTCAACGGCCGCCTCGCCTACCGCCTGGACAGACACCAGCTGGTGGCCGGCTTTGACTACCTGCGCAACGAGATCAGGCGCAGCGATGAGCTCTCCCCGGCCCCGGCCGCTGAACTCAATGAAGAGCTTCTCGGCCTCTATGCCAACGACACCATCAAATTCGGCAACCTCACTCTGGTCCCCGGACTCCGCTACGACGAGATGTCGGACACCTCCGCCATGACCAGCCCCAGCCTCGGCACCACCTGGCTGGCCACCCCACACACCCTCTTCCGGGCCTCCATCGCCAGCGGCTTTCGCAAGCCCCCGGTTTATTATACGGACACGGAAAACGGCGCCTGGTGGGCCAACGATGAGCTGCAACCGGAAGAGGTCATCTCCTACCAGGCCGGGGTGGAGACCGGGGTGACCCGCTTTTGCCGCCTCAAGACCACCCTCTTCTACAACGACGTCAGCGAGGCCTTCTCCTGGAACTCCGCCCTCGCCACCTATGACAACAACGGTGACGAGTCCCGCAAGGGCATAGAGGTGGAGATCTCCACCCTGCCCTGGAATCATCTCTCCCTGGAGCTCAACTTCACCTACATCCACACCGAAGATGAGGAGGGGGAAAATGGTCACAAACGCTTTGCCAACCTTATTGCCCTCTACGATAACCCGCAGCTCCTCACCGTCGAGCTGTCCGGCCACTATGTCCGCTACGGCGATCTGGAGGCCCCGCCCGCCTATAATCCGGTGGACGGCACCCTCCTCTGGGACCTCAGCATCAGCAGGAAGATCTGGGCCAATGAAAAACTGAGCAGCGAGCTCTTCCTGGTCGGCCACAACCTCAGCAACGAGAGCCAGTACCAGGATGAACTGTTACCCAACAACGGCCGCTGGCTTGAGGCCGGCCTGAAGTGCTTCTTTTAAGGATGCAGCAAGCCTCCAGCAGCGAAACAGATTCCCCCTGACCCTGCCTGCAAAGGAGAGGACCAGGATATCCATCCACCCTCAGTAAAGGAGAGCGTTATGAAGAAGATTGTCATCGTCAACAAAGGGGTCACCGCCAAAGAGGTGGCCAAAGTCACAACCTGCTGCGCTGATGGCGCTCCAGCAAAAATCCGTTAACCCCCACTTGCGGAGGGGGGAGCAGGCCTCGCGCCCCCCTCTGCCAAGGTAGACATGTTCCTCTCTCCCTATCACAAGACCTTTAGCCACCCCGATAAGATCCTGCCTCCCTCCGAAGCTGGTGGAGAAACTCCTCCCCTTTTATGCTTCCATGGCGGTTGCCAGTCGCTGAGCAGAGCCACGAAAAATGCCGCACCTGCCTCTACCTCCTCCTCTGCTTCGGCGGCTGCCGCTTCATGAAATACCGCAAAAACCTGAGCATGGACATCGACTGCAAAAAAGAATTCCTCGACAACACTATTTGCTCTTTTGTGTGCCAGGATGCAGCAGGCGGAGAAGAGAGGGGGAAGTTGAGGGGCACGAAAAGGAGAGTACGGAAACTGAAAGTGAAGCTTCGCCCCCCCACGCCACCACCATTCGCGGCTGAAGCCGCTCCAACAGGCATCGGGGAACCGGTAAGACAACCCTCCGCTCCCACCCCTCACCGAAAAGCCCCCCAGATCTACAAGCTAGGAATGAAAAAGTAGGAGCCGGCTTCAGCCGCGAACTGCATACCCAGATACCCGAAACAAAAACTCCAACTCCCAGCCACCTCCTTTCGCGGCTGAAGCCGACTCACACAGACATCTGTGGGAACCTCCTCCCTCTACTCTTTACCCTCCACCCACACTGCATCCCAGTGCGGATACAACCAGAGATTCTCTACCAATGCCGCCCGGAGTGGATTGGCAACCAGGTATCGCGCCGCTGCCACCAGATCCTGATCCTGGCGCAGGCCGCGGTCATGATAGCCCCTCTGCCAGAGGGTTCCTGATGTGCCGACAGACGCGTTGATCAGCCGCGCTGACTGCCCCTTGACAGCTCGCATTACTGCGGCCAGATCGCTTTCCAGCAACTCAACCAACCAATGAAAATGATCGGGCATCACCACAAAAGCCAAGGAGCGGACAGCCCCCTCCTCATCCTGGAGACGGAAGGAGTTAATACAGATCCTGGCGGCGGTAAAATCGCTAAAAACAGGTCGCCGCTGCAAGGTGACCGCCGTTAACAGATAGTAGTGCCCCTCCTGGGAATAGCGTCCATTACGCAGATCTCGACTATGAAAAGCAGGCATGAGATGAGTTAATATGAATTGTAAACGGTTGCAGGAGAGTATTCTGGCACCAACGACACTCTCCATGTACATGAACAAGAAACTCATAGCCCCCACCCCCATTCGCGGCTGAAGCCGCTCCAACACACAGCAGGGGAACACAAGCAAGACAACCCTCTTTCCCTCCCCCGCACTGAAAAACCCCAGACCAGCAACCGAGGAAGGAACAAGTGGGAGCCGGCTTCAGCCGCGAACTGCACTCCCCAGGTACCCGAAAATGAAACGCCAACTCCCAGCCACCACCATTCGCGGCTGAAGCCGCTCCAACACACAGCAGGAAAACACCGACAAAACAACCCTCTTTCCCCACCCCGCAACGAAAAACCCCAGACCAGCAGCCGAGGAAGGAACAAGTGGGAGCCGGCTTCAGCCGCGAACTGCACTCCCCAGGTACCCGAAACAGAAACTCCAACTCCCAGCCACCCCCATTCGCGGCTGAAGCCGCTCCAACACACAGCGGGGGAACACCGGCAAAACTCCCCCTCTGCAACAATAACCAGGGTGGACCGCTGTTCCCTTCGCTGTCCCCCAGTAGCGGCGAGACTCTAGTCCCGGGTAAAGAGGTAGTGATCCGCACGGGAGAGGTCCTGGCGGAAGCGATAGCCGTCCTCGGCAAAGCCCTTCAATTCCGCTACTGTCTCCACCTTCTTTCTGATGGCAAAATCCACCATCCTGCCGCGGGCCCGTTTGGCGTGAATGGCCACGGTGCGGTAGCCCTCGCCCTGGCGCTCCTTGAAGTCTATATGGAGGATGCTTCCCTGGAGGTTTTTTTTGCTGATCACCTTGCTGTATTCCATGGAGGCCAGGTTGACGACTATGGCCTCTTGCTGGCCGACCAGGCCCTTATTGAGCGCCTTTGTCACCTGTTCTGTCCAGAAAGCATATAGGTTCTGGCCCCGGCTGGTAGCCAGCCTGCAGCCCATCTCCAGGCGATAGGCTTGGATCAGATCCAAGGGCCTCAGGAGGCCATAGAGACCGGAGAGGATACGCAGGTGCGCCTGGCCATAGGCCAGCTCCTGCTGGCTATAGTCTTGCGTATGGATAGCGCTATACACATCGCCCTGAAAGGCCAGGAGGGCAGGACGGGCATTGTCTGCGGTAAAGGGGAGTCGAAAATCTCTGATGCGCTGGTGGGTCAGCTCTGCCAGGCGCCCACTCATCTTCATCAAGGATGCCAGTTCCGGCACCGTCAAATGACGCAGCTGCCGGATCAGGAACGCAGTCTCAGCAAGCAGTGAGGGCTGGCTGACAGGGGTTGTCAGAGGGGGGAGGGAAAAGTCCTGGGTCTTGGAGGGGGAAAGGATCATCAGCATGGCGGAAGGCTCCTGTGTGAGGGGAACGGCTGGGAGAGTATCTGTTTACGGAGCAGGCCTTCTCCCAGTCAAACCGTCTATCCGTCAGCCAAAAGAGCCTGGCGGGGAACTCTGGGTTTTCAGTCTGCCTGGCGAATGGCGGCTGCCATCTGCAGGGCCTGGCGGCTGGCAGCCACATTGTGGACCCGGATAATATCGACCCCGGAATCGGCAGCCAGGGCCGAGACCACGGCAGTAGCCAGATCCCGATCAGCTACCTCAAGGCCGGTGATATCGCCGATAAAGCGTTTACGGGAATGGCCAAGGAGGAGGGGGCAGCCAAGATTTTTGAATTCGGCCAGGTGCTTGAGGATGGAGAGATTGTGGGCCCGGGTCTTGCCAAAACCGATACCGGGATCGAGGATAAGGCGCTGACGCGCCACTCCCTTAGCCTCCAGCCAGGCCAGGCGCTCACGAAAAAAGTCGATGATCTCAGCCACCACGTCCCGGTAATGCGGATTGACCTGCATCTCACCGGGCGTTCCCTGCATATGCATAAGGATCACCGGCACCGAGGTCTTCTGGACCAGGGTCAGCATATCCGGATCCTGACGCAGGGCCGAGATGTCGTTAATCATATCGGCACCGGCCTGAAGGGCCTGGCGGGCCACCGCGGCCTTGGTGGTGTCAATGGAGATTGGGATGGAATGAATACGACGGATGGAACGAATGGCAGGCAGGACCCGCCGCAGCTCCTCGTCTTCGGAAACGGGTTCGGCAAAGGGGCGGGTGGATTCACCGCCGATATCGATTATATCGGCACCAGATGCAATAAGGGCCTCTGCCTGAGTACAGGCAGAGGCCTCTTCAACAAACTGACCACCATCGGAGAAGGAGTCGGGCGTCACATTGAGGATGCCCATGATCCTGATTGCAGTCACACCATTACTCCTTGTTCTGCTCTCCGGCCGCCACAGCTGCTTCTGCCTCAGGTTGTGAGGTTTCTCCCTTTTCTACCGGAACCGTTTCCTCTCCGGCCGCCTCAACTGCGTCTCCAGCTTCTGCTTCCGGTTCTGCAACTGAGCCAGCTTCAGCAGATTCAGCCGCAGGTGCTGCCGCTTCTGCCGCTTCCGCCGCTGCGGCTTGTGGGGCAGGTTTCCTGACAGGCTTTGCCACAGGTTTGGGGGCTATGGGCTCGTACTGTCCGGGGCGAAGTTCTGCAAGAATGCGCTCAATATCGTCAAGGACGATGGTTTCGTTTTCCAACAGCTCTTCAGCCATTCGCTTGAGTACATCCATATTGTCGGTGAGCAGTCTGGTCACAGTCGCATTAGCGGTGAGGATGATTTTCTGTACCTCGCCATCAATCTTACGCGCCGTATCCTCACTGAAATCGCGGTGCTGGGATATCTCCCGGCCCAGAAAGATCTGTTCTTCCTTTTTGCCAAAGGTAAGGGGTCCGAGTTCCTCGCTCATGCCCCAGGCACAGACCATCTTACGGGCCAGATCCGAAGCCCGCTCAATATCGTTGCCGGCACCGGTGGTGATTTCATTGAAGATCAGTTTTTCCGCAACCCGGCCCCCAAAAAGGATACAGAGGGTATTCTCGAGAAACTTCTTGGAATGGGTATAGCGCTCATCCTTGGGCAGCTGCATGGTGACACCCAAAGCCCGCCCACGGGGAATAATAGTAACCTTGTGGATGGGATCGGTATCAGATAAGAGGCGTGCCACCAAGGCGTGTCCAGCCTCATGGTAGGCGGTGACCTCTTTTTCGGCATCGGTGATGATCATGGAACGACGCTCAGCACCCATCATGATCTTGTCTTTGGCCTTGTCAATCATGCTGGTGTCGATCTTCTTGGCCCCGGTGCGGGCGGCCATCAGAGCAGCCTCGTTCACCAGATTTTCCAGGTCTGCCCCGGTAAAACCAGGGGTACCACGAGCCACGATCTCCATGTCAACATCCTCTTCCATCTTGGTCTTCTTGGCATAGATCTCCAGAATCTTCTGACGGCCTTTAACATCGGGTACGGGTACGATCACCTGTCGATCAAAACGACCGGGACGAAGGAGGGCCGGATCCAGGACATCGGGGCGATTGGTGGCGGCAACGATGATCACGCCTTCATTGGCCTCAAAACCGTCCATCTCCACCAGAAGCTGATTTAAGGTCTGTTCGCGTTCATCATGACCACCGCCTAAGCCTGCCCCACGATGTCTGCCCACAGCATCAATCTCATCAATAAAGATAATACAGGGGGCATTTTTCTTGCCCTGGGTAAAAAGATCACGTACCCGGGAGGCACCGACACCGACGAACATCTCGACAAAATCGGAACCGGAGATGGTATAAAAGGGGACATCCGCCTCACCGGCAATGGCCTTGGCGAGGAGGGTCTTTCCTGTACCCGGAGCTCCTGCCAGGAGAACCCCCTTGGGTATACGACCACCGAGCTTGGTGAATTTCTGTGGATCTTTGAGAAAATCGACAATCTCCTCCAGCTCCTCTTTGGCCTCATCGATACCGGCCACGTCTTCAAAGGTGACCTTATTGGTATCCTTTTCCATGAGCTTGGCCCGGGTCTTGCCAAAAGAGAGGGCTCCCCCCTTGCCTCCACCCATCTGCATCTGGCGCATAAAGAAAATCCATACGCCAATGAGGAGGAGCATGGGGAACCAGGAGACGAAAATGGTCATCAGCCAGGAGTCCTTCTGTACCTCTTTGACCGAGATATCCACCCCATTACTGCGCAGGATGGAAATCAGTTCGTCATCATTGACCGGATAGACCGTACGAAAAGGTTTGCCGTCCTGAAGGGTGCCGGAAAGGGTGTCGCCACTGATCTGCACCCTGGGAATCGCCTGACTCTCCACAGCAGACATGAACTCACTGTAGGTCATCGAGGTCATCTGCCCCTGAGGCTTATTAAAAAGATTAAAGAGCAGGATCATGGTGAGACCAATCACCAACCACATAGAAAGATTTTTATAGAAAGTATTCAAAGAGTCCTCCGCAACTCCTGAAGTGAGCGTACTCGACGCCGCTATACGGTGTCTACTAGATGCATTTTCAATGAAAAATCATTGCCCCGCTGTACTTGTTCACGGAGCAACAGTTGTCTATACTAAGGGTATAAGAGACCGATGTCGAGGGCAGAAAAGCTTTTTTCTGCAAACAGAGTATCATTTATCAGTTTTTGCTGGACTTATACCAACTCAAAATCGGTGATGCTTAATATATTATAAGTACAAACCTTCGAAAAAGCTTCCCGAAGAGCAGACAAACGTATAGGAAGACGGCTTTTAAAGAAACGCTCCCCCTTGGAACGCTCCAACAATACAGCAGATAAAGAATTTTGAAGCCTTCCCTTTTCGCCTGGAAGTCATCGCTTTGTTCCCTCTCTGGTAAAATACTGAACCGGATGGACCCCGATCTCTTTTTCGCGCATGGCCTTCATGGCCATGACCACGGCCACGGCACCAGTAGCTGTGGTGGTATAGGGGACATGGAGTTCCAAGGCTGCCCGACGAATGGAATAGGAATCTTCGGTGGTACGCCGTCCCAAAGAGGTATTCACCACCCAGGCCACCTGGTTATCCTGAAGCTTGTCGAGAATGTGGGGCCGTCCTTGGGATATCTTATTCACCCGCTCACAGGGCACATTATGAGACTCAAGAAATTTTGCCGTGCCGCGGGTGGCAATGATCTTAAAATCCATCTCCACCAGGGTGCGGGCAGGAGCCAATATGGACTGCTTATCGCTGTCGCGGACACTGATAAAAACCGAGCCGGAAGCTGGCAGAGTTGAGCCTGTGGCCAGCTGTCCCTTAGCAATGGCCAGGCCAAGGTCGTCATCGATCCCCATGACCTCACCGGTGGACTTCATCTCCGGTCCAAGCAGGGTATCCACATTGTCAAACCGGTCAAAGGGAAAGACAGCCTCTTTCACCGCCCAGTGACTGATCTCCACCTCACGGGTGAAACCAAGTTCTTCCAGACTCATGCCCATCATGACCTTGGTGGCCAGCTTGGCAAGCGGTACTCCGGTCGCCTTGGAGACAAAGGGAACAGTACGGGAGGCCCTGGGGTTGACCTCAAGGATATAGAGGTTCTGGTCTTTCACCGCAAACTGAACATTCATGAGGCCAATGACACCAAGCTCTTCCGCCATGGCCCGGCTGGCCCGTTTGATCTCTTCCACCAGTTCCGGCGAGAGGGTGTGGGGCGGCAGGACACAGGAAGAGTCACCGGAATGGATCCCCGCTTCCTCGATATGTTCGAGGATGCCGCCAATAACCGTATGGGTTCCGTCACAGATGGCATCCACATCCACTTCAATGGCGTCTTTAAGAAACTTATCGACCAAGACAGGATGCTCCCCCCCGGCGATACCAGGAATGGCCATGAAGTTGCGGATCTCCTTGTCATTGTAGGCAATACGCATATCGCGACCGCCCAGGACATAGGAGGGGCGAACCACCACCGGATAACCAATCTTCTCGGAGGCAACCAAGGCCTCCTCCAAGGTATACACCGTATCGTTATCCGGCTGACGCAGCCCCAGCTTCTGGAGGAACTGCTGAAAACGCTTCCTGTCCTCTGCCCGGTCAATGGAGTCGGGCGGAGTACCGATAATGGGTACACCGGCCTCTTCCAGAGCCACGGCCAGGTTAAGCGGAGTCTGACCGCCAAACTGGACGATCACCCCACTTGGTTTTTCCTGCTCGATGATATTGAGGACATCTTCCAGGGTCAGGGGCTCGAAATAGAGTTTATCCGAGGTGTCGTAGTCGGTGGATACGGTCTCGGGATTGGAGTTGACCATGATGGATTCCACCCCTATCTCTTTCAAAGCAAAGGCGGCATGGACGCAGCAGTAGTCAAACTCGATGCCCTGACCGATACGGTTTGGGCCTCCACCGAGTATAATAACCTTCTTCTTATCCGAAGCAACCGCCTCATTCTCCTGCTCATAAGTGGAGTAATAATAGGGGGTATAGGACTCGAACTCAGCCGCACAGGTGTCCACCAGTTTATAGACCGGAGTCACCCCAAGCTTGGCCCGCAGGCCACGGACATCCTTGTTTGAGGTGCCGGTGAGAAAGGCAAGCTGATAATCAGAAAAGCCATACTCCTTGGTCCGCCGGAGAAAAGCAGCATCCAGGCCCTGAAAGCCACGTTCGCGGATGACTCCTTCCATCTCCACAATCTGTTGAAAATTCCGCAGGAACCAGGGATCGATCTGGGTCAGGGCGAAGATTTTTTCAATGGAAAAGCCGCGTTTCAGGCCCTCGTGGATGTAAGAGACGCGTTTTGAATTGGGCCGTCGCAGTCCACTTTCCAGGTCTTCGAGTTCCAGGTGACCCAGATCATTTTTACCGTCAGCACCAAATCCGAAGCGGCCGGTCTCCAGGGAGCGCATCCCCTTCTGAAAGGCCTCTTTAAAGGTGCGGCCAATGGCCATGGTCTCACCCACTGATTTCATGGCCGTGCTCAGCAGATCCTCGGCCTCGGGGAATTTTTCAAAGGTCCAGCGTGGAATCTTGACCACGCAGTAATCAATAGTAGGCTCAAAGGAGGCATATGTCTCCCTGGTGATATCGTTTTTGATCTCGTCCAGGGTGTAGCCGACGGCGAGCTTGGCGGCAATCTTGGCAATGGGGAATCCGGTGGCCTTCGAGGCCAGGGCCGAACTCCGCGAAACCCGGGGGTTCATCTCGATGACCATCAGTTCTCCGTCTACGGGATTGACGGCGAACTGGACATTTGAGCCACCGGTCTCCACGCCGATTTCACGGATGATGGCAATGGCCGCGTCCCGCATATTCTGGTACTCGCGATCACTGAGGGTCTGGGCAGGCGCCACGGTGATGGAGTCACCGGTATGGACACCCATGGCATCCACATTTTCAATGGAACAGATGATGACCACGTTGTCCTTGGAGTCGCGCATCACCTCCAGCTCATACTCCTTCCAGCCCAGCAGGGAGCGCTCGAGCATGATCTCGGTGGTCATGGAGAGGTCCAGTCCCGAGGAGGAGAGTTCTTCCAGTTCATGACGATTATAGGCCACGCCGCCGCCGGTCCCGCCCAGGGTAAAACTGGGGCGGACAATAACGGGAAAGCCTATTTCTTCTGCTGCAGCCATGGCATCAGCCAGGGTATGGACAATAACAGACATGGGCACATTGAGGCCGATGGACTCCATGGCGGCCTTGAACTCTTCTCTGCCCTCGGCCTTTCTGATAACATCGATATTGGCGGCCAGCATCTCGACATTGTACTTCTCCAGGGCCCCCATCTCAGCCACTTTGATGGCGGTGTTCAGGGCAGTCTGGCCACCCAGGGTGGGGAGCAGGGCATCGGGGCGTTCCTTCTCAATGACCTTGATAACCATCTCCGGGGTGATGGGTTCGATATAGGTGGAGTCGGCAAGCTCGGGATCGGTCATGATGGTGGCCGGGTTCGAGTTGATGAGCACAACCTCGTAGCCCTCTTCCTTCAAGGCTTTGACAGCCTGGGCTCCGGAGTAGTCAAATTCGCAGGCCTGGCTGATAATGATCGGACCGGAACCAATGATGAGGATTTTTTTGATGTCTGTTCGTTTTGGCATGGGAGCGTTTTTTGTTTTTTTCAGTTTCACCCTCAAGGGGCTTATCAATCAAATTTTCTGCAAATGGGTTTCACTCAACAGGAGACAGAGAATCTCAGAGCATCTTTAAGAAGCGATCAAAGAGATACATGGCATCATGAGGGCCCGGTGCATGTTCCGGATGATACTGAACAGAGAAGGCCTGATATTTTTTATGGCGCATTCCCTCAACAGAGCCATCATTGAGGTTGATATGGGTAAGTTCCACCTCCTCCGGATTGATACTGTCCATGTCCACACAAAACCCGTGGTTCTGGGAGGTGATCTCCACTCGGCCGGTGGTCAGATCCTTGACCGGCTGATTGCCGCCCCGGTGACCAAATTTCAGCTTGTAGGTAGAGCCGCCATAGGCAAGGCCAAGTAGCTGATGTCCCAGACAGATACCAAAAATAGGCTTTTTCCCCAGGAGGCTGCGAATGGTCGCAACGACCCCGGGTACCCCCTCTGGGTCACCTGGACCATTGGAGAGAAAGATCCCGTCTGGATTCATGGCCAGGACCGTCTCGGCATCGGTTGATGCCGGCACCACCTGGACCTGACAGCCCTTGTCCGTCAAGATTCGGGCCTGGTTATACTTGAGACCAAAATCAAAGGCGACAATCTTGTGAGGATTGTTGAGCCCGGATTGAGCCGTGGCAAAATTGGTTCCAGGAACCGGACGGTTATCGGCCCAGCCGTATGGTTCCCGGCAGGTCACCCGGCTCACCATGTCCTGGCCGACCAGTCCGGACCACTGACGAGCTCGGGCCACCAGGGAATCACGATCCAGATCTTCAGTGGAGACGATACCCTTCATGGCCCCCTTGGTTCGGATGTGACGGACCAGGGCCCGGGTATCAAACCCTTCCACTCCCAGCACCCCGTACTGGCGCAGAAAATCGGCGAGGGTCCCCTCGGAACGATAGTTGGAAGGATAGTCGTTGTATTCTTTGACCAGAAAGGCCATGGGGTGAACAGATGCAGACTCCATATCCGCCTTATTGACGCCGTAATTACCAATCAAGGGATAGGTCATGGTGACGATCTGGCCCGTATAGGAGGGATCGGTAAGGATTTCCTGATACCCGCTCATGGAGGTATTGAAGACGATTTCACCAACCGCCTCACCGGATCCGGTAAAAGATCGACCCTCAAAAAAGGTTCCATCTTCCAAGACAATAACTGCTTTCATATAATTCCCCTGTACTTCACTTCTGGGTAAACGGCCCTGGCAGGCCTTTATTGTAAGAGAGAAGCCACCACCACCGCCTGCTTCCTGGCGGCACCCTGCTGGGCCCGGGCAATCTCTCCGGCCCGTATGCAGGCCAGATGGTACTCCTGCTCATGCTCTCTAAAAAACTCTATTTTTGCTTGCAAAGCAAGTCCATCGCGGACCATAAAGCCGCTGCCCGCCTCTTCCAGCATCCTGGTCGCATCCCTGTAATCGCTCATATGGGGACCATAAAAAACGACCCTGTTCCAGAGGGCGATCTCCATCACATTATGACCACCCCGGGGAACGAAACTGCCGCCGCAGAAGACATAGTCAGCAACGGAATAGAGCATGGCCAATTCGCCCATGCAATCCACGAGGACCAGATCCGCCTGCCTCGCCTGCCCCTTTTCCAGATCGCTGAACAGGTCAAAGGGATGTCCCTCTTGCTCAAGCATCTGCCGGAGCTGTGGGAGACGCTCCAGGTGACGAGGGGCAAGGATCAGGAGTTGCCTTCCTCCGTCTCGGCCGGCTTCGAGATACGCCAGCAGCTCTTCTTCTTCCTTGCCATGGGTGGAACCGGCTATCAGAACCTCACACCCGGATGCGATAGCGAGCAGTGATCGATAGCGAGCCTGTATTGCATCCTGATCAGGGGGCAGGGCCAAATCATATTTTACATTACCCAGGACCTGAATCTTTTTCCTGTCCACACCCAGGGCGACATAACGCTCACTATCGGCAGAGCTGATCACCGCCAGTTGCGCAAACTGGGCCAAGATAACTGCCATGAAGCAGCGAATCCTGCGGTACCCCCCATAGGAACGCTCGGACATCCGTCCATTGACCAGTACCAGCGGCCGTCCTCTTTGCCTGATCTTTTTCAAGATGAGGGGCCAGATTTCGGTTTCGATACAGACATACAGGTCCGGATCAATAGCGGCAACGCCTCTCTCAACAATGAAAGGGACATCCAGCGGGGCCAGGACGCAGCTGACGTCTTCCCCCAGAAATTTTTCCGCTACCCGTCGCCCATGGACTGTCATGGTGGACAAGACAAAACCAGCCCCAGGAAGCAGGCGCCGAATCTCGGGAATAAGGGCTCGGGCGGCCTGGACCTCGCCCACAGAAGAGGCATGTAGCCATATTCTGATATCCCCCTTTGTTTTTTGAGCCAGCTCCGGATAGGTACCCAACCGCTGTCCGAGCCTGTCCCGATGGCGACCACTCAGCAGCGCAAACAGCAAAAAAAAGGGAAAAACGAGGAGGAAAAGCGTACAGGAAATCACCTGATAAAAAATGTACAATCTCAGCCTCTCCTCCAGACAGAACCTCTCGGGGATGTTTCCCCCACAAAGCAAACAGCGCAGACAAAATCAGAATATTAAACTAAGAAAAAAGAAATGAGTCAACAGGAATCGGGTCAGAGCCCGCAAAACCGGGTTAAATAATCGCCGTAGGGCACTAATCTTCCCCCACCCCTGATTTTTCTTCTTGGATTTTCCTTCCAATTTGGTATTGATAGACCCTGCATCACAGGGCTGCAGACTTTTCTCATCCCCCCCCCTTTTCAGAAGGAGTTTTCATGCATACAATAACACTCTTATTCATCACAACATTTTTTCTTTTATTTAATTTTTTTGGAGATACCGTAATGGCAGAAAGCAAATTAGCAGATGGACTCTACGCCAAATTCATCACCAGCAAGGGCGATATTCTCTGCACCCTTGAATATGAGAAAACCCCACTTACCGTGGCCAATCTGGTGGGACTTGCTGAAGGTACTAAACACCTCGGTGGGGGCGCTGGCAAAGACGGTGTTCGTTTTTACGACGGGCTCGCCTTTCACCGGGTCATTGCTGATTTTATGATTCAAGGCGGTTGTCCTCTGGGCACCGGCACCGGCGGTCCTGGGTATACCTTCCCCGATGAGATTGACCCCAGCCTCCGCCACAAAGGCCCCGGTATCCTCTCCATGGCCAACGCCGGACCCGGCACCAACGGCAGTCAGTTCTTCATCACCCACGTAGCCACCCCTCATCTTGATGGCAAACACACGGTCTTTGGCCATGTGGTCTCCGGTATGGACGTGGTAAATAAGATCCAGAAGGGCGACACCATCAAAACCCTGGAAATCATTCGGGTTGGGGCTAAGGCAGAAGCCTTTAAGAGCGACCAGGAGGCCTTTGACTCTCTGCTGGCCACCATGGAACAGCGCGCCCGGGAAAAAGAACTGGCGGCCATGGAAGAGACACTTGACAAGATCAAGAAACAGTGGCCCGATGCCGTCACCACCCCTTCCGGACTCAAGTATGTGGTGGTGGCTGAAGGAACAGGAGAGATGCCCGCTCCCGGCACCATGGTCAAGGTCCATTACACCGGTAAACTCCTGAACGGCAGCAAATTTGATTCGTCCATAGACCGCGGCACTCCCATTGATTTTCCTGTGGGCCAGGGACGGGTTATCAAGGGTTGGGACGAGGCCCTGCTCACCATGAAGAAGGGAGAAAAACGGGTTCTCATCATCCCGGCAGACCTCGGCTATGGCCCCTCAGGACGGGGTCCCATCCCTCCCAATGCCACCATGGTCTTTGATGTTGAATTGATCGATTTCTAAAGCAAAGCCTTACGGGCTGAAAATCATCAAGTAAAGGCCTGGTCGGAGCAGATTCCGGCCAGGCCTTGTGCCTCTCTTCCTCTGCGACAGCATCTCCCCCCATAGCGACCCATCCTGACCCAATTTTCGTGGCCATCTTTTCCAGACCTCTCTATCCTGCTCTTTTTCTATGCTGACCAGACGCGCCAGGGTCAAAGGAAACATCTTCACCGTCGCCCTGACAATGGGGCGGAGTTCAACAGCTTGCAGGTGATGACCGTTTATACGGCCAGGAAGAAGAGAGGCCGGGAAAGGACGAGAAAGGAGAATGGAGAGAAGAGAAACACATGAGTCTTTATCAACAGATGAGAAGGGTGTCCCCCCTCCCCACTTGGCCAAGAGGGGCAACATGCTTTACAAAAAAGAGAATCGCCGTGGCGGCAGCAAAACACCCCAGGCCATTTTTACAACAGTGGCCTGATGACACTCCCTCGGGAAGCCAGGCAAGAGACCCGTCTCCCAAAGAGAACCGGCTTTTCAGTAGTTCAAGCCCACTCGCTCACGAACCAGATCCAGGGTCACCACAGCCTTTTTCCGGGCCTTGTCTGCCCCTCTCAGCAAGAGAGCACGAAGCATCGCCGGGTCAGCCAGATACTCAGCTTTTTTCAGGCGGGCCTCGGCAAAACAGTCACTGATCAGATCCAACAGTTCCAACTTAATATAGCCATAGGCTGCGCCGCCATTCACATAGAGGCCACGCACCTCCTCCAGCCGCTCAGGGCTGGCGAAGAGCTTGAACATGGAAAAGAGATTACAGCTATCCGGGTCCTTGGGGGCTTCCACGGCAGTGGCATCGGTTTCAATGGCCATAACCCTTTTCTTCAAGGCCTTACCTTCGAGAAAAATGGGAATGGTGTTGTCGTAAGACTTGGACATCTTCTGTCCGTCAAGACCGGGGACTGTTGCCGTGGTCTCACTGATGCCAGGCTCGGGAATGACAAAGGTTTCACCATAGGTGCTATTGAATTTCTGGGCAATATCTCTTGCCACCTCCAGATGTTGTTTCTGATCCTTACCCACCGGTACCTGGTCGGCCTGATAGAGAAGAATATCGGCAGCCATGAGCACAGGATAGGAAAAGAGGCCGTGGCTGGCATCAATTCCCTTGGCGACCTTGTCCTTATAGGAATGACACCGTTCCATGAGTCCCATAGGCGTCACGGTGGAAAGGATCCAGGTCAGTTCACAGACCTCAGGGACATCGGACTGCACCCAGAAAATGCATTTATCCGGGTCCAATCCCAGCGCCAGGAAGTCGGCCGCTGCCTCCAGGGTACCTGTGGCCAGTCTCCGTTGATCATGGACCGAAGTAAGGGCATGAAGATTAACGATAAAGACATAGAGTTCTGAATTTTCCATATTGGAAATCATCGTCTTCATCATTCCGAAATAGTTACCGATGTGAAGCTGACCTGAGGGCTGAATACCTGAGAGAATTTTCATAATGACAAGGCGTAAGGTTTTAAAGTTAGAATGTTCCCCCGAGGACATACCTCTCCCCAGGGTACAAATACGTTTTCGATGGCAGTGGACAACAAGAGGCGCCCCCATATACAGAGGCGTACCCTGAACCCGATCACAATCGGCAAGAGGCATTGAACTGAGCAACAATCGCTACCAGAAATCCCCTGCAAGCGATGGCCATCGGCTCTCTGGCTCCTCCCGGAGAAAAGGCCTATCGAGCTCAACCACTGCGACAACAGTCGCCCATACTACTCCACTTGCAGGACTGGTCAAAACAAAAAAGGGGAAATTCGAATTATTCCGAATTTCCCCTTTCTCTTTGCCTATCCTGGCCCTACACTTATCTCACTCTGCCCAGGATATTACTTCTTGTCGTCTTTGACCTCTTCAAAGTCAGCATCAACCACATCATCATCCTGTTTCGCCTTGCTGCCGCCGCCGGCAGAGCTATCACCATCTGGAGTTTCCTTAGATGCCTGGGCATACATGAGTTCAGCCAGTTTATGGGAAGCCTTGGTCAACTCCTCCACAGCAGCATTGATTGCCTCAGTATCATCACCCTCAACGGCCTTTTTCACTTTTTCGATCTCACGCTCGACATTCCCCTTTGTCTCCGCATCCACCTTATCACCAAGATCTTTCAGTGACTTCCCGGAGGCATGCATCAAGCCATCGGCATTGTTACGGGCATCGACAAGTGCCTTACGTTTTTTGTCTTCATCGGCATGCAGTTCTGCATCCCGCTTCATCTTCTCAATCTCAGCTTCAGTGAGTCCGGAGGAAGCAGTGATACGAATGGACTGTTCCTTGTTGGTACCCAGATCCTTAGCTGAGACATGGAGGATACCATTAGCATCCAGGTCAAACGAGACCTCGATCTGAGGCACGCCTCGTGGTGAGGGCGGAATATCGGAGAGCTCGAAACGACCAATGGTCTTGTTGTCCTGAGCCATTTCCCGTTCACCCTGGAGGACATGGATAGAAACCGCTGGCTGATTGTCTGCTGCAGTGGAAAAGACCTGGCTCTTTTTGGTGGGAACCGTGGTGTTTTTCTCGATCAGCTTGGTGGTCACACCGCCCAGAGTCTCGATCCCCAGAGAAAGAGGAGTAACATCGAGGAGGAGAACATCTTTCACATCACCCTGGAGAACGCCACCCTGAATAGCAGCACCGATGGCTACAACCTCATCCGGGTTCACCCCCTTGTGAGGGGCCTTGCCAAAGATCTTCTGGACCATCTCCTGAACCTTGGGCATCCGGCTCATGCCACCCACCAGAATCACCTCGTCGATGTCAGAGGCGGAAAGCCCGGCATCTTTGAGTGCGGTCTTGCATGGTGCCACGGTCCGTTCCACCAGATCTTCCACCAGGCTCTCATATTTGGACCGACTCAGTTTCATGTTCAGATGTTTCGGACCGGAAGCATCTGCAGTGATAAAAGGAAGGTTGATATCAGTTTCCATGGTGGTGGAAAGCTCCATCTTGGCTTTTTCACCTTCTTCTTTGAGACGCTGCAAGGCCATTTTATCACTGCGCAGGTCAATTCCCTGGCTACGCTTAAACTCGTCTGCCAACCAGTTCACGATGCGCATATCAAAGTCTTCACCGCCGAGGAAGGTGTCACCGTTGGTAGACTTCACTTCAAAGACACCGTCACCGATCTCGAGAATAGAAACATCAAATGTTCCCCCGCCAAGGTCAAAAACGGCAATCTTCTCTTCACCTTTTTTATCAAGGCCGTAGGCAAGAGAGGCAGCGGTGGGCTCATTGATAATACGCTGGACATTGAGACCGGCAATCTTTCCGGCATCCTTGGTGGCCTGACGCTGGGCATCATTGAAATAGGCGGGAACAGTAACCACGGCATCGGTCACCTCTTCTCCCAGATAGTCTTCCGCAGTCTGCTTCATCTTGCCAAGGATCATGGCGGAGATCTCTGCCGGAGTGTAAGACTTCCCTTCCACCTCGATGGCGGCACTGCCACCTTTTCCTTCGCTGATCTTGAAGGGGCTGATCTTGATTGATTTCTGCACTTCGGCATCGCTGAATTTGCGACCGATGAGGCGCTTGACGGCATATAAGGTCCGCTCCGGATTGGTCACGGCCTGTCGTTTTGCAACCTGACCGACCATTCGCTCATTACTATCTGAAAATGCGACAATAGAAGGTGTGGTTCGATTGCCTTCTACATTGGCAATAACTGTGGGATCGCCACCTTCCATGACGGCCACACATGAGTTGGTTGTTCCTAGATCAATTCCAATTATCTTTCCCATGACTATCTCCTTATCTCGAAGTATAAAATCGCTTCCGGCTAACGAAAAGCGTTATGTTCTGGTTTAGTTTTGCATATCACCGGACAGGGTAACGGACAGAATGCGCTTTCTCCCTTTAAGGCCCGGTTTATTGTTCATCACAACATTTGCTACAGTGTTCATCATCTTTGATTTGTCAAGCAGTTGCATCCATCAGAGTAACATTTTTCATGAAGCAGTCTGCTCTCCGGCAGAAACAATTACCTTGGCTGCCCGCAAGAGACGATCTTTATATTGGTATCCCTTTTCAAACTCGTTCAGCACATGGTTGGCAGGGAGGGTATCACTGGCCTCCATTGTCAATGCCTCCTGAATATTGGGATCAAAAGGCTTACCAACACTCTCAACAGGTTTTACTTCAAACTTTTCCAGGGTAGTGAGAAGACTCTTCAGGGTCAACTGGACACCTTCGAGTAGAGCTGCCAACCCCTTTTCAGCATCGACTCCTTCTTTTTCTCCCTCACTGACAGCACGCTCGAGGTTATCGACCACCGGCAGGATTTCCCGAAGAATCGACTCTCCGGCGTACTTCATGGCAGTTGCCCGCTCTCTGATCATTCGCTTCTTATAGTTTTCAAATTCAGCGGCAAGGCGTAACATCTGGTCTTTCTTTTCCCCTATCTCTGCCTTGGCATTGGCCAGTTCTTTTTCAAGATCCCGCTCTGGCACAGACTCTTCTGCTCCAGAAAGTCCTTCTTCCTGCAGTAAAGCCTCTTCTTCCAGAATCTCTTCCTGTTTCCTTTCTTCGCTCACCCCTTCCCCCTTATTGCTCTGTTCCAATGGAAATATTTTGTCAGTCAAGATATCTGCGCCCTGCTCTTTGCAGTCTTTTCCTGACTTTTTTCGCATATCACATGCCTGGCGCAACAATAAGTAGCGCTATTTTCCTTGTCAAGCTACAGGCACGAAGAATTCAGCCATTCCTTCCCTCTCCCCCCACCCCGCAGACCGTAAACCGCATACCACATACCGCCTTTTTCCTCTCACCCCCCCCTTTGCCTTGCCAAGGGCTCCAGAACTTCTTATTTTTTAAACTATCATTGGCAAAACGTAACTGACCTGCTGCAGTCCGCTTTTGTGAACGATGGAGGGTGGGACACCCCACAGACGAATCTGACAAACAGCAAAAATGGATACTGGCCCTAAGCATGCCACCCACAGCCTGAGAGAGACCATTAATGAGTGTCAGCAACGAACATCCACCAGCCCGACCCCCAAAAGGCCGAAACGATCTGCACAGACTCTTTGAAAAAATCACAGAACAGGTCGGCCAGGTCATTTTCGGCAAGGAGGAGCAGGTACAACTTTCCCTCTGTTGCCTGTTTGCCCAAGGCCATCTCCTCATAGAGGATATTCCCGGTATCGGCAAAACGACCCTGGCAAAGGTTCTGGCCGAAACTCTGGGCCTGGATTTTCGCAGGGTCCAATGTACCAGTGATATGTTACCCGGTGATATCCTGGGCGTTTCTGTTTTCGAACAAAAGACAGGCAGGTTCATCTTTCATCCAGGACCCATTTTTACCCAGGTACTCCTCTCCGATGAGATTAACCGCACCACACCCAAAACCCAGAGCGCCCTCCTCGAGGCCATGGAGGAAGGGCAAGTGACCATCGAAGGCAAGACCCGCCCCCTGCCGGCGCCTTTTTTTGTCATTGCCACATTAAATCCTCTGGAGCAGGTCGGCACCTTTTCTCTGCCCGAGTCACAACTGGACCGCTTTCTTTTTCGCATCAGACTGGGCTATCCGGACCGTGCATCAGAGCTGAGACTGCTGCGCGCCGGCGGTTCCCGAAAAAAGAGAGAGACGATACGCCCCCTCCTCTCTCCGGAGAAAGTGATACAATGCCAACAACTGGTTGCCAAGGTCCATCTTTCCGATCCCTTGATCGAATATATCCAGAATATCCTTGATCACAGCCGCACAGCCCCTGACTTTCACACAGGATTATCTCCCCGCGCCGGTCTCTCCCTGGCCCGCGCCTCTCAGGCCTGGGCATTCATCAAAGGCAGAGACTACTGTCTGCCCGAAGACGTACAGAAACTGCTCCCCTTTATCGCCAGCCACCGTCTCCATCGAGTCGACAGCCAGGCTGAAATGAACAGCGACGAACTCATGGCCCTGCTGCTCACCGTCCCTGTCCCGACATGAGAAATCCTGTCACTCTCATAAGCGCCTATATCCGGGAACGCTTAAAAATAAAAGACCGAACACCGTTGCCGATCAGGCTCCGCCACCGATATCTCTACATCTTGCCCACCCGCCATGGAATGGTCTTTTTTGCCATCCTCCTGGCAATTCTTGTCGGCTCAATCAACCATAACAACAACCTTGGCTTCATCCTCACCTTTCTCCTGGGTGGAATTGTCTTTGTCTCCATTTTCCATACCTTCCGGAACCTGTCCGGACTCTCACTTCTCTCGGCACGGGCCCTCCCTGTTTTTGCCGGCCAGCCCGCCTCCTTTGAGATCTGTTTACAAAACCCCGGCCCCCCACGCTACTCACTCTCCTTTCACTTCAAGAACAGAGAGGAGGCCAGCATTGATCTGGGTGCAGAGGAAAAGCAGACCATCATCATCCCCCATAGCACCGACAAACGTGGCCTGCTCAGGCCGGACATCCTCACTGTCTCCACAACCTATCCCCTGGGTCTCTTTCGCTGCTGGTCGTATCTCTTTCTCGACAGCCGGTGCCTTGTTTATCCAAGACCTCTTTCAGGACCGACTGTCACGGCCCAGGGTCTGCTGAAAGACGAGAATGAGGGCAAGAGCAGCGGTCCGGGGGTGGACGATTTTGCCGGCCTGAAGAGTTACCAGCCAGGAGACCCGTTCCAGCACCTCTCGTGGAAATCTTTTTCACGCGGCCAGGGACTGCAACGCAAGGTATTTACAGGGCAAATAGGCAAGAGTGTCTATTTTGACCCGGATACCCTGCCCGGAAAGGACCTGGAATGGAAACTTTCCCGGATCTGCCACATGATCCTCCAGGCTGATGCGCTGCGTGTCCCCTACGGCCTGCGCCTGGGCAACCGTCTCATCAAACCGGCCCACGGGGGGGAGCACAAACGGAGTTGTCTGCGCAGACTGGCCCTTCTCGGCCAGGGAGAAGGCTAATGGTTGCGGATCGCCACACCCTCCCCATACTTGCCGTGGTGGCAATATGCACCCTGCCTCATTTCGCCAATGTCGCCCCATGGGTGGTTGGGGCCTGCCTCCTTCTCTGGACCTACACCGCCTGTGCCGTCCACAGAAACTGGAGCGTACCGGGAAGGCTTGGCAAAGGAATCCTGGCAGGGATACTTTCCAGCCTCGCCATGACCACCCACGAGGGCTTCACCATTGAGGCATTCATAGCCCTCCTGGCCCTCATGATCTCCATGAAACTTCTCGAAAACCAGGCCACTCGAGATCGGATGCTCACTGTCATCCTTTGCTACTTTCTCCTTGTGGGCGGACTGTTTTTCGATGATTCCATCATGGCCACCGCCTATATGGTGTTTGCCGTTCTCTGCACCACAACCACACTGATTTATATCAATCGCCCGGAAAGAGGTCTTCTTTCCCCTCTCAAACTCTCTGCAACCCTGATGCTCCAGGCCATCCCACTGATGCTGATCATGTTTTTGCTCTTTCCCCGCATCCACGGAGGCCTGTGGGGGCGTACCCCTGTCAATTCTGGGCGCACCGGCTTTTCCGACACTATACGCTTTGGCGCAATCGCCCGCCTCGCCCAGAATCATGAGGTGGCATTCCGAGTAGAGTTCGCCAAGGAAGCGCTGGCCAGAGAGAAGCTATATTGGCGGGGGATCGTTCTCTGGGAATTTGATGGCACCACCTGGCGCCGTGGCCAAGGGCTACTGCAAACGCAACCGTCCTTACAGAAAAGCGGAAAACAGATCACCTACAGCCTCACACTGGAGCCGCACAATGAGCATTGGCTGATCAGCCTCGATCTGCCCCAGCACCTTTCCTTCCGCCGGGCACAGCTTCAGAATGATCACACCGTTTACAGTCGGAGAGCAATTTCTCAGCGCATCGCCTATGTCGGAGTATCCTATCCGGATGCCAAAACATTCGGCCAACAGCGACTGGAGGAAAAAGGGCTCCAGCTCCCTCCAGAGGGAAATCCCCAAAGCCGCGAGCTCGCCGCCTCCTGGGCGAGACAGAGCGGAGACCCTGAACAGATAGTAGCGCTTGCCCTGGACTATTTCCGGGAACATCCCTTTGTCTATAGCCTGACCCCAGGGACGTATGCCCAGGAGAGCAAGGAAGAGACATCGATGGCCAAAGATCTGCTGGATCATTTCCTCTTCGACAGTCGCAAGGGATTTTGCGAACACTATGCCTGTTCATTCGCATTTCTGATGCGTGCGGCCGGAGTACCTGCCCGCATAGTGACAGGATACCAGGGAGGGAGTGTGAATCGCTACGGGGGATACCTGATAGTGCGCCAGTCTGATGCCCATGCCTGGTGCGAAGTGTGGCTCCCGGCCCAAGGCTGGGTACGTATCGACCCGACAGCTGTCGTTGCTCCGGAACGCTTACAGAATAACGCCGCCACTGTCCTGGCCGACGGAGAACTGGCCAGAACCTGGTCTTTTTTCCATACAGGCCCTGTGGCAGAATGGCTGGAACCGATAACCAGCGCCTGGGATCTGGTGAACAGTCGCTGGAATCGCTGGGTCATGGGCTATTCTGTCTCCCAGCAGCTTGACCTCTTTTCTCGCCTGGGAATCCGCCTCAACGGACACCAGGACTTGAGCAAACGCCTGGGCATCTTTCTGACTGCCGTACTGCCCCTGCTCCTGGGCGCAGGTTTTCTCCTCTGCCGCCGAAAAAAAGAACGAGGAGACAAGGTCGCTGTCTACTGGCTGGATTTCTGTGCTAAACTTGCTGCCATCGGCCTGACCAGGGACCCAGGACAAGGACCAAGGGACTATCTGCATTCTATTCTGGAACAGCGTCCCGATCTCGGGCTGGCGACAGCTGAGATAATAAATCGTTATATTGCCCTCCGCTATGGCAGGCATGCAGGTGCTGAGGAGGTCAAACAGCTGGGAATCCTGGTCAAACTGTTCACCCCCAAAAAGCAACAGAACAAGAAACATCTTCCTGTTTGAATTTTTTACTCATAAAACCCTATGCTTATTCTTCACCAATTCCCCAAGCCACCCTTTTTGCCTTTCATCTTCCGGCAAAAGACAATATAGTGGCGACTATCATTTCCTATTTTAAATCCTATGGAGAAAGAAATGGAATTCGAACCAAAATGGATCGCCTGGGAAATCACCCGGCGCTGTAATCTCAAGTGCGTACACTGTCGCTCCTCATCTGAGCTCGACATTGCCGGCCATCCGGATTTTTCCTTCACTGAGGCCAAACGCATCATCGACGACATTGCCTCATATGCCTCTCCGGTTATGGTGCTCTCCGGCGGTGAACCCCTGCTCCGCGAGGATGTCTTTGATATTGCCAAATATGGTGGTTCAAAGGGACTGCGGATGTGCCTTGCCACCAACGGAACCCTGGTCACCCCTGCCATCTGCGAGAATATAAAAGATGCCGGGATCAAGATGGTCTCCCTCAGCCTCGACGGGGCCAAGCCCGAGACCCACGACAACTTCCGCAATCAGGAAGGGGCCTTTGCCGGGACCATGAATGCCATCAAGCTCTTCAACGAGCATGGTATCCCTTTTCTTATCAACTCCTCTTTTACCGTCCGCAACCGAGAAGAAATTCCGAACATCTATCGCCTGGTGAAAAAACTTGGGGCCACGGCCTGGTACATGTTCATGATCGTGCCCACAGGCCGGGGTGAAGACATCATGGAGGAGCTCATTCCAGAAAAGATCTACGACGAGATCCTGGAGTGGCATTACGAGATGGAGAAAAATGAGGATGAACTCCTCATGCGCCCCACCTGCGCCCCTCATTATTACCGCATCGTCCGCCAGAAGGCCAAAGAGGAAAACAGTACCTTTAAGCGCCGCAACCTCAAGTTTTCCACCGGTGGCTCCAAGGGCTGCCTGGCAGGACAGCTCATCTGCCTCATTGACGTGGATGAAAACGTCCTTCCCTGCAGCTACTTTCCGAAAGCCGCCGGCAACCTCAAGGAGCAGTCCTTCAAAGAGGTGTGGGAAGATTCTTCCCTCTTTCACGAGATGCGCGATTTTAAAGGCTACAAGGACAACTGCGGCTCCTGTGAATATGTCAATGTCTGCGGCGGTTGTCGGGCCCGGGCCTATGCCATGACCGGCGACTACCTGGCCCAGGAACCCTTCTGCAGTTATGTCCCGAGAAGCATACAGGCCAAAAAAGACAAATAAAAATTACACTCATCCACCACAACCCCACAAAATATCCTATGAATGATACATTTTTGAAAGCCTGTCGAGGCGAAGAGACTGATTACACTCCTATCTGGATCATGCGCCAGGCCGGACGCTATCTTCCTGAATACCAGAAAGTCCGGGGGAATGTGACCTTCCTTGAACTGTGCAAGAGTCCTGAGCTCTGCGTGGAAGTCACCCTCCAGCCCGTCGACATCCTGGGCGTCGATGCGGCCATCCTCTTCTCTGACATCCTCATTCCTCTGGAGGCCATGGGCACCCCCCTGGAATTCCACGAAGGCAGAGGTCCGGTCTTTCCCGAACCGATAAAAAATCAGGCCGACCTTGACCGACTGATCATCCCGGACCCGAATGAGCACACCGGCTTTGTCATGGAGACCATCCGTCTCCTGCGCAAAGAACTGCAGGTCCCGCTCATCGGTTTTGCAGGCGCCCCTTTCACCTGTGCCACCTACCTCATCGAAGGTGGTTCTTCCAAGGTCTTCTGGGAAACCAAGAAAATGATGTACACCAATCCCGGTCTCTTCCATAACATGATGGAAAAGATCACCCAGACGACCACCCTCTACCTCCTGGCCCAGGCCAAGGCCGGTGCCCAGGCCCTGCAGATCTTTGACTCCTGGGCCGGTATCCTGGCCCCTGATGACTTTAAGAGCTTTGCCCTGCCTTATGTGCAACGGATCGTCAGCGACTTGCAGGAGACAGGCCTTCCCATCATCTACTTTGCCAACAATGGGGCCACCCTGCTGGAGATGTCCGAAAGTTCCGGAGCCGATGTTCTGGGACTGGACTGGCGGATCAATATCGGTGATGCAGTCCGCCGCATAGGCAAAGTGGCCGTTCAGGGGAACCTGGACCCCTTTGCCCTCCTCCTGCCCAAAGATGAACTCAAAGTCCGCATAGGACGTATCCTTGACGATGCCAAAGACGCCCACGGTCACATCTTCAACCTGGGTCACGGTATCCACCAATTCACCCCGCCGGAGCAGGCCAAGGCAGCAGTGGATTTCGTCCATGAACTCAGTCAAAGATGATATCCTTGCAAAAACTCACCCCTCCAGGAACGTGTCCGAGAAGAGGTCTGTTAGCCAACATCGAAGTAGTTCTGAAAAATAAGCGCAGCCGTAGCGTTACTCTTGCCAGCTTTTTTTTTGAAATAACGAAGAGTATGGACAGAAGGGCATTCTCAGACAGACTCCTGGATGGTTAACCGAAAAGGGTAAGCGCGTGACTATTCCCACCATCCAACAGTGCTACTCTCTCATGGATGAGTATGAAATGCTGGCCAACATCCGGGCCCATTCCCTGATGGTGACCAGAGTGGCAGATCTGCTCCTCCAGGAGCTGGCTCATTCACAACAAATGGAGCCCCTGCTGCCGGACACCGATCTGGTCCTGGCCGGAGCCCTGCTCCATGATATCGCCAAGACCCCCTGTCTGGACAACCGCTGCAACCACGCCCTCCAGGGCAGAGATATCTGCCTGGAGCTGGGCTTCCCGGAAGTGGCCGAGATAGTCCTGGAACATGTCATTCTCAGCGACTTCTGCCCCAGGCGGTATGAGAGTGGCCGGTTCCTGGCCAAGGAACTGGTTTATTATGCCGACAAACGGGTCCGCCATGAAGAAATCGTCTCTCTGGAAGAGCGGCTGGACTATATCCTGGAACGCTACGGCAACAATGACGCCGGACGCCACAGCCTGATCAGAAAAAATTTCAGCCAGTGTCAACAGCTGGAAGGCTTTCTCTTTTCCTCTCTCACCATACAGCCAGAGGATCTGAAAAGTGTCTTGGTCCATTATCAGCCCCCAGCGCTCAGAACATGATACTCACCTTCCTCGGCACCGGCGAGGCCTGTGATCCCGATCGGGCCAACACCTCACTCCTGCTCGAGTCAGATTCGAGCTACTACCTATTCGACTGCGGATTCACGGTTCCCCATGCCTTTTTTCACCACTGCCAGGACCCGGAGCAACTGAAGACCCTGTGGATCTCTCACTTCCATGGCGATCACTTCTTTGGAGTCCCCCTCCTTCTTCTCCGTCTCTGGGAGATGGGCCGAAAAGGAGCGCTGCAGATCATCAGCGGCACCCCTGCTGCTGAAAAAATCTGGCCAGCCCTGGAGCTGGCCTACCCGGATTTCAAGGCACGCCTCCAGTTCCCCGTCCACTTCACCCAGCTCAAAGCAGGTGAAAAATTCTCCTCTCAGGATCTGCTCTATAGGAGCGCGGCCACCATTCATTCCCAACCCTCCTTCGCCGTCAAGATAGAGAAGGACAATCGCTCATTTTACTACAGTGGGGATGGCCGGGCCACCGCAGAAGGGGAAGAACTGATGAAGGGATGCGATCTGATAGTCCACGAGGCCTTTACCCTGGAAGAGAGAATGGAAAACCACGGTTCCGTAGCCAGCTGCCTTCGTCTTCAGCAAAAATGCGGTTACAGCAGCATGGCCCTGGTCCATCTGGCTCGGGAAACCAGGAGAGCAGAAAAGGCCCTGACAAAAATCCTCAGTGACACCAAAGGAATTCATCTGGCTACGGATGGAGAGCAGTTGATTCTCTAAGGCTCAGACGCAGAATAAAGCGGCAAGCCGCCCACAACAGCCACCTCCCCGCAACAGAAGTCCTGCCTGAACCACCTCCATTCGCGGCTGAAGCTGACTCCTCCAAAAACCAGAGGGGCAGCGCTAACTAGGAGGAAAATCCCAACTCCAAAAAATCCCCCCCGATCAGCAACCACGGAAAGACATAGTGGGAGCCGGCTTCAGCCGCGAACTGCATACCCTGGTATCCGAAGGAGAAACGCAGCCTTCGCGCCACCTCCATTCGCGGCTGAAGCCGACTCCTACAAAAACCAGGGGGGCGGCGCTAACACGAAGGGAAATCCCAACTCCCAAAAATCCTCCCAGACTAGCAACCACGGAAAGACAACGTGGGAGTCGGCTTCAGCCGCGAACTGCATACCCAGGTATCCGAAAAAGAAACGCAGCCTGCGCTCCACCTCCATTCGCGGCTGAAGCCGGCTCCTACAAAAAACAGGGGTAGCGCTAACACCAAGGGAAATTCCAACTCCCAGAAAGGAGAACAAAAAAAATCCCCGGATCAACAGAGCATTGATCCGGGGATGGCCTGATTCTTCGCTCTCAAACGAGCATTGGCCACTGTGATCCGCAAGGAACTACAGAGCATCGATTATGGCATTAAAGGTGGCACTGGGACGCATGGTCTGGGCGGTCTTGGAAAAATCAGAGCGATAGTAGCCACCAATATCCACGGCCTGCCCCTGGGCGCCATTCAACTCGCCGACAATTTTGGCTTCATTTGCTGCCAAGGCCTCTGCAACCGGGGCAAAACGGGCAGCAATATCGGCATCTTTGTTCTGTGCAGCCAGGGCCTGGGCCCAATAGAGGGCCAGGTAAAAATGGCTTCCTCTGGTATCAAGCTCATTCACCTTGCGTGACGGTGAGCGCTCCTGCTCCAGATGCTTGCCGATTGCCTGATCAAGAGTCTCGGCAAAGAGGGCTGACTTCTCATTCTTGTAGGTGGCAGCAATATGCTCAAAAGAGGGTACCAGGGCGCAGAATTCCCCCAGAGAATCCCAGCGCAGATGCCCTTCCTTCAAGAACTGCTGAACATGTTTGGGAGCGGAACCACCGGCCCCGGTCTCAAAAAGGCCGCCGCCATTCATAAGCGGAACGATGGACAGCATTTTGGCACTGGTGCCGATCTCTAAGATCGGAAAGAGATCAGTGAGATAATCACGGAGGACATTGCCGGTCACCGAGATGGTGTCCTCGCCCTTTCTAATCCGGGCCAGCGACAAGCGCATGGCCTCATCCGGCTGCATGATCTTGATCTCCAGACCGCTGGTATCATGGTTGGGAAGATAGGCCTTGACCTTGGCAATCAGCTCCGCATCGTGGCCGCGATTTTCATCCAACCAGAAGAGAGCGGGAGAACCGGTTGCCCGGGCCCGATTCACCGCCAGCTTGACCCAGTCCTGGATGGGGGCATCCTTGGTCTGACAGCTTCTATAGATATCACCCTTCTCCACCGGCTGTTCCATGAGGGTGGCGCCGGAAGCAATGTCGACGACACGAATGATTCCGCTAGCCGGGGCCTCAAAGGTCTTATCGTGTGAGCCGTACTCCTCTGCCTTCTGAGCCATGAGACCAACATTAGACACAGAACCCATGGTGGCCGGATCATAGGCCCCGTGTTGCTGGCAATCCGCAAAGACCTCCTGGTAGATGGTGGCATAGCAGCGATCAGGAATCATGGCGAGGGTATCGTGGAGCTTATCGTCAGGCCCCCACATCCGGCCTCCATCTCGGATAACCACGGGCACCGAGGCATCAACAATGATATTATTGGGTACATGGAGGTTGGTAATACCCTTACTTGAGTCCACCATGGCCAGCTCGCAGTTCGTCTCATAACAGGCCATGATATCGGTCTTGATCTCAGCCTGTTGCGCCGCCGGCAAGCTCTCAATCCTGGCGTAGAGATCTGCCAGGCCATTATTGACATTGACCCCTAACTGGCTGATAACATCTGCATGCCTGGCAAAGACGTCCTTATAAAAGACAGATACGCAGTGACCAAACATGATGGGATCGGAGACCTTCATCATGGTGGCCTTGAGATGGAGCGAGAGCAGGACCCTGTCTTTCTTGGCCGCTTCGATCTGCTCACCATAAAACTGGCGCAAGGAGCGAACATTCATCACTGCGCTGTCAAGCACTTCACCGGCCAGCAGGGGAAGATTCTCTTTGAGGACGGTGATGGTGCCGTCTTCGCCAGCACATTCGATCCTGACTGCACAGGCATCTTTCACGGTCACCGATTTTTCACTGCCGTAAAAGTCACCACTGCCCATGTAGGCCACCCGTGATTTGGAGACCTCAGGCCAGGCCTTCATCATCCGATGGGGATTTTTGCGGCCGAACTCTTTGACAGAGGCAGCGGCGCGACGATCAGAGTTTCCTTCACGCAGTACCGGATTAACCGCGCTACCGAGCACCTTGGCAAAGCGGGCATGGAGGGCTTTCTCGGCCTCGGTCTTGGGTTCTTCGGGATAGTCCGGAATGTCATAGCCTTTACCCTGCAGCTCTTTGATGGCCTCTTGAAGCTGGGGGATGGAAGCGCTGATATTGGGAAGTTTGATAACATTTGTCTCCGCCATTTTGACCAGCTTGCCAAGCTCGGCAAGATAATCCGGGACCTTCTGCTCATCGCGAAGATTCTCAGGAAAATTGGCAAGAATTCTCCCGGCCAGAGAGATATCCATTTTTTCAATGGAAATACCTGAACCCTTGAGATAGGCCTGGAGAATAGGGAGCAGGGAATGGGTAGCCAGGGCGGGTGCCTCATCAATTTCGGTGTAGATAATGGTTTGGGTCGTCATAATGATTCCTTTATTTTTTCACACTGCAAAGGCGGACAAGAACTGTCCACCAACAACCTTGTTCTGTCATCTCAGGTAAAACTGCTGAGCTGCAAATATAACACACTCTTCCAAAACAGCCAGTTAGATGTCAACAGCTTACCTACAATTTACTCAACCTACTGATTTAACTTCACTTATAGTGTAACATACCGCCGACCACAAAGTATCCCGCGGCGCGGCCCCCGGCAAAATGGAGTCCATCTCTACGAGCAAGGAAGGGGAAAGAAGATTTCTGCTCTCCTCAAGCCAGGGTTATCACCCGGATAGCCAGACCCAGGAGGAGGACCCCAAAGGTCTTATCCAGCAGACCGGCCTTGCGCCGCAAAAGAGCGAGCACCCAGGAATGGGAGAGGAGGAGAGCAACAAGGATATACCAGCTGGCATCAATGGTGGCGGCGGTCAGGGCCATGATCATCTTTTCCCCCATCCCGGCCTGCACAGAGACAAACTGACTGAAGAGGGCGGCAAAAAAGATTGCCAGCTTGGGATTGAGAAAGGCAGTCAGGAAACCGGAGCGCAGTCCGTTAATCCGGCAGGAACCATCTGCCTCCGTCTGGGCCGAATCGGCCAGAGCAGAATGCCCGAACAGGGCCTTGCAGCCAAGATAGGCCAGGAAAAAGGCCCCGAGCCACTGCACAATCGTAAAGAGCAGAGGACTGCCGGTGATCAAAACAGCCAGACCGGCGGCGGTGGCAAAGGCGTAGAGTCCGACACCGAAGCCATGGGCCAGGGCGGTCCTCACCCCTTCCGAACGGCCGGCAGCTAAAGTATTCTTCAAAACAATCGCCAGGCTCGGCCCCGGTGACATGGCACCGAGGGTACAGATGGTGGCCAGAGAAAACCAGGCAGTCAGGGACATAGTCTTTCACCCATACAATTCATTTGCAGCAATAGATCCATTCGAGTCCTCTCTATTTCTCGCAGCCAGAGACACAGATCTCGCGACTGGAGATGAAGCCACCACAATTCTGATAACAGATCCGATACTCCTCATCACAGTACCAATAGTTGCCAGAATTACAAAAAGCAGATCGATCCCAACAACGGTCATAGCCCATGGAAGCACAGCGCTCATACTCGAGACGGGCAATCCTGTTTTCGTCTTCACAGGCCCGCACCCGAAAATCCTCATGAGTATAACACTGCCGCTTGATATTATCACACTGCATTATGCAGATTTGCCCCTGGGGACTCGCTGGCGGCCGATAGCTGTAGACGGTTTTGTAGACCGGCCCGCAGCCGGAGAGGAACAACAAAGGCCCTATTCCTGAAAGGATTGCGCTCAGAGTTCTTTTTTTCATGGTCAGCATCCCTACGCTGAATTGCCTTGACCTTGACTGGCCTGGATTGCCTCGACGGTCTGCACATCCCTCTCCTCTCCCCGTTCCAGGAGATAGGCAATGATCCCAGCGACTCGCTTGCCATCTTTACCCTGGAGGAGATCACTCTTGGCAGAAATCTGCTCAGGATGAATTTTCACGACAGCACAGGCAGACAGGGCCGGAGTTCTGGCACTAAGAGGTGGATAGATGGCTGTCGGCTCATGGGCCCGTACCAGCGCATTGAGAATTCTTGCCTTTTCCTCCGCATCTGCAAGCAGAGTAGCCTGTCCGCGAACAATGACACAGTGATAGAGCTGGTGCAGGCGGCAAGGGTCAGGGTGGGCTGCAGAGCCTAATCCCAGATAAGAAAGGGGGACATCAACCTCGAAACAGACCTTTGGCTCACGCCTCATATTCTCCATTTTTTCTCCTGCCGGAGCGCTATGAAAATAGATTGCCTCCTGCCACCAGACAAAATTCACGGGAGTGATATAGGGATAGCCATCAACACCAAGAGTTGCCAGGCGACCGATTGTACAGCCAGTCAGCACCCTGCAGATCTCTTGGTGATCTAAAATTTCACATTGTTTACGACGCATTTCCCCCATGTCCTTTCACCGGCGCAGGGCCTTGAGGAGCTCTTGCGTTGGCTTCCCGTCAGATCTTATCCCCTGCTTATTTTGAAATTCCATAATCCCTTTTTTGGTATTAGATCCAAGATAGCCATCAACAGCACCAACATAAAAACCCTTTTCCTTGAGCAAGGCCTGGAGCTCAAATTTCTCTTCAACCGAGAGCGAGCCCGCTGGTCTGGGCCATGCCTGAACCATTTTTTTCCTGCCGGCCAGACGATCAGCGAGCAGGCACACGGAAAGGGCATAAAAATCAGAATTGTTATAGCGTTTTATAATAAAAAAATTCCGCATCATCAGAAAACCTGGACCTGTATCACCGGCGAGCAGCTTCAACACAGCCTTTTCCTCAGGCTGGGGAAAACCCTGTCCGTGGGGACGGACAAAGCCAAGTTCCTGCCACTGAGCCAAGGTCTTGGTTTCCTCCTTGTAGAGGACGCCATTTGCCGGCACTCGCACCTCATAGCCCCAGTTTTTTCCTGTTTTCCATTTGTTTTTATGGAGAAGATTGGCCGCCGTTGCCAGGGCATCGGGAATAGAATTCCAGATATCACGGCGCCCATCACCATCCATATCGACCCCGTAGGCCAGATAACTGGTAGGAATGAACTGAGTATGCCCCATGGCCCCTGCCCAGGAGCCGGTCAGCTGCTCTATGCTGATCTCTCCGGCCTGGACAATTTCCAGGACCGCAAGCAGCTGCGCCCTGGCAAATTTTTGGCGCCGTTTATCAGCATAGGCCAGGGTGGCCAAGGAACGGGGAACATAATAGAGACGATTGGAACGGAGGAGGACGGCTCCGTAATTGGTCTCCATGGACCAGATGGCCAGCAGCACAGGGGCCTCCACGCCGAAACGGGCCTCCACATCTTGCAACGTCTTGCCATAAACCCCGGCCATGATGCGCCCATCGTCAATGGATCTGGGATTGACACGAGTATCCAGATAATCCCAGATCTCCGTGGTGAACTCAGCCTGATACGCGGCCTTTTTGAGAATTTCTTCGTCCGCTGCCGTGACCCCGGCAAAGGTCCGTTCATAGGTATCCCGCGAAATCCCGTTCTCGGCCGCAACAGAATAAAAGCCCTCCAGCCATTCCTGAAAGGACTGCTCAGCAGCCGGTACCGCTGATACTGGTACGAGTCCTCCGGCCAGACACAAACAAAAGAGCACCCTTTTTAACAAGTCTTTTACCATAGTCACAGCTCTCCTCTTTCTTTTCCACCCAAAACGATCACCACCTTAATGCCTCTCCAGAACATAGCATAGTTTAGTTCCTCAAGGCCACCAGTATGTGCACTCCTCACTTCACAAACAACTCTCCCGAACCCATATCCCAAAAGCATCACACCCCGCCATAACATCCTCTCTATGAACAGTATCACTCTTATCTGCCGATGTTCTGCACTTCCCAGTGGCGATAGAAATCAAGAACCCATTGCTGTTCTTTCCTTTTCTCCATTACCAACACAACCTGACTCCCATTCTCACCTCCCTCCTCCTGCTATTCACAGGCATGAGAACACCCGTGCGAACAACCTTTTTCCTTGATAATATGAAACACATTGATTTGACTGAGGCGCAGAGAGTACTATATTCCTAACAAATATATTGGCATCCATTTCTGTGAGGTATCACAGAAATGGATTTTTATGACATCATTTTTTTTTGGGGGGGGGATGGGTCTATGAATTGCTTATGGCCTGGGCGGAGAAACACGTTCCAGCGCGCAGGGAGATGTTCACTGTCCGCCTGGGGAATTATATCATCTGTACTTGTGGTCACCACTGCCCCAGCCTGGGCTCAGACTGTAACAGATGAGGAACGCTGCATGCTGGAAGTTCTCAAGACTGCAGCCGACACGATGACCTTCGGTGAGGCAAGAGCGGAATGTAAACGGAAGCCCCTTGAGATTGCAGACCCAGACAAGGGCGAAAAGGAAGAGAGCACAGCTGGGGCAATGGAGACACGATTTAGTGCCGACCAGACAAATATTCTCAAACCATTTACCCTTATGGCCCATCTCCCTAACTATATCTTACTGGCAGCGCATAACTTCCAAGGCTATAACTCGAAAGAGTTCGAAAAAGGTACTGGCCAGGACTCCATAGACCTTGATAACTCAGAGGTCCAATTCCAACTCAGTATCAAAACACCTCTCGCAATCAACCTCTTCAATCAGGGGGTGGACATCTTCGGTGCCTATACCGTCAGATCATTCTGGCAATTCTATAACAGTGATATCTCCTCGCCTTTCAGGGAAAGCGATCATGAACCTGATACCTGGTTGCAGATGCGATCAGATCTATCCTTTTTCGGATTCAAGAATACGGTAAACATCCTGGGCCTGGTTCACCAGTCAAATGGCCAGACCGCTTCCCTGTCGCGAAGTTGGAACAGGGTCTATGCAGGTTTTGCATTCGAACGTGGCAATCTGGCCCTGCTGATAAAGCCCTGGCTACGCCTGGAAGAGGACATCTCAAATGACGACAACCCCGATATCATCGACTATTTAGGCCACGGTGAGATAAAAATGGCCTACAAGTATCAGGATCATACCTTCAGCATAATGTCTCGTAATGTCCTGGAGTCCGGATTTTCCAGGGGAGCCATGAAACTCGGGTGGAGTTTTCCACTCTTGCATTACGATTACCTGAAAGGATATATACAATATTTCTCTGGGTATGGTGAGAGCCTGATCGATTATGATCAATATGTAAATCGAATTGGATTCGGTCTGCTGCTCACGGACAACCTGTGAGCGACCTGTCCGGAGTTTTGGCGATCAACAATTAAAAAGAGGGGAAAATCCTGAACCCCTTGAGGATCCCCCTGCCCCCCCCCAGCCAAGAAGGCCAGCCTCTTCTCCCCCTATGCAAAAATCCTGGTCTGGTTGGAGACCGAACAGGTCTTCGCCACAAGCAACATCTCGCTGTCCTCACCTGTGCGCCGCCAGACGCTACACCGTAAACCGTCCTACCATCTCCTTCAGTTTCTCGGCAAGCTGACTCAGTTCCCTGGCACTCAGATTCACTTTTGCACTGCTCTGAGATATTTCATCAGTAGAATGATTGACCTCGGCGATATCCCTGGTGATCTCGCCTGCCACCACAGAACTCTGAGCCACGTTTTCTGTAATCTCCTGGATGCCTCCGGAGACCTGGGTCACATTACCGGCAATCTCTGTCGTTGTTACAGATTGTTCCTCCACAGCTGAAGCAATGGTGGAAACAATGTCACTGACATCTTTAGACACCCTTGAAATCTTATCAATCTGGGCCACCGTCTCTTGGGTTGAACTCTGAATTCCGTGGATCTTAATCTTGACTCCCTCCGTAGCTTCGGCTGTCTGCCTGGCCAGGGCCTTGATCTCGGAGGCCACCACGGCAAATCCCTTCCCGGCTTCACCTGCCCTGGCCGCTTCGATGGTGGCATTCAGGGCCAAGAGATTGGTCTGGGCGGAAATTTCAGCAATGGTTTCTGTAACCTTGCCTATTTCCTGGGCAGCCAGTCCCAACTCATCCACTTTATCGGATGCGCTTGCCGCCTCGGAAACAGCCTCACGGGTAATGGCAATCGCCTTCTCACTATTTTTGGCAATCTCGCTGATTGAGGCCGTCATTTGTTCGGCTGCTGTGGCGACCATGCTCACATTGGCGGCTGCCTCTTCCATTGTCACTGCCACTGTACCTATACTGGTGTTCATCTCCTCGGCGGCACCAGCCACCGTGTTCGACTTGCTGAACATGATGCTGGCTCCTTGCGACATTTTTCCTGAGAGCTGAGAAAGATTTTCGGATGCAGAACTCAGCGTTTCAGCGCTCGTTGCAATATCCTGCAGGATCATATGCAGTTTTTCGATAAAGGAATTAAAGCATTGGGCCAGAACTCCGATTTCATCTTTGCTGGTGATATTAATTCGTTTGGTAAAATCTCCACTCTCCTCGATGTCCTTCACCATATCAGTGAGGCCTTTGATGGGGCGAACAATGCTTACAGCTATGGCCAGTGAAACAACGACCAGAACAAGCAGTGACAGGGCACCAATCCCGAAAAACCAGGCCTGCACGCGCTTCCTGGTCTTATTCCCTAAGAGATGGACGGTATCCTGAAGTTCGACGATTTCATCTTCCGGAATGCCGACACCGACAGCGCCGATTTTTTCACCACGGGAAGAGAGGATAGGGGAAAAGGCGGTAACATAGTTTTTTTCGGCAAGTGGCAGGACAATGCTTATCGTTTTATCGGCTTCATATATTGAAGCAAGGATGCTGGAGTTTAACTGCAGGCTTTTGAGGTCGATCCTGTTGTCGAGGCCAAAGCCTGCCTGGGCAATGGGAATGGAACCGAGATAAAGGGCACTGGTTGAGCCCAATACCTGGTATGTCTGTTTGAGGAATTTATTATAGCCGTTGAGCAGTTTCCCGGTAATACAGGCCCCAACCGTATCGCCAAATTCATCCAGAATAGTGGTCAGAGAGGCAATGACGATTCCGCCTTCCCCGGCAACACCCCGCTCTCCTAGCCCTAACCGCTCAAGAAAATCTGTATCGTACCTGGAAACAATACCCAGTTGCCCTGCATCCCCTGAGCCAGTACCATTGCCCGTCCCTTGAACACTTTCGCTACCCTTCAGGGAACGATAATAGTCCTCCATCGTTACAGCATCTATATCTTTTGGAAAGGATGCCTGGAGTTTGCCATCGATATCATACACCAGGGCAAAGTCTGTCCCCAGGGCATTACAGGATTTTTGCATTAATCCTGACAAATAACTCAGTTGCTGACTCTCTATATTTATAGAGGTAGCCGGATTTTGGCTTATTTCGTGCGAACTGCGGGCCACATCTTGTTTGACATCATCGATAAAAGACTGGAGTAATTCATTGTGGCTGACCAGAGTTCTGCTGACCCGGGCCATCATATCTTCTGCAAGTAATTCTGACTGACGGGAGATCCCCACCCCAAGTTGCCACGATACCAGACCAATTGTCATACTCCCGACAACGGTTACCGCAGCAAGAAAGCTAATGAGTATCTTGTATTTTATGCTTTTCACAACCAAACTCCACAGTTCTCGATTCGAGAAGAAGACAGATTAACGAACATTGCTTCAGGAGGCGAACCCACCTCCTGAAGCATGCAATCGGGATTCTAGAGCGCGCTTGCACCTGCCTCCGTGATCGCAGGATGGGCTGCTGGAGAGGTTGCAAACTCAATAAATTTTTTGATATTGCCAGTGTTGTTCTTTTCTTTGAATATAAGGGCCAACGTTCCCACATAGGGATAATCAGAATCGGTGGCTACTTTACCCTCGATGCTCAGAATATCGACGCCGTAATTCCTGGCATTGGCATAGGTGCCAAAGGCGATGGTATCTGCCTTGCGTTCGGTTAATTGACAGGTTTCCGGGTCACTCAGTGTTGTTTTTGATTTTGCGGTCAGGGTAATATCCTTAAAGCCGGGAAACAATTCAACCAGCACTTCCAAAGAGCTGTCACCATCCTCACGCCTGATCACCTTTATAGTAGCATCCTTGCCCCCGACATCTTTCCAGTTGGTGATCTTGCCACTGTATATGTCACACAGCTGCTGCGTAGTCAGATCTTTTATTCCCACACTCTTATTGACGAAAAAAACGATCGGATTCTTGGCATAGGCGAGATAGGTAAGGCCATAAGACTCCTCTTTGTCTTTTATCCCCCTGGCCACACGACCAACGACATCCTTATCAGACCCAACAGCCTTTATGCCTCCACCGGAACCGATGCTTTTGGGAACAACGATGGTCACTCCAGGGTTGTTGGCGGTGAAAGCTGCACCAACAGCCTCAAGCACTGCCGCACCACTGCCGGTGCCAACAATGGTGATCTCTTCCGCCATAACCTGGCCGGAAAAGAAGAGACAAAAAACCGATACTGCAAGACCTACAACCATTTGTTTCATTGTTTTCTCCTCATCTGTATTCTCTTCGGAATAGAGTTTTTTGAAGATGCGGCGCCATAAAAAAGCCCCATCTCCTTTAGTAAATAGTATTATTTAAATGGTATCACCCCCTCCAATGATTTTCAAAAAATATTTTTTTGCCTTTCAGAGCTTTTCTGATTGGGTATCCGACCAACTTCCAACCGATCCACTCTTTTTTTGTGTCAGGTTCTAAAAACATGACAGGGGCCATCCAAGCGAGCAAAACGAATGTGGCATACCGCCGGACATGCCAACAAGGAAAAACATCGGCTTTCTCCATCCTTGAGAGACAAGGAAAATAATCTGAAAACAAATAAAGAGAACAAATGAGTGAATGCGTGAATGGGTGAAGGAGTTGCCCCATGGTAAGACAGAGTACGAACCAGTCATTTCCAGAAAATTGGACAACAGACAAAGAGAAGAAATGCTGATCCATGTACAGGGCAGGAGAAATCGCCATACTACCACATGGTAGTATGAGAAATTATTTTAATTGGTTTCGAGATATGGATCCACCTCACCCAAAGAAAGAGACAAAAAAACGGTTCCTGGAGTGCAGCCCTACTGTTTTTTGGCCTGGAAAACAAGGGGGAGGGGAAAAGAAGTTGTATTTTTTTTTGGAGAAGCGGGATTATCCGCCGACAGGGCCTGCGATGCGTCTATCTGTTTGCATTGGCTGAAAGGCTGTTCGTGGCTGAAGTCACTCCTCTGGAGAGAGCACTCCATCCGCTGTTGAATCGTCGCCAAGAGTTTTTGACCCCATATTGCAGTCCCTTTGATCCGCACTTTCACCGCCACCGACCTCAAGCTGCAGGGAGTATCAAGCGCCAAGCCCTCTGGAACCGGATTTTCACATATAGGGATTATAGAGCAGCGTGGGACAGGGAGATTTTTTAATAACCCGTTCCGCAACGCTCCCCAGCAATATTTTTTCGAGCCCTTTGCTGCCGTGAGTACCGATAATGATCAAATCCACCTTTTCATTCTTGGCATAGGCAATGAGAGAATCAACAATATTTCCGTTGATCACCTTGCCTGTGCATCCCTTGCAACGATCAGCATTGGCTCGCAAAAAACTTGCCATCCTCTCCTCTGCAGCGGCCATGATCTTCTCCTGAAGGTCGGTAAGAACAGGATGGCTCAAAAACAGGTCATACGCTTGACGGGTATCAACAACATGAACGAAACAGAGCTTTGCCGAAAATTTTCCTGCTATATAACTGGCATAATCAACCAATTTTATAGTATTCATAGAAAAATCGAGGGGAACAAGGATTTGACAAATTTCCTGCATGGGAGACCTCTTTAAAGAACAATCCATTCCCCAGCCATCATCTGGGCATTCTTTGAATTGTAGAAAATAGTATTTTGACCACCCCATCGCTCTCAGGAGCCTGTCCGAAAATAGCCATTCCCGCCAAAATCGAGGTATTCCTGAAAGACAAGCACAGCCATCTGGTTAACAATACTGACATTATTTTTTTAGAAATAACGAAGAGTTTGGGAAAAAGGGCATTCTCAGGCAGGTCTCTGGCGGGAAGCCATAGAGTTCTCAAGCAAGGAAAGGCCAACTGCAGATGATTGGCAAGACCGATACCCTGCGCAGCACCGAGGTGAGGACTTTTAAAGATGCTTGTGCTGAGAACGGGGAATTTTAATATAAAAGATGCTGCCTTTTCCCTGAATACTTTCGGCCCAGATGGTACCTCCATGGGCCTCAACAATTCCTTTAACAGCCGCCAACCCCAGGCCAACCCCATCGGTCTGCTTATCAGCTTCATGCAGACAGAAAAAGTAATCAAAGATATATGGTAGCTTGTCTTCCGCTATGCCTTGCCCCTGATCGTTCACTGTTATGAGAATAAAATCCCCAATAATTTTTAAGTTAATTTCCACCTCGCTGTTAGCGGGTGAGTATTTTATAGCATTATCCAGCAGGTTACTGACTGCTCTTTCCAGCTGTAGCTTATCAGCAACAATGCTGGTGATCTGAGTATCTGCTGTGTATTGAATGGATATTTTTTTGAGATGGGCCTTTATTTGGAAACCGGAAACCAGTTCCTGGAGTATTTCGTCAGGATTACAGGTTTCATAACTCAACTGCAGTTGACCGGATTCAAGACGGGAGACATCAAGAAAATGGAGAATATATTTCTCCAACCTGTCAATTTCTTTTTTTATTAAGAGAAGATATGCCTTCTGCTTTTCTGTCAGTTCACCAGCTTTCCCCTGGAGAAGACGGTTGAGGAACCCCCCGGAAATCGACACAGGAGCCTTGAGATCATGGGCAAAGATAGAAATAACATTTTTCTTTTGTGATTCCAGTTTTTTTCTTTCTGTTGCATCCCTGAAAATTTTAACCCCTGTCAGCATCTTTCCATCTTCTGCGACTGAGGCCGCACTTGAAAAGAAAATAGGAACTTTTTCATTCCACTTTGTTATAAGAGTTGTTTCCTGTTGTTCCAGACTCCGCTTTTCCTGGACGCTCTGTCGGATAGGGCATCGTGTTTCACAGAGACTACTTTGCAGTATCTCCGAACACTGCTTGCCAAGCACTTCAGCCCGCTGCCAACCTGTCAGCCTTTCTGCCTCCCGATTGAACTCAATGATCTTAAATTCGGCATCCACCATAAACAAACCAGCGGGGAGATTAGTAAGGAGAACGTCATACAGTTGTTCCTTTGTTATATCCTTTCGATCACCCATATCCTCTCCTGAAACAAATATAAGCGGTGTGAATAGCAATACCTTACCAATCCCTCTCCATGAGACAGAGAGAAGAACGGCAAGACGCAACAAAAAGGAGATCAAGTGTTAACTGAAAGTACCTGTATCCATTGTTTCATATCCTGGCATTCAAATTTCCCCCATCCTCCAAGCCCCCCCCTGCCGTTGACACCGGTTCCACTACCAGGCATTGGGAAACTGAGGCCCAAGGACCTGAAGATGCCACCTGCTCTGAGACTCACTTCAGTATATAATAAAAAAAGCAATTCTACAAAATTCAATTTCACCCATCTGTTCAAATTCAAAGCCCTTTTATCTCACTGCACCCTTTAGAGGGAACAGCCTAGGCGATAATCTTTACCAGGAGACCCCTTTTTTCTCACTCCTCCCCCTCCTCTCTATTTCCCTTTGAATCCCCCCTTCAGCCGGGACCAGTCTCTTGTCCAGGCACGAGACATGGCTTTACTGCTAATCATGGTTATGTTTTTAACTGGTCCTGGTCTTTGCCGTAATACCTGAAGCGGAGGGGAGATTTTTTGATCTCTATCTTACTCAGGCATTGTCAGGGACAGTGCGGTCATCCTGTCCTGATCAGCAAGCAGAGAAGAGGGACCGGGGCCCCCATGGACTGCGGCCTCCAGGTGCTTGCAGCTCAATATTACTGTTCTCGACCTCAAGAGGCTCAGATGCCAGAATCAGTCAATGTAAAAAATATAGGATTGCGAGGAGTCACGGTTGCCGACACCAAGGTGAGCTTTATTGACGGCAAGAAAGGGGTTCTCGTCTACCGGGGCTACCGTATCGAAGACCTGGCTCAAAACGCCTCCTTTCCAGAGGTGGCATATCTGCTGCTCCATGCGGTCCTGCCGGATAGCCAGCAGTTAGCAGACTTCACTCAACAGTTGCAGGAAGCGAGTGTACTCCCTCCCTACGTCTACCAGGTATTTAAGCACTTCCCCACAGATGCCGGGCCCATGGATGTGCTGCAGGCCGGAGTTCCACTTCTCGCTATGGCAGACCCTGAACTCTCAGATGAGACAAAAGAGGCCAATAACAGAAAGGCCGTCAGACTCATCGCTCGTCTGCCCATGCTGGTTGCCGCCTGGCATCGTATCCGGCAGGGACTAGAGCCCTTGCCGACAGATCCTACACTCTCTCATACGGAAAATTTTCTCTGGCAGTTACAGGGAGTAAAGCCCTCAAAAGCAAAGGCCGAGATACTGGATACCTGCCTTGTCCTCCATGCGGATCACACCTTTAATGCCTCAACTTTTTCATGTCGGCAGGTCGTCTCTACCAGGGCACATATCTATGCCGGAGTTACCGCCGGTATTGGAGCCCTCTCCGGTAGCCTCCATGGCGGAGCCAACGCCCAGGTGATGAAAATGCTTCTTGCCCTTAAAGAAGAAAAAGACGTGGCCAACTGGGTGAAGAAAGAACTGGATAAGGGGAAACGGATTATGGGGATGGGTCATGCAGTGTATAAGACCATGGATCCAAGAGCGATTTTTTTAAAAGAGATGGCCTTGCAACTGGGAAAGGAAACGGGGCAAGAACAGATAGTTACTCTTTCCATGCAAATTGAACACGCTGCCTTGAGCGAATTTGAAAAACGGGGCAAGACTGAAATAAAACCTAATGTAGATTTTTATAGTGCCTCTGTCTATCATCTCCTGGGAATTCCCACGGACCTGATGACACCCATTTTCGCCATCTCCCGGATAGCCGGTTGGAGTGCTCATATTGTTGAAGAAAAGACTGGAGAAGCCCAGAGAAAGCCAGCACTTTATCGCCCTAAAGCCGAATATATCGGCAAATATTGCGGCCAGATGGGGTGCGTATTTGAAGCACTGGAAAAAAGAAAATAAGAATCCGGGCAAGGTACTCTCTCATGGAGGCAATTATGGATGATACAATTGTTTTTGTTTACAATGCAGATAGCGGATTATTCAACGCACTTTCCGATAGTGCCCATAAGATTTTTTCACCTGAAACGTATGAATGCAATCTCTGCGCTATCACCCATTCCGCCCTGGGCATGAAAACGGAATGGAAGGAATTCCTCAATTCCCTTGCGACACCACTCCAGTTTATGCACCGAGATGAACTCAAAGAAAAATATGACCTCAAGGTCTCATTACCGGCTATTTTTCGAAAGACAAGGGGGGAAATGAAATGCATCATTACAGCCGAGCAAATCAATGGCTGCGCAACCATTGCCGACCTCAAAGAACTGCTCGGTAACTTCCTGTAAAGGTGACAGCGAACGTGCTGGTTTCTCTGCGTTGCCGGAACTGGAGGGGAAAATCAGGAGCGGGGTTGCTGTTTTTAGCCCTGCTGAGTGTGCTGTTCGCGGCTGAAGCCGGCTCCTACTTTGCCATTTCCAGGTAGCTGGTCTGGGGGTCTTTTCGATGAGGGGTGGGAGGAGAGTGGAGTTTTGCCGGCTCCCCCGGTTGCTTGTGGGAGTGACTTCAGCCGCGAATGGGGGTGGTGCGGGGGAGGCGTTTCCTTTTCAGATCATTTGCTGTCAGCCTGAGTTCATTATCGTCTGGATCTCTTTTTCTAAGTTCATAACAATTCTCCTTATCAGGAAAACAGGACACTCTGATTACTTTATCAACGAATAACAGAAGAGTAATTAAAACCCATTCGCAAAAAAATAATGGCCAATATTGACATGTAAATATGCTGTAACTATTTTTTCGCAACCAAGGGATGGCGTATTCAAAAAGAACATGGAACCTCTCTAATCAATCATTATTTCATGGTGATAAAGAGATGCTAGTTATGTCTCCAGGAAACTCTTTTTCGAATCCGTCAGACAACAACCTAAAACACAGGTAGAGGAGAAAACGTATGTGGACACGAACAAGTGACATTGACCGGATGTTTGGGGCCATGGATTTACTTCGCTCTCGACTCAACAGATTAACCACAGATGACAACAGATTTTATGGACGGAGCCCTGGCTGGTCAGCCACTGACGGGAGCCCACGAACCAATTTTTATGACAATGGCAATCAGCTTGAACTTAAAGCTGAGGTTCCCGGCATGAGCAAGGAGGATCTCACCATCCAGATCCAGGGCAATTATCTTGAAGTGAGTGGTACTCGCAAATCAGACGCCCCGGAAGGCTATAAGGTTCATCGAACCGAACGGGAAACAGCTTCATTTACCCGCAGTTTTACTCTGCCCTCTGAGGTGAATGTGGATAAAATCGATGCCTCCTTACAAAATGGCATCCTCTCTCTCACCTTACCGAAGGCTGAAGCTGCCAAGCCCAAACAGGTTTCCATAGCATAACTGTTTTTTACATATTCAGATAGTTACTGACGGAGGTTGAGCCATGAGTGAAACAACAAATATTACCACAAAAGAAAAAACCGTCCCGGAACGCAGTCGGGAAATCCCTGTCATTGCACCTGTGGTTGATATTTTTGAAAACGACGATGAAATGCTCCTCTATGCCGACATGCCGGGGGTGGCCAAAGAAGATATCACCGTCAACATTGATAATGGAGAGTTACTGATTAGCGGAGTACGAAGGCTCCCCCCATCGGGAACTGCAACCCGGGAAGAGTTTGGCGATGTGGAATACCGGAGAATCTTTTCTGTGCATCAGACAATTGATGTGGAAAAGGTCAATGCTGAACTGAAGGACGGCGTACTCACGCTGCATCTGCCAAAGTCAGAGGCCTCCAAACCCCGGCAGATTGAAATCCATTAAGGCCTCATGATAGCACCCTCAATTCTTTGCATAGAGTGCTGCAGGAGAGTGACGCAAGGAAGGTAATCCTCACAGAAAAGGGAAGCAAAGAGGCGAAAGATCAGCTCTTGACATCTTACCGCTTCTTTTTACAACAATGAGAGTTGGAGAAACACCTTATGGATCTGAAAAAATTGGCCCCATGGAACTGGTTCAAAGAAGAGGAAAAAGAAACGGATACTGCCCTGCCGATTAATCGCCCCGGCCAAATACAGCCACGACGCCCCTCATACAGTCCCGTGGGCCAGATACAACAGGAAATGGAACAACTGTTTAACAACTTCCTGAAAGGATTTGAGCAACGTGGCTTCGGAACAGAAAAGTTCTTTACCGATTCCCTGACCGATGGGCTTTTCAAACCGACACTGGACATAGGAGCCACAGAAAAAGAATATGCAATCAGTGTTGAAGTCCCCGGCATAGATCAAAAAGACATCACACTGGAGATCAGCAACAATATCCTGACGATCAGGGGTGAAAAGAAACAGGAGCACGAAGAAAAACAAAAAGACTATTATCGAATAGAACGCTCGTACGGCTCATTTCAAAGAATCCTGTCACTGCCTGAAGATGCTGATCAGGATGCAGTCAAAGCAAATTTCAAAAATGGTATTCTCACAATTACCCTGCCACGTAATGCAGTGCCACAGTCTAAAATAAAACAGATTGAGATCAAGTAATACACCACCTCTTTGTCCTCTATCCAGCGTCGGGACTAGGCAAGCGAGGAACCCTCCTCGCCTGCCTAGATTCTGGCGAGAAGGCTACCTCGGCCGCCTTTAACATGGGGACCAGCGGTCCATTGGTCAGAACAACACCAAAAATTCACAGGAGAACCAATTATGAAAAGGCGGCAGACGTCAATCCTCCATATGGGAAAAATATTTTTTCTTGCCAGCTTGTTTTTTTTACTGACAAGCGTCCCCCCAGGTGCCAGCTCTGCCTGGGCCAAGATGCCATTGTCCGGAGAAGTTCTCCAGAACAGCGGGACGCTCATAGCTGACATTGCGGAGAGCAGAGTGGCTGGGGTTGTTAACATTTCCTCAACAAAGCTTATCACCAACGACACCAGCCAACTCATGCATCCTTTTTTTAACGATCCGTTCTTCCGTGATTTTTTTGGCGAGCGGTTTTCCAATATTCCAAAAGAAAGACGTCAACGCAGTCTCGGTTCCGGCGTGATTGTCTCCGCAGATGGGTTGGTCTTAACCAACAATCATGTTGTCGAGAATGCAGAAGAAATACTAGTCACATTATCTGACAAGCGTGAGTTTAAAGCAGAAATTGTGGGGACAGATCCCAAAAGTGATTTGGCAGTGATCCGTCTCAAAGGCGACATAAAAGATCTTACCGCGATGCCGATTGGCAACTCTGGGGAATTGCGTCTTGGTGATATTGTCCTTGCCATTGGCAATCCATTTGGCCTTGACCATACAGTCACCATGGGCATTGTTTCCGCCAAAGGCCGGGCCAATGTCGGCATTACTGACTATGAAGATTTTATCCAGACCGATGCTGCCATTAACCCAGGAAACTCCGGTGGTGCCCTTATCAACCTGAAAGGTGAACTGGTGGGCATAAACACTGCAATTGTCTCCCGCTCAGGCGGGTATCAGGGCGTTGGTTTTGCTATTCCATCCAATATGGCCCAAGCAGTTATGGATAGCCTGATAAAAAACGGCAAAGTCATTCGTGGCTGGCTCGGGGTTATCATTCAGGATCTGGATAAAAACCTGTCCGACGCCATGGGCCTGAAAAACAGCGATGGAGTACTGGTTTCAGATATCAGCGAAAAGAGTCCTGCGGCAACAGCACAGCTCAAACGAGGTGATGTCATTTTGAGAGTGAATGATGAGAAAATGACTTCAACCGGAAAACTGCGCAATACCATTGCCGCCATGGGCGCAGGAGCGGAAGTCAAACTGGATATCATGCGTGATGGTATGGAAAAGTCTATTCATCTCACTCTGGGGGAATTACCAAATGATATTGCCAGCCAGACAACCCTCCAGGACACCAATGGCGTTCTTGCGGGTATGACTGTCGCCCCTCTCAACGACTTGATACGTGAAAAATTCAACATCAACAAAAATGTCACAACAGGTGTTGCCATTATTCAGATTGAGGCTGGAAGCACTGCCGAGCAGGCTGGACTCAGACCCGGTGATGTCATATTGGAAATGAATCGTCAGGATATAAACTCAGTAGAAGATCTCGAAACGGTCTATACTCAGTCAAAGAATGCCCTCCTTATCCTTATTTATCGAGAGAACAATACCTTTTATCTGGTCTTGAGGAAACAAAGGTAACAGACTTCAGGAGCCTGTGCGAGCAGGCTCCTGGCAGACACCCTCAAAAAAAAATCGTCCCTCTTCAGCAGCACTTCATCTTCGTCCATTTTGATCTTCTTAAAGAACACGAGTATGTTTCGAAATCCTGACTGAACGCATAGAAAGCACTGCTGAATCGTTCCAGAGCGGCTGTTTGCCAATTATTGGCCGGTACCTGAAGAGGGACGAGAACGCCTATCGTTCTTGTCCCTCCCTGCCGCTCTGGCTTGCTCCATAAATAAGCAGGTGTTCGCGGTAGGTTCCAAAGCGACGTGAGAGGGGGATCTTGCCAAAAAATTTCTGGTTATCATTGAAATGTTGCCAGACTTCTTTAACCGTCATTCCCTGACTGATATCATACTCCAGGGCAGAATGGAGAATTGATGTTTTATTCTTTTCCCCAATCCGGCTGATGAAAAACTTTTCCGGTTCCCTGTGAATCTGTGATCCCTCAGTCAGGACAAATGTCCCGGCACTCAGGGCCTGGATATTTTCTCTGTTGCAATCGATAAAAGTCAGGGTTTGCTGCAATTCTTCTTCTGTTTCTGAGGGAAACCCGAAAAGAATAAAAACCAGATTATTTATCCCGGCCCGAGTGGAGTTGCCAAGAACGTCCTTGACCACATGGATATCTGTTCCCTTACTCATCAGAGTAAGTATCCGTTGGCTGGCCGACTCCACCCCCCACTGCAGGACCCGGCAACCTGAACTTTGAATCAGCCTGCAGAGGCTGATGTCAAATTGTTTGACTGGTTTGGCATATGCGCCATAGTGAATGACAAGTCCTGCCTCAATGATCTGCCCGGCCAGCTTCTTAAAACGCTGGGGCGGAATCATCTCGTCATAAAAATAAAAAAGGCTGGAGCCATATTGGCTTTGCAGGAATTTGATCTCCGCCACACACGCTTCAATCCTGCGCGTACGGTAACGGAGGGAGGTGTGGTGGTGGGTGCAGAAGGTGCATTTCCCCCAGGGACAGCCACGTGAGGTCATCAGCGGCAGCACCGGCTCAGGGGTCAGATATGCATCGAGCTTAAAATGGGAAAAATCAGGATAGGGAAGGGTATCGATTTCAACCAGGGCTGGGGGATTGATTTGCAGCTCATCCTTCCTGAAATAGATCAGGTTGGGCACAGTGGCCAGATCAGCAACATCTTCGGCCTGGCAGAGATGAGAGAGCCCCAATTCCCCTTCACCCGGTATCAGGTAATCAAAAAAGTCCTTACAAAAGATTTGCGGAGTATCCGCTTTTGCCGAGAGAAGCGGGGTGGTAAGCAGTGTCTCCGGGGCAACCATAACGCTGATATTTGCGCCTCCCACCACAATTTTCACATCGCTTCGTTTTTTGATCATTTGGGCAAGCAGGGCGGCAAAAACGACCTGCTGCTGATACAGTATGGAAAAGCCTATCAGATCGGGCCCAACTGCCAGCACCGGTTGGATCAGACCTGCAAAAAAAGACTCTATTTTGGGGGGAATACTTTGACCAAGCAGGGCCTTTTCTGCCATTTCCGCCATAAAAGCGTTAAAAATATTTTCAAAGGTTAAAAAAATCGTGGCTCGGTAATGGTATTCCTTCAAGTCTGGATGACTTTTGGGCTGCCAGTTCTTGAGAAAAGAGATCGCCTGCTCAAGATGATGGGCAGTGGTCTTTTCGTCCCAGTTATAGAGACGGATGCCCAGAGTCCCTTCCTTAATTTTGCCAAAACTGCTCAGATAGTACTCGAGACTGAGATCAAAGACGGAAACAGTGACCGTCGGCAATGTTTTTTGCAGGTAGGCGGAGAGAACAGCCGGTCCCAGGGGTGGACATGTTGGATGGGTATGGGGCGTAGCAATCAGGGCTAATTTCATAATTCGATGCCTCCCATCATTCCCTTCTCTCTGTTATGACTTCTCATCTTACTTGAACCGGGAAAATAGCGGATTTTCCCTAAACCCTCACCCCTATCAAGATGATGCTGTCCCCCTGTGCAGGCGGATGAGGCTGATTTCGCCCGGGCAATTGAATCGCAACGGCACTCCTGAGGCCCCGGCGCCACAGCTTGTATAGCCTGTCATTCCCTTATACTGCCAACAACCCACGGCGGTAAAGCGTGGAGCCCTGCTGTTGGTGAAGATCGGCCCCCTGCCCGGCAGGCAGATCTGGCCGCCATGGGTGTGACCACAGAGATAGAGCTGGGGGCGAAAAGCGACTGCCTTCTTATATGCCTCAGGGGAATGGGCCAGAAAGATCTTAAAACTCTGTTCCGGGACGCCCCGAAAGGCACGCTCTGCATCATCCACCCTGTAATAATGGGGATCATCGACCCCAACCACCCATAGGCTCTCACCATTGCACCTGATTTCCCAGGAATCGTTGATGAGCATGGTCAAACCGCTCTCTTCCATATCGACTGCCATTTCAATACAGTCATGATTACCCAATACCCCGAAGATGCCATGCCGTGAGTACACATGAGGTAAAAGGCAGCGTAACTGGCGGAGACAGCTGGCCATGGGACCGTAGGTCTTCATCCGGATATCACCACCCACAAGACAGAGATCCACCTCCATCTCCCGAACCTGCCGGACAATTTCGGTGGTCAAATCTGGCAGCCCGTCCAGGTGAAGATCGGTGAGGAGGAGGATACGAAAGCCATCAAAAGAGGGCGGCAGATCCGGGAAATAAAATGTTTGTTCCACCACCCGTACATTCAAGGCATTCCGCAGGCCCTTCTCCTGGAGACCGGTCAGTTTAAAGAACCAGAAGTAGAGTACCTCATAGGCCAGAAAACTGCTCAGGTTAAGTAAGGTCTGCCAGCGAACCAGCGGCGTATGACAGGCCCGCCACTCACGCAACCGAACCGTTGAACGGATCAGGCGTGGATTATTTTTCTCGGATGGACGGAATATAATAAAGGCCCAGAGAAAAGAACCCAGATAGGCAATAAGGATAAAACAGAAGAGGATTACCAGAATCTGCACCCAGGTCAACTGGAGGCTTTGCCTCAGCAAGAGGGCTGGAAACAGCGATTCGAAGATCTGGTCCAAGATGAAGACATTTTTGCCACAGGGCATGTGTAAGCGACGTTTGATAAAACTGGACAGCAGATCTCCAGCCATGGCCAGCAAGGCTGCTGCAGCCCCAATTCGGACGTCCACAGCAAACAATGGGGAGACTGCCATACCTCCCAGGAGACTGACCAGGACACCGCGAATCGTTTTATGATCCCCGAATATCGGATGGTGATCAAACCACAAGCCGCCACCGTCAACAGGTCTTTTAAAACGCTCGCCCCAGATGATCCTGGCCAGGGGGGGAAGAAAGTTGATCCAGAGGAGAAACACCGCAACCTTACTGATGATAAGCACCCTTTCCCTCCTGGCTTGCGCGTTTTACCTTATCCTCCCCACTGCATCCGGCACGCATCCACGATACAGTCACTCTCTCCAGAAAAGCATATCCCGATAAAGGCGATTGAAACCGGTGATGAACGGTAAGCCGGCACTCAGTACAGTATCCCCTTGAGGGCTGAAAGTACCTTCAGGAAATTCTTTTCAAAAAAACACGAAAAGAATTTTTTAGGTAGTAAAGAGATCATCCTTGCCAAGGAGTCCAGCCCGCAATGAGGTCAGACAAATTCAAAGTTTCAGAGAACTAACCAACACTCCACACACCCTCTATCTTCTGGCCGCAGTCGCTGCAGCAGCCGTCGATTACCCTGTTCTGTTGAATACTGAAACCCAATCGGCTGATCAGTTCCGTGCCGCAGGAGGGACAGTAGGTATTTTCCCCCCCCTCACCGGGTCTATTCCCTTCATAGACAAAACGCAATCCCTCTTCAAGACCTATATCCCTTGCCCTGCGCAGGGTTTCCACGGGGGTGGGCTTGCGATCGGTCATCTTATAGGTGGGATAAAAGGCAGTCACATGCCAGGGGATCGCCGGATCAACCCCCTTGACGAACCTGGCTACATCACGCAGCTCATCCTCTGAATCATTGAGGCCGGGAATGATCAGGGTGGTTATCTCAACCCATACCCCGAGATTGTGCATGAGTTGAACATTATCCAGTACCGGCTGCAGCCTGGCCTTGCATATTTTTTTATAGAAATCACCACGAAAGGACTTGATATCGATATTGATACCATCAAGAACCGGGGCCACATGACGCGTCACTTCCGGGGCCATGTAGCCGTTGCTGACAAAGACATTTTTCAGCTTCTGGGCATGGGCCAATTCCGCGCAGGCATAGGCAAATTCATAAAAGATTGTCGGCTCCACATAGGTGTAGCTGATACTTGCGCAATCTGCTTGCAGCGCCGCCTCAACCACTGCCTCCGGTGTCCGCTCCCTGCCGGTTATGTCTCCGCCGTAGAGGTGGGGATATTGGGAGATATCGTAGTTCTGACAGTGCAGACAACGAAAATTGCAGCCCACTGTTGCTATGGAATAGGAGCGGCTGCCGGGGAGAAATTGAAACATCGGTTTTTTCTCAATGGGATCAATGTGTTCCGAAACCAAGCGGCCATATACCAGACTGTACAGCCTCCCATTCCGATTTTCCCGCACCCCACAGATGCCACGCCCTCCCGCCTTGATACGACAATGGTGGTTGCACAGTCCGCAGATAAGCTCCTCTTCTTTGCTGGCTTGGTAGAACATTGCCTCATGCATACTCTCACCCTCCTTATCTATTCTGTTGTTCACATATTCAGGCTGTTACAGGTTTTCCCCCTCCCCAGACCTTGTCTATTTCCGCCCCCTCTCCCAGACTCCGTTCTCTTAAAAAATCCCCATGTACCTGTTCAGGTAATGCCCCATAATTGGCAAACAGCCGCTCTGTAACTGGTTAACAGTACTTTATATGAGTTCAATCAGGACGTTGAAGATACTCATGTTATTCGAGAAGAGCCAATGGACGAAGCTGAAGTGCTGATGAATAGTTCATTCCCACATCATTTTCACCTTCCCTGGAACTCTCTGGTAGCATATACTTACAGTATAATGCTCCCCGGTAGAAATGAACAGATAAGGTTTACATATACAAGGAGGACGCTCAATGGATAAAAGCCAATACGGACGACGAGACAGGTTAATGCAGGAAAAACGCCATGACACGTACAGAGAAGATAAAAAATGGCCGGAGCCGACAGCATGCACCAATTGTAACAGTGTCTACCTTGAGGGCCGCTGGACCTGGTATGAGCCCCCCTATAAAGCCAACAGAGTACTCTGTCCCGCCTGCCAACGTATTGCCGAAAACTATCCCGCCGGCTACCTGGAGCTAAAGGGATCCTTTTTCAAAAACCACCGAGAAGAGATGCTCAATCTCATTCACAACGAAGAAAAGCAGGAAAAAGCTGAGCATCCCCTGGAAAGAATCATGGACATAAACGAGGAAGAAGAGGAACTTATCCTCATTACAACCACCGGTATCCACACTGCCCGTCGTATCGGTGAGGCAATCTCCCGGGCCTACCAAGGCGACCTCTCATTCACCTATGGTGATGGTGAAAAAACAATCCGCGTTTTCTGGAGCAGATAGTGCCTATCCAGAATTAAGGGTACCTTGAAAAATTAATTTTTTTGTTCAAGACCGAGGAGCAGACGAAAAAATAAGCGCAGTATCCAGTAGATAGATGAGCATTGTTTTTTTTGACTGTGACGAAAAGCTTGTCCCAAAAAGCAACTTTTCGAGATGGCCTTTAGAGAAGTCTTTCTCAATCGAGGCACTCGATAGAGGTAACCAGAGGTGCCCCGCAGAACATACCCTTGTGATACAACCTTGTTGATAGAGCCATGATCCTCTGCCACTGCCCTCTCATCAGAAAACAGGCAATATACCGATACCTGCCACCCTCAACGGTCTTTTTACCGTAAGCAATGAGGGTTGGCTATCGGAATCCCCGGCTGCCACATTATATACCCCTTGCCGGCTTGAACAGTACTGTCACCCTGACCATCGTCTCTCTATCGCCATGCCCTTCATTGCCGGTAAAAGCCAGACCCCAGCCAAGAGAACCGTATAATGACAAAGCGATAGACACAATGGAGCACAGTTTTTTTTATGCGCGCGGAGAAATGCTCCTCCTGGAATCTCCAGCACAAATTTTTCTCATCTAACTGAAAACTATGCCTGCACTCGAAAAAGATTATTATCAAATCCTGGGTATTCCCCGAGACACCGATGAACAGGCGATCAAAAAAGCCTATCATACCCTGGCAATGCAATGGCACCCCGACCGGAACAAGTCACCAGAGGCGGGAGATCGTTTTAAAGAGATAGCCACAGCCTATGCCATTCTCAAAGACCCACAGAAACGGCTACGCTATGATACCCAGGGTATGGAGGGAGTCGCTCACTATAGCGCAGAAGACCTCTTTGGCAACCTCGACCTCGGACACATCTTCGATAAGATGGGCTTTGCCTTTGGCGGCGACTCCATTTTTGACTGTATGTACAGCCACAGAAGCAGCCGTCCGCCGCATGGACAAGACCTCAGAGTGCCGATTGAGATACCGCTGGAAATGATCAATGACGGTGGCAGACAGAAACTCCAAGTCAGCCATCCGGTGGCCTGTGCCTCCTGTCATGGGTATGGAACCAAGCCCGGTACACCACCGGCATTGTGTAATTCCTGTCATGGCTCCGGCAGGATCATCTCAACCCATAACGAAACCAAGGGGGAAGAAGAGATCAAAGTGGAGCAGATCAAGGTCTGTCCAATCTGTCACGGAAAAGGTACCGAAATAACTGATCCCTGCCCCATCTGCGGCGGCTACGGCCAGATTGAAAAAGAAGAAACCATTGAAGTGACTATTCCACCAGGCATCGAGGATGGTGTGATACTGCGAGTTGCAGGGCAGGGTCTGCTTGCTGAGGAAGCGGATATTCCACCGGGCGATCTTCATATTGTCATATCAACCAAAACCGACAACCGCTATCAACGTCGCGGTCCTGACTTGTGGCGAGCGGAAACTCTCACTGTCCCAGATGCCGTACTGGGCACAAAAATCAGCATTCCAGGCCTTGGCGAAAACATAGAATTAACAATCCCGCCCGGTACCCAGGCCGACGAGATCATCCAACTGAAGGCCAAAGGTCTCCCCCGTTTTCGGGGGAGCGGACATGGCGATATCAATATCCATATCCAGCTGGATATCCCTGACAAGCTCTCCCAGAAAGAGCGCACCCTCTATGAACAGCTCAGGGAATTAGCTGCTGTCCGTCCCCAAAAATAGGAATGGCTATGCGCATCATTTCCGTAGACATGCAAAGAGACTTCAGCACCAGCGGTGGAGCCTGTTTTCAGGTTCGCCCCTGTGTGGATTTTATTCAGAAGATACTCGTCCCTCACTGTCGCAAGCAGGGAATACAACTTGCTGAGATCGTCTCGGATTACCGGCAACCGCGTCCCGGTGCCCCCTTTGCTCACTGTGTACCGGGAACCCCGGGCTACGAGTCGGATCTCCCTGTCGATATCAAACATGCCCAGAGCTGGGTCAAGTGCATGCACTCCCCCGTCTGGGTGCGCGAGCATGGAGGGATGGCTGCAAAGTCACCGGGAAAGCCCTATGCAGACGCCAAAGGCTTTACAAACTGGCTGGCAACCGTTGTCGGACCTCCGCGAGAAACCAACAGCATCGTCCTGATCGGTCTGACTCTTGATTGTTGTGTCCTCTGTACGGCCCAGGAACTCTTCTTTCGAGGCTACCGTGTAGAATTTCTTATGGAGGCGGTGGACACCTTCACTGGCAGCCAGGAAGAAAAACAATCTCTGTTCAATGTTCCCCTGGCCAATTGGGGCCAGACGCTATCCTGGCAGGAGCTGAGGAAAAGAACGACTCGATAATCCCGCCAACACAAGAAGAGGAAAACGAAGGCCATGGGCAAACAATTTCAATGCGAACTCATCTCCTGGAAAGAAGTATACCGACTCTCAGCCCTTCTCGCCCACCAGATTAAAGAAGCCGGCTGTCGGGCCGATCTGGTTATTGCCATAGCCCGGGGCGGATATGTCCCGGCTCGACTGGTCTGCGATTTTCTTGGTATCTATAACCTCACCAGTATCCGTATTTCTCACTACACCGCAGGCAGCAGCAAAGAAGAAACGGCCCGCCTTTCCTCTCCCCTGTGTATGGATATCCAGGGACTCAATGTCCTGCTTGTCGATGATCTCACTGATACCGGCGACAGCATCGAGGTAGCCCTCCAGCATATCAGAGAATTCAAACCGGCAGAGATCAAGGTCGCTACACTGCACCATAAAAAACAATCCAGGCTGCAGCCTGATTTTTATGCCAAAAAATTAGTCAAGTGGCGCTGGCTCATCTATCCCTGGGCAGTGGTTGAAGACATGGGCGGATTTCTCCAGACCATGCCTGAGCTGCCGACAACGATCGAGTCGACAAGGAAAAGACTTCAAGCCGAGTATGGAGTGACGATCCCCCTGCGGACGCTGTCCCAGGTTTTCAAGATGATCGAGAAAAAGAGATGAACTATCCCAATCCATATCATACTCTCCCGCGCCTCTTTTTTTTCGCCAGACAGGCAGAACAACTTACAAAATGAAGACAAAAACCAAAAGCAGAGTGGGCTGTTTGTTGCTGATCCTCTTTCTTGTCCTCCTGATTGTACTGCTCTCTCTTTTTCGAGAAGAGTATGCTCTTTTCCGGGAAGAGACCAAGCCCGAGGGAATTGCCTGGGCTCCGGCAATGAAACTATGTAAGGACAGATACAAGTCGCTGGCCTCCCCTGGCGAAATCAACATAGCGAACAGTAAAAAAAGAACCGAGAATGAGAAGGAATATATCTTTTACTGGAACAGGCCGGTGGGGATCTTCATCAAAAAGGCCTCGGGGGGCCTGACCATCAACAGTGGTGTCTGCGTGGTCTCCAAAGACAATGGCGAGATAACCTATATGACCCTTAACGACAAAACAATTGTGGGGGAAAAATGACATTTGAACGAGGAAATATTGCCGTGGCTGATGTGCGCCTTGGTGAACAGACAGAACTCTGCAACGGTGTTTTGCTGGTGGACAAGAAAAGATTGGCCGAGTTTTTGCTGTCCCGGGATGACAATATAACGAGCTGCCTGATCTCCCTGGCCAGGCCAGGCGACTCAACCAGGATACTCTGTGTCAAAGATGTGGTGCAACCGGGCTGCAAAGTCTGGGGTCAGGGTCCCGGTGAAGGGAGAAGACATGTCCTGGAGAACGTTGCTATCGTGACCTGCGGTAAAATTGTCGGCTACCAGGAAGGTATCATCGACATGAGCGGAACGGGAGCACTCTATTCACCCTTTTCCAGGACCTTCAATGTGGTCCTGGATATCGCCGTTGTCTCCGGCCTGACACCCCACCAGCATGAAGAAACGATCAGAAACGCCGGCCTTGTTGCCGCCGATTTCCTTGGCGAAACGACGCGAGCCCTGAGGCCCGACACGATACAAACCTTTTCCGCCCAGGAGGACCAGCCCGTTTCTTCGCATCTCCCCCGAGTCGTCTATATATACATGCTCCTCAGCCAGGGACTTCTCCATGACACCTATATATTTGGCCGCAATGCCAGGGAAGGGCTGCCGCGAACCATTGAGCCACTCATGCTCCTGGACGGAGCCATCACCTCGGGCAACTGCGTCTCCGCCTGCGACAAGAATACCACCTGGCACCACCAGAACAATCCTGTGCTCAGAGAGTTATTCCGACGCCATGGCCGAGATCTCGATTTTGGCGGGGTAGTCCTCACCACTGAACCTGTCAGTCTGGCGGTCAAGGAATCGTCAGCACAAAAAACCATCATCCTGGTTCGTGAACTGCAAGCCAAGGGGGTCATTCTCTCCAAGGAGGGTTTCGGCAACCCGGATGCCGACCAGATGCTGTTGACCCGTGGTCTGGAACAAATCGGTATCAAGGTGGTAGCCATCACCGATGAATTTGCCGGTGCGGATGGCTTTTCACAGTCCCTGGCCGATTCTGCCATGGAGGCAGATGGTGTGGTCTCGGTGGGCAATGCCAATGAGCGGGTCCTCTTGCCTCCCATGGAGGAGCTGCTTGGCCCAATAAGGGACTTGAGCAGGCTTGCAGGCGCCTGGCCACACAGCCTCCATAAAGACGGCAGCCTGGAGGTGGAACTGCAGGCAATTATCGGGGCAACCAACGAACTCGGCATGCAGAGACTGAGCTGCAGGGAGGTGTAACCATGGCATCCCAATATAGAGTTGTATACTCGCTGAACCAGTTTTTTGCCGGCCTGGGGGGGGAAGATAAGGCTTACCAGCCGCCACAACTTCTTGAGGGCCCAAGAGGCCCCGGCCTTTTACTTGAAAAATTGTTTCCCCATATGGAGGTCGCAGCCACCCTGGTGGTTGGTGACAATTACCTGGCCGAAAAGACAGAAACTGCCCTCCAGGAAATCCTCGCCCTCCTCAGCCCCAGCCTTACGGCTGAAGGCGCAGACAAAATCCATTTCCTCCTGGCCGGCCCGGCCTTTAATGCCGGGCGTTACGGTATCGCTTGCGGCGCCATATGCCAGGCAGTGCAGGAGAGGTTTTCAATTCCTGCTTTAACCGCCATGTATCCTAGAAATCCAGCAGTTGCAGTGTACAGGAAAGATGTCCTCATTGCCAGAGCCGGCAAGGATGTCATGGCGATGAAAGAGGCGGTGCAGAGGATGGCACTTCTGGCAATCAAACAGTTCAACGGGGAAGAATTGTTTCCGGATCGCCATAACTACATCCCCCATGGGCGGCGGAAGAATTATTTTGCCGAAAAAACTGGGGCGACCCGTGCCTGTGATATGTTGCTACTGAAATTAGGAGGCCAAGCATTTAATACCGAATACCTCATGCCAGTCTTTGACCGGGTCCAACCCGCTCCCCCTATCCATGATATGGCCAGGGCCAGGTTGGCCCTGGTGACTTCCGGCGGCATAGTCCCCCGCGGCAATCCGGACAGGATCGAAGCCGCCAGCGCCAGCCGCTTTGGCATCTATTCCCTGAAAGGGCTCTTACGGTTCAGCAGCGAAACACACCAGACCGCCCATGGCGGCTATGATCCGACCTTTGCCAATGCCGACCCGAACCGGATACTGCCCCTGGATGCAGTGCGTGAACTGGAGTCAGAGGGGGCCTTTGCCAGTCTCCACGACTTCTACTATGCCACGGTGGGCAATGGAACATCGGTTGCCAATGCCGAGGAATATGGTCGTGAGATTGCAAAACTCCTGCTCGCCGACGGTGTTCAGGCGGTCATCCTCACCTCCACCTGAGGGACCTGTACTCGTTGCGGAGCAACGATGAGCAAACAAATCGAACTGGCAGGAATAGCAGTTGTTCACGCCTGTTCAATCGTCCCTATCTCGAGGACAGTGGGTGCCAACCGCATTGTTGCCACCATTGCCATTCCCCATCCCTTTGGCGACCCGACCAAGAGCCCAGAGGAAGAAAAAAAGCTGAGAAAAGAACTGGTCCAAAAGACACTCAAGGCCTTGGCCACACCCATTGACCAACAGAGGGTCTTTTAAGCCAGTAACTGAAAACAGATCTGCCACAACTGGTATGCAGAGCAAATGGGCCAACGCTCAAATCAGGGACTGGCAAGATAACAATAAGATGGATAAAAACTGTTTATGAGCAAAAGCGCTATCAGATATGTTCCCAACGCCTTGTCAACCACCCGCATACTCCTTGCCTGTGTATTCCCATTCTCTCCGGAATGGCTGTGGCTCTGGCTCGTTCTCGGCAGCGGCTGCAGCGACTTTCTTGATGGCTGGGTGGCGAGACGGTGGCAGGTGCAGAGCTGGCAGGGTGGCCTCCTTGACGGAGTTGCCGACAAGCTTTTTATCCTCTGTGCACTCACCACCTTTATCGCTGCAGGAAAATTCTCGGCCTGGTGGCTTCCTGCCCTGCTCAGCCGTGACCTCCTCGTTGCCTTTACAGCCATCTATGCGCTTTCAATACGATCCTGGGAATCATTTAAAAAAATGGATGCCAGGTGGTCTGGCAAGATAGCCACCCTGGCACAGTTCCTCCTCTTCCTGGTTGTCCTCCTCTTTCCTCATAAAATCTGGCCTGCTCTCTGTGGCGCGGCACTGTTCAGTGTCGGCGCTGCCGGTGATTATGGCTGGCTGTTTCTCCTCGAGCTGCGTCTTCGGGAAAAGGAAAAAAGGACGGAATCGTAGAAAGATCGCCAACCTGCACGCTACTGAGGTGTGGAGAAAGGGGGCAAGGCCATGCGCAACTGCGAGTTGCTCTTACAGATCAGACTTGCCAGTTTTTCCAATTTTCTCCCTGTTCACTGGCCATCGTCCTCACGAGAATAAAATTCCTGGTTATCATAAAATATTCTGGGAATTCTTTTTTCCGAATATTCTCCTGTTTTCAGCCCTGAACACCCGAGAATCATCCATACCTTGGAGAGCCGTTCCTGGCCTGTGACCCGGCGCCGTATCTTAAAGTAGGGAAACATTTCCGTTTTATTTATTGCCACCTGTATATAGATAATTTCCAGGAAGTTAATCAAAACAATACAGCCCATGATGGCACTGAAGCAGAGATATGCTTCATAGGCCCCGGCCTGGTAACGAGCAGAATTTTGAGAAATATAGGGCAGTGAATAAAATTGAAAAACGATAAAGTCAATGAAGGTGGTCAGCAGGAGAATGAGGAGCAGCCCCTTGGCCTTAAAAAAACATACGATTCCGTGATTCAAGTTCAGAGCAGAGACAAAGCTTCTCTTCATCGTTGGGATCTTTTTTAGCATAGGCCACAAACATCAACCATAACCGATATGCGCGTTCCCTTTCTCGATAATAGCCACCAAAGAAAAAACTGAATATACTCGTCAGAGCGGTGATAGAAATCAAAAAGGCAGCTGGTTTATACATGGGGACCGCATACAAAGTTACTCCCTCAGAGGACACAACTCTCCAATAGAGGCGAACGTTTAATCAACTCAGTAGGTTGAATTACAATATATATCAAATTTCTTTCCGCTTTCCGCCTCTACATAACTGTCAGCCGCAAAAAGTATGCTGCTGACACTGTCTGCCGATTCGAGATGATCCATTTATTTGAATTTTGCCTGTTGGTTAAGGGCCCTTTCTATTCGGCAGGCATACGTTGCGTTGAATTCACTTCGACTCTCAGAGATGCTCATATAGAGGTCAAACAAGCGATCATATGCCAACTCCATCAATTGACTGTATTCGAGTTCTCTGGAAGAGCCAGTCGTTATCGGTAAAGTCTCTGTTAAAGAGCTAAAGAGCTCCTCTCCAGCGAAATATAATAAGCAAAAGACTGCGGCTTCCCTTACCTCCCGCCCTCATCACACGATATGCCCAAGGAGAAGCAGTTACCTGTATTCATCCAACAACATGTTTGCTTTCACAGTGAGTTGCCGGGTGAGGGTATCCAGCAGCTTGGATTTCAGATTCCAGCAATGCCAATAGAGTTTCACTGGTACCTTACAGCCAGGTGCGAGATCGACCAGCCGGCCGTTTCGGAGAAAGGACTCACTCTGCTGACCGGGTAACATACCATAGCCAAGCCCCCTGGCAATGAAATCCACAAATTTCTCAGCCGAGGGTATATAGTGCGCTGGAAAGGCGTCAGGCACTTCTCCAAAGACTTGCTGAAAGAGTTTATGATGCAACTCATCTTTCCGGTTGAAAATAATCGCGGGGGCACGGCAGGCCTCGGTAATGGTAAGTCCAGCTGGAAACCATTTTTCCACAAACTCCGGAGCAGCCAACAGTTGATAATTCATCTCCCCTAGATAGACCATTCTGCATCCCTGCAGTGGCTGATCCTGTGTACTGACACACCCCACAACATCGCCGTTTTTGAGCAGCCGGTGGGTCTGTTCCTGATCATCGACCCGGATGTCTAACAACACACCTTCCTTAACAACAAGGGATTGAATCGCATCAAGAAACCAGGTCGCAAGGCTATCAGCATTGAGCGCCACGGCTATGGACCTATACCCTTTATCGGCCTCCTTATCCATCTCTCCTAAAAGGTCATCTTCCAGCTGCTTGACTTGAAGATAATGCTTTAACAGATTTCGGCCTGCCGAGGTCGTGCGTGGAGGAGTGCTGCGGGCCAGCAGAATCTGCCCCGTCTGCTCTTCCAGTAATTTCACCCGCTGAGAAACCGCCGACTGGCTGAGATGTAAGACATTGGCCGCCTTATCAAACCCCCCTTCCCGGACCACCATTGCCATGGCTTCAATGAGTTTGTAATCAAACACGAGGCCCCTTATTAGAATTTTTAATTTTATATTAAATCTATTAATTTTACTTTTTATCCTCTCAGGTCTACATTCTCAAGTAAATACCTACAGAGGGAAATGAACCTATGCTAATTACACCATTTATTCAAGGATTCGGCTCGGGGGGAGGATTGATTGTGGCCATAGGGGCCCAGAACGCCTTTGTTTTGTCCCAGGGCGTTCGCGGAAACTACCACCTGGTTATCGCCTTGATCTGTATTCTCTGTGATTCCATCTTCATCATTGCCGGGATTGCTGGGGTGGGGGCCTCAATTTCAGCCCACCCCTCTCTTTCACAATGGCTGACATGGGGTGGAGCCGGATTTCTTTTCATCTATGGATGGAACTCTCTGCGCTCCGCCCTCCAGGGAGGGCGGCTTGACCCCAACGAGCAGGCCGTACGCTCTTTGGGATCGGCCATTATAACGACACTGGCCGTTACACTCCTGAACCCGCACTTCTATCTGGACACAGTTGTCCTGCTTGGAAGTATCAGCAGCCAGTTTCAAGGGGAAAATCGGTTGTGGTTCGGCGCTGGTGCGGTTTCCGCTTCAATCCTCTGGTTTACCTGCCTGAGCCTTGGCGGCAGGATGCTGGCACCTGTATTCAGGAAACAGCTATCCTGGCGAATTCTCGACAGTCTGGTATGCGCAACCATGTGGATTATCGCCATATCATTGGTCCGGCATGGGATCTCTGGTTAAAAAGAATAGATTCAGTTCCGACAAATCCGGTTATTCCACTGACAGGCAAAAAGGTGGCAGCGCAGTAGCTCTACATTTACATCGCTGACAGCCTCTTAGATGGTAACTTCTTTTGCTTTACGCTCTGTTCTCTTTTCCCCTTCTTTGTTGACATTATAATGCAGTGGCGTAGCATGGGAAACACGAGATGATCAGCCTTTGATCATCTCGTGTTTCCCATAACAAAGGAGCATATTATGCACATTTTCAAAAAAAAGACCTTGACCGGATTGGCCCGCACCTGCGGCTGAGCTGCCAAAATTGGTCCGACGGATCTGTCGGACGCGCTTGCCGGGCTTGCAGCCCCATCTGATGTCAATCTCCTTGTTGGCATAGAAACCTCTGACGATGCGGCCGTCTATCGTCTCTCAGATGACATAGCCATGATTAACACCGTTGATTTCATCACTCCACCTGTGGATGACCCCTACTGGTTTGGTCAGATAGCAGCGGCTAATTCCATATCTGATGTTTATTCCATGGGAGGAAGACCCTTAACGGCCCTTAATGTGGTCATGTTTCCTGCCAAAAAATTGGATATGGGCATATTACGGGAGATTCTGCGAGGCGGGCACGATAAAACAGTCGAAGCGGGAGCCTCTCTTGTGGGCGGACATACAGTCGACGACGAAGAACCGAAATATGGGCTTTGCGTGAACGGAATTGTCCATCCGGATCGTATCATCACCAATGCCGGCTCACGACCCGGCGACGCCCTGATCCTCACAAAACCCATAGGTTCAGGTGTCCTCTTCAATGCAGTCCGTTCCGGAAGACTTCCCTATGCGGAACTGGAACGTGATATTCTCCCCAGTATCGCGGCCTTGAATGGCCCTGCCATGGAAGCAGCCCTCCAATTTAACCTCCATGCCTGCACCGATATCACCGGCTTCGGAATCCTTGGTCATCTTCAGGAGGTCGCCCACGGCAGCAATGTGCAGGTGATACTCAATCAGCGCAGCATTCCTTTCTATCCTCATGCCCTTGATATGTATCGGAAGGGAGAATCCACCGGCAGTAATAAAGCCAACAGGGCAATGGTGGCAAAAGGCAATCTTGAAATGCGAATTGTTCTGCATAAAGCGGAAGAGGAAATGCTTTATGATCCTCAGACGTCAGGGGGACTGCTGCTGTCTCTACCCAATGCTGAAGCAGATGCTCTCCTTCAGGTGCTTCACGATTCAGGAATAGGCTCTGCTGTAAAAATTGGAGAAACCACGAGTGAGGCTGCAGGAATCATAGTCGAATAGGAACTATGGAGCTTCATTTTCTCATTGGACTCCTGGGCTTGAACAGTGGTTTTGAGTCGGCTTCAGCCGCGAAGGGGGGGCGGAGAGGAGGTTCTTTTGCGGGTCCCGGGAAGACTTCACGGCAGATTGCTGTCAAGGTCATCAAAGTCCCTGCGGATTGTATTGTTCTTGGCCCGAAATCCCTCTGCATCACCATAATCTAAGAAAAATCGATAACGACTGTGACTCGACTTGGTTCGGTGGGCGTGTTTTATGGGACACCAGTACTGCTCCGTCCGCCCTGATATCTCCCGAACATATTCTATCAATCCATTGAAGTATCCGCAGTAGCAACAGTTAATTTTTTCAATCAGGTTCAGGTAGCTCAAATACTGGCGATCAAAAATGATATAGTCCCCCCGCTTGACTTTTGGGATGGAGTAGATGGGAAAGCAGATCACCTGAAAAAGGGAAACAACAAGATCGAGAAACAGGGCAGGCACCAGGCAGGACCAGATCACCGGCACGCTGATTATATTCAGCAGGGATGCCTCATTGAGATAACGGCGAATGGTTTTGACAAGACGCCTGTTTTTCTCTTTGACGTCCTCTTGAAAACGAACTTTCTTATCCCGAACCTCGTAAAAATACTCTTTTTCTTTTTTCTGCAGCTCAATGAGGAGTTCTTGTTCAAGCTGTTTTATCTTAGTCAGCAGTTCCTGCAGTCTGTTATTCATCCAAAATCCTATTTCATTAAAGACTAGTGAGTCCGTATCTCTTTCATGACAGCAAAAATAATTTTCCGTGCTTCCTCCTCAATTTCAAGCTCATACATAAGCATTTCTTTTTCCCATACCTCCTCCGGGATGTGATCCTGAAGTTCAAGAATATGATAGCTTTCTATGTTCAGGGCAACTCCAGCCAGAGGACCGGCAAAGCTTGGATCACCATTTTTAAAGGTCTGGGCCATGATCCGTATGGATGACGGCTGATTGATTCCGAAGACAATGATCAGCATCTCCGTCCCGTACTGGGCAGCCAGTTTTTTGACCTCTTCCTGTACCGTAAGTCCTACGGCACCTGCAGCAGTTCAAACAAAACAGGCAGTGGCCTCATAAACAATCTCTGCCCCCGCAGCCTTGAGACAGGTGCTGACAGTTGTCCCGGAAATATCATCCCTTTCCCCAAAAACAATGGCTTTTTTTCCTGTTAACATAGCTGTTCTCTCCTCATTTTTCCAGTCATCTTCCTCTCAACGTTCGGGATTACGCTCCAATATAAATGAAACCCCATCCAGCAGATTAGTACAACGATTAAGAAAGATACTTGCCCGGGCGAGAAACATAACCCGCTTGATCTCTCCTCTCCCCATCGCCTCCATGGCATGCCCGATATAGGGGACCGCAGAGGGAATATGGCCTTGGGTCGGGGCAAAACCAGGCATGCCGATCTTTTCGATCCAGGCGTTCATCTCCGGTTTTTCAAGCTGTTTGGCAAGCACTGCCATGGCTGCAATTTTACGATAGTTTTTTGAGGCCACATCACCGGAACCGGCAAATTCCATAATTTCCGGATTATGGAGTTCGGCGGCATAGCGGTCAATATCCGTACATTTCAGGCCAAGGCTCTCCAAGGGAGCCAGCAAATAATGACGGAACACCGCTTCATCTGTGGAGCCGGCACCTGAAGGAACGGCCCCCACAGCTCCAGGCTCAAGGTGGATAATGGGGTTTACACCATCGTCCTCACTTATAAGCAGGGCAGTACAGGCAAGACAATCGTCAAGAATGGGAATTCCATGCTCCAGAAAAGACTGAAATTTCATCCCCAGTTTGGCCAATGAACCACCGCCGACGACAGCGACACGTTTATAGAGGCCAGCTTTCACCATGGCCGCTGCCGTGACAATGGCTGAGGCAGGTGCGGCGCAGAAATTCTTGATATCCATGCCCGAGGCGTTGCTGCAGCCACACATCTCTCCAATGGCCTTGGCCATACCACCACCGCCCCGCTGATACCTGTCGCCGCAGGCCTCTTCGCCACAGCTGATCAGAAAGTCAATTTTTTCAGGCTTGATTTTTTCCCGATCCAAGAGCCAGGTGAGTGCCAGGGCGCCCGTGGCCTTGGTACATATATTTTCAAGAAGGATATGCGGGCCAAGGTTTTCGTCCCCCCACCCTTCCGCCCGCTCGTCACCATGAAACCAGCCGCAGATTTCTCCCTCTGCAGCCATGGCCAGTGGGGACGATCGGCTGGAATCTGACTGCACATACACATGTTCAGTCGAGGGAATCGCGCTAAGCCTGGCAGCAAAAGCGGCGAGGAGGGAATGGGCGGCAAGACGTCCCTGCAGTTTTGCCAGAGCATTCTTATCCACTGCGAAGAGAGGAGGGTTGAGGACATCTGCCACCTTCAGCAGACCGTAAAAGCTGGACTGATCCAGGATTTCTCCGAATTTTCCCGTACTGCTCCCCACAGTTTTTTCTTGAAACCAAGGCCTTGCAATGTTCTTCAGTTCACCGGGAGAAAGGTTGCCGATAAAGGTCTGATTGGGAGGATAGGAGAGGGCCTTGTCATAGGAACGAAGCGCCTGGACAATGGATTCTCGAATGCTTGAATGTTGACCTATTTCCCGTCGTGGCTTTGAGCCATACTGGACAAGATCAGGAACATGGACCAGACAGTAAGCATAATTTCTGATGACCGCAGAAGTGACCATGGTTTCCTTTTCCGGGCAGATACTCATTCATGTCTGTCCAGAGATGCGATAGTTTTTTAAAAAATCCAGAGGCTCGACGAATCAACGTCTGGGCATCTCATTGCAATTGCGATGAATATATTTCAAGATCAAGGAATAGTCGTGGAAAAACAGCTAGGTACGGCCAGACACAAATTATAGCGGCACATCATGCCCCTTGTACAGCTCGTTGATGGTTTCCGCATAACGGCTTTCTATTTCTTCTCGTTTCAACTTCAAGGTCGGCGTCAAGAGCCCGTTTTTAATGCTCCACTCATCCAGGAGCAAACCGACCCTGCGAATGCGGGCAGTACTGGGAAATTCATGGAGCAGGGCCTGGATTTTTTTGACAACGACCCGCCTGGCAACTGGTGCATGCAGTGACGCCCCATCAGTTGGATCCAGGCCGCATTTCCTGGCCAGTTCGTTCCATTGGGAACGGTGTAAGACCAGCAATGCGGCCAGATAGGGCATCCCCTCGCCAACCACCATCACATGATCAAAAAGGGGATCGCCGGCAATGGTCATTTCCAAGTCTGCCGGAGGAATTTTTTCACCGGTTGAAGTGACGATGATCTCTTTGAGCCGCCCCCGGATATAGATGTCGCGGCTCTTTATTTCCACCACGTCACCGGTGGAGAGCCAGCCCTCGCTGTCAATGACTTCTTTGGATTTATCCGGCTGATTCCAGTATCCTGACATGAGGCCAGGGCTTTTCACCAGCAGCTCGCTATCATGACCGATACGACATTGGACATCGGGGAGAGGAGGCCCCACCGAGGCCGGGATGTTGCGCTCCAGGGTGTTGGCACTGACCACCGGCGCCGCTTCTGTCAGTCCATAGCCCTGGATCAAGGGAAGACCGAGACTGAGAAAAAACCTGGAAACAACCTCCTGCAGAGGAGCACCGCCGCTCACAGCAAGTCGGATTCTGCCGCCAAGCCGCTCCATGATTTTAGCCGCCACAAGGCGTTGGAGCAGAGGCCAAAGGAGCTGTTCCCAGAAAGGAAGAGCTGCAGCTCGTCCCTGTTCAGCTTCAAAATGGTGCCAGCCGGTGGCAAGAGTGAGCTGAAAGAGCCAGCGGACAAAGGGGTTCTTTTTCTGCAACTGCGACCAGACTTTGGTATAGACTTTTTCATAGATGCGGGGAACGGAAATAATAATCGTCGGCCGTATGGTCCGCAGATCTTCCCCCAGGCTCTCCATGGAACGGGAATAGGCCACCGAACTGCCCGCCATCATCGGCGTATAATAGCCTGCAGTACGTTCAAAGGTATGGGAGAGAGGAAGAAAAGAGAGGAGGACATCAGAGGGATGACAGGGGATCACCTTCAGGATAGCCTCCGCGTTCCAGAGTATATTTTTATGGGAGAGCATCACCCCCTTGGCTGGGCCGGTGGTTCCCGAAGTGTAGACGATTGTGGCCAGGGAATCGGGGTCATCGCCATGAAGGCTTATCTCTCCGCCATCATCAGGCAACCATGTACTCATGGTGGCGATAGCGATATGAGGAGACATGGCCAGAGGTTTGTTCTCCAGGCAAATCACCGTGTCGAGTTCGGGGAAGGAGGAGGCATGAGGAACCAGATTCAGCCATTGTTCGGCCTTCTCAATGAGGAGCAACCTGCTTCCCGAATCTTTGAGGAGATACATTAGATTTTCAGAACTGTCCCAGGTATAGAGTGGGACCACGACCAGGCCGAGGGCAAGGGCGGCCTGCTCAAAACAGACCCATTCTATGGAGTTGTGAACCATGATCGCCACTCGATCTCCCGGTTCCAGAGACTCTTTTTTCAATCCCATCTGCCATCTCGCCACACACTTGCCGATATCCTGCCAGCAATAGGTGACCCATCTGTTCTCTTTTCTCTCATATTGCTGATAGGCTGGCAGCTCCGGTGTCCGTTCAATCCTCCGTTTGAGCAGGCCAGGCAGGGTACCCGCCTCGGCAGCTGAAATACTCTCCGGGATTACAGTTGATATAGCAGCATGCTTCATCACTCCTCCCTCTTCGATAAATCAGGTCGTTTAATTTCCATCTGCGAAAGCGAGCTGTACACACCCGCCAAATCAGGCTCACCGCAGTGATGCAGTATCTCTGCACGTACCTTGTCACGCAGGGTAACAGCAGCATTCCAATCGCTTCCCGTGGCCAGAACTGGTTTGCCTATAATAACAGTGACCGCGCCTTTGCGAGGAAACCAGGTCCCGCCGCGGAGCTTGTTTCGAGTCCCCCGGATCGTCACCGGAATCACAGGAATTCCAGACTGAGCCGCAGTGACAAAGGCGCCCATCTGAAAGGGCAGCAGACCGGTCATGCGCTGCAGAGTTCCCTCGGCAAAGAATAGTGGTCGCTTCCCTGAAACCGCTTGGCGACCAATCCTGCGCGCACCTTCCAGCCCTTTTCTCACATCGAAGCGCTCAACAAAGATCACCTCCAGACGAGACAGCATCACTCGAGAGAAAAAATTTTCTGCCAGCTCAGCCTTTGCCACAAAGTTACAGGTAACAGGGAGAACAGCAGCAAGGACAAGGCTGTCCAGATAACTGGCGTGATTAGAGGTCAGAATCATCGGTTGCTTGCCGGCAATATGAGCAAGACCGCGTATGGTCATCGTCGTCCCTGACAGGAAGGCCAGTAAACGCAGGGCCCGGCGGACAAACCACCAGCGTAAGTTGACGGAGGGCAACACGGCAACAAGCAGCCAGAGCGACAGTCCGATGAGAACAAACAACAGCCAGCAGAAGGAGGCATAGAGAGACGCTCCTGCCTGACGCAGCAGCCTCCGAATCTGCGGCACAATGGCGGCAAGGGAGAGGCGAACAAGCTGCAGCCACAACGGCCGTTTTCCCTTACCGATTTCCCCTCTTTCATAGAGTTCTCGGCTGGCTGCCCGTCTGATCTTGCCACTTGAAGTCTTCAGCACCGTCCCTGGTGGAGCGAGCACCACCTCATCCGGCGGCATCCCTAAGAGGTCGACTGCCGTATTGATAATCTGCTGATGCAGCTGTTCTTTCGCTTCCCTGTCCTTTAACCTCGATTCCGCCAGCACAATCAGACGTTCGGTACCGGAATCCCGGTCCTGACTGGCAAACACGGCAACACAGCCCTTACGAATACCCACAACGTTGCCCACCGCCTCTTCCAGTTCGTGGGGATACAGATTCCTGCCGCCGCGAATGATAATATCCTTGATCCGACTGGTAATGAAGACGTCACCTTCGGCAATATAGGCAAGATCACCGGAATCCAGCCACTCGCCCCGAAACAGACTGCGACTCTTCTCCAGATTGAAAGTAACCGCTGGTGACCGATGGCCCCTTGAACTGCAGCTCGCCCTGGTGGCGATCAGGCAACTCTCTGCCACTCTCGTCAACGATCCTGATCTGGTGACCTGGCAGGGGCCGACCACAGGCCACGAAACGAAGAGCGTTGTCATCGTCTGCTGCCGCCACCACTGCCCGGCCGGATTCGACGAGGGGAGCACGCTTGACCCGATCGATTACAGGCTCCCGCCCAAGCGGTGGAAAGGCAAGACCAACCGAGGACTCGGCAAGGCCGTAGACCGGAGCGGCGGCTTCAGGACGAAAGCCATAGGGGGTAAAGCGCTTGCCAAAGCTTATTATCGTCTCCGGACTGACCGGCTCCGCACCGTTGAAGGCCAGACGCCAGGAACTGAGATCAAGCCCTTGCAATACGTCATCGTTCAGTCGTCGGCAACAGAATTCATAGCCAAAATTGGGGGAGGCCGACAGGGTCCCCCGATAGTTGTGGATGGCCCACAACCAACGCTCCGGCCTGGCAAGAAAAGAGAGGGGCTGCATGATAACAAGACGGCAGCCGTAGTAGAGACTTCCCAGCCATGCCCCGATCAATCCCATATCGTGATACAGCGGCAGCCAGCTGACAAAGACATCAGCAGCTGTGACCGCAGTTGCCTGGCCCATGGCCCGGATATTGGCCAGCAGATTGGCATGGCTGAGGACCACCCCCTTGGGGTCACCGGTGGAACCGGAGGTGTACTGGATAAAGGCAATATCACCTCCAGATACAGGTATGGGAATAAACTCCTGGGCTTGCCCGGAAAATGCATCCACAGTATCAACCTGCTCCAGGGTCTCCACCTGGGCCCGCAACAGTCTGGCAATTGGTTTGACCTCGGCCATGGTGATCAGGATTTTGGCCCCGGCATTCTCTAAAATCCCCCGGTGCCTCCTCAGATGTTCTTCAATCTGAGTCGGCCGCGCCGGAGGATAGAGGGGGACTGGAATCCCCCCGGCGAGCAGGACCGCCCAAAAACTGAAAAAATAGTCCACTCCGGTGGGCAGCATGATGGCAACGGTATTGCCCGCTTCCAGATTATGGTGCTGCAGCCCGGCAGCCAGCTTCAGAGCACCTGTTTTGAGATCTGCATAGCTAAGCTGTATTGCCTCCTCAGCATGCCGTTCAAGGATGAGATGAATTCGATCCGGACTGGACTGGACATGACTGTCAAGTACTGCCAGGAGCGTATCTGCTGCATAAGGTGCCAGATCGGTTTCGTCTTCAGCATCAGGCAAAACGGTTTGCCTGGCCTGTTGAACCAAAGTTGTCCTTTCCGATGTTCCCAGATGTCTCAGCAGGTCTCTCGGACTCTCCACCGTTGCCAGTAACTGTTCGGACAGGGAAAGATCAAATCTCTGTTCAAGGCGGGCAAAAAGCTCTACCCTGGCCAGGCTGTCAAGGCCCAGATCACGATCCAGTGAGCTATCCAGACTAAGAGGCTGGGAGAGGTGCTTATCTGGATGCAACTCATCCATCAATTGCCCGATGAGTTGCAGGAGCGTTTCTTCATTCCCAACAGAACGTAACGACCGGGAGTTGGAATCGGAATTCATAATCTTCCTGACCCTATGGGTTGGCAGCGAATTGAAACATACAGGACATTCCCTTGAAACTATGTCTAGCTTATGTCTAGCTTATCACTTTTCTGGTTAGGATTAAAGGGTCAGCAGAAATTGTTACATAAGGGTAACTTATTAAAACTCAACCGGATAAATCCGATGACCCATGAAAGGGGTAACTTTTTTCAAATAATGGGACAGAAAGCGAATGGAATTGCTCCTGATCAGAGTCTTTTTTAACACAGCACAGCTTGCTGGATATTGCCCGCTCAGGCATGGCTTGATCGTTCATGCATGAGTATATTTTTCAGCGATACAATCACCTTGCTTGCCTCCCCCTTTGTCAGTTCATCAACCTCAGTCTTGTGATAATACTTGTTGAGGAAATTTTTAAAATGGTCTGCGTCCCAACCAAGGTCGTCAACCAGGTGACGGACAAACAGTTTCTGCCGAAAAGTCAGACCATACCGGTTGATACGGTAGTGGCTACTTGCCGCGAAGAAGCGCATAAGACGCCTGAATCCCGTCTCATCCAGATCTTTTGCTGAACGGACACCGGTTTCACGCTGCAAGAGATCCCGATATTCGTCATCGGACAGGCCCAACTCGCTCTTGACAATATGAATGACTGCCAATTTTTTATGATCCAATGGCATTGACAATACTCCTTTTGTTCGATGGCAGATCACCTCCTCTCTGCTGGCACAGAAGAGGTGTTAGCCCACAGCCTTTCCCTCCATTTTGGGTAACTATTCAGGTAAGGCCCACTAATTTTGGCAAACAACCGCCACAGGGAAACTGGAGGAGTAAACTCCTCTCTTTGAATGTTAGCAAAAAAACACTTCCGTTCATACTCTTATTATACCTTGCAGATGCGCCCTTTCCGTGTCAGCATGAAAAATGGTCAATGCACCATAATGCCTTTTCTCAGCGACCGCGGGGGCGCATTTACAACTAGAGGGACTGAGCAACGAGAAACAGCTTACTGAAAAAGAGAGACAGCAGATCAGCCAAGAGATAAAATAACATCTTTATGGGAACCTCACCAATCCAACAGATGAAGTACTGCTAACCAGTGAGAGAGTGGTTGTTTGCCAACTATTGGCCTTTATCTGAAGAGCTGCCATATTGGCAAGCACAACACTGATCCATGAATAGATCTGAACACCACAGGGGTCCTGCGAATCAGGCCCGGGATCTCCCCCGTCTTCGCAGAGACTGGACTTCCTTTTTCCTTTTTCTGCTCCAATCCAGCTTATGGGGCATAACCATTTTTTTCCTGGCCAGCCACTTTGGCAGGGGAAAATTCTGGCTCGCTGTTCTTTCCATTTTACTCCTCAGCCTGCCCATTTTTGTCTGCTACCTCTATTCTGCCACCATCCAACAGACAAAACGTTTATGGGGGTATTGCAGGGAGGGGTGGTATTTCCGCCTCTGGTCCGGGTGGTTTCTAAAACTCGTTTTTTCCATAGCTCTGGCCTTATGCAGTGCGTTTTTCATGCTCCTCCAGTTCCATACCTACAGTCCCCTGGAATGGACTGTTTTCTTTGCTGTCATCCCTCTCTTCTGGATCATTTTTGTCGCACTCGAACACTTCAACTCCACAGAATTACACCCTCTTCTGGTAACAAACACCAGCCTCTGCTGGGCTCGATGGCTCTGTCCCTTGTCCATGCTGCTTTTTTTTCACTTGTTTCAATATGCGGTTGTCGATATCCCCCCCTATGAGTCCTCTCTCCAAGCCGTCTATGCTCAAAAAGATACGGTCTCCGACATGACTGGATCTGCCTTCATCTTTGAGGTCTCTCAATATCTGGCCTGGTATAATGGAGTTAAAATTTTTGCCCTGGGACACCTTGGCCGGCAGGATAGCCTCTGGTCCCTGCTCATTACCGGCATGGGATCTTTCATCGTTTTTTACAACAGCTGCCTGTCGCTCTCCTGTTTTCTCATCCCCAGAAGAGAATATCGACGTCTCTTCAACCCCATTTCCGATATCGAAATCCCGCTGCCGGCCTCCCCCCGCCAGATTGCCTGGTCAACGGGAATTTTCACCTTCGTTATCCTCTTTATCTATGTCCCCATCATGGCCCACCTCGAGTCCGGCATACTGCAGAACCCCCAGGTAGTGGAGGTCAGAAAACAGATCGAGGCAGGCCTCATCCCCAGGCTTGAACAGATTGATGACCAATTCTTCAAGGAAGGAACCATTGCCCGAATCCAGACTGCCAAGCTGAAGGCATTGCACAAGGCAGACATTTCACTCGCCCTGCTCCAGGAAAAAATCGATCTGGCCTTTGCGCGGATGACATGGGGTGTAGATGACTACCTGGACTGGTATTACAGTCTGACAGGTGAGTATACCCGGATAAGTAAAATCCTGACGGGAGATCTTGAAGAGTACATGATGGTCCGCCTGGAGACCTCCCTGCTCCAGGAAGATGCCTTCAGGAAAGTGGAACAGGCCCTCAACCAGGTCTTTCAGCTTAAGGCGGCCGGAGAACAGGAATACAGAGAAGCAATAGGGGAAATCTTTGCCCAGAACCAGGTCCGGCAGTTGCCTCCAGAGCGAACCGTCATCCGGAAGATGTCCATGGCAGATGCCCTGTCAGTACCGGTTCATAAAGACAGTATCAATCTGCAAAACAGAATGCTCTTTGGAGCCATGGGCAGCGCTGGGACAGGAATACTGAGTGGGATAGTGGTCAAAAAGATCTGCACCAAGATAGTTGCTAAAAATACCATAAAAATTGCGGCCAAGGCCCTCAGTAAAATTGTCCTCTCCAAAACAACGGCCTCGGCAGGAGGTACAACTGCCGGAATGGCAGCCGGGGCAGCAATCGGTTCACTGCTGCCCGTTGTGGGAACGGCGACCGGGGCTGTTGTCGGCGGTGTTATTGGCGCTGTGGGAGCTGGGATAACAATTGACACCATGTTCCTCAGCCTCGAAGAAGCCCTGAGCCGTAACACATTCAAGGAGGAGATCCTCAACAGTATCGAGGAGGCCCGAATTGAATTCAAGTCCCAGTTATCGACCTAATAGGCAAAGACGATATCTCGACCTGGGCCCTGGCCCCCCCATGGGAAAAACAGAATCAAAAAATCAATGACCCTATTCAGGTACTGGCCAATAATTGGCTAACAACCGCTCTCCAACTGGTTAGCAGGCTGCGAGCGACCTAATCTTTTAACTATCGCCAAGAGGACATTGGAAGTCTATACGTTCGGGGCCTACAGGAAATAACCCTGCCAGAAAATCAGCCCCCCCCCTGCTCACTCCCCGAAGCTGATCCTGCCTGACACTATTATTTGTCATCTCTACCTGAAAACATTTGCTGTCTTAACCTTGCGGTGTTACAATAAGATATGGAGTTTTCGAGGAGCGAATTCTGAAACTTACGAGGAGCATGTTATGATGAACGTCGTCATCGTCGGTGGGGGATCAATAGGCAGGTTGTTAGGGGCTTACATCGGCAAAGGGGGCAACAGCGTCACCCTGGTCGAGCCTAACCCAGAAGTGGCACAGGCCCTCAATGAACAAGGGGTCGGCCTCCTCGAGTTCGATGCCACCAGCCCTGACGCTCCGTCTTACAGCCCTATTCGGGCCGTCACTGATGGCAGCGAGCTGACAAGTTGTGACCTGGTCATCCTGGCTGTAAAATCCTTTGATACCCTCCAGGCTGTGCAACAGGTAAGTCATCTGGTGACCGACCATTCACCGCTCCTGAGCCTGCAGACCGGGCTCGGGAATCTGGAACTGATGGAACGGGTTGTCGGACGCCAAAATATCATCGGCGGCTTTACCTTTATGTCCGGCACCTCCCTGGGGCCCAGTGTTGTCCGAAATGGCGGGGCCGGCAAAACCTACATCGGTGAGCTTGACGGAAGGGTGACTGAGCGGGTCAAGAGACTGAACACATTACTGAACCAGTGTTCGTTGCCCTGCACCACGGTCAAGAGGGTCATCGGCCGTCTCTGGTGCAAGGTCATTGTCTATTCGGCCATCAACGCGGTTACCGCCATCCTTCGGGTCCGCAATGGAGAGCTTCTTCAACATCTGGAATCCATCACCCTCCTCAAACGTCTTATTGATGAGGGGGAAAAAGTGGCCCAAGCCCAAGCCATCGATCTGGTTTTTCCCGATCTTTACGAACTTCTCTTTGATACCTGCAGAAAATCCTCGGACAATCTTTCCTCCATGTTCCAGGATATTCTCAATAAAAAAAGAACCGAGATTGATGCCCAGTGCGGAGCCCTTGTTGCCTTTGGCGAAGAGGTCGGGGTGAAAACGCCCACCCAACAGACCATGGTGGAGCTGGTTAAATTAATTGAACACCATCAATCAAAATCGTAATGTCCTACTGTCTCGTTTTGCGCAAAACCTGACGAGGTATACCTATGAATGACTGGAAAAAGATTCTGATCGCAGTCGATCAAACCGAAACTTCAAGAAAGGCACTCAGCTATACCGCAGGCATCATCAGTAATCTCCCCGATGCCGAGCTCTGCCTGCTCTACATCTATCCGGAACCGCCGCCCAACTACTACAGCAGCGGTGGCTCGTTGGCCAATTATCAACAGGAAAAAACAGCCAGCGCAGAGGGGATATTCCAGACCTCGATGGAGTTGCTTGAGAAGTGCGGTCTAAAAGGAAATGTGAAAACCCGCTGTAGAATGGCGGATAAGATCACCATCAGCCAGGCCGTTCTCGATGTTCAGGAAGAAGGAGAATTCGGCACGGTGGTGGTTGGCAAGCGCGGCGTATCAAAGGCCGAGGAGTTCCTCTTCGGATCTATCTCCAATGGTATCGTCCACCACTGCAACGATTTCACTGTTTGGGTTGTCGGTTAGGGTATGCAATACGCACTGGATATCCTTCCTCAGCATCTGCAGGGCAAGCTCAGACACCACCGAGTTACCCGCAGCCTTCGCAGGCCCCCCCGTTATTTCACAGACACCAGCAATTTCACGGCCATCGATTATGGCGACATCATTGCTGTCGACAATCGATTCCTTCTGGTCACCGGTTATACCAGAGAGGGCCGGTTCGGAGTGGAGGAGCAGGTCAAACCCTGGGTCCCTCGCACCGAGGACCTGGAGAGTGAAGAAAAGTTCATCCTCAAGCTCGTCTTCCATGAAACCTTTGAAATGCAGTTCGGTCAGTTTACCATCAACTGCTACCGCAACCCGGAAAAGGAGGCCCGTGTCCTTGAACTTGTCCAAGGCCACCCGCATTTTATGCATGGTCGCAGTGTTCTGGACGAGGCCAACAACCTGGTACGCATCCTCGACATCATCGACGGCAGTCGTCTGGACAAGTATATCCATCGGGACGGACTCCCCCACCAGGACTACTTATTTCAGAAGTTTCCGGAGATCATTCAACAGTTTCTTGAGTGTGTCAAAGGAATTCAATTTCTCCATGAAAACGGTCTTCGCCACGGCGATATCCGCCGCGATCACATCTTCGTCGAACGGGATACCGGCTGCTTTCGCTGGATAGACTTTGATTACGACTTCTATATGCCGGAACGTCCCTTTGCCCTGGATCTCTATGAACTGGGGAATATCCTGACCTATCTCACGGCACGGGGGAGGTTCCAACAGCAGGATATCCTCAAGCACCCGAAAATGGGACAACCTGTCCTCGACACCATAGTCCCCGGCGACCTGTCCGTACTCTCACAGAATAGAATCGTCAACCTCAGAAAACTCTTTCCTTATATTCCGCATCGCTTAAATAACATCCTCCTCCACTTCTCCCATGGGACCGAGGTCTTTTACGAAACCGTGAGTGAATTTCATGATGATCTTGCCGAGGCCATGACCCTGTTTGACTGAGGTGAACAGAGTTTTGCCGGTACAACTGGAACGAGGAGGTTTCGTCGTCTTCACCCCTTGATCACTGCCAGGGGTTTGAGGGTGACAATGACCTCCACCAGATCCAGCTGGTTTTCCACAACCTCATCTATATCTTTATAGGCTCCGGCAGCCTCATCAAGATCACGCCTGCTGCGGATGGCGTGCAGTATGCCCTGATCTTCGAGTTTCTTCTGTTCTTCATGGAGGTCCAGACTGCGCTGGGCCTGCTTACGCCCCATCTTTCTCCCCGCCCCGTGGGAACAGGACTGGAAACTCTCCCGGTTTCCCTTACCCCGGACCAGATAACTTGGCGTTCCCTGGGAGCCCGGAATAATGCCTATTTCTCCCTCCCTTGCCCTGGTAGCGCCCTTGCGGTGGACCAGAACATCCTCATGAAAATGGGTCTCAAGGCTGGCGTAATTATGAGCAATATTGACAAACTGACCGAATTGCACCGGGGGCGCAACCAGCAGCAGCCCCTCTTTTACCCGTTCCATCATCAGTTTTCGGTTGGCATAGGCAAAATCAACACAGTACTCCATCTCCAGCAGATACTGCTGCCCCTCTTTACTCTCCACCGGCAGAAAGGCAAGCTGCCAGTTCTTGGGGACAGTTGAGCCAAAGCGTCCGCTCAACCTGTTGGCCAGCTTGTTATAAAAGTTGGCCACTTGAAAGCCAAGATTTCTGCTGCCGGAATGGATCATGATCCAGATAAAGCCGTCACTCCCCTTCTGGATTTCAATAAAATGATTGCCCCCGCCCAGCGTCCCGAGCTGGCTACGACCGCTTTCATACTGCCGGGAGACGATCTGGAGGTTGTCGACAGGAAGCCCTCCCTTCGGCCTTGGCATCAAGCGAGAATCCTGTGCCTGTTTATGATGTTTAAATCCCAGGGGGATGGTTTTTCTGATATGGGCAAGCAAGGCTTTCAATTGCTCGCTGTCCAAAGAGTGAAGTGAGGTCTGCTGGGCGCACATCCCGCAGCCGATATCAACACCCACGGCGTTGGGAATGACCACCCCCTCGGTGGCCAGGACCCCGCCGATGGGCATACCATAGCCAAGGTGGGCATCCGGCATGATGGCGATATGACTGTGGACAAAGGGCAGATTTGCAAGATTTCTGGCCTGCTCCATGGCCCCGCTGTCCATATCTTCCAGCCAGAGCTTAATCGGTTTTTTTTCGCTCTTGATGGTCCTTCGCATTCAACACCTCACAGGGGGGGGTGCCCCAGGTCTACAGTTTCATGGTCCTTTCACCCCCCCAGGAGATTGACCAGAAAGAGACTCAAGAGGGGAAAATAGGTGATAATGACAAGAGTGACCAGCAACAACCCGAGAAAAGGCATAGTCGCGCTGTAGAGCTGGATCACCGGCCGTTCAAATCGGTAGCTGGCCAAAAAGAGATTGAGTCCCACCGGCGGCGTACAGTAGCCGATCTGGAGGTTGGTGAGAAAGATTATACCCAGGTGGATCAGGTCGACCTCATACCCTCTGGCAATGGGGACTATAAGCGGCACCACCAGCACCAGGGCGGAAAAAATATCCAGCATGGAGCCGACGATGAGGAGGAAGATGTTCAGGAGGAGGAGAAAGGTATATTTGCTGGAGATATACTGGCGAATAAAGTCAAAGAGACGCATGGGCACCTCCTGATCCACCAGAAAATTAGTGGCAGCCATGGAGGCGGCGAGAATCACCAGGATACCACCAAAGAGCATCATGGACTTGACCATGAACTCGGGCAGTTGCCGCAGGTGGATATCACGATAAACAAACACCTCGACCACCAAGACATAGAGGGCAGTTATGGCTGCCGCCTCTCCGGCCACCAGATAACCACCGTAAATCCCGCCCAGGACAATAAAAGGCAGGGGCAGTTCCCAGGCAGTCTCTTTGAGGCCAGCGACTATCTCCTGGCCACTGACCTGTTTCTGTTTTTCCCTTTTGCGCGGACTCCTGTACATGGAATAGGCCACCAGGAGGATGAGCATAAAGATCCCCGGCAGGATACCAGCCAGAAAGAGGTGGTCAATACGGACCTCGGCAATGACGCCATAGAGGATAAGCGGCAGACTGGGCGGAAACAACAGACCAAGACTGCCAGACGAGGTAATCAGCCCCAGGGAAAATTTTTCCGAGTAATGATCCTTGATAAGTGCCGGAAAGAGCAGACCGCCCAAGGCAAAAATGGTCACTCCCGAGGCCCCGGTAAAGGCCGTGAAAACTGCGCAAACCAGCAGGGAGACTACGGCCAGACCACCGGGCAACCATCCCAGCAAGAGGTGGGACAGCCTGAGCAGGCGCTTGGGCGTTCCACTTTCAGAAAGGATGGTACCGGCAAAAATAAAGAGGGGCAGAGCCAGGAGGAGGGGAGTATCCGCCAGACGCGACATCTCAATGATGACCACCGAGATATCAATACCGACACTGAAGAATGAGAGCAGGGCGACGGCTGCTATAACAACAAACAGGGGACTGCCCAAAAGGGCCAGGACCAGCGTGAGGAGCCTGAGACTGTTCACGAGCCACTTCCTCTTTCGTTCTCCCCGACTCGGGAAACAAGTATCCTGATATCTGCTGCGATTGCCAGAATAAAGTGTATGCTGATCAGGCCGAAGGCCAGGGGGAAAATAAGATTCCAGATCCAGGAAGGAATGGTGAGGAGAAAGGAACTGCCATAGAGTCGTTCGTTGCCGATAAAGATGACAGCGGCCCAGGTGAGGACGACGGAAACAGAGGCGGAAAAGAGATCAATCCCCAGGCCTATCCATGGTTTCATCCTCTCCGGCGCCAGATACCCAACCACATCAATGCCAATATGTTTTTTTTCCCTGGTGGCCACCACTGCCCCGAGCATACCACTCCACAAGACAAGGTAGCGCAGCAGCGGGTCGGCCCAGAGCAGGCCACCGGAAAAAAATGTGCGCAGACCGATCTGCAGACAGGCAAGCACTATCATCGTCACAAGCAGCAGACAAAGCAAACCATCTGTCAGTCGCTTTTCAAAGGTCAAAACATGACGGCCAACCTGTCTGATGATCATGGCATGCTTCAGGTTTGGATTATGAAATCTGCTGCTGGTATCCCTGCCCGCTACTTCTGGGACCGGTTCCTGTAGTCATCCAACAATTGTGTAGTTACCTTATAAATTTGCGGACTGAAGGCTGTGCCTTGCACGCGCTGCACCGTTTCATCACGCATCTCACTCAGCGATTGAATATCTTTCGGATCAGGAATGACCATGGAAACTCCGTTATCGCGGAGCACCTGCCTGGAGTCATTGTTGCTTTTTCTGGTATCATCGAGAAGCAGCTTGAAATGCTTTTTGGCAGAGTCCCTGATCAACGCCTGGTAGGATGCAGGCAGGCTGGTGAATTTCTTACGATCCAGGAGCAGGGCTCCATAGGCGTAGCCAAAGGGAATGTCTGAGATGTATTTTGTTTTGGTGAACCACTGCAGGACAATGGCGCCATAGAGGGAATTAAATACCGTTTCCACCATACCGGTCTGCAGGGAGGTGAGAACATCAGGAATGGTCAAGGGCAGCGGAGTGATCCCCAGGGTTTGCAGATAGGCGATACTGATGGGATCATCTTCCGGTGCCCAGACCTTGCTTTTTTTCAGCGCAGTGAGGGTGGATATGGGTGAAGTGGACATGGAGTAGACGAACCCCACCTCGGTCATGGCAAGAAGTTCAAAGCCGTTTTCGGCAAAGGCGGTGCTGAAAAAGGGCCACAGCCCTTCCGTCACATAATCGACCTCCCCGTACGAGCCAAAGAGAAAGGGAATACCCATGACCCGGAAATCCGGGACCATGGTTCCGATACCGGTCATGGTAAAGCCACCGCCATGCAGTTGACCTATCTGCATCTTACGGAACATGGCCCGGTCATCCCCCATTATGCCTCCAGGGTAGACCTTGAACCCCACCTCACCGTTACTCTTCTCCCCCACCTCTGCAACAAAATCGTTAAAGTGATTGGTCCAGACACTGCCTTCCGGGGCTATGGTCGCCACCTTGAACAGATATTTATTTTTGGCCTGCGCCGAACTGGAAAGGCACAGGGCGACGAAGAGGAGGATCAGCAGTTGGACATATCGCTTACAAGTCATAGACGTTTTTCTCCTAAAAGAACTGATCCGCCTGCCCGAGCAGGCGGATAGCATCCCGTTTGGCCACCTGATTGGCAAGGGAAATATCCGGCTGGCTTTCCAGGGGGAAGTCAATGACCTCCTGCAGCAGAGCGACAAAGAGCTCACGGTCAAAGGCCATCCGGGCATAGGTCTCGGCGTAGAGGACAAGGGCCGGCAGGAACTGTCTGTTGCTGATGGCAAGGGCCTGTTCAAAGTGGCGGCGGGCCAACTCGGGGTTGCCTCCGAGAAGGGCAGGTTTGGAACCATGGTATACACCAAGAAAGAGATGAGCCCCACCGTGGTAGTATGTCTCATCCAGTTCAAGTACCCGCAGCATCATCTGTTCCACTCGGACCAGCTGGGCCAGCGATTCCGGCGATCCTTGCTGGTGACGAATCCAGGTCGCCCAGCCGTTAGCGGCCCAGAACAACAGGTCGACGTCATCCCGATCCAGCTGAGCCAGGGTCTGTTCCAGATCGGATAAGGGCAGGGTACAGTTTCCGTGCAGATTATCACAGTTCCACAACAGAGACATACCATACAACCTGGCCTTGACGCTTACCGCAGCTGCCCGTTCCGGCTTGCTGCAGGAATCAAGGGCGGCGGCATAGCCACTAAATGCCTGGGTGGCGGTCAGCAGCAGTTTTTTGTCATCGGGAGCCGATGCGATCATACTGTCAAGCATCAGGAGAAAGGCAGGTGTTCCTTCACAAACGAGATCAACATCCGTCTGGCGCTGCAGATTGGTCAGCGTCGGGCCCATGACTGAGCCGACTACCATCCTGGCACAACCACTCAGGATTGACAAAAGAGCAAGAAAAACGACCATCCATACATATCGCATTATCATGGCTGAATTTTAACAGTCGTAGAACATGCTTGTCAAGATAAGTCCGCAAAACGGTCTGGAAAATGATAATGGTATCATTAGATTATGTCAGCAAATAAGAGGTACCAGAGCACCTTCCTCCCAAGCAGCCCCCTCCAGACTCAAGCAGGAAGGGGCAGCGCATCAAGCCCTGTTGGCAATCAAATCGGCTGCCACCAAGAAAGCCCAACGCCTTGTCCCTCTCCCCTCCAATAATATTGCATTCAATTGCCGCTTTCCGCATATAAAATCTATCTAATGAACAAAAGTCCTATCCTTCCTCTGGAGCAACAACTCCCTGAAACACGGCCATTTTTCCAGAGACGACAGTTGCCTTTAGCGGCAACCCCTTGCCCAAAACGACATAATACCTATCTTAAAATTGCGTTTTTTCAAACAGTTCGATAAACTTAAAAATATAGCTTTTAAAAATATTCCGGGGTGAAAAATGGACATGGAAAAGCACCATAAGGTTTCAATCTGGTATTTCGTCATAGGCATCTGGATCGTCCTGATCCTGCAAAGTTACCTGGCATCAACATATTCTGTGAAGACAATACCTTACAGTCAGTTTCTGCAGAAGCTCAAAGAAGGGAAGATTGTTGAGGTCAATATTACGGAAAAGCAAATCCAGGGCCTGATGCAACCGGAAGCAACATCTGACGAGAAGACCTATTTCCGTACGATACGGGTTGACCCTGACACCTCCGAGTTGTTAGACAAATACCAGGTCAACTATTCTGCCTCCATTGAATCGACATTTTTTCGAGATATCCTGTCCTGGGTCATACCGGTGTTGCTTTTCGTAGGAGTCTGGTTCTTTCTCATGAAACGCCTTGCCGCCCAACAGCCCGGTTTTATGAGCCTTGGCAAAAATAAGGCCAAGGTCCATAAACAGGAGGACGTGGGCGTCAGATTTGAAGATGTGGCCGGAGTGGACGAGGCCGTGGCAGAGCTTGCAGAAGTAATTGATTTCCTCAAGAATCCCGACAAATACATTTCATTCGGCGGCTCCCTGCCCAAAGGTCTTCTCCTGGTCGGCCCTCCCGGCACCGGCAAGACCCTGCTCGCCAAGGCCGTTGCCGGGGAAAGTCAGGTTCCCTTTTTCAGCATCAGCGGCTCAGAATTTGTTGAATTATTTGTCGGGATGGGAGCCGCCCGGGTGCGTGATCTCTTTGATCAGGCCAATGCCAATGCACCCTGCATCGTCTTTATCGACGAGCTGGACGCCCTCGGCAAGGCCCGCGGCTTTGGTGGAGCCGGCGGTCATGATGAACGGGAGCAGACCCTCAACCAGCTCCTTGTGGAAATGGACGGTTTTGATCCCAATGTCGGGGTGATCCTGATGGCTGCCACCAACCGCCCCGAAGTACTGGACCCTGCTCTCCTGCGCCCGGGTCGCTTCGACCGCCAGGTTCTCGTTGACCGGCCCGACAAACAGGGCCGCATTGCAATCTTAGAGGTGCACCTCAAAAAAATCAAAAAACTGGGGAACATTAATGTCGAAGATCTGGCCAATATGACTCCCGGTATGGTGGGTGCCGATCTTGCCAACCTGGTCAATGAGGCCACGCTCTTAACAGTGCGGGCCCGCAAAAAAACGGTGGAAAAAGAGCAGTTCGAGGAGGCCGTTGAGCGTCTGGTGGCCGGGCTTGAAAAAAAGAACCGGCTGATCAATCCCAAGGAACGAAAAATAGTCGCCTATCACGAATTGGGTCACGCCCTCGTTGCCCTTTCCTTACCTGGCACCGACCCGGTGAAAAAAATAACCATTGTCCCCCGTGGCATTGCAGCCCTCGGCTACACCATGCAGGTCCCCACCGAAGATCGTTTTCTGATGACCAAAACCGAGCTGCTGGGAAAAATTGCCTCACTCCTTGGCGGCAGGGCTGCCGAAGAAATTATTTTCACAGATATCTCCACCGGCGCCCATAATGATCTGTCCAAGGCCACCGACATAGCCCGCAGCATGGTCACTGAATATGGAATGGGCGAAAGAGCCGGACAGGTCTACTATAAGCAGGAACCGCAGGCCATGTTTCTCCAGCTGGAACAGAGACGAAATGTTTCGGGAAACTATAGTGAAAAGACGGCCCAGGTCATTGATGAGGAGGTGCGCAACATCATAGATCAGCAGTATGCAGTGGCGATGAAGCTTCTGGACGAGAAAAGAGATATTCTGGAAGAGGCGGTGGCGGAACTGATGGAAAAGGAAAAAATCGAGGGCAGTTATCTCGAAGAACTCATCAAAAAGAAAGGAACCGGAGAACCACTGCAAGAGAGTGCTGAGTAGATCGACTTGTCCATCTGCAACAGTCTGGTCCTTTTTTCTTCCCCAGAGCGGATCGTGGAATTCTGATACCAATTCAGGGAATGCTAATCATTGGCAAACAACTGCTCCCTGTGGCTGTTTAGCAGTGCTTTTTTTGTTCAGTCAGGACTTCGAAGCACCCCGGGAGCTATTCGAGAAGACCTGAATGAACGAAGATGGAGGGCTGCTTACTAGTTACGAATTCTGACAGTTTTCCAGTAATGAGATGACCAGTAGGGATCAGAGAGGTTGGATACCATGACCCCTTTAGTGGTTGAAGCATGCAGAAATTCACCACCTTGAACATAAATTCCCACATGTTTCCCCAGTATTCCAGTTTTAAAAAACACCAGATCTCCTGCCTGTAACCCATTTAGATTGACCACTTGACCTGATTTCGCCTGCTCTCCGGCAGACCTGGGCAATTCGATTCCAAAACGATTCTTATAGGTCAGATAGACAAGGCCGGAACAGTCAATGCCGCGTTTACTTAACCCACCCAGCCGGTAAGGCACCCTATGCCACTTTTCAAGCTGGGCATAGAGCCCCTCTATCACCTGAGCCCTGTCTTTTTGTCCCAGGGAATCAACGATTTTCATGCCCGCGTAGTGAGATGAACAGCCCCCCAATAGCAGAGCCACAAGAAGGACGAGCAAACTGTAACGACACATGGGCATGATTTTTTCTCTATGTAGCCTGTAACATCTTTCCATGTAAGAACAGGGCAACCAGAAGATCTGCTTGAGGCCTGTCCTGTTATCCCCCTCAAATTTCTACCCGGCCCCCCCGAAGATACACTTGAATTACGAGTGAATGGACCGAAAACACCTCGGAAGAACCGGGGAGCCCCTGATTCCCGTTTTTTCACCGTCTTTACGGCCCAGACCTGTATTGCCTCTTCCCTCAGTTACAGGAGTCTTTCAAAGGTGTCTGCTGTGATTATATATCACAGATAAGGGAAAAGAGTCAAAGCAGATGAACCCAAAAGAGAATTACCGGGAACAGGCCGAAGATTTTTTTTATTACCAGGCAGAACGAAACAAGGTGTATAATAGAGAATCAATGCAACTCTACCAAATATCTTTTTTTGATCACCAGAGAGAGTATGGGAATCAAGCAGCAGGAAACAATAGCAAAAAGCAATGCAGGTCATTTCTCCCCCTCTGGCCTGCGAAGAGGGGCACTGTTTTTTGTAATCCTCTTTTGTCTTGGCCATGGAGCAGAGACCCTTTCTGCCTCATGGTGGGATGACTCGAGCAACCTTGCAAAACAACGGTTGCAGATGATCAACGGCCAACTCAAGAACCGGGGCATAACAGACCCCAAGATCCTTCGTGCCATGTCCACAGTCCCACGCCATCTTTTTGTTCCCGATCATCTCAGACAACAGGCCTATAGAGACGGCCCACTCCCCATCGGTCATGGACAGACCATTTCTCAGCCTTATATCGTCGCCTACATGACTGAGATATTACAGATCAATCCGCAGCACAAGGTGTTGGAGATCGGTACCGGCTCAGGATATCAGGCAGCAGTCCTCGCCGAACTGAGCGACCAGGTATACACCATGGAGATTATCCCGGAACTGGCCGCCAGTGCCGGCAAGAGACTCAAAGAGACAGGCTATACCAAGGTGACGGTCAGGCAGGGTGACGGCTACCACGGCTGGCCCGAGGCAGCCCCCTTTGATGCCATCATGGTCACCGCAGCAGCGGAATTCATTCCCCCTCCCCTCCTCCAGCAGCTCAAAGCGGGGGGACGGATGATCATCCCGGTCGGCTCCCCTTTTTATGTGCAGCATCTCATGCTGGTGGAAAAGAAAGGGGGTAATATCACCACCCACAGCCTGATCCCGGTACGTTTTGTTCCCTTCCGGAGATCACAGTGAAACGGGCTCCCCTCCCCCCCCTGCAACTTCATCTGGCCCTCATCCTCCTCTCCGCCGCCCTGATCGCTTTTCAGCTGGAGCAGATGCAGCTCCTGGCCCTTATCCAGTGGCATCATTTTGCCTACCTGATCATTTCAGTTGCCCTGCTCGGTTTTGGCGCCAGCGGCACCCTTATCGCCCTCTATCGCAGCAGCCTCCTCCGCCATATGGAGTGGCTGCTGCCTGTTTTGATGTTTGCCTGCGCCATCACCATGGCCCTGGCCCTGCCCCTCTCCCAGGGGATAAGCAGTCGTTTTGATGTCTGCCTGCTCTTTGTCGAAGCAGGCCAGACGCCCCTGCTCCTCCTGAGCCAGAGTATTTACCTGCTGGTTTTCTTCCTTGGCGCCCTGCCTCTGGGCCTGGTCTTTATCGGCCTCAGCCATCGGATCAACAGTCTCTACTGCGCCAACCTGATGGGTTCCGGCATCGGCGGTCTCGGCGCGGTTGCCCTCATGTATTTCCTCCTGCCGCAACAGCTCCCCGCCCTGACCGCCCTCCTGCCATGGGCTGCCGGCATCCTTGTCATAGCCCGCCCCAGACGTATGCCCCTCCTTGTTTTGGCAGCTCTCACCCTGGCGGTTATTACAGCCGTACTCTTCCAGCCTCCCCCCATCCGGCCTTCACAGTATAAAGACATCAGCCGCACCCTGGATCTCCCCGGCAGTAAAATTGCCGCCAGCCAGCCCAGCCCCTATGGCCTGATAGAGCTGGTAACGGCCCCGGCCCTGCGTTACGCCCCCGGACTCAGCCTGACCTATGAACAGGAGGTGCCGACAGTCAGGGGGGCTGTTTTCACCAATGGCGACTGGTTCGGAGCAGTGAGCAGCGGCCAAGCATCCTTTCTCCAGGCAACCTTAACCGCCCTGCCCTATGCCATGGCTAAACGAGATCGGGTGCTTGTCCTCCAGGCCGGAACAGGTACAGATATCATCCTGGCCCTGGAGAACGGGGCGCAAGAGATCATGGCCGTGGAGCCACAGCAACAGGCAACAGCGATCAGCACTGACCTTCATCCTCCAACCACCCCCCTGGACCATCGCCTGGTCCAGCGTTCCTCGCTGACCCCTCGAACCTGGCTTGCCCTGCACCGGCAAGCCTATGACTTGATCACCCTGCCCACTGTGGGCAGCTTTGGCGGTGCCTCCGGCCTCTTTGCCCTCCAAGAGGAGTATCTCCTGACCCGGGAGGCCTTCCTCGAACTATGGCGCCACCTATCCCCTGATGGCGTATTGCAGGTTTCAGCCTGGCTGGACTCTCCTGCCCGCAACTCCCTGCGCCTGGCAGCCACCCTTGCCGAGACGCTGGAAGAGGTAGGTGTGGACGCGCACCAGCATGTGGCCGCAGTACGCGGCTGGAATATGATCACCTTTATCCTCAAACGTTCACCACTCAGCAACGACGACATCACCGCGGTCCGCAGCTTTTGTCAGCGCCTGCAGTTTGACCCGACCCTCCTGCCTGGCCTGCAGGCCCAGGAACGGATACGCTCCCACGCTCCTGCTGATCCACATTTTTTGGCCAATCTCGACAGCCTCTTTTCGCCGGCCAGCCGCAGTGAACTCTCCAGCAGCTATCCTTTCAATCTGGCTCCGGTCAGCGACAACCATCCCTTCTTTTCCCAGTTTCTCCGCTGGCAGTCCCTCGCCCATCTCCTCCAACTCTTCGGTGAACGAGCCCTGCCCTTTCTGGAGCTGGGCTATCTCATTGTCCTGGTCAGTTTCTGCCAGATCACCCTGGCAGCTGTCCTCCTCATCCTCCTTCCCCTCCTCCGCCTTGGCCTGCCCGGACGCAGCGGACTGCAAAGATGGACCATTCCCTTTTTCGGCGGCCTGGGACTTGGCTACATGTTTTTTGAGATCATGCTGATCCACAAGTTGGTCCTCTTCTTCGGTCACCCCATCTTTGCCGCTGCCGCAGGAATAAGCGGACTGCTTATTTTTTCCGGCCTGGGCAGCCTTCTTTCCGGCCATTCCCTGCCCCGCCCTGCAAACCATGGCCAGGCGGCGGCGCTGGTGGCCCTGCTCCTCCTTCTCTACTTCTTTATCCTGCCGCCCTTGTTACAACTGGCCATCACCCTGCCGCCAATGTGGAAGACCCTCTTTTTTCTCCTCCTTATTGCCCCACCGGGCCTGGCCATGGGCATGCCCTTCCCCCTCGGCCTGAGCCAACTGGCCAATCACAGCAAAAGCCAGGCCGCCTGGGCCTGGGGTATTAACGGCTGTGTCTCAGTGGTAAGCACCGGCCTGGCCACCATTGTCGCCGTCGAACTCGGTTTTTCAGCTGTCATGCTCATGGCCTGCGCCGCCTACGCATTAGCGGCCCTCTCAACTGCATGGTCATAGGCTGGGGTCGTTCAGATCTGCTTGGTCCATTCAGTCAAAAAAAGTGTCAGCAAAGCTGATACTCAAGCAACATCTCGAATACAGACAAGCAAACGTTCACCTATGATGTGCCAGAGAAGCTCTGCCAAACTATGGCCACCTTCAGGTCAATTTGCCTGCAAATTTGACCAATGGCCCAGGTTCCCGGAATGAGACACAATCTCTGGCTCCTCACTCTCGGCCATTGCTTTACCTGAGCACTGGATTCACATTTCGACTTTTTCCATAATTAATATAAAAATGGGTAGTTATACCTATAGGAAAAATCTCCCATCCATGATTAAATGAATGGTGATTCACTTTAGGGAAATAAAGGAAATACAGTGAAAAAACAGAAGGATGAGTCGTGCCTCAAAAATGAGGATTCCAGCGATGACTACAAACAATGTCTGTTAACCTCGGTTGCCCTTGCTGGTACTCTCCTGAATTTTTTAGAATGAACAAAACAAAGGGGTCACCCATTAAAAGGCCCCTTTGTCCTCTTGACTGAGAGCAGCCCCCCACCTCTCCCCATTACCTGCAGATATCCAAACAACTCTTTCTACCCATCCTCTTGAAAACGTTATTGTTTTTTTAAACAATCCGACCAATACCCATATTTTTTCAAACTGTTACCATTTTGTTACCTCACAGACAATAAGATTCAAACAAAGCTTATACGTTACGCAACTGGCTTTTTCGTGCCCAACAAGATCGTTGGCCTGAAAAGCGATTTCTTCTCTTCTTAGACCAACAATCGCACGAAGGAAAACCCACCTACTGCAATGAGGAGGAAGATCAGATGGCTAACCAGCAAAAAGATCCGAAAAGAGTACGTACCACACTGACGATAGACCTTGAACAACCTGACTTTAAGGGACAGCTGGCGGCATTCGTTTTCGACTCGACCGGCAACCTGTTGGAGCAGGCCCTGGTCAAGGATGGAAAAGTGATCCTGGCAAGCTCACTACAGGCCTTGTCTCGAAACCGACTGTTCATTGCACCGATCTCAGACAAAGACCTTGAGGGACAGCGTCCCACTCTCAAATCCATGACCCGTCTCGGTGCTTACTCGCCCGTTCTGCGGAAGGGCGACAGCCTGGTCGACACCATTCGTGTACCCGACATGATCATGATAAAATGGTTACTCTGCTCATGCTGGGTAAAAGGCCGGGTGATCAAGGCCGACAGCGGGCGTCCGGTATGTGGCGCAAAGGTACACATCTGTGAGGTG